>MRWG01000436.1_pt1 | contig 50829 bp, 50 predicted proteins | sample 1013341 | NCBI WGS metagenome assembly MRWG01 (sample SAMN06117577, study PRJNA244670) | biofilm metagenome | biome: Water; feature: Cathode Biofilm; material: Biofilm; isolation source: microbial consortium enriched at the cathode of a solar microbial fuel cell | place: USA: District of Columbia ... | reverse complement strand
GTTACCGCGTCTGGCAGGTCTACTGGGCGCATCTCGGGCTGTTTTTTGCCGTTGCCACGCTGATGGCGGCGATCGACCATTTCGGCGATTTCGACAAGGTCTATATCGGCTCGCTGAACCTGTGGAAGTTCTTTGCCGATCCGGGGCCGCAACTGGTGGGGCTGTTCACGCTCACCTATGTGCCCAACTATTTCGACATCCTGCCGATGTACATGGTCATCCTGGTGATGATGCCGCTGATGGTGGCGCTGAGCCGGGTGAGCGTCTGGGCGGTTTTCGCCGTGATGGCGGTGATCTGGCTCTTTGCACAGCGGTCGGTGCTCGACTCGCTGGGCATGATCGACCTGCATCTCGGCTTTCCGGCAGAGCCGTGGTCGGATCGAAAGTGGTTCTTCAACCCGTTCGGCTGGCAACTGGTGTTCTTTACCGGGTTTGCCCTGATGCGCGGCTGGATACCGAAACCGCCGGTGAACAAGGCGCTGATCGCGCTCGCGCTGGTGATTGTGCTCGCCAACGTGCCGCTGTCGCATATCGGGATGCGCGAGTTCGGCTTTGACTGGGCGCGCGATTGGCGCATCGCCAATCGCGGCCTGCTCAACAAGTCTGATTTCGGCATCCTGCGCTACGTGCATTTCCTGTCCCTCGCCTATCTGTGCTGGGCGGCGGCGGGTGATGGCGGTGCGCGGCTCAGGACCGTTGGCCGGGGAATCGCGGCACAAACCTGGGGCGGCCTGCTCGCGATGATCCTGAAGGTGGGGCAGCAGTCGCTCGCCGTGTTCGTCTTCTCGATGTTCCTTGCGCGGCTGTCGGGTTTCGTGATGGACCAGATCGGGCGCAACACCTGGAACATGACACTGGCGAATATCATCGGCTTCGCCGCGCTCGTCGTGGTGGCCTACGCGGTGTCTTGGTTCAAGGCGCAACCGTGGAGGGCGGCGCGATGATCCGGCGCGAGGTCTTGCAGGGTCTTGGCGCGCTGGCCGTTTGGCCCGGACTGGCGCGGGCGGACGAGGGCGCGCCCTTTTCCGAGGCAATGCTGCACGACCTGGCGCGCGAAGTGGCATCGCGCCCCTATGCCAAGCGCCCGCTGGTGCCGCAGGCATGGCGCGATCTGACCTATGATCAGTATCGCGCGATCCGTTACGACACATCGCGTGCCTTTTGGGCCGGGACCGAAACGACGCTCGAATTCGATCTCTTCCCGCCGGGGCTCTACTTCCCGCACTCGGTCGAGGTGAACATGGTCGAGGACGGCGTCGCGCGTCGCGTGCCCTTCGACATGTCGCTTTTCGAAAAGCACGAGATCGTGCCGGACGATCTACCCGTCGATGACCGGCTGGGCTATTCTGGCGTCCGGCTCCGGGCCGAGATCGCGAGACCGGGCTTTTTCCAGGAATATGCTGTGTTTCAGGGGGCGAGTTATTTCCGGGTGATCCCCCGCGACATGGTCTATGGGCTGTCGGCGCGTGGGCTGACCGTGAACACGGCCGCGCCAGAGGGCGAGGAATTTCCGGATTTTACCCGGTTCTGGGTCGAGAAGCCTGCCCCCGGCGCGCGGCTCCATCGTATTCACGCGCTGATGGAAAGCCCCTCCGTCACCGGGATGTATCATTTCACGCTCGAACCCTACGGCCCCTCGGCGGATGTCGATGTGCGCTGCACGCTCTGGCCGCGGCGCGATCTCGAAAATGCCGGGATCGCGCCGCTGACCTCGATGTTCTATTTCGACGCCAAGAACCGCGACCGGTTTAACGATTTCCGTTCGGCGGTGCATGACAGCAACGGGCTCACGATCCATAACGGCAATGGCGAGATGCTGTGGCGGCCGTTGGGCAATCCCCGCACGCTCCAGGTATCGAGCTTTGTTGATGACGGTCCGCGGGGCTTTGGCCTTGCACAGCGCGCCCGGCGCTATTCAGATTTCCACGATCTGGAGGCACAGTATCACCGTCGCCCCAGCGTCTGGATCACGCCTGGAGAGGACTGGGGACGCGGCGCCGTGACGCTGGTGGAGATACCGACCGACAAGGAGATATTCGACAATATCGTGGCCTATTGGCGCCCGCGCGTTCCGCTGGCGGCAGGCAGCGAGCACGCCTTCAGCTATCGCATGTCCTGGACCGGAGAAATCTCCGGGCAAAAGCCCGTGGCACCGGTGCTGGAGACGCGGATCGGGCGCGGGTTTCCATACGATCTGCGGCAGGTGGTGACCGTGGATTTCGCCCCACACCCGGCGGTGCCCGAGGATCTAGACGAGTTGGTGATCTACGTGAATTCCAACCGGCTCGAGACCTCGGAGGGGCTTGTTCAGCGCAACCCCGAAACCGGCGGGCCGCGGCTCGCGTTTTCCTTCGATCCCGGCGAGGTGGACGTGGCGGAATTGCGCGCGCAGCTTTTCCACGAGGGACGCGCGGTGACAGAGGTATGGCTCTACAAATGGACGGCGTAACCCCCTTTCCAGGCGGTGACGTGATGCCGCCCCCCGCGCCGCTACCGCACCCGGTGCAGGATCTGCGGCGCGCGCACCGCGATCCCCGCGTGCCCGCATGGCCGCCGGCGCGCGGTGTCTGGTGGCGGCGTGCGGCGACTTTCGTTCCCGCGGTCACGACCACGGGCGGGCTCGCATGGGCATTTGCCGACTGGCTGTCGGATGGCGGCATGTGGTGGCTGGAATGGCTGCTGCTGGCGCTGGTGACGGCCACGTTCTTCTGGGTTGCGCTGTCGGTGGCCACGGCGACGCTGGGGCTGGGCTGTCACTTGTTGCACAGGCGCGGCGGCGTGCGCGGGGCTGTCCCGCCGCTCGACGTGGCGCTCGTGGTGCCGGTCTACAACGAGGAAACCGCCGACGTGTTCGGCAATGCCTGCGCGATGATGATGGCGCTGCGCGACGCGGGCACGGCGCACCGGTTTGATCTCTACATCCTCAGCGACACGCAGGACGCCGCCATCGCGCTCGCCGAACGGCGCGCCTTAGCCACGTTGCGCCGGGCGCTGCCGCCCGGTCTGCGGGTCTGGTATCGCCGTCGGCTCGACAATTCCGGGCGCAAGGTGGGCAACCTGCGGGATTGGCTCGAAACATGGGGCGGGGCGCATGACGCGATGCTGGTGCTCGACGCCGATAGCCTGATGAGCGCCGAAGCGATCGTCGCGCTCGCCGACGAGATGGCCGCCGATCCGGGTGCGGGGCTCATTCAGACGGCGCCGCTGGTGATCGGCTCGGAGACGGTGTTCGGTCGGATGCAGCAATTCGCGGCGGCGGTCTACGGCTCGCTCCTGTCCGCCGGGCTCGCGGGTTGGGCCGGGGCGGAGAGCAATTACTGGGGTCACAACGCGATCCTGCGCACGCGCGCCTTTGCCGATTGTGCCGGGCTGCCGCGAATGCCCACGCTGACACGGCGTCGGGGTGCGCTGATCCTGAGCCACGATTTCGTCGAGGCCGCGCTCTTGCGCCGTGCCGGCTGGGCGGTGCGGTTTCTGCCGGGGATCGGCGGCAGCTACGAAGAGCCGCCCGCGACCCTGATCGACTATGCGCTGCGCGACCGGCGCTGGTGCCACGGAAACCTTCAGCACTTGGCGTTGCTGGGCACCAGGGGCCTTCATGTCGTGTCGCGGTTTCACCTGCTGCACGGTGCGATGAGCTACCTGCTGTCGCCCGCGTGGTTCATCCTGCTGGTGATCTGGGCGCTTCTGGGCAACGGTCCGGACAGCGTCATCAGCTATTTCTCGGCGGACAATCCCCTCTACCCGGTCTGGCCAGAGATGAGCGGCGTGCAGTCGGGGATGATCCTGCTCTTCATGTACGCGATGCTGCTCGCGCCCAAGGCGATGGGGGCGCTCGCGGTCCTGCTGGGCGAGGTGCCGGTGGCGCGGTTCGGCGGCGCGGGGCGCTTCGCGGCGTCGCTGGTGGCCGAGATCGTGCTGTCGATCCTGTTTGCGCCGATCATGATGGTGCAACAGGTGGTGGCGGTGCTACGCACGGTCGCGGGCATCCGCCCGATGTGGTCGCCACAGGCGCGCAAGGGCGGCGATTACGGCGCGGCGACGGTGCTCAAGTTCCACGCGCTGGAAACGGTGAGCGGTCTGCTTCTGGCACTGGGGATCGCGGCGGGGCTGGTGTCGCTGTGGCTTCTGCCCATTGCGGTGAGCCTCGGGCTCGCCGTGCCGCTTTCGATGCTCTCGGGGCGGCGGCTGGCGCGGCTCATGGCCACGCCCGAGATGGTTGACCCGCCCGCCATCCTGCGGCTCGCGCGCGCGTCGCGCGCGATGTTCCGTGCGGCGGACACCACGCCCATTGCGGCGGAATAGGGTCTAGACCAGCCTGTCTCCCGGCGCATCCCCAGCGAAGAACGCATCTAGGTTGTCGAGCGCGCGAAAGCCCATCGCGTCGCGCGTGGCGCGGGTGGCGCTGCCGATATGGGGCAGCATGAAGATGTTTTCGTGCGCGGCAAAGGCGGGGTTGCCGCCCGGCTCCACCTTGAAGCAATCGAGACCGGCGGCGGCGATCTGACCCGACTCTATCCCTGCCAAAAGCGCGTCCTCATCCACAAGCGCGCCGCGCGCGGTGTTCACCGCGACCGCGCCTTGGGGCAGCTTGGCGATGCGGTCTCTGTTCAGCAGATCGACCGTATCGGGCGTCGCCGGGCAATGCAGCGACAGGAAATCCGCCACTTCCAGCAGGCTGTCGACATCCTCGTGAAAGACCGCGCCCTGCTCGACCTCGGGGGCGAGCCGCGAGCGGTTGTGGTAATGGATATCCATGCCGAAACCGCGCGCCTTTTCGGCGAATGCCCGGCCCACGCGGCCCATCCCCACGATGCCCAGCCGCGCGCCGGTCACCTGCTTGCCCACCATGAAGGAGGGCGACCAGCTATCCCATTGCCCCTGCCGCACCAACCGGTCCCCGCGCACCGCGTGCCGCGCTGCGCCCAGCATCAGCAGCATGGCGATCTCGGCGGTGGCGTCCGACAGGACGTCGGGCGTGTTCGTCACCACGATGCCGGCGCCCTTCAGCGCGTCGAGGTCGCAATGATCGACGCCCACCGAATGATTGGCCACGATCTTCAGCCGGGGGTCGATTTTTGCCACCACGTCCGCGGTGAAATGCTCGGAGTGGCAGGGGATCATCCCGTCCACCTTTGCACTCATCGCGACGATGTCCTCGGCCGTGCCCGGCGTGTCGGTCTCGTTCACGATCACCTCGTAGTCGCGCCGCGCGCGCTCCAGCGTCGCATCCGACAGGCGGCGTGGAATCCAGATCACCGGTTTGGGCATGGCCTAGCTATTGTTCTTGCTGGAGGTCACGAAATCATAGGCCGCGAGCCCGGCGGCAAGGACCGTCACGATCCACAGGTCGGTCTCGCCGATCTCGCTGGCGAGGATATAGAGAAACGCGGCCAGCACCACGAAGGCGAAGAGCGCCAGAAGCCTGTTCATGTCGTCATCCTTTCGTCATTCCCCGGCCTCTGTCAGCCAGTTATGAAACCAGTTCGCACTGCGCAAGAGCCGCCCGTCATTGCCGCGCGCGGCGACCATCTGCACCCCCATCGGCAGCCCGTTCTCGGCGGTGAAGGCGGGCACCGTCACGGCGGGCACGCCGGTCAGCGTCCAGACCCCGTTGAAGATCGCGTTTCCGGTGAAATCGAGCCCCTCTGGCGCCGGCCCGGTGGCGGCGGGGCAGAGGATCGCGTCGCACCGCTCGAAGATTTCGTCCAGCCCGGCATAAAGCACATCGGGCCAGTCCAGCGCGGCGAGGTAATCGCGTGCGAGGATCGCGTTACCCTTGGTCAGCGCCTCCTGCGTGCGGGGGCCGAGGGCCTCCATCTCCTTGCTGTAGCGATAGTAATAGCGTGCCATTTCCGCGAAATTGATCCGCTCGCGGATCGCTGCCGCCTCGCCGAAGGCATTGGGCAGCGGGGCCTCGAACACCTGCTCTCCCAGCGCGTCGGCCAGTTCGGCAAAGGCGGCGTGCACCTGCGGATCGGCCTCGTCCCAGCCGGGCGGCTTGACGAAGGCAAAGACCGGCTTCACCGGCGGTTTCGAGGTGGCGATGCCATGCATGTCGGGCACCGGCGCGACCACGGTCGCCGCATCGCCCGTGTCGTGCCCCATCAGCACCTGCGACAGCAACGCTGCATCGGCGGGCGTGCGGGCAAACACCCCAACGGTGTCGAGCGTCGGTGACTGCATCAGCACGCCGGTGCGCGGGATCGCCCCAAAGCTCGGCTTGAACCCGGTGACGCCGCAATACGACGCAGGCCGGATCACCGATCCACCGGTTTGCGTGCCCACGGCGAGCGGCACCATCCCGTCGGCCACCGCCGCGGCAGAGCCCGAGGACGAGCCGCCGGGCGAGTGCGCGGGATTGTGGGGATTACGGGTCTTGCCCGCCTGCATATAGGCCAGCTCGGTCGTGACCGTCTTGCCCATGATGATCGCGCCCGCCGCCTTCAGCCGTTCGACGATGGCGGCATCCTTGATCGGCACGCGGCCCTGATCCAGCGCACAGCCGTTCTCGGTGGGGATTTTTGCCGTGTCGATGATGTCCTTCAAGGCCACCGGCAGCCCGTGCAACGCCCCGATGGGCCGCCCCGCCTGCCGGTGTGCATCCAGCGCCCTGGCCTGGTGGCGGACGAAATCGGGATCGAACCACGCCCAGGCCTGCACCTCGGGCTCGCGCGCTTCAATGCGTGCGATGCAGGCCTCGGCCAGCTCCAGCGCGCGCACCGCCCCGCTTGCCAGACGCCCGCGCAGCGCGCAGGCGTCGAGGCTCAGCAGATCGACCTTATCCGCCATACATCAGCTCCGGCAGGTAGAAGACGATCTGCGGATAGATGTACATCAGCGCCATCGAGATGAAAACGCAGAGCAGGAACGGCATGACCCCCGCGAAAATCTGCGTCAGGCGGATCTCCGGTGGCGCGATCCCCTTGAGGTAATAGGCGGACATGGCCATTGGCGGTGTCAGAAAGCTGGTTTGCAGGTTGAGCGCCACGAGGATGCCGAAGAACAGCGGATCGACATCGAAGAACTGCAACAGCGGCAGGAAGATCGGCACGAAGATGATGATGATCTCGGACCATTCCAGCGGCCAGCCCAGCAGGAAGATGATGAGCTGTGCCAGCAACAGGAAGGCCAGCGGGCTGAGGTCAAGCCCCTGCACGAATTCGGAGATCACATGCTCGCCGCCCAGGTAGGAGAACACCGCCGAGAAGGTATAGGAACCGACAAACAGCCAGCACACCATCGCCGTGGTGCGGACCGTGAGATAGACGCTCTCGCGCATCCGCTGCCACGTCATCGCCCGGTAGACAAAGGCGAGGAAGATGCCGCCCAGCGCGCCGATCGAGGCTGCCTCTGTCGGGGTCGCGAGGCCGAAAAGGATCGAACCGAGCACCGCCATGATGAGAAACGCCAGCGGGACGAAGGAGGTCACGATCATCAGGATGAGCTTGATCATCGGGATATCCGGCACCTCGTCCTTGCTCGGCTTCGGGGCGGCCGAGGGCTGGATTATCGCGCGCCCGATCACGTAGACTAGGTAGAGTCCGACCAGAACCAGCCCCGGCAGCAGCGCCGCCGCGTAAAGCCGCACGATCGACACGTTCGACGCCGCCGCATAGACGATCAGCATGATCGAGGGCGGAATGAGAATGCCCAGTGTGCCGCCCGCGCAAATGATGCCAGAGGCGAATGACGGGTCGTAGCGCGCCTTGAGCATCGCGGGCAGCGCCAGCAGGCCCATCAGCGTCACAACCGCGCCCACAATCCCCGTGGCGGTGGCAAAGAGCGCACAGGTGATGAGCGCGGCAACGCCCATTGAACCGGGCATGTTCTTGGCCGCGACGTTGAGCGTGGAAAACAGGCGGTCCACGATATTGGCGCGCTCGACGATATAGCCCATGAACAGGAATAGCGGCACGGCGGTCAGAACCTCGTTCGACATCACCGTGAATGTCTGGTTCACGAACAGGTCGAATATTCGGTTGTTGAAGAACCCCTCGACCCAGAGGGACCACTGGTCCCAGGTGCTCGCCACCGTCTCGTCCAGACGGTTGAACTCGCGCCACATGCGGCGCTCTTCGAAATAGGCGTAATAGCCAAAGCCGATGCCCATCGCCATGAGGGTGAAGGCGATCGGAAAGCCCAGAAACACGAAGACAATGAACAGCCCCAGCATCATCAGGGCGATTTGCGGATCGGTCATGGATGTGCGTCCTTTTCGGCCTCGGCGGCCTTTTGCATCAACAGGTCCTCGGTCTCGAAGACGTCTTCTTCGGCGGCCAGCCATTCATTGGTGCGCATCGCAAGGATGCAGCGGCAGACCTGCGCCATGCCTTGGATGAAGAGCAGGATACCGGCGGCGACGATCACCGTCTTGAACTGGTAGATCGGCACGCCCGCGGGGCTGTTGACCGACACTTCGCCATACGACCACGATTTCGAAGCGTATTTCCAGCCCGAGAAGATGAGCGCGGTGACGCCCGGAAAGAAGAACAGGATATAGAGAACCAGGTCGATCTTGGCCTGGTTGCGCGGCTGCCACAGGCGATAGAGGAAATCGCCCCGCACGTGCCCGCCGCGCGATAGCGTATAGGCCCCGCCCATCATGAACAGCGTGCCATACATGATGAAGGACACGTCAAGCGCCCAGGCTGTCGGGTTGTTGAAGACATAGCGCACCACCACCTCGTAGCCGGTGCCGACCGACATCAGGACAATGAGCCAGGCGAATGCCTTGCCGAACCAGGCCGACAGATTGTCGGCGAAGCGTATGAAGCCGATCACGCGAACCCCCCGTTATGCTGGAAAAGTGGCCCCGGTGCTGTGCACACCGGGGCCGGTTTCAATAAGGTCTTTGCCTCCGCTCAGAGCTTGAGCTTGCCTGGAAAGTAGTGATCGTAGGCAAGCGCCAGGTCGGGCGCGTTCATCAGTTCATAGAAGGTGACCTGCTCGACCCAGGCGCGCTGGCTGTCGAGGCATTTCTTCATGAACGGATCGGCCTCGAGTTCGGGGATCAGCTTGTCCCAGGCCTCGAGCTGTGCCGCCAGGATGTCTTCCGAGGTGCGGTGCACGGTGACATCGGCCTCTTCCTGAAGCCACTTGAGGTCTGCCGAGTAACGACGCATCGCCTTGGCGGTGTTCGCGGTCGACACGGCCTCGACGCCGTACTTCAGGATCGCACGGAGATCCGGGTCCAGCTCTTCCATGGTGAAGCGGGAGAACAGGAACTCGAAGCTTTCCGACGCCTGGTGATAGGACGACAGGTAGTAGTTCTTCGCCACGTCATGCGCGCCGAAATCCTTGTCCGAGGACGGGTTGTTGAACTCGAACGCGTCGATGACGCCACGCTCCATCGCGGGCACGATCTCGCCGCCCGGCAGCTGTGCCACAGACATGCCCATGGATTGCAGCAGGTCCGCCGCGAGGCCCACGGTGCGATACTTGAAGCCTTCGAGGTCCGCGGCGGTGTTCACCTCTTCCTTGAACCAGCCGAAGGGCTGCGCGAACATCGGGAAGCCCATGTAGCCGTCCACGTCCATCCCGAGGATGTCCTGGGTCAGCTCGTCATAGAGCGCCTTGCCGCCGCCTTCGTAGAACCAGCTCAGCATCGTGGTGGCAGAGCCGCCGAAAACGGGGCCGGTTCCGAAGAGCGAGGCCGCCTTGCTCTTGCCGTACCAGTAGACCGGCACCGAATGCGCGGCGTCGAGAACACCGTCGTTCACGGCATCGAGCACCTGGAACGCGGCCACGACGGCGCCCGCGGGCAGCACGTCGATCTTGAGGCGTCCGCCGGACATTTCCTCCACCCGGTCGGCATAGTCCTGTGCGAACTCCTGCCAGATGTTCCCGGCACCCCAGGATGTCTGCATCTTCAGCACGATTGGCGCCTGCGCCAATACCGCCGGGGCCGCGAGCGTACTCGCCGCTGCCACCGGTGCCCCCACCGCGGCGCGGCGCAGGAACGAACGGCGGTCAAACTTCGCCTTGTCTGTCATGGTTTCCTCCCAATTTGCATAAGCAACTCCCGTGTGGATGGCACATGCGCGCATACACGCACAGGCGATTCGGTGCACATGGCCCCCCGCAGCGTCGCCATCGTATCGTGCGGTTTTACAAAAACAAGGGTTCTGGTAAAATTATCTGACCAAAAGGGGGGTTCGAGGTGCCCAAATAGGGCCACGGTGCATTGTCATGACCCCCGTGCCAAGAGATGCACCATCCTTGTTTTTCGCCTCATTTTACTGGCCCAGACGGCGACGCAATCCCGTGCAAGGCAGGTGACAACGGTGGTTCGTCGCTGATAAATGGCATGACGTAATGCCGCAGCCAGGGTGGCCGGACGGGGCGATTTCACTTGCCTTTCGGCCGGGGACGGGCGACCCAAATGGCCGGGGACCAAGAAACAGGGAGACCGGAAGAATGAAGAAACTGTTGGCAACAGCCGCCGCTCTGGCGCTCGGGGCCGGGGTGGCCTCGGCCGATGTAAAGGTGGGCATGATCACCACGCTCTCGGGCGGCGGCGCGGGCCTCGGCATCGACGTGCGCGACGGCTTCATGCTCGCCATAGAGCAATCTGGACGCGATGATATCGAGGTCGTGATCGAGGATGACCAGCGCAAGCCGGACATCGCCGTGCAGCTTTCCGACAAGATGATCCAGTCGGAAAAGGTGGACGTGCTCACCGGGATCATCTGGTCCAACCTCGCGATGGCGGTGATCCCCGGCGCGGTGGCGCAGGGCAAGTTTTACCTTTCGCCCAATGCCGGGCCGTCGGCGCTCGCGGGCAAGGGTTGTCACGAAAACTATTTCAACGTCGCCTGGCAAAACGACAACCTGCACGAGGCCGCCGGGGCCTATGCCAACAGCGCCGGGTATGAAAACAGCTTCATCCTCGCGCCCAATTATCCGGCGGGTCAGGATGCGCTCACCGGCTACAAGCGGTTCTACGATGGCAATGTCACGGGCGAGATCTACACCCAGCTTGGCCAGACCGACTATGCCGCCGAGATCGCGCAAATCCGCGCCAGCGGCGCCGACAGCGTGTTCTTCTTCCTGCCCGGCGGGATGGGGATTTCCTTCCTCAAGCAATATGCGGATTCGGGCGTCGGCCTGCCGGTCGTGGGCCCGGCCTTCAGCTTTGACCAGGGGATACTTCAGGCCGTGGGGCCCGCCGCGCTTGGTGTGGTGAATACCTCGCAATGGTCCAAGGACCTGGACAACGCCGCCAACGCCGCCTTTGTCGAGAGCTTCGAGGCCAAGTATGACCGCCTGCCGTCGCTCTATGCTAGCCAGGGCTTTGACACCGCCAACCTGCTGATCTCGGCGCTGGAAAAGGCCGACCCGTCGGACGCCGATGCGTTCCGCGAGGCGCTCCGGGCGGCCGATTTCGACTCGGTGCGGGGCAAGTTCCGGTTCGGGCCGAACCATCACCCGATCCAGACCATCTATGCGCGCAAGGTCATCAAGGAAGGCGACGTGTTCACCAATGAGGTGATCGGTACAGCACTTGAGGACCACTCCGACGCCTACGCGGCCGAGTGCAAGATGTAAGCCACTCTCCCGGCCCGTCGCGCACATCGCGGCGGGCCGGGACAATAACGGGCAGGACATGTCTCTCATCCTCGTCATCGAGCAGATCCTCAACGGGGTGCAGCTTGGCGTGATGCTGTTCCTGATGGCCGCGGGGCTCACGCTCATCTTCGGCGTCATGGGGCTCATCAACCTCGCGCACGGCTCGCTCTACATGGTGGGGGCCTTCGCCGCCGCCGCCGTGGCGGGGGTGACGGGCTCTTTCCTCTTGGGCCTCGTCGCGGCGCTTGCCGCCGCCGCCGCCGCGGGCGCGCTGATCGAGGTGACGGTGATCCGGCGGCTCTACGCCGCCGACCATCTCGACCAGGTGCTGGCGACCTTCGCGCTGATCCTCGTCTTTTCAGAGGGGGTGCGCTGGGTGTTCGGCTCGTTTCCGCTTTATCTCGACATCCCCGCCGCGCTGTCGGGGCCAGTGACCCTGCCGGGCGGGATCGAGTATCCGCTTTACCGGCTGGTACTGATCGGCATCGGGCTGGCGGTGGGGCTGGGCCTGTGGTGGCTGATCGAGCGCACGCGCCTCGGCATCCGCATCCGCGCCGGCGAAAACGACCGCGAGATGATCGCGGCGCTGGGAGTGGACATCTCGCGCCTCTACACGCTGGTCTTCGCGCTCGGCGCGGCGCTGGCGGGGCTGGCGGGCGCGCTTGTGGGCGCGATCCAGTCGGTGCAGGTCGGCATGGGCGAGCCGGTGCTGATCCTCGCCTTCGTGGTGATCGTGATCGGCGGCATCGGCTCGATCCGGGGCGCCTTTGTCGGCGCGCTGCTGGTGGGGTTGACCGAGACGCTGGGCGGCGTGTTCCTGCCCGCCTTCTTTGGCCTGTTCACCGATCCGTCGACGGCTACCTCCATCGGGGCGTCGCTTGCCTCGATGGCAATCTACGTGCTGATGGGCGTGGTGCTGGTGTGGCGGCCCACGGGGCTCTTCGGGGTGCGGGCATGATCGGCGAAAGGGTGCTGAGCCTCGGCGTGCTGGCGGTGCTGGGCGGTGTCGCGTTGCTCGCCACGGCCACCGACGAGCCGTTTACCATCACGCTTGCCACGCGGGTGGCGATCCTCGCGCTGGCGGCGGCGGGGCTCAACATCGCGCTGGGCCTCGGTGGGCTGGTGAGCTTCGGCCACGCGCTGTTCTTCGGCCTCGGCGGCTATGTCATGGGCATTCTCGCCTTTCACGCGCAGACCTACACGCCGCTCGATCTCGGGCTGTTCGAGGTGGCGGGAACGAAATCCATGCCGGTGATCTGGCTTGCGGCGGTCGCGGTCTCGGCGCTGGTGGCTGTCCCGGTGGGGCTGCTCGCGCTGCGCACGACGGGCGTGTATTTCATCATGATCACCCTCGCCTTCGCGCAGATGTTCTACTACTTCACCATCTCGTGGAGCGCCTATGGCGGCGAGGACGGTCTGTCGATCTACGTGCGCAACGGCTTTCCGGGGCTCAACACGCTCGACCCGATTCAGTTCTTCGGGCTGTGCTTTGCCCTGCTGTGCGCGGTGCTGTGGCTCAGCGCGCGGCTGGCGCGCTCACCCTTCGGCCTCGCTCTGGGCGCCGCGCGGCAGGCCCCCGCCCGCGCCGAGGCGGTCGGGTTCGACCCGATGCGCCTGCGGCTGGTGGCCTTTATCATCTCGGGGGCGATCGCCGGGCTTGCGGGCGCGCTCTACGCCGACCTCAACCGGTTCGTAAGCCCGGCCATGTTCGGCTGGCACCTGTCGGGCGAGTTGATCGTGCTGGTGATCCTCGGCGGCGTGGCGCGGATCATCGGGCCGGTCGTTGGCGCGGGGCTTTTCGTCATGCTCGAGCATTTCCTCGGCCAGGTCACCGATTTCTGGCAGGTCTGGCTGGGGCTGATCCTGTTGGTGATCGTGCTCTACGCGCGCGGCGGGATCGTCGGGCTCGTGTCGCCGCGGAGGGCCGGGCATGGCTGATCCGGTGCTGGAGGCGCAAGGCCTGAGCAAGAGCTTCGGCGCGCTGGTGGCCAATGACGCGGTCACGCTCGATTTGCGGCCGGGCGAGATACACGCCGTGATCGGCCCCAACGGGGCGGGCAAATCCACCCTCATCGCGCAGCTTTGCGGCGCGCTACGGCCCGACAGCGGCGAGGTCCGGCTTCAGGGTGAGGACATCACCGGGCTGAGCGTGCCGCAGCGCGCGCGCCTCGGGCTGGCGCGCACGTTCCAGGTCTCGGCGCTGGCGATGGAGGATAGCGTGCTGGAAAACGCCGTGCTGGGCGCGCTCGGCGCGACGGGCAGCCCGTGGCGCTTCTGGCGCGCGGCGTTGAGTCGCCCTACGCTGGTCGCGCAGGCCGAGGCGGCGCTCGACCGGGTCGGACTGGCGGAGGCGCGCCACCGCCGCGTGGCCGATCTCAGTCACGGGCAGCGGCGTCAATTGGAGGTGGCGGTGGCGCTGACGCTGGGGCCACGCGCCTTTGTCATGGACGAGCCGATGGCCGGCCTCGGCACCGAGGGCTCGGCGGACCTCACCCGCCTGCTCGACGCGCTGCGGCACGAGGCGCCGATCCTGCTGGTCGAGCATGATATGGACGCGGTCTTTGCCCTTGCCGACCGGATTAGCGTGCTGGTCTACGGCCGCGTGTTGATGACCGGCACCGTGGCCGAGGTGCGCGCCAGCGCCGAGGTGCGCGCGGCCTACCTGGGGGACGCGGCATGACGCTGCTCACGGTCTCGGACCTCACCGCCAGCTACGGCGCAAGCCAGGCATTGTTCGGTGTCGATCTCTGCGTGGCCGAGGGCGAGGTCGTAGCGCTGATGGGCCGCAACGGCATGGGCAAGACCACCACCGTCAAGGCGATCTGCCGGATGATCCCCTCTGAGGGACGGCTCACTTTCGCCGGGCGCGACCTGCACGCCATGCCCTCGCACCGCGCGGCGCGCATGGGCATCGGGCTGGTGCCCGAGGGGCGGCGCTGCTTCGCCGGGCTGAGCGTGGCGGAGAACCTTACCGCCGCCGCGCGCCCCGGTCCGTGGAGCATGGAGCGCGTGCACGCCCTCTTTCCCCGGCTGGCCGAACGCGCCGGACAGCGCGCCGCTTCTCTCTCGGGCGGCGAGCAGCAGATGCTGGCCATAGGGCGTGCGCTGATGACCAACCCGCGCCTGCTCATCCTCGACGAGGCAACAGAGGGGCTCGCCCCCGTGGTGCGCGCTGAGATCTGGTCCGCGATCCACACCGTCAGGCACGAGACCGGCATGGCGATCCTGCTGGTGGATAAATCATTGAAGGAACTGTCGCGCATCGCCGACCGTGCGGTGATTCTCGCGCGCGGGCGCACGGTGTGGGACGGGGCGATGACGGCGCTGACGCCCGAGATCACGCAGCGCCATGTCGGGGTCTGACGCGGCAAGGGGCCTGACAATCCCGTGAGAATGGGCGCGGGTGCGTTTCCCTGCCATATCTTCTGTGTCACCCAAGCCGCGACCGACGGAAAGGAGCGCACCGCGCATGGAAAGCATCTATTACGTCCTGTGCTGGGCCTGCCACCGCCGCTGCAAGCATTGCTACGAGGCGCGCTTTCGCCCCTACGTTCGCGACGCGCTGCGCGAGGTGGTGGACGAGGCGCGCACCACCTTTCCCAAGGTGCTGGACAGCCTGCCCGACGAGCTGAGCTATCTTGATCTGAATGCCCCGTCCGAGACCGCGCCGGGCGGCTACGAGCGCCGCGCGAGCCGGATCATCCTCGCGGGGGGCGAGGTGTTGGTCGATCCCGTGCGCGAGGAGGTTCTGTATCCCGCGCTGGAGGCGATCCAGCGCAAGTATGGCACGCAGGGCGTGCGGGTGATCGTGCAGACCACCGGCGATCTGGTCACGCCGCAGATCATCGACGAGTTGCTGGCGCGCGGCGTCTGGATGATTTCCTGCGCCGGGATGGATGATTTTCACGTCGGCCACGAGGGGGAAAAGCGCGTGCCGCTCATCGACCGGCTGCGCGAGATGTTCGAGGCTGCGGGAATGCGCGACAGCGCGCTGGCCTCCACCACCCGCAACTGGGCCGATCAGACCCACGATCAGCCGGTCTATTCCATGTTCGGCGCGACCGAGGATGCCTGGATCGGCAAGATATGGCCGCGCGGGCGGGCGTGGGAAAACTCGCTCAGCAAGGCCGATATCACCGACAATTTCTGCAATGTCTGGTCGGGTGGCCTCGGCTTTCTCAATCGCGGCTATTCGGGGTCGGAAGTGTCCATCGACCCCAATGGCGACGTGTTTCCCTGTTGCCTCAAGACCGCGGCCCCCCTGGGCAATCTCTGCGAGGAGCGGCTGGACGACATCCTCGACAGCCTCGTCGGCCACCCGGCGTTCGAGGCGATCTCGATGGGCCACCCCGAGCGGATGGGCATGGCGCATGGCTGGGACTTGCCCCGCTTCCTCGACGAATCCCGCACCACCCGGCCCGATGGAGAGCCCTATCGCAACCTCTGCATCGGCTGCGACCGCTTCTTCGAAAAGGTGCTGGGGCCAGAGCTTGAACGCCTCCGCGCCGACCGGCTGGCAGCGAAGCGGGCGGCGGAATGACCGTGGTCGCCGGGGATCGCCGCGCCGCGCTGATCCCGGCGCTGGCGCTGGCGCTCGACGCGGCGGGTATCGCCCCCGGAACGCCCGCGCTCATGCCCGACACCGGGCTCGCCCATGACCATGTGCGCCTTGGCGGCACCGGCTGGATCGCGCGGCTGCCCAAGCAGAGCCAGATGCAACTGGGGGCCGCCGAGAACCTCGCCTACCAGGCCGCCTGTTTTACCCGCGCGAGCGCATCCGGCCACGCCCCGCGCCTGCACGCCGTGCTGCCACCCTCGGATGCGCTGCCGCGCGGTGGGCTGGTGGTGGAAGAAATCGTGGGGCGGGTTGCCCGCCTGCCCGAGGATCTGCCCGCCATCATGGCCGCCCTCGCCGCGATCCACGCCCTGCCGGTCCCGGAGAAGGACAGGCGCCCGCCGCTCCTTGACCCCGCCGACCCGCTGGCCGGGCTGCTGGAGGAAATCGGGGCACAGGCGGCCTACCTGCACGCGGTGGACCCGGAAACGCGGGCAATCATCGAGACCCACTTCGCCGCCCTGCGCGATCTGGCCGCCGATGGGCCGCGCCCGCCCAAGCGGCTCATCTCCTTCGACGCGCACCCCGGCAATTTCCTGATCACGCCCGAGGGCGGCGCCGTTCTGGTCGACCTGGAAAAGGCCCGCTACAGCGCGCCGCCGCTCGATCTGGCCCATGCCACGCTTTACACCTCGACCACCTGGGATGTGGCCACCCACGCGGTGCTGACGCCCGAGCAGGTGGCGGAGGCGTGCCACCATTGGCTCGATTGCCTGCCCGGACCCGAGCGTGCCGCCCTCGCGCCGTGGACCCTGCCGATGCGCCGCGCCATGTGGCTCTGGTCGATGACATGGTGCGCGAAATGGCGTGTGCTGTCGGAGGCAGAGGCCAAGGCGACGCAGGACGGCGAGGACTGGGCGGCGGACAAGAGCGAGGCGGCGCTGATCGCCCATGTCCGGGGCCGCGTCGATCACTATCTCGCCCCCGCCACGGCGGCGCGGATGGATCAGGACTTCGCGCGTCTGGCCAATACACTATAACAAGATAACCCAACCAGGAGACCTCGACATGATCCGACAGATGCTGACATCGCTGGCAGCCCTTGCGCTGGCCGCACCGCTCGCGGCGCAAGAGGTGACACCCGACCCTACCGACTGGGCGGCGATCACCGGGGCGGCGGAGGGGCAGACCGTCTATTGGCACGCCTGGGGTGGCTCGAATGCCATCAACGACTATATCGCCTGGGCGGGCGACGAGGTGGCCGGGCGCTATGGCGTCACCGTCGAACATGTCAAGCTCAAGGACACCGCCGACGCCGTCAGCCGCGTCATCGCCGAGAAATCGGCGGGCAAGGATTCCGGCGGCGCGGTCGATCTCATCTGGATCAACGGCGAGAATTTCGCGGCGATGAAGGAACAGGGGCTGCTCTATGGCCCCTGGGCCGAGGACCTGCCCAACTGGCAATACGTCGATGTCGAGGGCAAGGCCGCCGTGACCTCGGATTTCACCGTGCCCACCGAGGGGCTGGAGGCCCCCTGGGGGATGGCGCAGATCGTCTTCTACCACGACACCGCGCGACTGGCCGAGCCGCCCCGCTCGATCCCCGCGCTGCTTGACTGGGCGCAGGACAATCCCGGCCGCTTCGCCTATCCGCAGCCGCCGGATTTCCTCGGCTCGACCTTTCTCAAGCAGGCAGTGATGGAGCTGGCCCCCGACCCGTCGGTGCTGACCAAACCGGTGAGCGAGGAGAGCTATCACGAGGCCACCGCGCCGCTCTGGGATTACCTCGACGATCTCACGCCCAACCTGTGGCGCGGTGGCGCGGCCTATCCGCAATCGGGGCCGCGGCTGATCCAGCTCATGAACGATGGCGAGATCGACCTCGCGCTCAGCTTCAACCCCAACGAGCCGTCGAACGCCATCGCCAATTTCGAGCTTCCGGGCACGGTGCGCAGCTACGTGCTCGACGGCGGCACCATCGGCAATGCGAGCTTCGTCGCCATCCCCTACAACGCCAACGCCACGGCGGGCGCGCTGGTGCTCGCCAATTTCCTGCTGTCGCCTGAGGCGCAGGCGCACAAGCAGGATCCGGCAGTCTGGGGCAACGGCACGGTGCTGGCGATGGACGAGCTCTCCGCGCAGGATCGCGCCCGCTTCGACGCGATAGAACTCGGCGTGGCGACGCTCACCCCCGCCGAACTCGGCGAGGCGCTGCCCGAACCGCATCCCTCCTGGATGGTGCGGCTGGAACAGGACTGGACCGCGCGCTACGGCGTCGGCCAGTAGGCACGCGTGCGCGCCGCTGCCAGCATCCTCATCCCGGCGCGTCTCGCGCGGCGGGCGCGGTTTCTGCACTGGGCCCCGCTGCTGACGCTGGCGGTGATGCTGGGGCCAGTGCTGGCGGGGCTTCTGGGCACGCTCGCCCCGGCGCTGGGCTATATGCCCGCGCTGGGCGGGCACAGCCTCGGCCTCGCCGCTTTCGAGGCGCTCGCGGTCTGGCCGGGCCTGCCGCGTGCGGTGGCGCTCAGCCTCGGGGTGGGGTTTGCCGCCACGGCGCTGTCGCTCGCCATCGTCACGCTGATCTGCGCGGGCTGGGCGGGCACGCGGACCTTCGCCGCCATCGAGCGGCTGTTGTCGCCGCTCCTGTCGGTGCCGCACGCGGCGGCGGCCTTTGGCCTCGCCTTTCTCATCGCCCCCTCGGGCTGGATTGCCCGCGCGCTCTCGCCCGGGCTCACGGGATGGGCGCAGCCGCCCGACCTGCTGATCCTTCAGGACCCGGCGGGCCTCAGCCTCATTTTCGGGCTGGTCACCAAGGAGGTGCCGTTCCTGCTGCTGATGACGCTGGCGGCGCTCGGCCAGGTGCGCCCGGGCCAGAGCCTGCGGGTGGCGCAGGCGCTGGGCTATGCGCGCGTAACCGGCTGGCTCAAGGTGATCTTTCCACTGGTCTACCGCCAGATCCGCCTGCCGGTCTACGCGGTGCTGGCGTTCTCCATGTCGGTGGTGGACGTGGCGATCATCCTCGGGCCCAACACGCCGCCGACGCTGGCCGTGCAGGTGGTCCGCTGGATGAGCGACCCCGACCTCGCCCTGCGATTCCAGGCGGCGGCGGGGGCGGTGCTGCAACTGGGGCTGGTGCTGTTCGGTCTCGGCCTGTGGCGGCTGATCGAGATGGCCGTGGCCCGCGCCGGGCGCGCGTGGATCGTGCGCGGCGGGCGCGGGCGGCGCGGCACCGGGCGGGCGCTGCGCATGGGCGCGCTGGTGCTGGGCGCGCTGGCCGCACTCGCGGTGATCGCGGGGCTGGGGGGGCAGGTGGTCTGGTCCTTCGCCGGTCTCTGGCAGTTTCCAGACCTGCTCCCCGACGGCTTTACCTTTCGCAACTGGGATCGCCACGGCCCGCGCCTCGCCGGTCCCGGCATCGAGACGCTGCTCATCGCCGGGGCGGCAACCGGGCTGGCGCTGCTGCTGACGCTGGCGAGCCTCGAGGCCGAGCACCGCCACGGCCTGCGCCCCGCCACGCGGGCGCTGTGGCTGCTCTACCTGCCGCTGATCGTGCCGCAGGTGGCGTTTCTCACCGGCTTTCAGACGCTATCGATCCTGACGGGCGTCGATGGCGGGCGCGCGGCGGTGGTGCTGGCGCATCTGGTGTTCGTGCTGCCTTATGTCTTCCTGTCGCTGTCGGACCCGTGGCGCGCTTGGGACGCGCGGCAGGACATCGTGGCGCGCGCGCTGGGCGCGGGGCCGGATCGCGTGCTCTGGGCGGTGCGGCTGCCGATGCTCTTGCGCCCGCTCCTCGTGGCGGCGGCGGTTGGCTTTGCCGTCTCGGTGGGGCAATACCTGCCGACGCTGTTGGTGGGCGCGGGTCGCGTGGCCACGCTCACCACCGAGGCGGTGGCGCTGGCCGCGGGTGGCGACCGGCGGGCCATCGGGGTCTATGCTCTGGCGCAGACGGCGGCGGCCTTTGCCCCCTTCGCGCTCGCCGTGCTGCTGCCCCGCATCGCCTGGCGCAACAGGAAGGGGATGCGCGATGGATGAGGGTCTGCGATTCGAGCACCTGATGATCGCCCTGGGCCCCGAGCGGCTCATCGCGCTCGATTGCACGGTCGGCCCCGGCGAGGTGCTGACGGTGATGGGGCCATCCGGGTCGGGCAAGTCCACGCTGCTCGCGGCGATCACCGGCACGCTCGATGCGGCCTTTACCATGACCGGGCGCATCCGGCTCGACGGGCATGATCTGTCGGGCCTGCCCACAGAGGCACGGCGCATCGGCATCCTGTTCCAGGATGAATACCTGTTTCCGCACCTCTCGGTCGGGGCCAACCTCGCCTTCGGGCTGAAGCCCGAGGTCAAGGGCCGCGCCGCCCGCCGCGCGCGGATAGAGGCGGCGCTGGCCGAGGTCGGCCTCGAAGGGTTTGCAGACCGCGACCCGGCGACCCTCTCGGGTGGTCAGCGGGCGCGGGTGGCGCTGCAACGGATGCTGCTGTCAGAACCGCGCGCGCTGCTGCTCGACGAGGCATTCTCCAAGCTCGACACCGGGCTGCGCGCGCAGGTGCGCGCGCTGGTGTTCGACACCGCCCGCCAGCGGGCGCTACCAGTCCTGCAAGTCACCCACGACCATTCCGACGCCGAGGCGGCGGGGGGAGAGGTGATGACGCTGGGGTGAGGGTGGATCGGCTCGGCCCCACTCGCGCGGAATCAAGGCGTGCTTGCACGCCGCCGCGCATCGCCGGGCCGCCCTCACGGCACGGCGATTTGTCTGGCCTTGGCGCGACGCTCCTATGTCTTTCGGACGCGGAGAGATAAAGCGCTGCTGCACACCCGTAGGATCGCCGCACCGCGGCCCGACGATGCGCGGCGCTGCTGTCGGGCGCTATTGTTTAAGAGTTGTTGAGGACGAAAAGCACCCAGCCGCTAAACACCGCAAAAATCACGGAAACTACGAATGTGGGAAAGTTCTCGGTAATGTTGTGCGCCCAGCGATGAAGTAGCGGTCGGTCATTCGCTTCAATGTATTCCCATCCGGCTCTTGTCAGGCGGACTATCTCGTCATTCACCGGATAAGAAGATTTGTCGATTCCGTATATCCATTCAATTTCTTGGTATTTTGAACGTTCAACAAATCCAAATCGCCAAGCGAGAGTAATATAAGTTTCGAATTCTTCTCCAGAGAATGAATAGGCTGGCAATAAAGACCAACGCATTCTCCTTGACTGATGGCTGTTCTCTCGATCGCCCAACTGCTCAGTCAATCCATTATATTTCATTCCGTGAATGCCCGCCTCTCCGACAACGGATAATGCCTGAGCCATCAGCTTGCTATTGTAAGCAAACGTCACCTGCTCAACCCGCCATGCAACGTCGGCACATCCAGCGCGGCAAACCCGTAATGCCGCAGCCACCGCAGGTCTGAATCAAAGAACGCCCGCAAATCGGGGATGCCGTATTTCAGCATCGCGATCCGGTCGATCCCCATGCCGAAGGCAAAGCCCTGCCATTCATTCGGGTCGATATTGCCGGCCTCCAGCACGTTGGGATGCACCATCCCCGACCCGAGGATTTCCAGCCAGTCATCGCCCTCGCCGACCTTGAGCGTCCCGCCCTCCCAGCTACAGCGGATATCCACCTCTGCCGACGGCTCTGTGAACGGGAAATGCGAGGCGCGGAATCGCAGGTCGACGTGATCGACCTCGAAGAACGCCTTGACGAATTCCTCCAGCACCCATTTCAGGTTGGCCATCGAGATATCGCGGTCGATGGCCAGCCCCTCGACCTGGTGGAACATCGGCGTATGCGTCTGGTCGTAATCCGCGCGATAGACGCGGCCCGGCGCGATCACCCGCAAGGGTGCGCCCTGCGCCTGCATGGTGCGGATCTGCACCGGCGAGGTATGGGTGCGCAGCACGTGCGGCGGGCGGTCGTCGCCCTCGGCACGGTGCATGTAGAACGTATCCATCTCGGCGCGCGCGGGGTGATGGCCGGGGATGTTGAGCGCGTCGAAATTGTACCAGTCGCTCTCCACCTGCGGCCCCTCGGCCACGGCAAACCCCATGTCGGCAAAGATCGCCGTGACCTCCTCGGTCACCTGAGACACCGGGTGGATCGTGCCCTGCCGCCGGGGGCGCCCCGGCAGCGTCACGTCGAGCCATTCGCCGCGCAGCCGCTCGTCGAGCGCGGCATCCGCCAGCGCCGCCTTGCGCGCGGCGAGCGCCGAATTGATCTCGTCCTTGAGCGCGTTGAGGCGCGGCCCCGCTTCCTGCCGCTCCTCGGGGCTCATCTTGCCCAGTTCGCGCATCTTCAGGCTGATCTCGCCCTTCTTGCCCACGGCCTGCACGCGCAGCGCCTCGAGCGCGGCCTCGTCTTCGGCCCCGGCGATGGCTGTCAGGTATTTCTCGCGCAGGTCGCTCATGTCCGTCACCCCGATATTGTCCCCGGCGGGTTAGCGCGCCTGCGCGCGGGGCGCAAGCGCGCCCACGCCCCTCAACCCGGCAGGATGCGCGCCTGAAAGCAGTTGTTGCGTGCCGAACGCACATCGACATGGGCCACCCCGGGCCAGCCGAGCGCCCATTCGGCATGGTCCATCAGCGCATCGGCGGCCACCACCTTGCCGGTGCCATAGACGATGCGCTCATCCGCGCCATAGCCCTTGAGCAGGTAGTCGGGACTCGCGCGCAACGCGGGCGGGATGCCCGCGCCCTCGAACCGCGCACAGGGCGCGGCACAGACAAAGATCGGCCCGGTCTCGGCATAGGGGTGCAGCCCGGCAAAGGGGCGGTGCGCGAGCACCAGCATCTCCGTCCCTTCCGGGATGAAATCGAGGCAATGGCGGCAGGGGTTGCCGCTGCCGCGCGCCACCTGCCGCTCGGGCGGGTTGCCATAGGCGTCGGGCGCGCCGGAACGCCAGGCGGTGACGAGATCGGTGGGCAGGGCGGTGATCCTGGGCATGGCGGGCCTCCTCGGGAATGATGGCCCAAACTTGCCCCGCCCCGCTCAGTCGCGCGACCCGGAACCTGCGGAATCGCGGGCACGCGCCTCCTGCCCTTCGCGCATCATCTCCTCCAGCCGTTCGAGGCGGCTCAGCACCTCGTCGCGATAGGTGTCGGTCTTTTCCACGTCCTCGGCGTGATGTGCGTCCTGCATCGAGTTGACGATGAGGCCGACCAGCAGGTTCACCACGGCGAAGGTGGTAACCATGATGAACGGGACAAAGAACGCCCAGGCGTAGGGAAACTGCTCCATCACCGGGCGCACGATCCCCATCGACCACGATTCCAGCGTCATGATCTGGAAGAGCGAATAGGCCGAGCGCCCCAGATCGCCGAACCACGCGGGGTACGCGTCGCCAAACAGCTTGGTCGCCATCACCGACCCGATGTAGAAGATCATCCCCATCAGCAGGAAGACCGAGCCCATCCCCGGCAGCGCCGTCACCAGCCCCTCGACCACGCGCCTGAGCGACGGTGCCACCGACACCACGCGCAACAGGCGCAGGATGCGCAGCGCCCGCAGCACCGACAACCCTTGCGTCGTCGGCACCAGCGAGATGCCCACGATCACGAAATCGAAGACATTCCAGCCGCGGCGAAAGAACCCGGCGAACCCCCGCGCGTAGAGCTTGGCCACGATCTCCACCACGAAGATCGACAGGCACAACTTGTCCAGCGTGACGATCAGCGCCCCCGCCCGCGCCATCAGCGGCTCGACCGTTTCCAGCCCGAGGATCGCCGCGTTGAACAGGATCACGCCGAGAATGGCGTTCTGGAAAAGCGACGTGTCGAGAAACCCGCCCACGCGGTTGCGAAAATTCATGTCCTGCCCGTCTGTTCGCGCTGCAATTGCGGGTCATATGGGCGCGGATGCCCGGCACCGCAAGCGCGCGTCTCGGGCGTCACGTCCTTTGCAGCATCCGGCCCAGCGGACGGCCACCGATGATGTGCAGGTGATAATGCTGCACCTCCTGCACGCCGTCCTCGCCGGCGTTGGTGATGGCCCGAAAACCCTTGCCGCCGATACCCGGCCCGACGCCGGTCAAGCGGCAGATCTCGGCCACCGTCCGGCTGAAATCCACGATCTCGGCATCGCTCGCCTCGGTCACGAAATGGGCGTAGTCCACATAGGCCCCTTTCGGGATCACCAGCACATGCACCGGCGCCTGCGGCTGGATGTCCTCGAAGGCGAGCGTGTGCCCGGTCTCCAGCACGGTCTTGTTGGGAATCTCGCCGCGCAGGATTTTCGCGAAAACGTTCTGGTCGTCGTAGGTATAGGCCATTTGGTCTCCTCAATCCGCGAAAAGATGGTCGAAGTCGGCGATCTCCTGCGCCTTTTCGGCAGGAATATCAAGGAATCGCGCCAGCATATCGGCAGAGCGCTCGCGATCGTCGCTTTCCCGCATGATGAGGTGATTGGCGAAACCGGCATCGCGGATGCGGTCTCTCTCGTGGACGATATCGCCCCGTATCGTCGGCAGCAGCCGCTCCAGCGTATCGCGTTGGGTCTGTTCCCCTGCGAGCCCGACGCGCCTGGCATGGCCGATGAGATAGGCGTCGGAGAAATCGCACTGTATCTCAAGCAGCCGCGTCTTGGCCCGGTCGCTGCAAAAATCCGTCAGCAGATCCATGTTGGCAGGGTCCATGCAGACGACGAGCCGGTCGGTCTCGTAATAGTCAAACAGCATCCGCATCAGCGCGCGGCGATGGCGGGTGCGCTTGACGAGGCTGGCCTGGATGCCGCCGAGATTGGGCAGGGCGGTGCCCTCCTCGTTAAAGAGATACTCGATCACCGGCAGGTCGCTCATCTGGCGGATGCGTCTTACCAGCCGCTTGGCCACATGCCATTTCTTGCACAGCACGATCATCAGCTCGCGGTCGCGCCCGATGGTGCTCTCGACCTCCCAGAACCGCGGCGAAAACCGCCGCCCCTCGCGCCCGCGCCCGGTGAGGAACTTGTAGAGATTGCGGCCCTCGTCGGAAATCTTGAAGCTGGCCGTTTCGTTGCTGTAGAGCGTCCCAAGCCGCCGTTTGAGCACCACCGCCTCGGGGCTGATCTTGCGGGCAAAGAGATAATCCTGCCCCAACAGCATGTCGTAATGGTCGTTGTAGAACGTGACCGGCATCCCGTAATCGGTGAACATCAGGAAGGTGAGGGTGCGCGTCTCGATCTCTGTCTCGGGCACCAGATGGCGCACCAGCGTCTGAAAGAACGTCTCGTCGGGGATCCAGGTGGTGCGGAAAAACCGTATCACGTCGCGCCGCTTGCGGACGAAATCGAGGATCCATTCCACCGTGCGGCGGCGCAGGCACCACCACTGGCTGCCGATCTGCACATCGATGTCATGCGGAATCGCGCGCGTCAGGCGTAGCCGTTTCTGCAACTCGAAAGAGGTGTAGAAACGCCATTTCTGCGTGCGCTCGTTAAAGAAATGGCGGTAGACGAGCCGCTCTTCCTTCATCCCGGTCTTGATCCAGTCGCTTTCGAAATAGTCAAAGCTCTCGATGTAATCGACGTCCCGGGCATCGAGAAACTCATGCGCATAGCGCGCTGACTTGATCGGCGCGCAATCCCCCGAGAGCATGTAGAAATGTGTTGCGCGCGGGAATGTCTCGACCGCCGCCTCGACGGCATGGAGCGTGGCCTGCACCAGCGACCACTCGCCCCAGCCGCATTTGATCCGGCGGCGGGCAAAGACCACGTTGGGATTGTCGGCCAGCCCATCGCGGATCCGCGCGAACGCCTCCGGTTTGGCGCGCGCATCGAAATGGATCGCGATGTAATCGCCTGCCGCCGTCAGCATCCGTGCCTGCCGCACGATGGCCTCGGGGTCCTTGTGACAGAGCAGGATGAAGGCGATTCTTGCCATTAAGGAAACGTTTTCCTGCGTTTTTCGGGCGTTGTCTAAAGCAATAGCGGTGAACGCCCCGCCAATAAACAGGCTTTCGTTGTTTTTTTGAAGAGGTTAGACAATCCTGACGCGGGGGCAGGACGAGAGGCACGGCGATCATGGGGTTTCCCGGAACATGGATGACCGAGAGCGAGAGCGTGGTTTACCGCGTTGTCCCGAAATGCGCCTGCTCGACCATTGGCCAGATCATGTATTACTCTGATCACGGTGCGTTCTTCGACGGTGACATCCACGATGCCATGTCGGGGATGCACAAATGGGCCATCGAGGACAGCCAGAAGCTCATCTCGGCCAACGTGCGCAGTCACCGCTCCTACGCCTTCACCTGCGTGCGCAATCCCTATACCCGCATCCTGTCCTCGTTCTTTGACAAGATATGCGGCATCCAGCGCAACGGGCGGCGCTATCGCGGCAAGCTGGTGCCGACGATCATCCAGAAATACGGCATCGAGGTGGGCGGCGAGGACGGCAAGCAGGAATTCGACCAGGTCCGCAGCTTTCGCCGGTTCCTGCTGTTCGCCCGCGACACCATCCGCTGGAAGCGCCCGATGGAGCCCGATATCCACTGGTCGGCCATGTCGGGCCATGTCTCGACCTTCATCGTCAACGGCGGGCGCTACGACAAGATATTCTGGACCGAGAAATTCAACGAGGGGATGGGAGAGGTGCTGGCCGCGATCGACACGCCGCACGAGGTCGATCTCAAGACGATTCCCCGCTTCAACGAATCCGAGGGCCACGGCCCGAAACGCGCCCACCCGGTCGAGGATTACTTCGACGACCTGTCGATGCATCTGGTCTACGAGATCTACAAGCGCGACTTCGAGGTGTTCAAATACGATTTCGAGAACCCGGCAAACAAGATGCCGGTGGGCGAGATCGACCTCGACGAGGTCCATGCCAAGCTGGGCGAATAGCGGCCCGCAAAGCGGCGGGGTTGCATTTCCTCGCGACTCGGGTATACGCCGCGCCAGACATGCGCGTGATGCCCGCTATCCAGGCAAGAGCCGAGGCCCCCGATTTGGCGGGGCAGGACCGGGTATCTGTGCAACCAGACATTGATAGACCCGGGAAAGGTTCAGACACCGATGGCCAATACGATCCAGTCCAAGAAGCGCGCGCGCCAGAACGAAAAGCGCTACGCCGTCAACAAGGCGCGTCGCTCGCGCATCCGCACCTACCTGCGCAAGCTCGAAGAGGCGATCGCCTCCGGTGACAAGGATGCCGCCACCGCCGCGCTGCGCGCCGCACAGCCCGAACTGATGCGCGGTGTGACCAAGGGCGTCTTTCACAAGAACACCGCCGCGCGCAAGATGTCGCGGCTCTCGGCACGGGTGAAGGCGCTGGGCTGACCGCATCCAATGACGCGAAATCGAACGGGCATCGCCATGGGGCGGTGCCCGTTTGCGTTTGTGCCTCCGTGCGACAGCCAGAGATTCTTTTCCGCCCCCGGTCCTGTCAAGCGCAATGATGAGTTGTCTGGACGCGTGCCGCGTTGGTAACGTCATAAGTGCGATTCACGCTTGGGGGGACAGGCCATTGCTAGCTTGGGGCAGATATCCTGCCCCGGCTCGCCAGAGGAAAGCCTTTTCGCTTTCCGGTCTTGTCTGATAGCATTTTGACGGAGAGATCCCGGTGGCTTTGGGACGGGTCGCGGGCAGGGATTTTTCCATCAATATGCAGTGTGCAGAGGCGTCTGTGTCAGGTGCCGGCTCGTGGCCGGTGTCGACCATATCCTTTGTCCTCCGTCGCGGGTTGCGATTTTTGACCTGTTATCGGGCCCCTGTCCGATGGCGCAGAAAAGAGCAGCGGAACGGGACATATGATACAAGAACAGTGGGGTGAGCTGAAACAGCAGATCCGGCAGGCAGTCGGGCAGAACAAGTTTCGCAACTGGATAGAGCCGCTCGAATTCGCGGAGGTGTCCGACGGTGTGGCCACGCTCTCGGTGCCGACCCGGTTCATCGGGAATTACGTGGTCCAGCATTTCGGCGACTTGATCCTTTACAAGCTGTCACAGATCGATTCCGGCGTGCGCAAGCTGGATTTCCGTGTCGGGGTCAATGGGTCCGATGCGCCGCAAGCGCCGAAACCGGCCCCCGCGCGCGCCGCACGGAGCGACAACCCGCTGCATTCCGCCCCGCTCGACGACCGTTTTCGCTTCGACAGCTTCGTCGTCGGCAAGCCCAACCAGCTTGCCCATGCCGCCGCGCGCCGCGTAGCCGAAGGCGGAGAGACCACCTTCAACCCGCTGTTTCTCTATGGTGGCGTCGGGCTAGGCAAGACGCACCTGATGCACGCCATCGCCTGGGATCTGGTCGAGCAGCAGCCCGACATGACCGTGCTTTACCTCTCGGCAGAACAGTTCATGTATCGCTTCGTGCAGGCGCTGCGCGACCGCAAGATCATGGACTTCAAGCAGATGTTCCGCTCGGTCGACGTGCTGATGGTCGATGACGTGCAGTTCATCGCCGGCAAGGACAGCACGCAGGAGGAATTCTTTCATACCTTCAACGCACTGGTCGATCAGAACAAGCAGATCGTCATCTCCGCCGATTGCGCCCCCGGAGAGATCGCGCGGCTGGAGGACCGGATCAAGTCGCGGCTGCAATGCGGCCTCGTCGTCGACCTGCACCCCACCGATTACGAATTGCGCCTCGGCGTGTTGCAGAACCGTGCCGAGCGTTACCGCGAGGCTCAGCCCGATCTCACGATCGAGGACGGCGTGCTCGAATTCCTCGCGCATCGCATCAACACCAATGTGCGGGTTCTCGAAGGCGCGCTGACCCGGCTCTTCGCCTTTGCCTCGCTGGTGGGCAAGCCGATCTCGCAGGAACTGACGCAGGATTGCCTCTCGGACATGCTGCGCAGCTACGAGCGCAAGCTCTCGGTCGAAGAGATCAAGCGCAAGGTGGCCGATCACTACAACATCCGCCTGTCCGATCTCGTCGGCCCCCGGCGCACCCGCTGTTATGCTAGGCCGCGGCAGATGGCGATGTACCTGTGCAAGCAACTCACAAGCCGCTCCCTGCCCGAGATCGGGCGCAGCTTTGGCGGGCGCGACCACACCACCGTGATGCACGGGGTGAAGAAGATCGACGAGCTGCGCCAGAAGGATGCCCAGATCGCCGACGACCTCGAATTGCTGCGCCGCTCGCTCGAGGCCTGAGGCGGCAGTCCGGTCCCCGGCCCTTGACGCAGTGGCAAATCCGGCTGACAACGTCACAAAACGCTTGAGCCGGATGGGGATTTCGGTACCGTGCCCCTCCCGGCGCGAGAGCGGTATCTGACAGGAGCGAGGGCATGAAATTCAGCATCGAACGGGGCACGCTGCTCAAGGCGGTCGCGCAAGCGCAGTCGGTGGTAGAGCGCCGCAACACAATCCCGATCCTCGCCAATGTCCTGATCGAGGCCGAGGGCGAGCGTGTGCAATTCCGCGCCACCGACCTCGATATAGAGATCGTGGATATGGCAACGGCGCAGGTCGAACGCGCGGGGGCAACCACGGTTTCGGCGGTGATGCTGCACGAGATCGTGCGCAAGCTGCCCGACGGCGCCCTCGTCACGCTGTCCGAGGATGCGGCCTCGGGGCGGCTCGCGGTGCAGGCGGGCCGGTCGAATTTCAACCTCGCCACCCTGCCGAAAGAGGACTTCCCGGTGATGGCCTCGGCGGAATACGCGAGCAACTTCTCGGCCCCCGCCGCGACGCTCCGGCGGCTGTTCGACAAGTCGAAATTCGCCATCTCCACCGAGGAGACCCGCTATTACCTCAACGGCGTCTACATGCATGTCTCCGAGGCCGATGGCGGCAAGGTTCTGCGCTGCGTGGCCACCGACGGCCACCGCCTCGCCCGGATCGACGCCGAGCTGCCCGAGGGCGCGGCGGACATGCCCGGCGTCATCGTCCCGCGCAAGACGGTGGGAGAGTTGCGCAAGCTTCTCGACGATGACGACATGAAGATCGCGGTTTCGGTCTCCGAGACCAAGGTGCGCTTCGCCACCCCCGACATCACCCTGACATCGAAGGTGATCGACGGCACCTTCCCCGACTATACCCGCGTCATCCCGCAGGGAAACACCCGCCGCCTCGAAGTGGACGCCGCCGAGTTCGCGCAGGCGGTAGACCGCGTGGCGACGGTCAGCTCCGAACGCTCGCGCGCGGTCAAGCTGTCGCTCGACGAGGACCGGCTGATCCTCTCGGTCAACGCCCCCGACAGCGGCGCCGCCGAGGAAGAGCTTGCCGTGGCCTATGGCGACGAACGGCTGGAGATCGGTTTCAACGCGAAATACCTGCTGGAAATCGCCAGCCAGGTGGACCGCGAGAACGCGGTGTTCCTGTTCAACTCCTCCGGCGATCCCACGCTGATGCGCGAGGGCAACGATACGACGGCGGTTTACGTGGTCATGCCGATGCGGGTGTGACATCTGTCGGAGCCTCCGGCGGGGATATTTCTGGCAAGATGAAAGGGTCGTGAATGCCCGGCCTCTACCTGTCGGAATTGACCCTCTCGCATTTCCGCTCGCACAAGTCGGCGCGGCTCACGCTCGATGCGCGGCCGGTGGCGATTCACGGCCCCAACGGCGCGGGCAAGACCAACCTGATCGAGGCGGTCTCGCTGCTGTCGCCCGGGCGGGGCCTGCGGCGCGCGGCGGCGCAGGACATGGCGCGCCGCCCTGAATCCCTCGGCTGGAAGATTACCGCCATCCTGCAGTCCCTGCACCAGGTCCACGAGGTCGAGATCGTCTCCGAGGACGGCACCGCGCGGCAGGTCCGTATCGACGGCAAGCCCGCCGCGCAGCTTGCGCTGGGCCGCATCGCCCGCGTGCTCTGGCTCATCCCGGCGATGGACCGGCTCTGGATCGAGGGGGCCGAGGGGCGCAGGCGTTTCCTCGACCGGATGACCATGAGCTTCGTGCCCGGCCATGCCGACGCGGTTCTGGCCTATGAAAAGGCCATGCGCGAGCGCAACCGCCTGCTGAAGGACCAGGTGCGCGACGCGCACTGGTATCTCGCCCTCGAACGGCAGATGGCCGCGGCGGGGGCCGAGATGCACGCCAACCGGCAGCAGGCGCTGGCGCTCATCGCCGGCGCGCAGATGCAGGCCGAAACGGCCTTTCCCACCGCCGAACTGGACCTGACCCAGACCGAGGGCGAGATGCCCGAGGGCGCCGATGACCTGCGCGAGGCGCTGGCCGAAAGCCGGTTTCGCGACCTCGTCGCCGGGCGCACGCTGGTCGGCCCGCACCGCGCCGACCTTTACGGCGTCTATGCCGCCAAGGGCGTGCCCGCCGCCGAGTGCTCCACCGGCGAGCAAAAGGCGCTTCTGGTGTCGCTGATCCTCGCCAATGCCCGCGCGCTGGCGCGCGATTTCGGGGCGCCGCCGATCCTGCTTCTGGACGAGGTGGCCGCCCATCTTGACGCGGGCCGCCGCGCCGCGCTTTATGACGAGGTTTGCGGCCTCGGTGCGCAGGCGTGGATGACCGGCACCGGGCCGGAGCTTTTTGCCGAACTGGGCTGTCGGGCACAGCACATCCGCGTCACCGACACCGAAGGCACCAGCCACATCACGGAGGATGCCACATCATGACCCCGCAACGCGTGACCCTCATCACCCTTGGCGTGGCCGATCTCGACCGCGCGCGCGCATTCTACGCCGCCCTCGGCTGGACACCGGCGGCGGCGCAGGACGAGGTCGTTTTCTACCAGCTGAACGGGCTGGTTCTCGGACTGTTTGGCAAATCCGACCTGGCCGCCGATCAGGGGCGGCCGGGTGCCGCGCTTGGCACCGGGGCGATGACGCTGGCGCAGAATTTCCCCACAGAGGCCGAGGTGGACGCCGCCTATGACCGGGCCATCGCCGCCGGGGCCACGCCGCTCAAGCGCCCCGAAAAGGTGTTCTGGGGCGGCTATTCCGGCTATTTCGCAGATCCCGACGGCCATGTCTGGGAGTTGGCGATGAATCCCTTCTGGCCGCTCGCCCCCGATGGCAGCCTCACCCTGCCCGATGCTCCATGACCGTCACGCTATTTGACCTCATGCTCTACGCGGCGGCGATGGCCGGGCTCTGGGCGGTGCCCGGCCCGGTCTGGGTGGCGCTCACTGCACGCTCTCTCTCGGGGGGAATGCGCGGGGCGTGGCCCCTTGCCGTGGGGGTGGCGCTGGGCGATCTGATCTGGCCGCTCTGCGCGATCCTTGGGCTGGCCTGGGTGCTGTCGCTCTATGGTGACGCGCTCGGCCTCCTGCGCTGGGTCGCGGCGGCGGTGTTCATCGTGATGGGCCTGCTCTTGCTCCGCGCCCCGGTGCGCGTGCCCGGCGCCGACAGCCGCATGACCCGCCCCGGTCTCTGGGCCGGGTTTTCCGTGGGCATGGCGGCGGTGATCGGCAATCCCAAGGCGATCCTGTTCTACATGGGCTTCCTGCCGGGCTTCTTCGATCTCTCGCGCGTCACGGTGCCCGACATCGCCGCCATCCTCGCGGTCTCGGCCATCGTGCCGATGCTGGGCAACCTCGGCCTCGCGCTGTTTCTCGATCGCGCGCGGCGTCTGTTGCAGAGCCCCAGGGCCATCGCGCGGCTCAATTCGGCCTCTGGCCTGCTGCTGATCCTCGTCGGGCTGGTGATCCCCTTCACCTGAGCACGAAACAGCGCAAAATATGGGGTGGGGCCGTGACATTCCCCCCCAGACTTCGTATAAAATGCGAAACATTCCAAAGGGAAATCCGCATGTCCGAACCCGCCATCGTGCCCGAAGAATATGGTGCCGATTCCATCAAGGTTCTCAAGGGGTTGGAGGCTGTCCGCAAGCGCCCCGGCATGTATATCGGTGACACCGATGACGGCTCGGGCCTGCACCACATGGTCTACGAGGTCGTCGACAACGGCATCGACGAGGCGCTGGCCGGTCACGCCGACGCCGTGAACGTTACGATTCACGCCGATTCCAGCGTCTCGGTCAGCGACAATGGCCGCGGCATCCCCACCGATATCCACGAGGAAGAGGGCGTCTCGGCGGCCGAGGTCATCATGACCCAGCTGCACGCGGGCGGCAAGTTCGACCAGAATTCCTACAAGGTCTCGGGCGGCCTGCACGGCGTCGGCGTGTCGGTCGTCAACGCGCTGTCGGATTGGCTCGAACTGCGCGTCTGGCGCAATGGCAAGGAGCACCTCGCCCGTTTCGAGGGGGGCTTTACGGTCGACCATCTTCACGTCGTCGGCGACGCCGACGGGCGCAAGGGCACCGAGGTGCGCTTTCTCGCCTCGACCGACACCTTCTCCAACCTAGACTACAGCTTCGAGATACTGGAACGGCGGCTCCGCGAACTGGCCTTCCTCAATTCCGGCGTGCGTATCATCCTGCGCGACGAGCGCCCACCCGAGCCGCTGGAGAGCGAGCTTTTCTACGAAGGCGGGGTCAAGGAATTCGTCAAGTATCTCGACCGTCACAAGACCCCGATGATGCCCGAGCCGATCTTCATCATCGGCGAGCGCGACGGGATCACCGTCGAGGTGGCGATGTGGTGGAACGACAGCTATCACGAGACCGTGCTGCCCTTTACCAACAACATCCCGCAGCGCGACGGCGGCACCCACATGGCGGGCTTTCGCGGCGCGCTCACCCGCACCATCAACGCCTACGCCCAGACCACCGGCATCGCCCGCAAGGAAAAGGTCAGCTTCACCGGTGACGACGCCCGCGAGGGGCTTACTTGCGTGCTGTCGGTCAAGGTGCCCGATCCCAAATTCTCGAGCCAGACCAAGGACAAGCTGGTCAGCTCCGAGGTGCGCCCTGCGGTCGAGGGTCTGATGAACGAGAAACTCGCCGAATGGTTCGAGGAAAACCCCCAGATCGCCAAGATCATCGTCGGCAAGATCATCGAGGCCGCCCATGCCCGCGAGGCGGCGCGCAAGGCCCGCGACCTGACCCGCCGCAAGAACCCGATGGATGTCAATTTCCTCGCCGGCAAGCTCAAGGACTGCTCGTCCAAGGATCCCTCCAAGACCGAGCTTTTCCTCGTCGAGGGCGATAGCGCCGGCGGCTCGGCGCAGACCGGGCGCGACCGGGGCACGCAGGCGGTGCTGCCCCTGCGCGGCAAGATCCTCAATGTCGAACGCGCCCGCTTCGACCGGATGCTGGGCTCCCAGGAAATCGGCAACCTCGTGATGGCGCTTGGCACCGGCATCGGGCGGGACGAGTTCGACATCACGAAACTGCGCTACCACAAGATCGTCATCATGACCGATGCCGACGTGGACGGCGCGCATATCCGCACGCTGCTGCTGACCTTCTTCTACCGGCAGATGCCAGAGCTGATCGAGGGTGGATACCTCTATATCGCGCAGCCGCCGCTCTACAAGGTGATGCGCGGCAAGTCCGAGGTCTATCTCAAGGATCACCCCTCGCTCGAGGACTACCTGATCGAGCAGGGCACCACCGATGCCGCCCTGCGCCTTGGCAGCGGCGAAGAGATCGCCGGGCCGGACCTTGTGCGCGTGGTCGAGGAGGCGCGGCAGGCCAAGCGCATATTGGAGGCGTTCCCCACCCATTACCCGCGCCACATCCTCGAACAGGCGGCCATCGCCGAGGCGTTCCTGCCCGGGCGCGTCGATGCCGATCTGCAGGGCGTGGCCGATACCGTGGCCACCCGGCTCGACATGATCTCCAACGAGTACGAGCGCGGCTGGCAGGGCCGCCCGACGCAGGATCACGGGCTACGTCTTACCCGCACCGTGCGCGGCGTCGAGGAAATCCGCACGCTCGACGGCCCGGTGCTGCGCGGCGGCGAGGCGCGCCGCCTTGCGCAGATGACGCAGGCGCTGCGCGACATCTACCGCGAGCGCGCAACGCTCCTGCGCAAGGACCGCTCGCAGCCCATCTTCGGCCCGCTCGACCTGTTGGCCGCGATCCTGAAAGAGGGGGAAAAGGGCCTCACGCTCCAGCGCTACAAGGGGCTGGGCGAGATGAACCCCAACCAGCTCTGGGAGACGACGCTCGATCCCGAGGCGCGCACGCTGCTTCAGGTCAAGATCGACGACGTGGCCGAGGCCGACGATCTCTTTACCAAGCTGATGGGCGACGTGGTCGAGCCGCGCCGCGAATTCATCCAGGAAAACGCGCTCAGCGTCGCGAACCTGGATTTCTAGGGGCGATCATCCTCCAAGCGGAACGCGGGCGCCGGGGCGCTTGGAGAGATGAATGCGGTTTTGGGGCTTGAGCGGACCTTGAACCATCCGGTGATGAGCCGCGCGAGCGCCAGCCCGCGGGATGGCGATGCAACGGCTGGTCTATCGTGCTTTATGTTCGAGTTCCCGAGAGCGATCAGAGCTTTGCGCCAGCGTTACCCAATCGCCAGCCCGGGGGGCGGGCTGGCGCTCGCGCGGCGGCGTGCAAGCACGCCTTGATTCCGCGCGGGGCGCAGGAGGCGAACGTCGGTTCCAGGCCAGAATCTCCCGACAACCACCCCGATCAGTTCGTGACCGTGATCTGACAATCACCCTTGGACTCGGTCGGCCTGAGCGTGCGCCCCCTCACTTGGTCAGCGGCGCAGTCATTTCCAGGTAGACCTCGGTCGCCCCGCGCAGGGCGTGCGGGTTGTCACCTTCAGAGGACAGGTGAACCCGTTCCAGCACGACGGCGATCTTTTCTACCTCCGAGGCGATGCGTGCCACGGCCTGTTCCATCGTGTAGGTGTATTCGTGCACTTCTTCCATGTCCTGCACGCCCAGATCGTCGCGCGCCATGACCGCTTCCACCTTGGCGTTGTAGGCGGCGAGGTTCTCCATCGCCTCCGCGAGGGTTTCAGAGGACGCGGCGGCATAATGCTCGACCTCCTCGGCGGCGGTGGCGGGCAGGACGCCGAGACCGAGCACGAGGGTGGCGGCAAGAGCGGGCAGTGCAGGCAGGTGCATGGTGTTGATCCTTCGGCTTCGATTATTTCTGACAAAAATTATAAGAAATAAGATCCACCAACGCAACCGCCTTTTCCACCCGTAGCCCTTGCCCGCGCCCGCGCCCGGCATAGGTCCCCGGACATGACAGACCCGAGCGAAACCCACGTCCTCTACAATGCGCGCTGCCCGGTCTGCCGCGCCGAGATCGACCATTACCGCGCCCATTCAGAGGCGTGCGGTCTTCCGGTGGCGTTCCACGATCTCAACACCCGCGATCTGGCAGAGTGGGGGATCGATCCCGACATGGCGGCGCGGCGGCTGCATGTGCGTCAGGGCGGGCGCGTGCTGTCGGGTGTGGACGCGTTTCTGGCGCTGTGGCGCGCGCTGCCGCGCTACCGCTGGCTGGCGCGCATCGTGGCGCTGCCGGGGCTGCGCCACGCGGCGCATCTCGTCTACGAGCGCGTACTTGCGCCGCGACTCTACGCACGGCACGTTGCACGTATGCATCGGTCCTGCCCCGATCATGTCGCATGATGGCCGGAATTGGGGGTTATTAAGGATATGTCCGCAAGATCGTGTAACCATGCAGGAATGACGCAGATGTCCTACCCGCTCTATACCCCGGCAGAACGCATCGCCGATGGCGTCGTGCATGTCATGGGCCTGGTTGCGGCGCTCGCCGGGGTGGCGGCGGTCTATTCGCTCTGGGCCCTGCACATGGACGGGGTCACGTTCCTCGCGGTCACGGTCTACTCGCTGTCGCTGCTCGCGATGCTCGGCGCCTCGGCGGCCTATCACCTGCTCGCGCACACGCCGCTGCGCCCGATCCTGCGGCGGCTCGATCACGCGGCGATCTATGTCAAGATCGCGGGCACCTTCACGCCGCTCGGCATCCTGCTGGGCACTGCCTTCGGCTACATGGTGCTGGCGGGGGTCTGGGCGCTGGCCTGTCTCGGCGCGCTGTCCAAGCTGCGTATGCCGCGCGGGACCATGACCACCGGTTGGCTGCCCTACATGGCGCTGGGCTGGGCCGGGGTCGCGCTGATCCTGCCGCTTTCGGGCGTGCTGCCGGGCCTCAGCCTCGCGTTCATCGTGGGCGGCGGGCTGCTCTACTGCGTCGGCGTGATCTTCTACGCGTGGGAAAGCCTGCGTTTCGCCAACGCGATCTGGCACGTCTTCGTCGCGCTGGCCTCGGCCTGCTTCTTCATAGGTATTAACACGGCGGTCGCTGCGGCGCTCTGAACCTTGCGGTTCAGCGCTTGAACCGTGCGGTCAGCTCGGCCAGAAGCGCGCTGTTGCGGCAATAATCCGGCGCCGCCTCGCCCGCTTCATGGGCTGCCAGCCAGTGCTCGCATGCCTCCGGCGCGGCACATCCGGTGCAGGCCAGAACCGCCTCGCCCAGCTCTCCGGGGGTGAGGTGCCCCTCCATCATTGTTTCTTCCAGATCAACACCTTGCGCCGCCGCCATCCGGTCCACGAGGTCGGCATGACGCTTGAGAATAAGACTGTGTTGCATGGCAAGTCTCCCTGTACTCCGGCCATTAGCCTGCCATGCGGATTCCCTCGCGTCGTTGATCTCGGTCAAAGCCCCGCCGCCACCCGCCGCACCGTTTCTACCCTTTGTGCATTGGGCGGATGCGTCCCGAGGAACCGGTTGCCGGGATCGGGAATCTGCGAAAAGAACGCCACCCCGCGGACCGGATCATAGCCCGCGCGATGCGCGATCACCGTGCCCAGCGCATCCGCCTCAAGCTCGAAATCCTTTGAAAAAACACGCCCGCCCACGCCGGCGCCAAGATCGACGGCCCCGTCGACTACCGATTGCCCGGCTCCCGTGATCGCGGCGATACCGCCGAGAATGACAGCCCCCGCCATCGCGCTCTGCTGCTGGCGCGGGATGTGACCGGCGATGTGATGCGCGGCCTCGTGCCCCATGACAAAGGCCAGTTCGTCGGCATTGCGGACCGCGCCGATCATCGGCAACGTGAAGGCGACGACCGGCCGCCCGGTGCGGTCGAGCGTCTGGTAGGCATTGACCGGCTGGCCGGGCCGGTCATCCACCACGATGCGGAAATCGCAGTTAGAGCGTGGCGCGCGGGCGCGGCAATTGCGCTCGGCCACCGGCTCGATGCGCTGCGCAACAGTCAGGAATTGCTGCACTTTCGCGCGAGTGACCGTCGGCGCGGGGCGCTCGGCAGCGGGCTGCCGGGTCTGGGCGGTCTCTGACACCTCGACGCAAGAAGCGACGAGACCAAGGGCAAGGCAGGCAATCCAGCGCATCTGATCTCCTCGGGTCGATCTCCACATCTGTCTTGTAGCAGGCTCTCGACCTTCTTACAGCCCCCGACGCGCGGCCCATCAACGGTTTGCAATCCGCCGTCGAACGGGTAGCCTGCAATCATGTTTTCCATAGAGCACGAGTTCGACTCGACCGTCATCACCCTCGTCGACGAGGGGGCCGCCCCTCTCAAGGAAGACGTCGTCGTCAACGCCTTCGAGGAATGCGTGACGGTCGAGCAATACGACCCGCGCACCGATACGGTGCTGCGGATCACCCTGTCGATGAGCCAGCTACGCGATCTCGGCGCGGCGCTCGACCTGCCAGAGGGCGTTTACCTTCGCGAGCCGGGGGGGTGAGCGGGCTCAGCGGCCGAGCTTTTCCAGCATCTCGGAGGCCGCTGCCGCCGGTGTGATCGTCCCTGCGGCCACGTCCCGTGAATAGCGCTCCATCTCGGCCCGCGCCTCCGGCGCGTCGAGCCGCGCCAGCAAGCCCTGCCGCAGTTCCTCGACGAACCAGCTTTGCGCCTGCGCCGCGCGGCGGGCCGCGAAATGCCCCTCGGCCCGGCGCCAGTCGATGAGCGCGCGCATCTCTTCCCATGCGCCTTCGAGCCCCTCATCCTCCAGCGCCGAGACGCAGATCGCCTTGGGAAAGCCCTCGGGGTCCTGCGCGCGCTTGCGCAACAGCCGCAGCGCCCCGGCATAATCCGACCGCGTCCGCTGCGCCGCCGCCTTCAGATCGCCATCGGCCTTGTTTACGAGGATGAGATCGGCGATCTCCATGATCCCGCGCTTGACGCCCTGCAACTCGTCGCCGCCCGCCGGTGCCAGCAGCAGCACGAAGATGTCGGACATCTCCGCCACCACTGTCTCGGATTGTCCTACACCTACCGTCTCGATCAGCACCACGTCAAAGCCCGCCGCCTCGCACAGCGCCACCGCCTCGCGCGTGCGCCGCGCCACGCCGCCCAGGTGGCTGCGGCTGGGCGAGGGGCGGATGAACGCGCCCGGCTCGCGCGACAGCCGCTCCATCCGGGTCTTGTCGCCGAGGATCGAGCCGCCCGAGCGCGCCGAGCTTGGATCGACAGCCAGCACCGCCACCTTAAGCCCCTGTCCGGTCAGCATCAGACCAAAGCTCTCGATGAAGGTGGACTTGCCCACCCCCGGCGTGCCCGACAGCCCGATCCGGATCGCCTCGCGCCCCGATCCACGCACCGCCTCGAGCAGGTCTGTGGCCTGCGCCCGGTGATCGGCGCGCCCGCTCTCGATCAGCGTGATCGCCCGCGCCAGTGCCCGCCGGTCGCCCGCGATGATCCGCTCGCTCGTCTCTTCGATATCCATGCGCCCGCCGGGTTGCCTGATCTGTCCGCGCCTTCTTGCCTTGGCGGCGCGGGGAATGTCCAGACCGGGGCGTACGCCCGTTGTTTCTTCTTGGTCCAAATACCCCGGCGCCGCGCGGGCCGCAAAGGCCGGGGCTTGGGTATTTTCGCCAAGAAGAGGCCGCGAAACGCCCCCTCTGGCCAAGCGCGCGCCGCTGTCGGATAACCGGGGCATGACCCAAACTCTGCCCATCCACGACGCCATCCCCGCCCTGCTCGACGCGCTGCGTGGGCGCGGGCGCGCGGTGTTGCAGGCCCCGCCGGGGGCGGGCAAGACCACCGTGGTGCCGCTCGAGATGCTGCGCGCGGAGCTGACGACGGGCCGCATCGTCATGCTGGAGCCGCGCCGTCTCGCTGCCCGCGCCGCCGCCGAACGCATGGCCGAGACCCTCGGCGAACGGGTGGGTGAGACCGTCGGCTACCGTATCCGGGGCGAGGCAAAGGTGTCGAGGACGACCCGGATCGAGGTCGTGACCGAGGGCATACTCACCCGCATGATCCAGTCCGCACCGGACCTGCCCTGTGTCGGCGCCGTGATCTTCGACGAGTTTCACGAACGCTCGCTGAACGCCGATCTCGGCCTCGCCCTGTGCCTCGAGGTGGCAGGCGCGCTGCGCGAGGACATGATCCTGCTCGCCATGTCCGCCACGCTCGATGCCGAGCCGGTGGGGCGGCTGATGGGCGACGTGCCGGTGGTGACGTCCGAGGGGCGCAGCTACCCGGTCGAGACCCGCTGGCTCGACCGCCCGCGGCCCAAGCGGCAGCGCTTCGAGGAAGGCGTGGCCGATCTGGTGGAGCGCGCGGTCGCGGAGACAGAGGGCGGTGTGCTCGCCTTTCTCCCCGGCGAGGGAGAAATCAGGCGGGTGGAGGCGTTGCTCAAGGGTCGCCTGCCACCCGGCTGTCACCTGCGCCCGCTCTTCGGTGCAATGGATTTCGCCGCGCAGCGTGCCGCCATCGCCCCGTGCCCGGAGGGCCGCAAGATCGTGCTCGCCACCGCCATCGCCGAGACCTCTCTCACCATCGAGGATATCCGTGTCGTGGTGGACGGGGGTCGTGCGCGGCGGGCGCGGTTCGATCCCGGCTCGGGCATGTCGCGGCTGGTCACCGAGCGGGTCACCCGCGCCGAGGCCACGCAGCGCGCGGGCCGCGCGGGCCGGGTGGCCGAGGGCCTATGCTTCCGGCTCTGGACGCGCGGCGAGGAGGGCGCGCTCGCGCCCTTCCCGCCGCCCGAGATCGAGGCCGCCGATCTCGCCGGGCTGGCGCTGGAACTGGCGCTGTGGGGGGCGGAACCAGAAGCGCTGCCCTTTCTCACGCCTCCCAATCCCGGCAGCTATTCCGAGGCGCAGGGGCTGCTGAAGATGCTGGGCGCGCTCGATACCCGTAACCTTATCACCGATCACGGGCGCGCGCTGGCCGCGTTGCCGCTGCATCCGCGGTTGGCGCACATGCTGGCCGTGGCTGGCCCCGGTGGCGCCCCGATGGCGGCGCTGCTGGCGGATCGCGACCCGCTGGCGCGAGGCGCGCCTGTGGACCTGTCCCTGCGCATGGCCGCGATCCGCGATCCGCGCGCCTATGCCGAGCGGCACCCGCATCCTGCCAATCGCGGCGCGGTCGAACGTATCCGCGCCGAGGCGAAACGCCTGGCCCGACAGGCCATGGGTGCAGAGGCCGGGATGAGCGATGCCGGGATGGCCGCGCTGGCCTATCCTGACCGCGTCGGCCTGCGCCGCAAGGGCGATGACCCGCGCTACGTGCTCTCGGGTGGCAAGGGGGCGGTGATGCCCGAGGGCGATCCGATGTCCGGCGCGCGGCTCATCGTCGCCACCGACCTCGACGGCGACCCGCGCGAGGCGCGCATCCGGCAGGCCATCGAGATCGGCGAGGCAGAGTTGCGCGACCTCTACGGCGACCGGATCGGCTGGGAGGATGTCTGCGCGTGGGACCGGCGCGCCCGGCGCGTCGTCGCCCGGCAGCAGGAGCGGTTCGGCGCGCTGATCCTTGATGACCGGCTCTGGAAGGACGCGCCGCAAGAGGCGGTCGCCCGCGCCATGCTCGACGGAGTGCGCGACCTCGGGTTGAGCTGGACCGACGCCGCCCGCCGCTTTGCCGCCCGCGTGACGCTCTGCCGCGAGAGCATGCCGGAACTGCCCGACATGTCCGAGGCGGCGCTCATGGACACGCTCGAGACATGGTTGCTGCCGTTTCTCGGTGGCGTGAAAACGGCACGGGACTGGAAGGCGTTCGATATTCTGGACGCGCTTCGCGCAAGGCTCACATGGGAGCAGATGCAGGCGCTCGACAGCAGCGCGCCTGCGCATTTCCTCACGCCGCTGGGGCGCAAGATCCCCATCGACTATTCCGGCGAGGAGCCGGAGATCATCCTGCGCCTGCAGGAAATGTTCGGCCAGACCGAGCACCCGGTCGTTGCCGGGCGGCGATTGCGCGTCACGCTCTTGTCGCCGGGGCAGAAACCGGTGCAGACCACGACCGACATTCCCGGTTTCTGGGCCACCTCCTACGCGGATGTGCGCAAGGACATGCGCGGCCGCTACCCCCGGCACCCCTGGCCCGAGGACCCGACCGAGGCGGACCCGACGCTGCGGGCCAAGCCGCGAAACACGCCGCGAAACACACGGTGATTTGCATGGCGCCCGGTTTTCGCATAACCTAAACGGTAATAGACGAAAAAATGCGAACATGCCGGGCAGGGCAGACCAAATGGTAAAGATGCAATCCGTAACCGAGCGCTCTGGCGCGCGCACTGCCTATCCGCCGGAACGGCAGGTGGCGGCGCTGTGCTGGCGCAAGGAAAAGGGTCGCAAGGAGGTGCTGCTCATCACCAGCCGCGACACCGGGCGCTGGATCGTGCCCAAGGGTTGGCCGATCAAGGGGCTGAGCGACGCGCAGGCGGCCATGCGCGAGGCGTGGGAAGAGGCTGGCGTGCGCGCGGGCGCCGACAAGGCCCGCCCTGCCGGACAGTTCTTCTATGACAAGGCGCTCGACGATGGCAATGTGATCCCAATCGTCGCGCATCTCTACAAGGTGCGGCTGCGCAAGGGCGATCTTGCCGACAGCTTCCCCGAGGCGGCAGAGCGCAAGCGGCTCTGGGTACCGGCGAAAAAGGCCGCCAAGCTAGTGCGGGAGCCCGAGCTGAAGGCGATCCTGCGCAGCCTCTGAATGCAGTGGCTCAGGTCGGCATCAGCGCCCAGTAATCGAGATCGAGCAACACGTGCGGCAGGTACTTGCCGTCCTCGCCCCTGAGGGTGAAGGGCGCACCGCCCTTGGTCGCCACCAGCCGCAGGCGGAGCGCGCCCACCCCCGGCGCGTCCACCTCTGCACGGTCGAGCACCTCGGACCACGCGCGCACCGTGTCGCCCGCGAAACAGGGGTTGGCGTGGCTGCCTGCATTGATCGCGGCGATCATCTGCGCATTGGCCAACCCATTGAACGACAGCGCGCGCGCCATCGAGATCACATGCCCGCCATAGATCAGCCGCTTGCCGTCGGCGCGGGGCGTGGCGTCGAAATGCGTCTTGGACGTGTTCTGCCACAACCGCGTCGCCATCATGTGCTCGGCTTCCTCGATGGTCACGCCGTCCACGTGGTCGATCCGCTCGCCGATCTCGTAATCGTCCAGCCGGTGCGGCTCGCCTGCCAGCCCGAAATCGTAATTCGTGAAGTCGAGCCCGGCAGGGATGATGAGGTTGTTCGGGTCCACTGCCGCCGCCGTCTGCGGCACCACCGGGTCGGGCGCCGGGGCGGTCATGTCGTTCTTGCGCACCATGACCCAGCGGGTGAATTCCATCACCGGCAGATCATGCTGATTGATGCCCGTGGTGCGCACGTAGACCACCCCGGTCTTGCCCGAGGAGTTCTGCTTGAGCCCGATCACTTCGGATTCGCTGCGCAGCGTGTCGCCGGGATAGACAGGGCGCAGCCAGCGCGCCTCGGCATAGCCGAGATTGGCCACGGCGTTGAGCGAGATATCCGGCACCGATTTGCCAAAGACGATGTGAAACGCCGCCATGTCGTCAATCGGGCTGTCGGGCAGGCCGCTCGCGCGGGCGAACTCGTTCGATGAATAAAGCGCGTGCCGCGCCGGGTAGAGCGCGTGATAAAGCGCACGTTCGCCGCCCGAGACGCTGCGCGGCACCGCGTGGCGGATCACCTCGCCGAGGGTATAATCCTCGAAGAACCGGCCCGGATTGGTCTTCATGCCTACTGCTCTCCCAGCTTCATGTCGGGCGAGTAGCTGCCGTCTTTCTCTTTCACCACGGCCTGACCGCAGCGCATCACGCCGTTGGCCGCGTCAAAGGCATAGGTGGGCCCGCCGTGCAGCTCCCAGCCGTCGTTGAGGGCGGCCGTCACCTTGTGGCAAAATGCCGACGTGTCGTCGGCGCTGAGAAAACGGTAGAGTTTCATCGCCTTACCCCGGGAACGGCCAGACGCCCAGCCAGTTGTGAACAAAGGTCATGCCAAAGAACAGTACCACCGTGATGACGCCGAGGATGATGTCGCGCTTTGCCTCGCCCGGTGCGGGGCGCTCCCACGCTTCGGAGAGGTTGATGACCACCACTTCCAGCACCGCCCAGGCGAGCAGGCCGCCGAACAGGATCAGCGACGCGAGATCGCCGTTCACCAGCAGGTGCGCCACCGCCCAGACCTTGACGGCGGTCAGTTGCGGGTGGCGGAGTGCGCCGCGCAGCCGCCCCTTGGTGGCGCTCATCCCGTAGAGGAACACGGCCCCCAGCATCATCAGGTTGTTGAGATGCACGGTCCACGCGGGAGGGAACCAGATATTGATGAACTCCGCTTGCCGGTAGCCGTAGATCATCAGCCCGAGCCCCGCGAGAACGCCCACGGCCACCAGCCCCTTGCCGACGTTTCCCATCCCCGCGCGTAACTCGGGGGCCACCCGCTTGAACAGATGCGCCGCCGTCCAGAGGATCAGCCCGAGAATGAGGTAAGCCATAGGTCGCTACTCCGCTGCCATGTCCCGTATCGCCTGCGCCCGGTCGAGAATGCGCTGCGCCGCGACGATGTGCAGGTTCTCGACGATCTGCCCGTCCACCACAGCGATCCCCTGTCCCGAGGCCCGGCTTTCTTCATAGGCTGCGATCTGCCGTTCGGCCAGTTCAATCTCGGAATTGGTGGGGGCAAAGGCGGTATTGGCGATCTCGATCTGAGCCGGGTGAATGAGCGTCTTGCCGTCGAAGCCGAGGTCGCGCCCCTGCTCGCATTCCGCCTTGAGCCCGTCGCCGTCGCGGAACCGGTTATAGACCCCGTCCACCGCCACGATCCTTGCCGCGCGCGCCGCCATCACGACCATCTGCAACGCAGTCATAAGCGGCAGGCGGTCGGCGCGCACCCGGCAGCCGAGATCCTTGGTCAGGTCGTTCGTGCCTGCCACCAGCCCCGTCACCTGCCGGTGCGCGGCGATTTCGCGCGCGTTGAACACGCTCACCGGCGTCTCCATCATCGTCCAGACCGGCAGGTCGGGGCCGATCACCTCGGTCAGGTTGTCGATGTCCGAGGGCGTGTTGACCTTGGGCAACAGGATCGCATCGGGCCCCGCCTCGCACAGCGCGCGGGCATCCTCCAGCCCCCACTCGGTGGTCAGCGCGTTGATCCGCACGATTCGCGCGCGCTTGCCATAGCCGCCCGCGCGCAGCGCCGCGACCAGCGTGTCGCGCGCCTCGGCCTTGGCGTCGGGGGCGACGGCATCCTCCAGGTCAAAGATGATTGCGTCGGTCGGCAGATCCCGCGCCTTCTCCAGCGCGCGTTCCTTCGAGCCGGGGATGTAGAGCACCGAGCGATAGGGATGGGAGGGGCTGGCCATGATCTGTCCTTGCGCTGAGAAGTAACAATCGTTCGCAGGAATGCCATTTATTGCCACAAAACTTCAAGCAGTTTCCGCCGCGACGCAGCATGCCCGAACCCCGTCACCCCGCATTAACCAAGTCTTCACGTCTCCTCCGGCATCCTTTCGCGGGACGGCAGGGACCAACAAGTGAATGGGTGTGACGATGATCGCAAGGAAAAGGAATCTGAACCTGACCGCGGCCCTCACCTGTCTTCTGGCCGCGCAAGCGGCGGCGCAATCGGGCCAGTGTGCCCGGCGAGAGACGGTGGTGCAGCGCCTCGTCGAGGCCTATGGCGAAACCCCGCAGTCGATGGGGCTGGGGGCCAACAACGCGGTGGTCGAGGTGTTCGCCTCCGCCACCTCCGGCAGTTGGACCATCACCGTGACCGGCACCGACGGCATCACCTGCCTGATCGCCGCCGGTAAGGGCTTCGAGACGATCGCCGACAGCCTGCCCGCCCCGGGCAACGACGCCTGACGGCGCGTCAGAGACCGTCGATCACCAGCTTGAGGCCCGTCACGGTCAACAGCACGTAGGTGATCGCGAAAAACGCGCGCTCCGGCACCGCCCGGTGCGCGCGCACGCCAATCCATGCCCCCAATAGCGCCAGCGGTGCCAGCATCAGGTCGATGCGCAGCGTCTCGGCGGTGAACAGGCCGAGAAAACCGTAAGGCACGGCCTTGGCGATGTTGAGCACGAAGAACAACGCCACCGTGCTCGCCTGATAGCCGGTCTTGCCGAGGCCTCGCGACAGCAGGTAAACGGCCGCCGGCGGCCCGCCCGCGTGGCTGACGAAACTGGTAAAGCCGGCCACGAGGCCCGCCATCAGGCCCGCCCAGCCCGGCAAGGGCCGCGCCGCGCCACGGATCGCACCGGACCGGAGCGCCACCTGCCAGCCGACGAACCCCAGCGCGATCGCCCCGATGAGCAGCCGCAGCAGATCAGCGTCGGCCACCCGGTAGAACGCGGCCCCCAACGCCACGCCCGGAAGGCCCCCGAGGATCAGCAGCGCCGTCTCGGTGACGCCCCATTGCCGCCAATAGGGCCGCAGCGTCGCGAGGTCGATCATCATCAACAGCGGCAGCATGATGCCCAGCGCCATCCCCGGCGGGATCACCAGCGCCAGAATCGTCGCCCCCGCAAAGGCTGCGCCAGAGCCGAATCCCCCCTTCGAGACACCCGCGAACAGCGCCGCGACCGCCCCGACGGCAAGCAAGTCCCAAGTGACGTCCATTCTCCTAACCCTTCGGCTCAGAACTCATTTCTCAGCATACTGCCGCATACAAAACCCCGTCGTCCCAATCCGCCGCAGTGCCGCGGGCTTGCATGGGGCCACAAATCGGACTACGCCCTGCCGCAGCTTTGCAACCCACGGAGACAAATCCAATGGCCAGACCCAGGATCGCGCTGATCGGCGCCGGACAGATTGGCGGCACGCTCGCCCATCTCGCGGCGCTCAAGGAACTCGGCGACGTCGTCCTTTTCGACATCGCCGAAGGCACCCCCGAAGGCAAGGCGCTCGACATCGCCGAATCCGGCCCCTCCGCCCGCTTCGATGCCAATCTCAAGGGCACGCAGGACTATGCCGACATCGCCGGGGCGGATGTCTGCATCGTCACCGCCGGTGTCCCGCGCAAGCCGGGGATGAGCCGGGATGACCTTCTCGGCATCAATCTCAAGGTGATGAAGTCGGTCGGCGAGGGCATCGCCGCCAACGCGCCCGACGCCTTTGTCATCTGCATCACCAACCCGCTCGACGCGATGGTCTGGGCCTTGCAGAAATTCTCAGGGCTCCCCGGGCACAAGGTCTGCGGCATGGCCGGCGTTCTCGACAGCGCGCGCTTCCGCCATTTCCTCAGCCTCGAATTCGGCGTCTCGATGCGCGACGTTTCGGCCTTCGTGCTTGGCGGGCATGGCGATACGATGGTGCCCTCGGTGCGCTATTCCACCGTGGCGGGCATCCCGCTGCCGGACCTGATCGAGATGGGCTGGACCACGCAGGAAAAGCTCGACGCCATCCTGCAACGCACCCGCGACGGCGGTGCCGAAATCGTCGGCCTGCTCAAGACCGGGTCGGCCTTCTACGCCCCCGCGACCGCGGCGATCGAGATGGCCGAGGCCTATCTCAAGGATCAGAAGCGCGTCCTGCCCTGCGCCGCCCATTGCAACGGCGAGTTCGGGGTCAAGGGCATGTATGTGGGCGTGCCCACGGTGATCGGCGATGGCGGCATCGAGCGCATCGTCGAGATCAAGCTCAACAAGGAAGAGCAGTCGATGTTCGACAAATCCGTTGACGCGGTGAAGGGCCTCGTGGAGGCCTGCAAGGGGATTGACGGCTCGCTCGCCTGACAGATCGACCATTAGACATGGGCCGGGGCTGGATAATTTCCAGCCCCGATTCTTTTCAGGCTGCATAAATTCGTTTTAGCCGCGTTTGTGATCACACGATTTATCGCCGTGATCACAAAACCCCGAAATTTGCCCCAATTGCACCGAAAGCGCAAAAAACCATTTAATGCGCGCGCGAATCTGTGCCTATACCTGTGTTAATCGCAGCAAAACGGGACAGTTTCATGAATATCCACGAGTATCAGGCCAAGGCGCTCCTGCGCTCTTTTGGCGCCCCGGTGTCGGATGGTCGCGTGGTCCTGCGCGGCGAAGAAGCCAAGACCGCAGCGGGCGCGCTCGACGGGCCGCTCTGGGTCGTCAAGGCACAGATTCACGCGGGCGGGCGCGGCAAGGGCACCTTCAAGGAGCCCGGCGCCGGCGAGGCTGGCGGTGTGCGCCTCGCCAAGTCCGTCGAGGAGGCCGCCGAAGAGGCGCGCCGGATGCTCGGGCGCACGCTCGTGACCAAGCAGACCGGCCCCGCGGGCAAGCAGGTCAACCGCATCTATATAGAGGACGGATCGGGCATCGAGACGGAGATGTACCTTGCCCTGCTCGTGGATCGCGGCACCAGCCGGGTGAGCTTCGTCGCCTCCACCGAGGGCGGCATGGATATCGAGGAGGTCGCGGCCAAGACCCCCGAGAAGATCCTCAGCTTCTCGGTCGACCCCGCGACCGGCTATCAGCCGTTCCACGGACGCCGCATCGCCTTCAACCTCGGCCTCAAGGGACCGCAGGTCAAGCAATGCGTGGCGCTGATGGGCACGCTCTACCGCATGTTCGTGGAAAAGGACATGGAGATGCTCGAGATCAACCCGCTGATCGTCACCGACAAGGGCGATCTCAAGTGTCTCGACGCCAAGATGGGTTTCGACTCCAACGCCATCTACCGCCACTCCGACATCGCCGAACTGCGCGACACGACCGAGGAAGATCCCAAGGAGCTCGAAGCCTCCAAGTACGACCTCAACTACATCGCGCTCGACGGCGAGATCGGTTGCATGGTCAACGGCGCGGGCCTCGCCATGGCGACGATGGACATCATCAAGCTCTATGGCGCCGAGCCTGCCAACTTCCTCGACGTGGGCGGCGGCGCGACCAAGGAAAAGGTCACCGAGGCGTTCAAGATCATCACCTCCGACCCGAACGTGAAGGGCATCCTGGTCAACATCTTCGGTGGCATCATGCGCTGCGACGTGATCGCCGAGGGCGTGGTCGCCGCGGTCAAGGAGGTGGGCCTGCAGGTGCCCCTCGTCGTCCGGCTCGAAGGCACCAATGTCGAAAAGGGCAAGGAGATCATCAACAATTCCGACGTCGACGTGATTGCCGCCGACGACCTCGCCGACGCCGCACAGAAGATCGTGAAGGCGGTGAAGGGGTGAGCACGCGGCGTGCCGTGGTCAGGAGCGGGAGGGATTTCCCATGCGTGACGCTCTGAGATCGGAATTCGAGGCCAAGGACTGGTCGGGGCGCAAGGTCGAATCGCGCTCCGGCGCGGGCTCGACGCTCGAGGCCACGACCGCCCTGCGCGCCGCGCTACCGGGGCTGCTGGCACGCCACAACGTCCGCCGCTTCCTCGACGCGCCCTGCGGCGACTGGTTCTGGATGCAGCATGTCGATCTGGGCGATGTCCATTACATCGGCGCCGATATCGCCCGCGACGTGCTCGATGCGGTCGCGGCCCAACACGCGGGCCCGGTCCGCGAATTCGTCCATCTCGACATCACCGCCGACCCCTTGCCACGGGCCGACATGATGATGTGCCGTGATTGCCTGTTTCACCTCAAGTGGTGGCTGCGCTGGAAATTCTTCGAAAATTTCGTGGAGAGCGGCATCCCGTACCTGCTCACCAGCATGCACCACACGCCGGTGAACCGGCGGCTGAACAAGAATGGCGACTTTGCGCCGTTCAACCCGTGCATTGCCCCGTTCAACTTCTCCGACCCGTTGGAGACAATCCCCGAAACCGGCGATATCAACCTCGATCCCGCGTTCCTCGATACCGCCCGTGGCCGCCGTCAGCGGTCGATGGGCCTGTGGTCGCGCGCGCAGGTGGTCGAGGCTCTGGACCGACACGCAGCCGAGGAGAAGGCCCCCTGATCCACCCATGCAAGGCGCGCCTCCAGGGCGCTCCTGACGACAAACAGCAACACCAAAGGAAGGAGCCAGAGAAATGGCAGTCCTCGTAGACAAGGAAACCAAGGTCATCTGTCAGGGGCTCACCGGTAGCCAGGGCACGTTCCACTCCGAACAGGCCATCGCCTATGGCACGCAGATGGTCGGCGGCGTGACGCCGGGCAAGGGCGGCACCACGCATCTCGACCTGCCGGTGTTCAACTCGGTGCACGAGGCGAAACACGCGACAAAGGCCAACGCCTCCGTCATCTACGTGCCGCCCCCCTTTGCCGCCGATTCCATCCTCGAAGCGCTCGACGCCGAGATGGAATTGATCGTCTGCATCACCGAGGGCATCCCGGTGCTCGACATGATGCGCGTCAAGCGCGCGCTGATGGACAGCAAATCGGTCCTGATCGGGCCCAACTGCCCCGGCATCATCACTCCCGACGCCTGCAAGATCGGCATCATGCCCGGCCATATCCACAAGCGCGGCTCCTGCGGCGTGGTCTCGCGCTCCGGCACGCTCACCTACGAGGCGGTCAAGCAGACCACCGATGCGGGGCTGGGACAGTCCACCTGCATCGGCATCGGCGGTGACCCGATCAAGGGGACCGAGCATATCGACGTGCTGGAATGGTTCCTCGCCGATGACGAGACCGAGAGCATCATCATGATCGGCGAGATCGGCGGCTCCGCCGAGGAGGACGCCGCGCAGTTCCTCAAGGACGAGGCCAAGAAGGGCCGCAAGAAACCGGTCGCAGGCTTCATCGCCGGGCGCACCGCCCCTCCGGGCCGCCGCATGGGCCATGCGGGCGCCATCGTGGCGGGCGGCAAAGGCGGCGCCGATGACAAGATCGAGGCGATGCGCTCCGCCGGTATCGTCGTCGCCGACAGCCCCGCC
>MRWG01000435.1_pt1 | contig 50853 bp, 46 predicted proteins | sample 1013341 | NCBI WGS metagenome assembly MRWG01 (sample SAMN06117577, study PRJNA244670) | biofilm metagenome | biome: Water; feature: Cathode Biofilm; material: Biofilm; isolation source: microbial consortium enriched at the cathode of a solar microbial fuel cell | place: USA: District of Columbia ... | reverse complement strand
GCCGGCGGGCGTCAGCGCGGCTTGACGATGCCCCGCATCGCCGGCGCCCCACTTCCTACCCGGCACGGCGCGACCGCGATCCGCATGGGTCATAATCAGCGCGACTTGGTATGAGGGACCGTCCCCGATAGCCCCGCTCAGATGCAGCGGCCGCCATCGACTTCCATGCACACGCCGGTCAGGAACTCCGCGTCGTCCGAGCACAGGAAGACCGCGGCCCGCGCGATATCCTCCGGCTTGGAGAGACGGCCCATCGGCACCGACGCCTTGAAGGCGGCGCGCTTCTCCGGCGTGTCCTCGCCCATGAAACGCTCCAGGAGCGGCGTTTCCCCGGCGACGGGATTGAGGGCGCAGACGCGGATCTGCTCCGGCGCCAGCTCGACCGCCATCGACTTGGTGACGCCGATCGCCGCGAACTTGGAGCTGTTGTACCAGCTGAGGCCCGGGCGCGGCCTGACCCCGGCGGTCGACGCGATGTTGAGGAAGCAGCCGCCGTCGCCCTGCGCCCGGAAGACCGGCAAGACCGCGTGGGCGGAATGGTAGAGGCCCTTCACGTTGACCGCATAGGTGCGGTCGAAATCATCCTCGTCCACCTCCAGCATCGGCTTGTTGTAGTGGCTGTAGCCCGCATTGTTGACGCAGATATCGAGCCGCCCGAACGTATCGACCGCCTCCTGCACGCAGGCCTTCCAGTCGGCGGCGCTGGTGACGTCGCATTTGACGAAGGTGGCGGCCGCGCCGATCTCCTCGGCGACCTTGCGGCCCGCCGCTTCCTGGATGTCGGCGACGATCACCTTGGCGCCCTCGGCGGCGAAATGGCGGGCGATCGCCTCGCCGAAGCCGGAGGCGGCGCCGGTCACGATCGCGGTCTTGTCCTTCAGTCGCATGGATCGGGATCCTCCCTGGATCGAAATGTCGTCCGTCGTTCTGTTCGGCCGGTGCCTCTCGGCCCTAGCGCCGCCGCAGCAGGGCGGCGAAGAAACCGTCGCAGCCGCCCTCCTCGCTCCGGGTATAGGGGAAGGTGCGCAACGCCCCCTTCGCCGTCAGCGCCTCCGCGAAGCCGCCGAGGGCCGAGGCCGGCACCTCCATCCTATCGAACGGCGCGCCTCCGTCGAGCGCGGTCTCCAGCGCGCCCTCCCCCTCCTCCGGCTGCAGCGAGCAGGTGGCGAAGACCATCAGCCCGCCGGGCGCCAGCATCCCGGCCGCCGCCCCGATCAGCCGCGCCTGCAGGGCGGCCAGTCGCTCGACATCCGTCTGACCCTTCAGGTGGGCGATGTCCGGATGCCGGCGCAGCGTGCCGGTCGCCGTGCAGGGCGCGTCCAGCAGCAGCGCGTCGACCGGCGCGTCGGGCCGCCAGTCGGCCCCGTCGGCGGTCACGATCTCGGCCGAGAGATCGAGCCGCGCGAGATTTTCCTCCAGCCGCTTGAGCCGCGGGGCCGAACGGTCGACCGCCGTGACCCGCGCGCCCATGGCGGCGAGCTGCGCCGTCTTGCCGCCGGGCGCGGCGCAGAGGTCGATCACGGGCTTGCCCGAAAGCGCGCCGGCACCGCCCATCGCCGCCTCCAGGATGCGGGCCGGCAGCGCGGCGGCGGCGTCCTGCACCCACCAGGCGCCGTCGCCATAGCCTTCCAGCGCACGCACGTCGCCCGGCGGGTCGAGGCGCACGGTCCCCGGCTCGATCACGCGGCCGCCGAGCCGTTCGGCCCAGGCCTCGCTCTCACCGGAGCCGCGCAAGGAAAGATCGAGCGGCGGCTCGCGCAGATGGGCTTCGCCGATGGCGCGGGCGGCGGCGCTGCCATAGGCGCGCTCCCAACTCTCGCGCAGCCAGGCGGGGGTATTCAGGCGCGCGACCTCCTGCCGACGGGCGATGTCGCCCCCCTCGCGCGCCACCTTGCGCAGGATCGCGTTGACCAGGCCCTTGAAGGCGCCGAGCGTCTCCGCCTCGGCCAGCGCGACGGACGTGTCGACCGCGGCGTGCGCCGGTGTGCCCAGGAAGACGATCTGCACGATGCCGAGCCGCAGCACATGGCGCACCGACTGCGCCTTGCCCTTCGGCTCGTGCGCCAGATAGCGGTCGATCAGCTGGTCGATCTGACCGAGCCGCCGCAGCACGGTGAGCGCCATCAGCCGGGCGAAGCCGCGGTCGCGCGCGGCCTCGATCCGGGTCAGCGCGCCGACGCGCTCCGCCGCCTCGTCGAACGCCTGCTTTCGGGTCAGCACCGCATCCAAGAGCGCGAAGGCCGCACGGCGGGCCTCGAGCCCGCCGCTATCGGACGGGATGGTGTCGGGGGAGGAGGAGGCGTCGCTCATGGCCGCCTTCTTACGGGACGGACGGGGGCCGGTCAAAGCGCCTGCGCCTCGTCATTCCGGACGGCGCGGATGCGCCGATCCGGAATCCAGAGCTTCATGCACCGCTTGTGCGGGACGCCCTGGATTCCCGCTTTCGCGGGAATGACGAGAACGACTGGTTCGATGGGGGCCGTCGGCCCGCCTCACCCCCAGGGCCGCGAACCGCCCGCCATCGCGCGCAGGCGCTGAACCCGTTCCTCGGTCGAGGGGTGGGTGGAGAAGAGACCGTCGAGCGCGCGGGCGTGCAGCGGGTTCACGATGAACATCTGCGCGGTCGCGGGGTTGCGTTCCGCCGTCTCCATGTCGGTGCGCTCGGCCAGCGCCTGCATCTTCTCCAACGCCGAGGCGAGCCACAGCGGATTGCCGCAGATCTCCGCCCCGCCCTTGTCGGCACCGTACTCGCGGGCGCGGCTGATCGCCATCTGCACGACCATGGCGGCGATCGGCCCGACGATCATCACCAGGATCACGCCGATGAAGCCGAGCGGGCTGTTGCGGTTGCCGCCGAAGAGCTGCGCGAACATCGCGATGTTGGCGAGCGCGCTGATGGCGCCCGCCAGCGTCGCCGTGATGGTCATGATCAGTGTGTCGCGGTTCCGAACATGGGCCAGCTCGTGCGCCATCACGCCCGCCACCTCCTCGTGGCTCAAGCGCCGCAGCAGGCCGGTGGTCGCCGCGACGGCCGCGTTCTCCGGGTTGCGGCCGGTGGCGAAGGCGTTCGGCTGGTCGTTCTCGATGATGTAGACCTTGGGCATCGGCAGCTCGGCCCGGTTGGCGAGCTGCTCGACGATCCCGACCAGATCCGGGGCGCTGCGCCGGTCGACCTCGCGCGCGCCGTACATGCGCAGCACGATCTTGTCGGCGTTCCAATAGGCGAAGATGTTGCCGAATCCGGCGAGCGCGAGCGCGATCAGCATGCCGCCCTCGCCGCCGATCAGATAGCCGCAGCCGACGAACAAGGCCGTCAGACCGGCCATCAACAGACCCGTGCGTACCCAGTTCATCTGTCTCGCAACCCTCGGTTCACCGCCGCGCACACCGTGGCGCGTCCGCGGAATAGATGGGAACAGCCCGATCCAGTTCAAGCGGAGGGAAGGTCGCCGACGGGCTTGCCAGCCCGCCCCGTTGGTCCATATTGGAGGCATCATGAAATCGCTGAAAAACATGCTGAAGCCGGGCACCGCGCCGACGACGCCGAGCGTCGCCGACCAGGCTCGCGCCGCCTCCCAGGCCGCCGAGGCCAAGGGCGAGGAACCGCTGATCGACCCCGAAGTGCAGGGCGTCGACGCGCGCCGCCTCGCCGAACTGAAGGCCGAGGAGGCCGGCCGCAAATGGCGCGCCGAAGCCGAGGCCAAGGGCGACAAGCCGAAGGAGGTCGGCGGGCCGCAGGGCCTGGAGCCGACCCGCTACGGCGACTGGGAGAAGGCCGGGCGCTGCTACGACTTCTGAGACGGCGACGCGCGAACGCCACCCCAGCGGTGATCGTCATTCCCGCGAAAGCGGGACTCCGGAGCGACCCGCAACGAACCGGCGATCGGCCCTGGATTCCGGATCGGCGCTAACGCGCCGTCCGGAATGACACGCCTCGTCGCAAGCGCCTCACAGCGCCGTCCCCACCATCCGCCGGATCGCCTCCGGCACCGGGCGGGCCGTCCGCATGGCGGGGTCCGGCTCGGGCTCGCCCCAGATCTGGGCGAGCGGCAGCACGCCGGCCCAGCAATCGACCGAACCGTAATCCTCCGCATCGTCCTTCGGCGGACCGGTGCGCACCTTGGCCGAGGCCTCCTCGATCGCCATCGAGACCACGGTCGTCGCCTTCAGCTCCTGCGCCGTGTTGGCGCGCACCTCGGCGCGCCGGCCGGGCACCAGCCGGTCCATCAAGCGGTCGAGGGCGACCGCCTTCTCGCCGATGTCGGTGACGGCCCGCGCCCGCCCATAGAGCATGGCGGAGCGGTAATTGGCCGAATGGTGGAAGGGGGCGCGCGCCAGCACCAGCCCGTCGAAGAGCGTGACCGTCAGGCAGACCGGGACCCCGCCCGCGACCGTGCGCAACATCCGGCTGGCCGAGGAGCCGTGCCAGAAGATCCGCCCGCCGTCGCGCCACTGGATCGTCGGCGTCACGTAAGGCTGCCCGTCGATCGAATAGCCGACATGGCAGAGCGGCATCGCGTCCAGGATGGCGTAGACCGACTCGCGGTCGTAGGCGCCACGCTCGTGCGCGCGCTTCACCCGGTTGCGGGAACTGACGGGAAAGGGGTCCTGCTCGGCGGTCATGGCGTCATCTCGTACAGGTTCCACAGGGCCTTCTTGCCGATGCGGTCGTAGAGCGTGCGGGCACGGTAGTTGTCGTCGGCGGTGATCCAGCGCATGGCGGGCCAGCCGCGCGCGCCCGTGATCGCCTTCAGCTCCACGAAGATCGCCTCGCCCACCTTGGCGCCGCGTGCGGCCGGATCGACGAAGAGATCGTCGAGGAACCCGACCTCGCGGGCGCGCAGCGGGCTCGGCATCGCGCGGTAATGCGCGAGGCCGACGAGCCGCCCGTCCGCTTCCGCGACCAGCCCCTCCAGCACATGCTCGGGGTTCATCAGCCAGCCCCAGACCCGGGCCAGCGTCTCCTCGTTCATCGCCACCTTGTAGAATTCGCCATAGCCGAGATAGAGCGGCTTCCACCCCTCGAAATCGCCCTCGGCGGCGGGGCGTACGGTCACGGACATGGTCGGGAACTCCTCAGCAACTGGGTTCGGTGCGCAAGGGATGCGCCGAAATTGGCTTGGCCGCCAGGACCTCAATCGGCAAAATGATGGGACCATTTCGCTCTGACGAAAGAGACCCCATGCCCCGCCGTGCCGCCGATGCCGCCCTGTTGCCGATCGCGCTCACGCGCGAGGAGGAGACGCCGCTCCACCGGCAGCTCTACGACCAGCTCCGCGAGTTGATCCTGGCCGGGCGGCTCGGCGCGGGACAGCGCCTGCCCTCGACCCGCACGCTGGCGGGCGAGCTCGGCGTCTCGCGCAACACGGTGACCGGCGCCTTCGATCAGTTGCTGGCGGAGGGCTATGTGGTCGGCCGGGTCGGGGCCGGTTCCTACGTCTCCGACGAGCTGCCGGAGGATGCGCTCTCCGCCCGCACGGGCGAGGCGCTGTCCGCGCCGGGCGCCAAGCTGGGCGAGCGGCCGCGCCGCCGGGGCCTATCGGCGCGCGGCCAGCGGCTGGCCGGCCTGCGCAAGGCGGGCGGGGTGCGGAGCGCCGCCTTCACCCCCGGCCTGCCGGACCTCGACGCCTTTCCCTTCGACGTCTGGTCGCGGCTGATGAGCAAGGCCTGGCGCAGGCCGCCGCGCGATCTGCTGGCCAATGCGGAGCCGGCGGGCTACCTGCCGCTCAGGCGCGCGATCGCGACCTATCTGCGCGCGGTGCGCGGGGTGCGCTGCGAGGCGGACCAGGTGATCATCGTCTCCGGCGCGCAGCAGGCGATCGGCCTCGCCGCCCAGGTGCTGCTCGACGAGGGGGACGTGGCGCTGATGGAGGAGCCCGGCTATGCCGGCGTGCGCGGCGCGCTGACGGCCGCCGGCGCGCGGCTGGTCGCGGCGCCGGTCGATGACGAGGGCATGGATATCGGCTGGGCGGAGGCGCGCGCCCCGGACGCCAAGATGGCCTGCGTCGTGCCCTCGCTGCAGTACCCGCTCGGCATCACCATGACGCTGCCCCGCCGGCTCAAGCTGCTCGACTGGGCGCAGCGGCGCGACGGCTGGGTGCTGGAGGACGATTTCGACAGCGAATACCGCTATACCGGCCGGCCGCTGGCCGCGCTCCAGGGCTTGGACCGCGACGGGCGCGTCGTCTATATCGGCACCTTCTCCAAGGTGATGTTCCCGAGCCTACGGATCGGCTACCTGATCGCGCCCGCGGATTTGACCGACAGCTTCCGCTACGCCCGCGCGGCGATCGACGACCATCCCTCGACCGCGGCCCAGCCGGCGCTCGCCGCCTTCATGGAGGAGGGGCACTTCGCCGCCCATGTCCGGCGCATGCGCAAGCGCTACAAGGACCGGCAGGACGCCCTGCTGGCCGCCGTGCAGGCGCGCCTCGACGGCGCCTTCGAGATCGGCCCGGCGGAAGCCGGCATGCACCTGCTGGCCCGGATGCCGCCGGCGCTGACCGCCCGGATGGACGACACCACCGCACGGCGCAAGGCGGCGGAGGCGGGCATCAACGTGCTCGCGCTGTCCAGCTTCTACGCCGAAAGCGTCGGCCGCCAGGGGCTGCTGCTCGGCTACGCCGCCGTGCCGGAAGAGGCGATGGCGGAAAGTGTGGCGCGCCTGGCGGGCGCCCTGGGGCTCTAGAGCATGGCGCGCTCCTTTGGAATCGCCTGAGGTCGGTTTACCGGGTTCCCGGCCAGGAGAGGGCGCGCCGGCGATGCCGGGTCATCGGCAAGCGGCCTCGACGCGGTCCGGGGGCCCGGTAAACCGACCGGAGGCGCCGCTTTCGCCCCCCTGGTCGTCGTCGCGCCGCGCTCGCGATGTCCCGCATCGACACGCGCGACGCTCCTCGCCAGGAAACCGAAAGCGGCGTCTCAGATGCTTCCAAAGGAACGCGCCAGGCTCTAGAGCATCCGGAAGAGCCGGCCGCCCGGTACGCGGGCCAGATCGCTTCGCGCCAGATTCAACTGCCGCAGGATGGCCCAGAGGAAGGCCGCGTCCCCACCGACCACCGGCCGGCCCGCCGCCGCCTTGAGCGCGTCGGCCGCGACCACCGTCCGGATCCCGGCGCCCGGAACGACGAAGGCGCAGTCCGCCGGCAGGCGCCCGGCGGCGAGCGTCTCGAGGCTGTCGAGGCCCCAGCGCTCCTCGTAGTGCCAATGGAGCGCGTCCACCGCCTGCTGGCTCTCGAAGCGTCCCTCGCGCACCCAGTTGCTGGCCTGCGCGACGCGGATGCCGTGCGCCTCGAAAAGGGTGGACGTCGCCGCCAGGAACGCCTCGTCATAGTAACAGCCGACGATCACCGCCGAGCCGACATCCAGCGCCCGCAGCGCCTCGATGAGCGTGAGCGCGCCGATCAGCACCGGCTTGCCGCAGGCCGTCTCGATATCGTCGCGCACCCGCGCCAGCCCGGCCGGATCGTCCGCGTAGCCGAGCGCGAATTGCGTGCCCGACTGGGCGACCAGTTGCACCGGTGCGCGGGAAACCGCCAAAGCCGCCCGCGTCAGCGGCTCGGCCAGATCGATCATCCGGCTCGGATGGTCGGGGAACCGGTCGAGGTCGATGACGCTCTGCACGAGCTGGAGCCGGCTTCCCGCCATTTCCAGCAAGGCGGCCGGACCCGGGTCGAGCCACCCGGGCGGCGACACCCATCCGACGGCGGGATCCTCAATCGTCATGGCTCGTAGTATTTCCGCGTCATCTGAACCTTCATCTCGTCGTCGAGAAGGATATCGCCGCCGATGGGACGATAGGGAGACACCGAAAGGCTGCCGTCGATTTCATCGGTGGTCTTGGTCAGCGGCCGGCTTCGCATCGCGTCGACCTTGGCCCCCGCCGGAATCGCATGGGCAAGTGCCGTCGCCGGGCCGACCATTGCCCCGTCGCCAAGCGAGATCCCGTCGCTCAGCGTCGCGCCGCTTCCTATCCGACACCCCTTCCCGACCCGCACCGACGCGCCCAGGGTCGCCGCCGCCCCGACCCAGCTCGCCGCGCCGACTTCGGTTCCGAAACCGATGATCGCGAAGGCGTCGACGAGGGCACCGGGCCCGACCCGCGCGCGGCCGGCGATCGCGGCCTTCTCCATGATCACGGCCGTGTCCGCGATCGCCGCGCTCGGCGCGATCGTGGCCTGGGGGTCCAGATAGCCCGTCGCTTCGGCGCCGCAGGCCGCAAGCGCTTGTTCGCAACCCGCCCGGATCGCCGCCGGCACCAGAAGGATCGCCCGCCGGCAGCCGGCCGCGACAAGCCCGTCCAACCGGCCGCGCAGTGCCGACGCCTCCGCGTCGCCCGCCAGCGCCACCAGACGCTCCGGCGCGATCCCCAGCGTCTCGGCGATCTGCCAGGCGACGCCCTCGAAATCCGGCGCCTGGAAAAGGATGAAGCTGTCGTCGCTCATTGCGGCCTTTCCGCGTCCCTTGCCCCTTCTATCGAACCCGCCCACTATATCGCGGGATTCCAATTCGACAGGGAAGCCTCCTTCACAGGCTGGCCACGACGTGACCCAGGCACTCATCTTCGGCACCGGAACCTTCAGTCGCCAATTGGCCGACGAGATGCTGGCCAGCCGCCGCGCCGACAGCGTGATCGGTTTCGTGGCGGATGGCGACTCCGAGGAGCGGTCGCTCGACGGGCTGCCGGTCCTTCCGCTCGAGCGGGCGGAGGCGCTGTGGTCCCGATCGTCGGTCGAGCTTCTGGTCGGCGCGCCCGCGGGCGCCTCTCCGATGCCGATCACCGGCTGGCGCCGCGCGGCGTTTCACGGGTTGCGCGGACGCGGCGCGCGGATCGGCGGCTTCGTGCATCCGAACGCGCGAATCTTCCCCGGCGCCGTCCTGCATCCCAGCGCCATCGTGCTCGCCCGCGCCTATATCGAATCGCTGGCCCGGATCGGCCGGAACGTGGTGATGGAATGCGATTCCTACGTCACCCAGGCGTGTTCCGTCGGGGCGCACAGCTATCTCGGGCCCTCCTCGCTCGTCGCCGGTCAGGTCGTCCTGCATGCGGAAGTCTGGCTCGACACCAACGCGACGCTGCGCAGCGGGCTCACCATCTGCCGCGGCGCGCGCGTCGCGGCCGGCGCCGTCGTGCAGCAGGACCTCTATCCGTTCCAGGAGGTGAGCGCGCGCGCGCCGCGCCTGTCGGACCCTCACGGCACGGCCCCGTAGCGCGCCGGCGGCGGGCCGTAGATGGTCTTGTCGCGGCAATCGCGCAGGATCAGACCGCCGGCCCCGATCACGCAGAATTCTCCGACCGTGCAGCCGGCCTCGATCACGCTCTTCGGTCCGACGAAGGAATTCCGCCCGACCCGCGCGCCCGCGCGCACGACCGTGCCGCCGGAGATGAAGCTGTGCGCCCCGATCTCGGCGCCCCGGTCGAGCAGCACCCGGGTCCAGATGAAGGCGTTGTCGGCGATGCGCGCGCGCGGGCGCACGACATTGTCGTGCAGCAGGATGACGTTCTCCCCCCGCACCGCATCCGCCGCGACGCGGCAGGAGGGGTGGGTATAGCCCGGCATGCGATAGCCGGCCGCCTTGATTCGGGCGAACAGCCGCTCGCGGTCCCGGTTCATGTCGAAATAGCGAAGCGGGGCCAGGATATCGTAGTCCGTGGCCGGGAAATCGCGCGGCAGATCCTCGAAGTCGTGGACGGGAAAGCCGCAGAACCGGTCCTTCACCCGATAGGCCCGATCGACGCAGAAGCCCGCCAGGAGGTCGCGTTCCCGATCCGCCAGAAGCTCCAGCAGAAGCCGGCTGAGCGCGCTCGTACCGAAGACGAGGAACGGGCGTTCCATCACTCCGGATCTCGGTAGCCATAGACGGACTTGGCGCGCGCCGGGGTGACGAACCCGTCGCGCAGCTGCGCGGCCAGCTTCGCGCGGTCCCGTTCCGCCGGCGGCCCGTAGCCGCCGCCGCCGGGTGAGATGGAGACGATGCGCTCCCCCGCCTCGATCGGGATCCGGCCGTAGGAGGGAAGCGGCTGCAGATCGCCGTCGCGGGAGCGGCGCAGGCAGTCCGCCTTGCCGCCCTCGGTGCCGCCGGCCGCGCCCTGGGCCGGCCGTTCGCGGCCGTCGGCGGCGTACATGATGTCGAAGCGGCAATCGACGGGCCCGAACTCGACGAGCGCGCTGGGCGCGCCGCACTGCCGACCCGCGCCCTCGCTGTCGGCCAGCAGTTCGCGGCGATGGACGCGGATCGGGTATTTCATCTCGTCGATCTCGACGCTGTCATGCCGGCACATCCCCGAGGAGCCGGCATGCATCGCGGTGAGCCACCCGTCCGCCACCGGTCCGGCCTGGCCCGCCGTCAGCCCGAGCAGCACCTTGTTGATGAAGGGCTTCCCGGTTCCGGGATCGGTGCCGGAGATGACGCCCCCGGCCGGCGGGATGACCGCGCCCGCCTCGGCCATGCCGAGCCCGTCGCCCAGCTCCGCGAAGGCGCGCTGGGTCGCGTTGATGACGCGGTCCGAGACGTTCGTCGTCGCCACCGAACAGCTGTGCGGGTGACGCGGGATGCCGACGCAACAGCCCTCGCGCAGACGGATGTCGACCCGCCGGAAACTGCCGGCATTGGCGGGCATGTCGCGGCCCAGGCCGTTGAAGACCCCGATCAGCGCCGCGGTCCGCGAACACGCTTCCGACAGGTTCAACCCGTTGGCGAGGCAATCCGGATTGTCGCGGAGATCGACGGAAATCCGCCCCTCATCCGGCACCGTCGTCACCGTCGAGCCGACGCGGAGCCCCTCCGGAATGCCGGGGAAGGGATCGTGGTCGCTGCGCCCCGTCGCCGTCCCCCGCGGCAGGCGCGTGAGCGCGTCGGCCATCACCCCTTCGCTATGGTCGAACCAGCTTTCGACGAAGTCGTCCAGCAGGTCCCAGCCGCCGATCGCCGCCAGGGTCTTGAGTTCGCGCTCGCCGATGCGGGCCGATCCTATGAGCGAGAGATAGTCCGCATGCCATTGATCCGGCACCCGTATCCGCATCCGGCACATGCGGATGATGTCGGCGAGATCGCGGTAGTCTCGCTGCACCCGGACCGCCGGAAAGAGCAACGCGCCCTCCTCATAGACGTCGCGCGCCTCCACCGAATAGGTGGTCGGCATGGCAGCCCCGATATCGGCCTGATGCGCCTTGGAAAGGACGGTGAAGCGATGGCGCCCCTCCTCGTCGAAGACCGGCACCAGGATGCTGAGGTCCGCGGGGTGGGAGTTGCCGTGATAGGGACAGTTATGGAGAAACGCGTCTCCCGGCGCGAGGTCGCGGTGCAGGTCGCGCATGCTCCGCGCCATCATGTCGGGCCCGGCCATCACGTGGATCAGCAGGCTGTCGACGGCGCTGACGAGACGGCCGTCCGCGGTGATGATGGCGCAGGAGCAGTCGTGCGCCGAATTGATCACCCCCGACCGCCCGGTCCGGAACAGCGTGTTCAGCATCTTCCGCCCGATCGTCTCGAAGCGGTTCTGCCAGACGGCGAGCATGCCTCTATCCATGGCCGGCCAACGCGTGCGCCCCGCGCGCGCCCCCCTCGTCGGGCCTGTCGTCCGCCGCGTCCGCGACCTCGACCTGGAGATAGCCGTCGTCGCCCGCCGCGACCCACATGCCCGCCTCGATCAGGATCGTGGTGAAGGCGGATTCCAGGATGAGCGGCCCCTCGATCGCCGCGTCGCCCGCAACGGCGTCGACGCCGAAGACCGGCACGTTCCGCCATCCCTGCCCGCGCAGATGGACGCGGCGCGTTTCCGTTCCCCGGCGCGCGCCGTCCCCGGGCCGGATGGTCAGGGTCCGCCGCTCCGACGGATGGACGGCCCGGCCCCACAGGGCGATGAACTCGACCCGGGCCGTGTCGGCCCGTACGCCGAAGCGCCGCTCATGCTCGTCGTGGAAGCGCTCCGCCAGAATCGCGCACAGGGCTTCCGGCCGGCTTTCCTCCCCGGGCCGGTAGTCGATCTCGATATCCCAGACCTGGCCGGCGTAGCGCGCCTGGATCCAGTAGTCGACGCGACCGGCCCCGCCATCCGGCCCATTCGCCGCCAGGAAAGCGCGGCACTCCGCCTCGACCTTGGCCTGCGCCGCCGCCAGGATGCCCGCGTCGAACTCCTCGCTGTTGGTAATCGCGAGCGCCGAGTAGCTGCGCGAGAGGTCGGAGAGCACGCCGCCGGACGCGCTCAGCACCGCGCCGGTCCAGGGAATCACCAGATGCCGGGCGCCGAGCCGGCGCGCGATCTCGGCCGCCCCGAAGCCCACGGCGCCGCCCCCGCACACCAATACAGCATCCTTGGAATCGACCCCCTGTTCGACCGTCAGATCGGCGATCGCGGCCGCCACCCGTTCCGAGAAGAGCGTCAGGATCGTCGACGCGCACGCCTCGACGGAGAGGCCGAGCGGGTCCGCCAGATCGGCGGCGATGGCGGCGCGCGCCTTCGCGACGTCGAGCGGCAGGCGCCCGCCCAGGAAGTAGTCGGGATCGAGCAGGCCGAGGACGGCGGCCGCGTCGGTCACCGTGGGCGTGCTGCCGCCGCGATCGTAGCAGACCGGACCCGGGTCGGCCCCCGCGCTCTTCGGGCCGAGGCGCAGCAGGCCGTGCGCGTCCAGCCAGGCATAGCTGCCGCCGCCGGCCGCGATGCTGCGCACGTCGATCGAAGGCAGGCCGGTCAGGATGCCGTGAAACGGTTCCCCCAGCCATGTTTCCTGCGCCCAGGGAATGGCGCCGCCCCGCACCAGGCTGATGTCGCAACTCGTCCCGCCGATGTCGAAGACCACCGCTTCCGCGCCGAGCGTGGCCGGCACCGCGCGGCGGCCGGCGACCGGCGCCAGGGCGGGACCGGATTTCAGCAGATGCAGCGGCGCGCCGCCGGCCTCCGCGAAGGAGAGCGCCCCGCCCTGGCTGCTCGTCACCAGCATATTGCCGCGAAACCCATGCCCGCGGAGCCAGTCGGCGAGCGTCTCGAGATAATCGGCGACCAGCCCCTTGAGGGCCGCGTCGAGACAGGCCGACTGGGCGCGGCGATATTCGCGGATCGTCGGGTTGAGCACGTGGGACCGCGTGATCGGCACGCCGGGCAGGTGGCGGCCCAGGATTTCCGCGACCCGGTCCTCGTGCCGCCCGTCGACGCAGGACCAGAGCAGGCAGATCGCGACCGCCTCCACACCCGAGGCGGCCAGGTCCGCGCCGAGACGCTCGACCGCCGCCTCGTCGAGCGGGGTGACGACCGCCCCGTCGCGATCCAGGCGCTCCTTCACCTCGAAGGTCAGGTGACGGGGCACGAAGGGTTGCGGGAAATCGCGCTGCAGGAACGGCTTGCGCCGCCCCCCTTCGCGGAAATAGAGGATGTCGCGGTGCCCTTCCGTCGTGATCAGGGCGGTGCGGGCGGTCTCACCGGCCAGCAGCGCGTTCAAGGGACGGGTCGTCGCGTGCAGAAAGCGGTCGGTGCGCGCCAACAGGTCCGGCAGGCTCAGCCCCAGCGCCTCGGCCGCGCCCTCGACCGCCGCGATCAGGCCGCGCACCGGCTGATCGGCGGTCGTCGGATGCTTGTAGAGGGAGGCGACCTCGCCTTCCGCGATCACGACGTCGGTGAAGGTCCCGCCGGTATCCGTGCTGATCGCATAGGCCATCGCCCGCCCTCACGCGGCAAGCGCGTCTTGCGTCGCCGTCGCCACGACGCGGGCCATCGTCTCGGCGATCTCGTCGATCTGGACGTCCGTGCAGATATAGGGCGGGGCCAGCAACACATGGTCGCCCGCCAGCCCGTCGGCGGTGCCGGGCCCGGGGAAGACGATGAGGTTGTCGGCGAGCGCGGCCTGCTGGATGCGCTTGTGCATGGCCGTCCCGCGCTCGAACGGGCGCTTGCTGGCACGATCGGCGACCAGTTCCAGGCCGATCATCAAGCCGCGCCCGCGGATATCGCCGACATGCGGATGCGCGCCCAGCTGATCCTCGAGGCCCGCCCGCAACCGCCGGCCGAGCTGCTGCACCCGCTCGATCAGCCGGTCGCGCTCGATCACCTTCTGCACGGCCAGCGCGGCCGCGCAGGCCACCGCATGGCCCTGATAGGTCAGGCCGTGCTGGAAGAAGCCGGTGGTGTCGCGAAAGGTCTCGTAGATGCGGGCATCCACCATCAGGGCCGCGATCGGCTGGTAGCCCGCGCCCAGCCCCTTCGCGATCGCCACCATATCCGGGACGATGCCGTCCTGCTCGCAGGCGAAGTAGCTGCCGGTCCGCCCCATGCCGCACATCACCTCGTCGAGGATCAGCAGCACATCGTACTTGTCGCAGATTTCCCGGATCCGCTTGAAATAGCCGGCGACGGCGGGGATTCCCCCGCTGGTCGATCCGGTCACCGGTTCGGCCAGGAAGGCCATCACCTTCTCCGGTCCGACGCGCTGGATCTCCGCCTCCAGGGCGTCGGCGGCGCGCCGCCCGTAGTCGCGCTCGCTCTCCCCCTCCTCCTGGAAGCGGTAGGCGAAGCAGGGATCGATCAGCGAGGTATTGAGCAGGACCGGATCGAAGCAGTAGCGGCGCACCATGTTGCCGCTGCCCGACAAGGCCCCGATCGTGTTGCCGTGATAGCCGAACCGCCGGCCGATGATGTGATGTTTCTCGGGCCGGCCGGTCTCGACGAAATACTGCCGCGCCATCAGCAGGGCGGCCTCCATCGCCTCCGACCCGCCGGAGACGAAATAGACGTAGTCGAGGGCGCCGGGCGCCCGGGCGGCCAGATGGTCGGCCAGCTCTTCCATCGGATAGTTGGTGAAGACGCCGGTATGGGCGAAGGAGAAGGCGTCGATCTGATCCTTCATCGCCTGCTGGACGTCCGGGTGCGAATGGCCGAGGCAGGCGACGCAGGCGCCGCCGCTCGCATCGAGATAGCGCTTGCCGGAGTGATCGATCAGATAGGGACCGTCGCCATCGACCGCATAGGGGCCCGCGAACTGCGTATGGCGATGAAAAACATGTGTCATGGAAGCCCCACCATGGCCAGGAATTGGACGAGAGGCGCGCAACTCCGCTCGCGCCGCCGCGGCGCTTCAGGTCGATCCGCGCCGCGCGTGCCGACCGATCAGATCGCGCAAATCGGCCAGGAACGACACCCCTTCCGGGTCCGTGTCCTGAAGGGATTCGGCGAGACCCGCGCACCGGTCAGCGTAGCAGGGCGCGGTCAACGCCGCCATTTCGGCGTCGGTGAAATCGACCTTCACCAAACTCGCGCCGTAGAAGGACACGCCCGTCAGGTCCGCGCCGCGCAGCGAGGATTGGTTGAAGCGCGAATAGCCGCAGGCCGCCCCACGCAGCGTCGCGCCGTTCAAATCGCCCGAGACGATCGCCTGCACCAGGACCGCGTCGGTCAAATCCGCGCCCGCGAGGACCATGCCGCCGATCGGATCGCCGGTGAAGGTCGCGCGGTAGAGATAGGCCTCGCGCAGATCCGCCCCGGACAGCATGCAGTCCCGGAAATAGGCGCCGCGCGCGGCGAGCCCCTTCATGCAGGCTCCGGTGAAGGCCGTCTCGACGACGCGGATCTGCTCGGCGCTGACGCTCCGGAAACTGCCCCGATCGAAGGAACAGCCGCGCACCGAGGCGTTGCTGAAGATCGCTTGGTCGAACGTGCATTCGCCCGCGGTGCAGTTGATCCAATTCGCGCCCGAGAAGTCCGAGCTCTCGAAGCCGGAGCGCACGAAGTCGCAATCGGCGATCTGCCCATCGGTCATCGCCAGATTGGTCGCCGAAACGCCCGTGCCCCGCACGCCGTTCAGGCGCGCCATCGGCAGGGACGCGCCGTCGAAACAGATCCGGTCCGCGCCGATCGTCTTCTGCAGGCTGAAGCACCGCCCGCTCGCACCGGCCAGCGATGCGTCGGCGAGGTTGGATTTCGTGATCGTCGTCTCGGACAGCTGGGCGCCCTTGAAGGAAACGCCGGCCAGGTTCGATTCGTTGAAGACCGCGCCCTGAAGCTGCGCCGCGGAGAAGTCCGCGCCCTCGGAATCGCACTGGTAGAAGGTCGTACCGGAGAGCACCGCGCCGACGAACCGCGCCCCCGCCAGCTTGCAGCCGTGGAACAGCCCGCCCGTCGCATCCACCAGGTCCGACAGGTCGGCCCCGCGGAAATCGCAGACCTGGGCCGCCACCGCGTGGCAATAGGCGCCCCGCAAATCGGCCTCACGAAAGTTCGTACGCTCCATGCCCGCACAGATCAGGGTCGCGTTGCGCAGGTCGGCGCCGCTGAGGTCGGTGCTATGCAGCATGGCCCGGGTGAAGACGGCCCGGCGCAGATTGAGACCCGAGAGATCGAGCCCCGACAACGGCGCTTCCGCCAGCTGCAGTCCCTTGCCGGTCCGCGCGATTCGACGTTCCGTTTCGGCCGAGAGGGAAAAGGCCCCGCGCTCCCGCTCCGAGGCGCTCGCGCAGGCGAGGAGGAAATCCGCGTCGCTGGAAAAATCTTGGCGTTCGATGACGTGGAAGATGTCGGCTTCCGCGTCGGTTGCAAGATGGTCCGTGCTGTTCGTCATAGGTTTCGCCGTGCTTTCTGCATTGCGCCCCGCATTCTGCGATGCCCTAAGGCAGGCGCGGCAAGTTTAGGATCGGCCGGCATTGCATGGAAGGGAAAAATCCCAAGGGAAAGGTGAGGTTTCATCGGGGTTCACCTGCCAAATTGCCGACTCGGCCCCGAGAGTCGCGCGAAACAATTGAACGTTTCGATAGCATGATTCGATAGCACGATTCGTGCCAGATCTGCGCCCGTGCCCGCCGCCGGAACGCTCGCCGGACATCCCATCGAGCATTGTCGGATCACGCGGCCGGGTAGGGCGCGTTCTCGGCACTCAAGCGGGCCAGTTCCTGCAGGAACGCGCGACCCGCCGGCGCCAGCGCCTCGCCGTCGTCGAGGGTCGCGCCGGTCTGCGCGGCGCGAAGCAACGCACGCTGCCTGTCGAGGAGCGCGCGCCGCTTCTCCTCGTCGCCCAGCAGGGCGAGCAAATGCCGCTCATAGTCGGCCGGCGTGCCGAAGGCCGTGTCGCCCAGGAACAGCCGCGCGCTGTCGCTCAACGGATGCGCGAGCGCGACGACCGGGCAGCCATGATGGACCGCGCGCATCTGTCCCCCCGCCCCACCGGTCATCTCGAAGGGGGCTGCGAACGCTGTCAGGACCGCCAGCACGCGATTGATCCTGTCGACCGGCGGCACGTGGAAGACCGGGTATCCCGCCGCCTTCATTGCCGTGACCGGCGGGGGCAATTCCCGCGCGATGATCGCCCACACGCAGTCCGGCGCCGCGTCGAGCACGCGGGCCATCATCTCGGCGAAGGCGGAATCGATGGCGTGCACCGCATTCCATCCGGCGGTGCCGAGAATCCGCTTGTCCTCGGGCACGCCGGCCTTGGCATAGACCTCGCGGATCGGCTCGCGCGCCGGGCCCAACCGCGGCGTCGGGATGAAGTGCCGATGCTCGACCAGGCGCCCGGCCAGCTCCGCCAGATCGTCGAAGCCCTGCCGCACGCGGTCCGCCCCCTTGATCAGGATGCGCGCGGCATCGAACTCGCCCGGCCAGTAGGACGACGCGCCGATGGCGAAGACCGGCACGGGCCAGAGCGTCTGGGCCGCCGCCACCGACCGGCCGGCCCCGATCCGCAGCAGCAGATGCGGCGCGAATTCGTCGATCGCACCGACCGTGTCGCGCAGCACGCCGAGCCGAGGCTGGTCCATCGCCGGCCGCCAAATGTCCGCCACGGGGAACGACACCGGATCGAATGGCGCGAAGCCCGGCGCCGATGGATTGAAGCGGCCCTGGTCGGCGGCGACGGACCGGTCGCGCGTCTCGAAGATTCGGACCGTCGCGCCCGCGCAGGTCAGCAATTTCGCATAGTTGAGCGCCATGCGCGTCGGGCCGTGGCCGCGCGCATCGGACATCGCATCGATCGCGATCGCAATGCGCTCGGGCACGGCGTCGGGGCCGCCGGACCGGGCCGGGGAAGCGTCCGCGTCGCGGATCCCGGCGGCAGAGGCCTTGTCGACCAGCGCGCCGAAGCAGGCGTGCGCGGCCGTGAAGATCGACGCGCGACCGCCCGTCATCCGCTGTTCCAAAGCCATCATGAGGCGCTGGAACAGGGCATGCGCCTCGGCGACGCTGTCGACCGCGGCGATGCGACCGAACAGCGCCTCGGCCTCGCGCGGCTTCTCGCGCATGGTGCTGGCCAGGAACACGTCGAGGAAAAGATGCAGCGGCAGGTCGGGCGAAAGGGCCGCCGGTTCCAGGTCGGAGACCACCTGGGTCCGCATCCGTGCGGGCAGTTCGGGAATCAGGCCCCAAAGCCACTGCCAGAGCGCTTCGAGACGATCCGGCGTCAGGTTGCCGGGCGCGAAGAGGTCCGCCAGCGAAAGCCGCGACGGCTCCAACGGCACGCCGCGCGCTTGCGCGACCTGCAGGAGATAGCGACCCAGGAGCGAGAGCGCCTCTTGCTCCCGACCCTGCTTGCAAAGCGTCAGGATCGCGTGCCGATACTGATCCGATTCCGGCCTATCCATCCGTCTGCCTGCCGCCGTCCATGCGTCGCCAACACACCAGATATAGCGCCCCACACGCCCGCGATGCTACAATAGTATCTTGCCCGGCGCGGTCCGACCAATCGCCGCGCCGGCCCGTGTTCTTTTCGATAGGACCTGCTTCTTGACGCGGCCCCGAACCCCCGCCCCCTTCGCCGAGAGGCCGGCGCCAGGCGCCGCGCCGCCGCTCGGCCGGGCCCAAGCCTGTCTGCGGGAGAACCGGCCCGAAGCGGCCCTCGCGCTCCTCGAAGAGGCCCGGATGGCGGGCCTTGTCGATCCGGCGGCCGACCGGCTGGCCGCGATCGCCGGCGCGCTGGCCTGGGACTTCGAGGCCGCGGAGGCCGCCCTCGCCCGCCTGCAGGCCGCCGGCGAGGTGATCGCGGACTGTGCCGACTTCGTCGCCGACCAGCGGCGCGCCGAGGAACGCGACGAGGCCTTCAAGGCGCTTTTCCGCGACAGCCGGCGCGGTGCGCGCTGGGCGACCGGCCGCTTCAGCACGCTGGAGATCTTCGCCCGCGAGGAGCGATGCGCGGCGCTCTTCAGCGATCTGTTCGAGATGGGGCGCGGCATGCAGCGCTACGCCTTCAATCCGGAATCGGCGGCGCGGCTCCTGGAGACGTTGCCGGCGCGGATGGAGGCGATCATGGAGGCGGCCCGCGCGGAGGCGCCGCCGCTCCTGTTCCTCTCCGATTCGCATTCGCGCTGTTTCGAATGGCTCGTCTATGACGGGCTCGTCCCGCAGCAGGTGGCCGGCGTCTGTTCGGTATCCCAGGCCAATATCTACGGCCTGACGATGCCGTCCCGGACGGTTCCGACCCTGCGCCGCTTCCGCGAGGCGCTCGACGCTTTCCCGGCCCACAGCGTCACCGTCCTGCATATCGGCGAGGTGGATTGCCGCGCCATCTACTGGAACCTGCGCGAACACATGGCCCTCGAGCGCGCGGGCTTCGTCGATGCCGTCGCCCGCAATTTCGACCGCCTGCTGGACGAGGTCACGGCGCGCACCCCGCGCGTGGTCGTGACCGCGCCGATCCGGCCGAGCTACCGTATCCGGCCGGAGGACGAGCCCGGGCCGGCGCGGGTCGACGCGGAGGATATCCTGGCGCTCACCGACGCGATCAACCAGCGGCTCGGCAATGCCGCCGCAGACCGGGGGCTGCCCTTCGTCTCGGTCAATGAGGTCATGGCGGCGTTCGGCTCGGGCCTCGACAACCCCTACTATCGGGCGATCCCCGACAGCCCCAAGATCACCCACCATTGCCACGCCCCGAAGGTCGCCGGCTTCTGGGCGCGAGCCTTGGCACCCCACCTGACCGGCGGCTAGCTCTCCGAGGCGGCCGCCGTCAGATCCGGCGCCAGGAACCGGCCGGAGAAGAGCGTCTCCTCGATCCGCGCGAGGCTTTCGAAATCCTCGAAATCGAGCTTCTCGAGATCCAGCGTGATGTCGAGATGCTCCTGCGCGTAGGTGATGATCACGATGATGGTGAAACTGTCGATATCCAGCACCGCGCGCGGATCCGCGATGGTGATATCGTTCTGATCCTCGATCAGCGACTTGATCGTCGCCATGGCGTCCTTCCGGTCCATCGGCGCCTCCAGACCTCCCGTCATCGAACCCGTGCCGGTCATCCGGCGCGCGGCGTGATCCGCACCTTCAGGAACGCCGCGTCGAAGGTGATCATACCATCAACGGCAAGCGCCTCCAGTTCCTCGCGAAGCGTGGCGTGGAACGCGTCGATATCCTCGATGTCGGCGACGACCGGCATCGAACGCGCGCGCCACCATTTCATATGATCGTCGAAGGTCGCGGCGACTTTCAGACGATGGTCCTCGACCGACACGTCGAACCCGTCGAAATGCGGCGCCAGGATCGCGCGCAGCTGATCCGCGCGAAGCCGCTGGACGAGGCTGGCCGCCTTCATGATCCGCGCGAAGCTCAGATGTTTGCGCAGCGCGGCGACGACCGCGCGCTTGAAGACGAACCCGTCCTCGTTCGCGATCAGCAACATTTCCACCGATCCGCCGGGACGGAGCACCCGCCGCAATTCGGCGGCGGCGGCATTCATGTCCTTCACCCAGTGCATCGCCAGTGTGGAGATGATGCGGTCGACCGAGCATTCGGGCACCGGAATGGCCTCGCACTCGCCGAAGACGAAGCGGAAGCGCGAGACCTTGCGGTATTTCTGGCGCGCCAGCTTGAGCATGCCGGGGGCCGGATCGATGCCGATCCCGACCATGTCCTTTTCGAGGAACCGCTGTCCCAGCACGTCGAACGCGAAGCCGGTGCCGCAGCCGACATCCAGCACGAAACGGTCGCTGTCGTCGAAGCGAATCGCTTCCAGGAAATCCTGCGAGACCTGGCCGTAGAGCGAGGAGAGGTTTTCCGGATCCTCGTAGGCCGCGCTGCCCAGATCCGAATAGGCGACGATCGCCGTCTGGTCGGGCGGCCCGACATAGACCGGAAGCTTGCCGGACAGCGGCCCGCCCGTGTCCCGGGCCAGCTCCATTCTAGTCGCCTCCTCTTTCAGCCGCGCCCCTTCTAGCACAACCGGACAGTAGCAAATCATCATTCATGAAGGGGCTCAAACCAAAAGGCCCACCGAAAAAGGAGGGTCCGCCGGTTGACGATTGTTGCCCTGCGCGGATGCCGATAATCTCGGGGGCCACGGATTGATCCCATAGGTCGCGGTGGGTCCAGATGAAAGCCGAGTTCGAACAGCATATCTTCCCCCAATTCCCGAAGCTGCGCGAGGCGGATTGGGAGCAGAACCTGTTCGAGGCGCGGCTGCTCTCCTCCATCCAGTTCGTCAGCCTGGTCGCCTGCATCGAGGAGGCTTGGGGCCTGGAAATCGACGACGACGAGATCACCGAGAGCAATTTCGCCACGCTCGCGCGCATCGCCGCCTTCATCGAAGCGCGGCGGCCCGCGTGAGCGTGAGCGCGCGCGCCATGCCGGCCGATTCCCTGCGCAGCCACGACGGCTCGACCCGATTCGATGCGGCGCTGCGGCACCGCAGCGTGCGCGCGATGATCGACGCGCATGCCGGCAGCGACGCGCCCTATCTGCGCTACTATCGCCAGACGGAAAAACGCCGCAGCCTGACGTTCGGCGAATTCAGCCTCGCCGTGCGCAGCCTGGCCCGGCATCTGGCGGACGCGCACGGCCTCACCGAGGATTCGATCGTGCCCGTGATCGCCGGCAACAGCCCGGAGACGCTCGCGGCCTACGCCGCCATCCTCTATCTCGGCGCCACCATCGTGCCGATCAATCCGGACGAGAATGCGGAGTTCTTCCGGTTCGTCGTCGCCGACGTCGCGCCTTCGCTGGTCATTCACGAAGCCGACGTCGCGCTGCCGGGCGACCCGGCCGCGGTGCCGACGATGCGCATCGGCGAGGATCTCTGGGAAACGGAGGCGGACGAGGCCGCGCTCGCCGCCTGGGCCGAAGGGCTGCCGCCCGCCAGCTCCGGCAACCGGGCGACGATCATCTACACGTCGGGCACGACCGGGCGCTCCAAGGGGGTGTCGCAAAGCCAGGGCAACTGGCTCGTCAACGCGGAAGCGGCGCGGCGGCTGCACGCGATGGACGATGGCCACGTGCAGATGTGCGTGCTCCCGGTCTTCCACGTGAACGCTTTCGGCTTCTCCTTCATCGCCTGCCTCTATGCCGGGGCCGAACTGATCCTGAACCGGGGCCTCTACCCGCTGGGCTATTGGCAGATCGTGCGGGCCGAGGGCGTGACCCTGCTGAGCTGCGTGCCCAGCGTGCTGCAGACCCTGACCCAGATGCTGCGCCGCCCGCTCGCCGACCCGCCCGCGACGGTGCGCTACGCCACCTGCGGCGCCGCGCCGCTGTCCCAGCGGCTGGTCCGCGATTTCATGGCGAAGACGGGCTTCCGGGTCATCCAGGTCTACGGCATGTCGGAGGCGACGAACTTCGACCTGACCGTCGAGACCGACCTGAGCGACGCCGAGTACGAGGCGATCATGTTCGGCCATGACCGGACAAGCGCCGGCACGCCGACCTTCGGGATGGAGCTGGATATTCTGCGCCCGGACGGCCGCCCCGCTGCGGAAGAGGAAAGCGGCGAGGTCGTCATGCGCGGCTGGGCGGTCGCGCTCGGCTATCACAATTTCCCGGACGGGACGGCGGAGGTCTTCCGGCCGGACTGGCTGCATTCCGGCGACGTCGGCCGCTATCGCTGGTTCCGCGGCAAGAAGTATTTCTTCCTGGAGGGCCGGCTGAAGGAGATCGCGAAACGCTACAGCGAATCGATCTCGCTGATCGATATCGACCAGCGCCTGGTCGAGGAGCCCGGCTTCGAACAGGCGGTCGCCGTCGCCTTCCCCAACCGCGCGGCGGGGGAGGAGATCGGCCTCTATCTCGTGCCCGGCGAGGCCACGCCCGACGACGAGGCCGCGATGCGGCAGCTCAAGCGGATCTTCCCGGAGCATCGCCGCCCCAAGGTCATCCTGCGCGGCGCGGCCGTGCCGAAGACATCGACCGGCAAGATCAAGCGGGCGTCCTTGAGCCCGCTGTTCGCCGCCTATGAGGACACGGTGTTCACCTCGTGACGGACCGCCCCATCATCCTGCTCGGCGCGGGCAATCAGGGCCGCGTGGCGCTCGATCTGCTGCGCGACATCGAGGTGCCCGTCGCGGGCTTCCTCGACGACACGCGCGCGCCCGGCGATCGGGTCGGCGGGCAGCCGATCCTCGGCCCCTTCGCCGACGCGCTGACGCCGCGACTGCGCAACGGCCACCAGTTCCTGCTCACCTTCGGCGCCATGGAGAAGCGGCTGGAATGGGGCCGCGCGCTGCTTCAGTCCGGCGCCGTGCTCTACCGGCTGGTCCATCCCAGCAGCCTCGTCGGGGACGGCGTCCGGCTGGGGGAGGGCGTCTTCGTCAGCGCCCAGTGCGCGCTCTTCGCGGGGGCCGAGATCGGCGACTTCTCGATGATCAACAACCATTGCAGCATCGGCCATGACTGCCGCGTCGGCGCGGCCAACCTGTTCGGCCCGGCGGTTCACCTGGCCGGGACCATCGCGACCGGCCAATGCTGCAAGTTCGGCACCGGCGCCCTGGTGCAGCCGGACCTGACGATCGGGGAGAGGGTGCGCGTGGCCGGCGGCGCGCTGGTCCACGAGCCGGTCGAGGACGGCATGACCGTGATCGGCAACCCGGGCCGCAGCCTGCGCCTCCCGGATCGGTGAAACCCTGGGAATGGACCGATGGCCCTCTACCGCCGGCGACCGATTTCCGCGACCGGAGCCCCATGATCCCGAAGGAAAGTAACGCAACTCTTAGGAATAAGGGGCCACGCTCAGACCGTTGCGGGACGATGTGCCCCGGCCCGATCCTGATCGCAGAGGAGACCTATGGCGCGCCGGGCCCGATGGTCGGCCTTTAGCCAAGAACAGTCATTCAGCCTGCGGTTCCGAGATACGCTAATCACCAAGGATGCGACGCCGCTCCTCATACTCCTCCTTGTCGATCTCTCCCCTGGCAAATCGTTCCTTGAGGATGTCGAAAGGTTTGTTGCCTTGCGGGTGGTGCGTTGCACCATGATGGCCGGGTCCGCCGAGCCATCGAACCAGAAGCACGACAACAATAGCCGCAACGGCAATGAACACGATCATCATGATCGGGCCAAAAAACAAACCGTGCCACCCACCGCTCCACATGTAGTGATCGTACCCCGGGCTGGGTTGCTGCTGTGCGAAAGCAATCGGTGATGAAGATAAAAAGGCGAACATCGCCGACACCATAATGAATGCCAGTCTCATGGGATGGTCTCCTAGTTAGCCGCCTGCATCCTGCCGGTGTGACGGTCCACTTCGAGTCGCTGCACGAGAGAGCCATCCTGGGTCACAATGTCGGCAACGATGGTGTCCGCGTCCTGCTCGACCACCGGTCCCATCTTGAGATTGGGATTGCCTTGCCACTCAAGCCGGTGACCGATCATGTGCTCGACCTCTTCGGCGGACAGGTCGCGACGAAGAGGTGGGTACATTCCAGAACCCGCGCCGTGTCGCATCATCCCGTATCCCATCATCGGCATCTGGCCGTGGCCCATCATCGGCATCTGGCCGTGGCCCATCATCGGCATCTGGCCGTGGCCCATCATCGGCATCTGGCCCTGACCCATCATCGGCATCTGGCCCTGACCCATCATCGGCATCTGGCCCTGACCCATCATCGGCATCTGGCCTTGACCCATCATTGGCATCTGGCTTTGACCCATTCCACCACCAGTGCTGGAGTCGTGCGCAGCGGTCGGAGCGATAGCAGCAAAACTGACCAGTGCCGCGATTCCAAGCGATGCAAGAACACTCTTCTTCATTTGAGTCTCCTGTCGAGCGATGTAGCGACTACGTCATGAATGCGGGAACTTTACACTGACCTCTTAGCCCGGTTATTGATCGGGATCAAATGACGGACGATAATTGTCGCTAAGCCGCGTTGATGAAAATCTTTGAGGCAATCGAGAAAGAAGAGTCTCAAAGCGCATCATCCCACGCCACCAGCGGCTTCCTGCTCGCCGTGTTCCGGCACATGAGTTAGTTCCTGCCGGGCCTGCCGAATGATCTGTACCGCCGACCATGAAAACAGCGCCGCCATTAACGTGGCGACGATCAGGTCGGGCCATCCGGTGCCGGTCGCCCAAACACTGACGGCGGCCAGCATGACGGCGACATTGCCGATGGCGTCGTTGCGACTGCAAAGCCAGACGGACCGGACATTGGCGTCACCGTCCCTGAACCGCATCAGGATGACGACGCTGGCCATGTTGGCGGCAAGTGCCAGGAAACCGACGACGCCCATGACCTCGGCCTTCGGCACGCCGATGACGAATGCCTGATAGATCGACGAGCCCAGAACCCACGCGCCCATGGCGGCGAGGCTCAATCCCTTGAACAAGGCGGCAAGTGACCGTGTCCGGATCGACATGCTGATGACGTAGAGGCTCAGGGCATAGGTTGCCGTATCGCTCAGGAAGTCGAGCGCATCGGCTTGCAACGCCTTCGAGCCGGCAAATGCGCCGGCGAAAATCTCGACGGCAAACATCGCCCCATTGATGGCGATAACCGCCCACAACGCCCGGCGAAACGCCACCGACGCGCCGTCGAACGTCACTCCCGATCCGCAACACCCGCCACTCATTTGGTCGCAATCCTCTTGCCAACGTCCTATTTGGCGACCACCTTAATTGCTACAGCGACTGTAGGTACAAGAGAAAGTATCATGCCAGCTTCACTGACCATCGGCCGGGTATCGAAGGCGACGAACTGCAAGGTCCAGACGATCCGGTACTACGAGGATATCGGGCTCATCCCGCCGCCCGACCGGTCCGGTGGCAATCAGCGCATCTATGAAACGAGTCATATCGACCGTCTCCGGTTTATCCGGCATGCGCGCAAGCTGGGGTTCTCGCTCAACGCGATCCGCGATCTGCTCAGCCTTTCGGACAAACCGCAGCAGTCTTGCGAGGCGGCGGACGCCATCGCCCGGGAACAACTGGCTCAAGTCGACCATCGGATTGGCCGCTTGCTATCGTTGAAAACCGAACTGGAGCGCATGATCGAGCAGTGCAGCGGCGGCAAGATATCGGATTGCCGGGTGATCGAAGTGCTCGGCGACCACGATCAATGTGTGTCGGACCATCGGGACAAGTCGGCATAGGTCTGTTCAGGGTCACGACCGGTCAATCCGGCCCGCGCGGCGTATCGTCCGATAGGGCTCCGTTAGCGGACGGGACGCGGACCGGCGGGCAATCCGCGGTCAAGCTCTAGGGGGCGTCGAGTCCGGTTCTGGGCGTCAGGAAATCCAAGGGTATCTGCCAAAATTCCAGCGCTGTTCGTCACGCCACAGCACCCGCCGCTCAGGGCGAATCGCGCCAGTCGATATGCTTGCGCTCGAACGGCACGATGTCGGCGAGCCGGCCGGCGGCGACCTTGTTCGCCCAGTCGGGATCGGCCAGCAGCTGCCGGCCGAGCGCGGCCATGTCGAATTCCCCGGCGGCCAGCCGCTCATGCAGCGGCGCCAGATCGGCGACGCCCGCGCGCTGGCGCGAGACGTCGTCGAGCCCGATGCTGCCGACCGCGATCACCGGCTTGCCGGTAAGACGCCGGGTCCAGCCGGCGAGGCAGAGCGGCCCGTGTTCCGGGAAGGCGGGCTCCCAGAAGCGCCGCGTGCTGGCGTGGAAGACGTCGACGCCCGCCTCGCTCAAGGGCTGCAGCAGCGCGGCCAGCGCGTCCGGCGAGCCGGCGAGGCGCGCCTCGAAATCATGTCGTTTCCATTGCGAGAAGCGGAAGAGGATCGGCATGGCCGGCCCGACTTCCCGGCGCACCGCGCGCAGCACCTCGCAGGCGAAGCGGCAGCGCCCCTGCGCGTCGCCGCCGTAGGAATCCGTGCGCCGGTTGGTTTCCGCCCACAGGAACTGGTCGATCAGATAGCCGTGCGCGCCGTGGATCTCGAGCGCGTCGAACCCGGCGCGAACCGCGTCGCGGGCCGAGCGCGCATAGCCGTCGATCGTTTCCGCGATCTGACGGTCGGTCATCGCGAGCGGGCGGATGTCGGGAACCGTCGGCACGCCGGCCGGCGAGAGCGCCGGGGCCGCCGGATCGGGCCCCGTCCCGGGGGCGCGGAACGCCCCCACATGCCAGAGCTGGCAGGCGATCCCGGCGCCTTCGGCATGGACGGCCTCGACCACCCGCCGCCAGGCCTCGACCGCCGCCGCCCCCTGGATTCCGGGGACGTCGCGTTCGCCATGGGCGCTGCCCGAATCCGGCGCGACGCCTTCGGTGATGACGAGGCCGACGCCGCCTTTCGCGCGCGCCGCATAGTAGCGCGCGCTCTCCTCCGTCGGCAGCCAGTCCGGCGACAGGCCGCGCGTCATCGGCGCCATGACGACGCGATTGCGCAGGTGCAGCGCGCCGAGGTCGATCGGATCGAAGAGGGATGCCATCGGCCGCGGCGCCGCTAGGCCGGCTTGACCGCGGTGAACAGGATGCTGGAGAGCGCCCGGCGGCGCGCGGTCTCGATCGTCGCCGTCAGGAAGCGCCGCTGATGCTCGTACATCGCGTCGCCCTCGAGCTCGCGCAGCGCCGCTTCCCGGCGGTCGCGCGCGTCGCGCCAGCGGCTCGCCACGGTTTCGATATCGTCGGTGATGTCCTCGCGATCGCGAATCGCGAAACCCGCTTCCTGCAGCAGCCGATCGTCGAGGCCGGCCGGCACCAGCTGGAAGAGGCCGATGGCCGTGCGGGTCTCGATCTCCTCGTTGGTGATCAGACCGGTCACGGTCATCGCGTCGGTGAAGGTCAGCCGGCCGCCGGGCTTGAGGACCCGGTACCATTCCTTGAAGACCTCGGGCCGGCCCAACAGGTGCGTCACCGCATCGATGCACAGCACGATGTCCTGGCTGGCATCCTCGAGCGGCAGGCGCGTGCTCGCCCCGGCGTCGAGGCAGATGAAGCGGGCGCGGTCGGCCACGCCCAGGGCCTGGGCCTGACTGTTGGCGAAGTCGATCGCATCCTGGTTGATGTCGACCCCGACCATCGAACAGCCGGTATCCTCAACGAAGCGCAGCGACTGCGCGCCGGAGCCGCAGGCGATGTCGGCCACCGCGCAGTCGGCCGTCATGCCCGTGCGATCGATATAGTGCCGGTAGCGCGCCGGCGTCATCCAGCCGGCCTGCCCCCAATCCTCTCCGAAAGTCTCGGTGCGCACGGCGGCGTAGACGTCGTTCGCCATGTTCTTGAAGTGAACCGAATACTGTTTCAGCTTCGGTTCGTAGTCGCGCGGCTCTGTCATGGGGGCTCCAGCACTCTCGGTCAGCCAAGCACGGATCGGCCGGCACCGCCGGCACCCGTCGCCTTTCGATCTACAGACCTGCCCGACGAAAGACAATGCGCGCGACCGGGCGCCGGCCCGGCCCCGAGCCCCGACGTCCGAAACCCAGGCCCCGCGTCGAACGCCGGTTCGCCTTGGGGGCGCGGCGTCGGGCACCCACAATATCTAGCGGTATCAGGAGAAGATTCTTATTGGGGTCAGCATTTTACTTGCCGACTCTTCAACTTCTTCTTAAGAATTTCGGCGCGGCTGTTGGCATCTTGTTCGACGGTCGAACGGTTTCATGGGAACCGGGGGCCAACGGCCAGAAGGGCCGAGGGCATCCCGCTCGGCGGCAGAAGCGCCGCGGAACGAGAGGGACGCTGATCATGACGGAAGAAGATCGTCCGGAAGGCGCGCCGCGCGCCGGCGGCAACGGGAACGTAACGGCGCTGAACGGCGCCGCGCGGGCACGCGACGGGGAACAGGGCCGCAACGGCAGCGCCTTGCGCCATCTGACGGTCGAGGACCTCTCGACCCCGGCCTATCTGGTCAATCACAAGTTCCAGATCGAATGGGCGAACGACCCGGCGCTCGCGCATCTGTTCGCGCGCGCCGACGGGTTGCCGCGCTCGATCGAGGAATCGAGCCTCTTCAGCCTGCTCTTGAAGAGCCCGATCGTTCGCAAGGCGGACGGGCTGCCCGAGCTTCTGAAGTTCCATCTGGCGATCGCCAAGAAGCGCGCCTCGCGCGCCTATCTGTTCCTCAGCAACCCGGATCTGGAATCGCGCGAGGCGGAACTGCTGGGCCAGCTCTACGACCGGGTCGAGCCGTTGGGTCAGCACCGGATGACGAGCGAGGTGGAGGTCAATCTCGCCCCGCGCGGCGAGAGCGAGCGCTGGCACACGCTCTACGCCACCTTCTTCCGCGAGGGCATCTTCTTCACCATGGCGCCGGAGGAGCGCGAGCAGGAGAGCTTCCTCTCCTGGCTCAGCCGCCGCGACGTGGTGATCCGCGATCTGCTGCGGGTGCGCCGACCCTATGTGACGCCGCTGGCAGTCCTGGTGGCGGACTTGCAGAGCTCGATGCGGATCTGCGCCGAACTGCCGCCGGAGCAGTATTTCGAGTTGATCAACTCGATCTGGACGACGATGCAGCCGTACTTGCGCAAGTACTACGCGACCTACGGCAAGCATGCCGGCGACGGCATGCTCTACTACTTCCTGCCGCAGCCGGATTCGAACTATCTGGAGAACGCGATCCGCTGCGCCTTCGAGATGCAGGCCGCGATGCGCGACGTCAGCCGCGAATGGCAGCGCAAGAAGAACTGGCTGACGACGCTGCATCTCAATATCGGGCTCGACCAGGGCGAGGAATGGTTCGGCACCTTCGAGGGGCCGACCTTCATCGAGTTCACCGCGCTCGGCGACACCATCAACCGGGCGGCGCGACTGAGCGATTTCTGCACCGACGGCGCGATCTGGGTCACCAAGTCGATGCTGAGCCGACTGACCGACGAGGAGCGCGCCCAACTGCGCTACGGCATCCGCCAGCAGCTCGCCACCGGCAGCGAGACCGTGGTGCCGGAGATGTATTCGCGCATCTCCAACCTGGTCGACCTCGACGATCCGAAGAACCACAAGCTGCGCGACATCGCGACCCTGGCCGCGGCCGAGCTGTTCGACATTACGCCCGCAAAGGATTGATCGACGCGCAACCGCAGGCAGGGCTCGCCAAGCGGGAGGGCAGCGGGTAGAAGGGCGGCGTCCGACCGCGCGCCGTTCACTCTCCCCCGTTCCAATCCCATCGAGGACCCCGCCCTCCATGCTCGCCGATCTCTTCGCCGTCATCGCGCCGGTCTTCCTGACCGCGTTCATCGGCTATCTCTGGGTCAAGAGCGGCCGCTCCTTCAACGCGGAGCAGCTGACGCCGCTGATCACCACGGTCGGCACGCCGTGCCTGGTGATCTCGACGCTGCTGAACGCCGATCCGGACCCGCAAGTGCTGGCCCGGATGGCGGGGGCGGGCCTGGCGGCCCATCTGGGGGCGGGTCTGTTCGGCTGGGCCGCGCTCGCCGCGATGCGTCTGCCGGTGCGCAGCTTCCTGCCCTCGCTCGCCTTCCCGAACACCGGCAATATGGGCCTGCCGCTCTGCCTCTTCGCCTTCGGGGAGGAGGGGCTGGCGCTCGCCATCGGCTATTTCGTGGTCTCGGCCGTGGGCCAGTTCACCGCCGGCTACGCCATCGCGGCGGGAACGTTCGACGTGAAGCGGCTCGCCCGCGCGCCGATCCTCTGGGCGGTCCTCGTCGCGCTCGCGCTGATGGCGAGCGACACCGCGCTGCCGCAATGGGCGGCGAACACGGTCGATCTGATCGGGCAGTTCACCATCCCGCTGATGCTGCTGGCGCTCGGCGTCTCGCTCGCCCGGCTGTCGGTGCGCCGGCTGGGCCCGCCGCTGATCCTCTCGGTGCTGAGGATCGCCGGCGGCGCGGCGCTCGGCTTCGCGATCGCCTGGGCGCTGGATCTGGAAGGGGCGGCGCGCGGGGTCGTCATCCTGCAGACGGCGATGCCGGTCGCGGTCTTCAACTACCTCTTCGCGCAGCTGCACGGCAACCGGCCGGAGGAGGTGGCGGGCCTCGTCGTCGTCTCGACGGTGATGAGCTTCGCGACCCTGCCGTTCCTGCTGCCGCTGCTGCTCTAGCCCTCGCCCGCTGCCGTGGCGGCGTAGGCGACCGGCGGTACGGTCGTCGGCAGCGGGATCGCGAGCGGGCGCGAGGGCGCGTCGATCGCCGGCAACGCGCGCAGGCCCGCGATGCGCAGCAGGAAGAGGCGCTGGCGCTCGGCGTCGAAATCGGGCAGCGCGACGCGCACCGCGGGTCGCAAGGGCGGCAGGTCGACGGCGACGCCGAGGCGGCTTTCCACCGCGGCCGCCGGTTCATGCGCCAGACGGCCGGTCTCCGAATCCCAATGGAGGGCGACATGGACGCCCGGATCGCCGGCTTGGTCGAGGGTCCGTTCGATCGCGCCGCGCTGCGCGGCGATCACGATCAACAACGTACCGAGCAGCGTGCCGAGCAGCAGATTCCGGCCGAGTTCCCGCACGGGATCCCGATTCCGTTTCCGCTTCTGACCGTGCTGGCCCCGCATCGTCCCTATCCCTGGGCGGCGTCGGTCCGTCGACGCCGCGCGCTCACGCTGGTGACTATAGGGCGTGGCTCTTAACAGCCGATAAACGCGGCTGCCGATTCCCGTCGAAAGCCGACGGGCCGGCACACGCAAGGGATGTGCCAGGAGACGGGTGGGGCGCGTCCGATCAGCCGTCGCCGAAGTCGCGGGCGGCCTGTTCCTGCAGCGAGCGCCATTGCACCTTGCCGCTGGGCGAGCGCGGCAGCGCCTCCAGGAAGACGATCTTCCGCGGGCATTTGTAGGCCGCCATCTGGTCGTGGCACCAGGCGATCAGATCCGCCTCGGCCAGCGATTCGCGCGCGACGACATAGGCCAGCACGCTTTCCCCCCGGCGCGGGTCGGGATAGCCGACGACGCAGACCTCGGCGACGGCCGGATGGTCGTGGATCATGCCCTCGACCTCGGTCGGCCAGACCTTGAATCCGGCGGCGTTCACCATCCGCTTCACCCGGTCGACCATGTAGAAATAGCCCTGGGCGTCGTAGCGCCCGATATCGCCGGTGCGCAGGAAGCGCTTGCCGTCGATCTCGATGAAGGCCGCGCGCGTCGCCTCGGGATTGTTCCAGTAGCCGATGAAGACCTGCGGACCGGCGACGACGATCTCGCCGGGCTCGTCCGGGCCCAGCTCCTTGAGCGTGTCGGGATCGACGACGCGGCTGTCGACGCCGAAGACCGGGATGCCTAGGCACTGCCGGCGCGGCTTGTCGGCCGGATTGATGTGGGTGGCGGCCATGGTCTCCGACATGCCGTAGCCCTCGATATAGTCGAGGCCGGTGATCTCCTTGAAGCGGCGGGCGACCGCGTCGGGCATCGAGGCGCCGCCGCCGCCGATCATCTTCAGGCTGGAGAGATCGTATCGGGCGAGGTCCGGGTCGTTCACCAGATCGATCGCCATGGTGGCGATGCTGCGCCAGCGGGCGATGCGGTAGCGCCGGATCAGCTCGGCCGCCACCCTGCGGTCCCAGCGCGACATGATGACCATGGTCTCTCCGAAATAGATCGGCCCGTTCATCGAATTCTGCATGCCGGTCACATGGAAGAGCGGCAGCACGGTGAGCGACGCCTGCCCCAACCCGCCAGGATTCCAGGCGAGCCCGCCGACCAGCGTCGCCATCACCGTGCGGTGGGTGTGCATGCAGCCCTTCTGCTGGCCGGTCGTGCCCGAGGTATAGGGAATGACGGCCAGATCGTCGGGACCCGCCACGAGCGGGCTCGGCGTGTGTCCCGCCGCGAGCGCGTCGGTCCAGCGCGTGACGCCGGCGATGCCGTAGTCGGCCGGGGCGTGCGCCTCCAGCCCTTTGGGAAGCGGGATGTCGCAGGCCGGATCGGCCATGTCGGCATAGGCCGCCGCCACGACGTGCGAGAGCCGCCCGCCCCCCAGCAGCGGCATCAGATACTCGAGCAGTTCCTGTCCGACGAACGCAGCCCGCGCGCCGGTGTCCTCGACCAGATGCGCGAGTTCCTTGGCGCGATTCATCGGGTTGACCGGCACGACGACCGCATTGGCGCGTAGGATCGCGTAGTAGGCGATGACGAATTGTGGGCTGTTCTGCATGTAGAGCATCACCCGATCGCCCCGGGCGACGCCCGCGACGCGCCGCAGCCACCCGGCGAGCGCCTCGGCCCGCGCCTCCAGCTCGGCGAAGGAAATCTCCGCCCCGTGATAGATGATCGCGGTCTTGTCCGGCGTCTCGCCCGCGGTGATCCGCAGGTTCTCGGCGATGTTGCGCTCGGGGAACTGGATCTCGTGCGGCACGCCCTCGGGCCACACGGCGAAATGCCGGTCGAACACTTCGTTCCTCCCTAGCCGATACGGCCTTCGTCCCATTGCGCCTTCAAGGTGCGCTTCAGGACCTTCCCGATGACATTGCGCGGCAGCGCCTCCAGCACGACCAGGCGCGAAAGCCGCTGCGTGCGGCCGAGCCGTTCGTTCGCCCAGACGCGTAAGGATTCCGCCTCGGGCGCCTCCTCACCGGGGGCCAGCGTCACGCAGGCAACCGGCGTCTCGCCCCAGCGGTCGTCGGCGACACCGATCACCGCGGCTTCGTGCACCGCCGGATGGTCGAGCAGCACGGTCTCCAGGTCGCTCGCGAAGATATTGAACCCGCCGGAGAGGATCATGTCCCGCTTCCTGTCCAGAAGCGTCAGGAACCCGTCTTCGTCGAACCGCCCCATGTCGCCCGTGCGGATGAAGGCTTCGCCCTCCGGACCGACCCATGTGGCGGCCCGCGTCGCTTCCGGGTCGCCGCGATAGCCGCGCATGATGGTGGGCGAGCGGCCGACCACCTCCCCCGCCTCGCCCACCGGCAGTTCGCGGCCCGCCTCGTCGATGATGCGGATCTCCGCGCCCGGAACGGCGCGGCCGACGGTATGCAGCTTGTCGGCATGGGCGCCGCAATCGAGGATCGCGCTGACCCCGCCTTCGGTCATGCCGTAGATGTTGACCATGCGCCCGGGCCAGCGCGCGAGCACGTCCCGCACCAGCGGCGCGGGCAAGGGCGCGCTGGTCGAGAGCTTGACCCGGAAGCTCGCGAGATCGAAGCGATCGAAGGCGGGGTGCTCGACAAGTCGCCGGATCTGCACCGGCACCAGCATCGCATGGGTCGCGCGATGCGCCTCGGCCGTGGCCAGGAACGCCTCCTCCGCGAACTTGCGCACCAGAACCGTCGTGGCCCCCAGGCCGAGCGCCGGCAGCAGCGCGGCCAGCGTCGTGTTGGAATAGATCGGCGTCGAGATCAGCATCACCGCGTCGGGCCCGATCTCGAAGCGTGCGAGGCGCGCGATCTGGCGATCGCGGAAGCGCGCGTCATGTTCGATCCCCTTCGGCGCGCCGGTGGTGCCGGAGCTGTAGAGGATATCGAAGAGGGCGTCCGGCGCCATCGGGCGCGGCGGATGCGGTGCCGCGTCCTGCGCCGCCTCGATCAGTTCCGCCAGATCGCGGCGGATCGGTGCGGCGTCCGGGACCTCCAGCGCGCCCGCCTCGGCGAAGAGCCGCTTGGCGCCGCTGTTCGCGACCATGCGCTCGAGCGCCTCGGGATGGGCGGAGAGCGGGAGCGGCGCCAGCGCCGCGCCGGCCGCCAGCACCGCGAGATAGAGCGTCACGTGGTCCGCCGTCACGCCGGCGAGGCTCGCCACCACATCGCCGGGCGCGATGCCGTCCGCCGCGAGGCAGGTCGCCGTCCGGTCCATCCGGTCGGCCAGTTCGGCCGCGGAGATCCGGCGATCGCCCTCGATCAGGGCCGTGGCATCGGGACGGGCGCGCGCATGATCGCGGATGCGGGCGGGCAGGTCGCGGAAGGTCTCGCCCGGCACGGGGGCGGGCACCAGCGCCGGCACCGCGGCGCGATTCTTCCTCTCCGAGGGGTCGCCCGTCACGATGCCCATCCCGGCTTCATCCGGCCTTGCGCATCCGCTCATGCAGGCCCGCGATGGTGGTGTAGGCGGAGATCGCCTGCGCGCTGGAGCGCACGGCCAGCACCGCCGGCCCGTCGGCCGCCAGGAAGGCGGCGACCGCCCCCGCCACCTCGTCGCCCTTGGCGAGCGTCGCGCCCTCGATGCCGAAGGACCGGGCCCAGAGGGCGAAGTCGGGATTGGTCAGGTCGGTTCCGGCCACCCGGTCGGGATAGTCGCGTTCCTGATGCAGGCGGATCGTGCCGTAGCTGCGGTTGTCGGAGATGACGATCTTCGGCCGCGCGCCGAACGCCCGGGCGGTCGCCAGCTCGTTGCCCGTCATCAGGATGCCGCCGTCGCCGACGAAACCGATCACCGTGCGCTCGGGATGGCGCAGCGCGGCCGCCACCGCACCCGGCACGCCGAGCCCCATCGCCCCGCCGACCGCGCCGACCGCCTTCTGGCTGCCGTCCCAGGGCCAGGCCAGATGCACCCAGCCGGAGAAATTGCCGGAATCGGTGACGACGATGCTGTCGGGCGGCGCCTGGCGCGCCAGTTCCGCGGCGACGAAGCCGAAATCGAGCCCGTCCGGCTGCTCCGTCGGCCGATAGGCGGCCAGCGAGCGGGCGGTTCCATTGACCGCCGCCGCCCAGTCCGCGCGGCCCTCGGGCACCGCCGGCGCGGCGTCGGCCAGCGCCTCGCAGAACAGCGCCGGGTCGCAGGGCACGCCGAGATCGGTGCGGAAGACCCGGCCGATCGCGGCCGCATCGGGCCAGACATGGACGAGCGGCTGTTCCGGCTCCGGCGCGCGCGGCAGCCGGTAGCCCTGCGTCGGCACGTCGCCGAGCCGCGTGCCGATCGCCAGGATGAGATCCGCCTCGGCCAGCCGCTTCACCAGCACGGCCGGAATCTTGAATCCCAGATGGCCGGCATAGAGCGGCGAGCCATTGTCGAAGATTTCCTGGTGCTTGAAGGTCAGCGCGACGGGCACGCCCTGCGCCTCGGCCAACCGGGCCAGCGCCGTGCGCCCCGCCGCGGATTCGAGACCGCCGCCGGCCACGATCAGCGGCCGTTCGGCGCGGGCCAGCAACGCCGCCGCCCGCGCGACCTCGTCGGCGCCGGGACCCGTGCGCGCCCGCTCGATCGCGGGCGCCGGCTCGGGCGAGACCGGGTCGGTCAGCATGTCCTCCGGCAGGGCGACCACCACCGGCCCCGGGGTGCCGGCGCAGGCGGTGCGCCAGGCCCGGCCCAGCGTTTCGCCGAGCTGGCCGGCATGCTGCACCTCCCACACGCCCTTGGCGATGCCGCCGAACATCTGGCCGTAATCGACCTCCTGGAAAGCGCCGCGGCCGCGTTCGTGTCGGGCGACCTGACCGATCAGGACGATTAGCGGAACGGCGTCTTGCTCTGCGAGATGGAGCGCAATCGAGGCGTTGGTCGCGCCGGGTCCCCGGCTGACCGCCAGCAGACCGGGTCGGCCGGTCAGCTTGGCGTCCGCGACGGCCATCATCCCGGCGCCGCCCTCATGCCGGCAGACGATCGTCTGAATCCCGGAATCGTCGCGCAAAGCGTCGAGAAGCGCCAGGTAGGATTCACCCGGAACGCAGAAAATCCGGTCCGAACCGAAGGCCTTGAGACAGTCCACGAGATGATCCGCAGCGCGCACTGTTTCGCCGGCCATACCTTCCTCCCTTGACATTCGATGTGTGGTTTAGATTATCGCATAGCGAAACGCAATTCCGCGAATTGCGCATCGCGCGTGACGACCTCGGACAACGAAGGCGTCCCACCAATGAACAGGGAGGACCCCCTATGAAGCCTTTCATCCACCTACTCGCGGCGGCGGGCACGGCCGGGCTGATGTCCGTCTCGGCGATGGCCCAGCAGACCGACGCGGACCTGCCGAAGCAACTGTCCTGGACCGCCTATGGTACCGGTTCTGCCGGCTACAACCAGTCGGTCGCGATCGGGGCTGCGTTGCAGGACGCCCTCGGCGTCAATCTGCGCGTCCTGCCGGGCAAGAATGACGTCTCGCGTACCGAACCGCTGCGCCAGGGTCGGGTGCAGTTCTCCGCCACCGGCGTCGGCGGCAGCTTCATGGCGCAGGAAGGCGCCTTCCAGTTCGGGGCGGAGAACTGGGGCCCGCAGCCGATCCGCGTGCTGATGGCCAACAACGGCGGCGCGATCAATCTGGCTGTCGGCGTCGCCGACGATCTCGGCATCGAGACCTATTCCGACCTCAAGGGCAAGCGGGTCGCCTGGGTCGTGGGCGCGCCCGCGCTCAACGTCAACACGGAGGCCTATCTCGCCTATGGCGGGCTGACCTGGGACGATGTGGAGCGGGTCGATTTCGGCGGCTTCGGCGCCTCCTGGAAGGGCCTGATCGAGGGCCAGGTCGACGCGGCCTTCGCCTCCACCAACTCCGGCATGGCCTACGAGGCCGCCTCCAGTCCGCGCGGTCTCTACTGGCCGCCGGTCGATCCGGACAACGCGGAAGGGCTGGAGCGCATGCAGTCGATCGCGCCCTTCTTCACGCCCAACAAGGCCGTGGTCGGCGCCACCATCGACGGCACCGACGGCTATCAGGGCGCCGGCTACGCCTATCCGGTGCTGGTCGGCACCGCGGAGACGGAGGCCGATCTCGCCTACAACATGACCAAGGCGATGGTCGATCTGTTCGACGCCTACAAGGGCAAGGCGCCGGGCATCAATGGCTGGGCGCTCGACAAGCAGGACATGACCTGGGTCGCGCCCTACCATGAGGGCGCGATCCGCTTCTACAAGGAGCAGGGCCTGTGGACCGACGAGGCGCAGGCGCACAACGACCGGCTGCTCGCCCGTCAGGCCGCGCTGGCGACGGCGTGGGAGGAGCTCAAGGCCGAAAGTCCCGAGAACTGGGACGAAGCCTGGGCTGCCAAGCGTCGGGCCGCACTGGAAGCCGGCGGCTTCCAGGTGGTCTTCTGAGCCAGCGAAACGTCCGATCCGGTTCGGGCCCCGTGCCTCGGCGCGGGGCCCGGCCGTCTCGGCCCTTGGGGCAGGGGTAACCGTCCGTGAGCGATGCGCGCGACCTCCCGCGGCAGCCGGCCGCGAGCCTTCCGGCCGAGCAGCCGCTTTCCGGTCCGGCCCGCTGGGCCGTGATCGTCGGCACCATCGCCGCCGTCCTGATGGTGGTGCACCAGCTCTTCAATCTTCGGGTCGGCGGCGTCGTGCTGATCGACGGCCGCTATCTCTACCTTCTGGGCGGGCTGTTCCTGGCGCTGTCCTTCCTGATCTTCCGTCTGAACGGAACCAAGAACGGAAAGCCGCTGATCCTGGATTGGGGATTGGCGGCGCTGGCGCTTGCGGCGACCGGCTATCTCGCCTGGATGGCGGAAAGGAACCTGTCGCACGGCTGGGAGTACGCCGCGCCGGAATTCGCGCGCTACGTGGCCTTCCTGTTCTTCGCGCTGGTGCTGGAGGGGACCCGGCGCGCCGGCGGCAAGGTCCTGTTCGCGATCGTCACATTGTTCGCCTTCTACCCGACTTTCGCCGGCCATGTGCCCGACCCCTTCTCCGGCTTCCAGAGCGGCATCAGCGACACGCTCAGCTATCACATCTATTCCTCCGAAAGCTCCTTCGGCATTCCGATGAAGGCCTTTGGCGGCGTCGTCATCGGCTTCATCCTGTTCGGCGCGGTGCTGCAGCACACCGGCGGCGGCAAGTTCTTCAACGACCTGGCGCTGGCCCTCGTCGGCGGCTATCGCGGCGGGGCGGCGAAGGTGTCGATCTTCGCCAGCGGCTTCATGGGCTCGATGTCGGGCAGCGTGATCTCGAACGTGCTGACGACGGGGGCGGTCTCGATCCCGGCGATGAAGCGCACCGGCTTCTCGGCCCGCACGGCGGCCGCGACGGAGGCCTGCGCGTCGACCGGCGGGGTGCTGATGCCGCCGATCATGGGGGCGACGGCCTTCGTCATGGCCTCCTTCCTGTCGCGGCCCTATGTCGACATCGCGCTCGCCGCCGCGATCCCCTCGCTGCTGTTCTATTTCGGCCTCTTCGCGCAGATCGACAGCTATTCCGCGCGCCGCGGCCTCAAGGGCCTGGCCCGCGCCGACCTGCCGCGGGTCGCCCAGACGCTGCGCGAGGGCTGGCTCTATGTCGCGGTCTTCGGGCTGTTGATCTTCATGCTGGTGGTGATGCGGCGCGAGACCTCGGCGCCCTTCTACGCGACAGCGCTCCTGATCCTGGTCAATCAGATCCTACCGAACCACCGGCTCTCGCTGCGCAAGCTGGGCGATCTGGTGCTGGGCGTCGGCCGGGGGCTGGCGGAGCTGACGGCGATCCTGCTCGGCGTCGGGCTGATCGTCGGCTCCTTCTCGGCGACGGGGCTGGCCGGCACGCTGGTCAACGAGCTCGTCTTCCTGGCGGGCGACAATCTGTTCGTGCTGCTGCTGATGGGGGCGCTGACCGCCTTCATCTTCGGCATGGGGATGACGGTGACGGCCTGCTACATCTTCCTCGCCGTCGTGTTGGCACCGGCGCTGGAGCAGGGCGGGCTGAACCAGCTCGCCGTCCATCTCTTCATCCTCTATTGGGGCATGGTCAGCTACATCACCCCGCCGGTCGCGCTCGGCGCCTTCGCGGCCGCGACCCTGGCCGGCGACAAGGCGATCCCGACCGGCTTCGAGGCGATGCGCCTCGGCGGCGTGATCTATATCGCGCCCTTCTTCTTCGTGCTCAATCCGGCGCTGATCGGCGAGGCGCCGGCGCTGGAGGTGGTGGTGGCCGTGGTCTGCGCGCTGTTGGGCGTGGCGCTGGTCAGCATGGCGCTTCAGGGCCATGTCAGTCTGGTCGGGCCGATCCGCGCCGGGATACAAGGCATCGGGCTGCGGCTGATGCTGTTCTTCGGCGGGCTCTGTTTCGCGCTGCCGGAGACCAAGGTCTTCGGGCTGACCTTCGTCGAGAGCGCGCTGATCGGCGTGGTGCTGTCCGCGCTGCCGCTGACACTGGCCTATCTGGACCGGCGACGATTGGGCGTCGCCGCCTGACGAAAAGGAACCGAGGAGTACCGATCCGTTATGAATGAAACCGAGTCCCGCCCGCCCGTGCGCCTGGAAATCGACGGCCGCACCGCGCTGGTCGCGATCGACAACCCGCCGGTCAACGCCTCCTCGCAGGCGGTGCGCGCGGGCCTGCGCGACGCGTTGCGCCGGGCGAACGAGACGGCGGATGTCGACGTGATCGCGATCTATGGCGAGGGGCGCACCTTCATCGCCGGCGCCGACATCAAGGAGTTCGGCAAGCCGCCGAAGGACCCCTCCCTACCCGACGTCTGCGCCGCGATCGAGGGGAGCGCCAAGCCGGTGATCGCCGTGCTGCACGGCACCGCGCTCGGCGGCGGGCTGGAGGTGGCGCTGGCCGCCCACGCCCGCGTCGCGCTGCCCGGCGCCAAGGTCGGCCTGCCGGAGGTGACGCTGGGCATCCTGCCGGGCGCCGGCGGCACGCAACGCGCGCCGCGGCTCGCCGGCATCGCGGCCGCGCTCGACCTCATCACCACGGGTCGGCACGTGCCGGTCGAGGAAGCGGCGGAACTCGGCCTGGTCGACCGGATCGCGGAGGGGGAACCGCGCGCTGTCGCGCTCGAAAGCGCGGACGCCGTGCGCGATGGATCGCTCTCGACCCGGCGCACCGGCGAACTCTTGGTCGCGCCGGACGACGCGGCGATCGAGGCGACGCGGACCCGTCTGCGGAAGACGCAAGGCCAGCTCTTCTCCCCGCACAAATGCGTCGACGCGGTGGCCGCCAGCACGCTGCCGATCGAGCAAGGGCTGAAGCGCGAGCGCGAGCTTTTCCTCGAATGCATGGAGAGCCCGCAGCGCGCCGGGCTGATCCACGCCTTCTTCGCCGAGCGCGCGGTCGCCCGCATCCCGGAGAAGGACGCGACGCCGCGCCCGATCGAGCGGCTCGGCGTGATCGGTGGCGGCACCATGGGCTCCGGCATCGCGACGGCCGGGCTGCTGGCCGGACTGACGGTCACGCTGGTCGAGCGGGAGCAGGAGGCGCTGGACCGCGCCCGGGCGACGATCGCGAAGAATCTCGACGGGGCGGTGAAGCGCGGCAAGCTCGCCGCGGCGAAGCGCGACGCCATCCTTTCCGACGCGCTCGCCTGCACCACCGCGATGGAGGATCTCGGCGGCGCCGATCTGGTGATCGAGGCGGCGTTCGAGGATTTGGGCGTGAAGCAGGAGATCTTCGGCCAGCTCGACGGGATCGCCAAGCAGGGCGCGGTGCTGGCCACCAACACCTCCTATCTCGACGTCGACGAGATCGCGGCCGTCACGAACCGGCCGGGCGACGTGATCGGGCTGCACTTCTTCTCGCCCGCCCATGTGATGCGCCTGCTGGAAGTGGTCGTCGCCGACCGGACCGCACCCGAGGTGGTGGCGACCGGCTTCGCGCTGGCGAAGAAGCTGCGCAAGGTCGCGGTGCGCGCCGGCGTGTGCGACGGCTTCATCGGCAACCGCATCCTGGCGCACTACAAGAAGGTCGCCGACTATCTGATCATGGATGGCGCGACGCCGCAGCAGGTGGACGGCGCGCTGACCGGTTTCGGCATGGCGATGGGGCCTTTCGCGGTCTCGGACCTGGCGGGCCTCGATATCGGCTGGGCCACCCGCAAGCGCCAGGCGGCGAGCCGGCCGGCGGCGGAGCGCTACGTGCCGATCGCCGACCGAATCTGCGAACAGGGCTGGTTCGGCCGCAAGTCGGGCCGCGGCTTCTACCTCTATCCCGAGGGGGGCGAGCCCACGCCCAATCCCGATGTCGCCAAGATCATCGAGGAGGAGCGCGCCAAGGCGGACGTCACACCGCGCGCCTTCGAAGACGAGGAGATCGTCGCCCGCTTCACCACCGCCATGATCTCGGAGGCGGCCCGCGTGCTGCAGGACGGCATCGCGCGCCGGCCGATCGACATCGATGCGGTGTTCCTGTTCGGCTACGGCTTCCCGCGATTCCGCGGCGGGCCGATGCACTACGCCGACACGATCGGCGCGGCGGAGTTGGTGCGCCGGATCGAACGCTACGCGCAGGAGGATTCGCACTACTGGCAGGTCCCGCCGCTGCTGCGACGCATGGCGGATGACGGCACCCGTTTCGCCGACATGAACGAGGGCTGACGCGATGGATCTGAGCTATTCCGCCGACGAGATCGCCTTCCGCGACGCGGTGCGCGCCTTCCTCACGGAGAAGCTGCCGGCGGACCTCGCCGACAAGGTGCGCAGCGGCCGCGAGCTCACCAAGCCGGACATGGAACGCTGGCACGCGATCCTGAACGAACGCGGCTGGCTCGCCTCCACCTGGCCCAAGGAACATGGCGGCACCGGCTGGAGTCCGGTCGAGCGCCACATCTTCGAGGAGGAATGCTGCCGCGCGTCGGCCCCGCGCATCGTGCCCTTCGGGCTGCACATGCTGGGGCCGGTGCTGATCAACTTCGGCAGCGACCGACAGAAAAAGGAGATCCTGCCGCGCATCCTCGACGGGCGCGACTGGTGGTGCCAGGGCTATTCGGAGCCGGGCGCCGGCTCCGACCTGGCGAGCCTGAAGACCACCGCCGTGCGCGACGGCGATCACTACATCGTCAACGGCCAGAAGACCTGGACCACGCTCGGCCAGCACGCCAACCGGATCTTCTGCCTGGTGCGCACGGCGAAGGAGGGCAAGCCGCAGGAAGGCATCAGCTTCCTGCTGGTCGATCTGGAGACGCCCGGCATCAAGATGCGCCCGATCCAGCTGATCGAAGGCGGCTTCGAGGTGAACGAGGTCTTCTTCGACGATGTCCGCGTGCCGGCGGAGAACCTGGTCGGCGAGGAGAACCAGGGCTGGACCATCGCCAAGTTCCTGCTGACGCACGAGCGCACCAACATCGCCGGCGTCGGCTTCTCGATCCAGGCCTTCGAGCAATTGAAGGCGCTGGCCCGGACCGTGAAACGCTCCGGCAAGCGGCTGATCGACAACCCGCTCTTCGCGGCTCGCCTGTCCGAGATCGAGATCGATCTGGAGGCGATGAAGATCACCAATCTGCGCATGCTGGCCGACGCCCAGAAGAACGGCAGGCCCGGGCCCGAGAGCTCGATGCTGAAGATCAAGGGCACCGCGATCCGCCAGGCGCTCAACGATCTCTCGCGCCGCGCGCAGGGGCCGGCGGCGGCCCCCTTCCCGTCGGAGGATCTGGAGGGCAATGCCGCGATCGCGCCGCCCGAGCATGCGCGCAACGCCGCGCGCTATTTCAATAACCGCAAGCTCTCGATCTTCGGCGGGTCGAACGAGATCCAGCGGAACATTCTCGCCAAGGCGATGTTGGAGCTCTGAGCCGATGCACTTCGAGATGACCGAAGACCGGCGCATGCTGTCGGACACGTTGACCCGCTTCCTGGCGGACAATTACGGCTGGGAGCATCGGGCGGCAGTGGCCTACACGGAGCCATTCCACGACCCTGGTAAATGGGCGGCGCTTTGCGAGCTCGGCGTGCTCTACGCCCTCGCGCCGGAGGAGCGGGGCGGCTTCGGCGGCGCCGGTTTCGACGTCACGACGGTGTTCCAGGCGCTCGGCCACGGCCTCTGCCCGGAACCGGTGCTGCCCGTCCTGATGGCCGCCCGGCTGCTCGGCGCGGCGGATGCGGATCTGGAGCCGCTGCTTTCCGGCACCTGTCACTACGCGGTGGCGATCGGCGAGACCGAGGCACCCTACGAGATCGCGGAGATCGCGACCGAGGCGCGCGACGGCGAGTCCGGCTGGCGCCTCAACGGGCGCAAGAGCGTCGTCTATGGCGGCCAGATCGCGGAGCGCTTCCTGGTCGCCGCGCGCAACGGCGAGCGCCTTTCCGTCTTCGAGGTCGCGGCCGGAGACGCCGCCGTCACCGGCTACGGGCTGATCGACGGCGGCGGCGCGGCGGAGCTGTTCCTGGAGGAGACGCCGGCCGACCTGCTGATCGAGGACGGCGCGGCGGCGCTTCAGGACGCGCTCGACGCCGGCGCGCTGGCGCTGTGCGCGGAGGCGGTCGGCGCGCTCGACGCCAGTTTCGAGACCACGCTGGATTATCTGAAGACCCGCAAGCAGTTCGGCCGCACGATCGGCAGCTTCCAAGCGCTGCAGCACCGCATGGTCGATCTGAAGACGGAGATCGAACAGGCGCGCTCCATCACCATCCTGGCGGCCAGCCGCATGGGCGAAGCGGACCAGTCGCGCACGGTCTCGATGGCGAAGAACTTGATCGGCCGCACCGCGCGCCTCGCGGCGGAGGAGGTGATCCAGCTTCACGGCGGCATTGCCATGACGTGGGAATACCCGATGTCGCACTATGCCAAGCGACTGGTGATGATCGACCACCAGCTCGGCGATACCGATTTCCATCTGGAACGCGTGATGGCGGCGACCACCGCCGCCTGAGTTCGTTCGAGCGCTCAGCCGCCCTTGCGATAGCGGAAGACGCCGGTCGCGGTGGCGATGGTCGTACCCGCGTCGTCGCGCACGGTCCCGTCGGCGAAGAAGCTCGACCGGCCGCCGCCGGTGCGCCGCCCCTCGCCGATCAGCAATTGGCCGGTCGGGCGGGAGAGGAAGTTGGTCGTCATCGATAGCGTCATGGCGAGGCGCTTTTCCCCCGGCACGCCGGTATAGCAGCCGGCAAAGCCCATCACCGTATCCAACAGCGCCGCATAGACCCCGCCATGGGGAATGCCGTAGCGGTTCGCCAGATGCTCGTCGAGCGGCAGCTCGAACCGGGCGAAGTCCTCCGACCAGCCGGTCATCCGGAAGCCGAGCAGCTTCTGAAACGGGTAATGGGTCTCGATCAGCGCCGGGTCCAATCCGGGATCCGCATCGGTCTCGCTCATGCCGGCTCGACCGTCGTCTGGCGGCTGAGCGCCTTGCCGGCGGCGACCAGGCGATCCCCGAACTCCTCGATCAGCGTCTCGGGCGAGACCAGGAAGGAGGGCCCGCCGATATTCATGCTGTAGATCCGGTCGCCGTTGAGCGAGAAGACCGGCACGGCGATGCCGTTCACCTCCGTGCGCCAGGCGCCGAAGGAGGTGCAGAATCCGTATTTGGCGTAATCCTCCAGCGCGTCGGTGACGCTTTGGCGGATGCGGGCCTCCTGCTCCGGCCGCTCCTGGATCGCCAGATAGACCATGTGGGAGCGCTCCTCCTCCGTCATGCCGACGAGCGCCGCCCGGCCCATCGAGGAATAGAACAGCGGCAGGCGCGCGCCCACGCTCATCGTCAGCGAGACCGCCTGGTTCGACCGGCGCACCGCCATATAGACCATCTGCAGACGGTGCCGCTCGCCGAGCGCTGCGGTGACGTGCGGATTGCCGCCCTCGCAGAGCTTCTGCATCTCGTCCTTGGCGAGCTCGCTGATCTCCATCCCCGCCAGCACGCCGTAGCCGAGCGCCAGCACCCCCGCCCCCAGCCGATGCGTGCCGGTGCGCTCCGACGTCTCGAGATAGCCGAGCTTGCGCAGCGTGTAGGTGAGCCGGCTCACGGTCGGCTTCGGCAGGCCGGTCTGGGCCGCGATCTCCTGGTTGGTGAGCGTCGTCTTGTCCGGGCGGAAGCAGCGCAGCACCTCGAGACCGCGGGCCAGCGCGGTCACGAAGTTCCGGTCGCCGCCGGTCTCGAGATCATCCTCCATGTCGATCGACTCCCCTACGCTTGCGCGCCCGCAGTATAGAACGCCCTGCGGGCATGGGTGAAATCCACCCCATCCTCAATCCTCCCGCGCGGCCTCGAGGCCGGCCGCCGCGATCGCCGGCACATGCGCGCCGACCGTCAGCGCGCGCTCCGGGTTGGAGGCGTTGCCGTCGAGCGCGCGCCGCTTGACGCCCTGCAGGATCGCGGCCAGCCGGAAGAAGCAGAAGGCGAGATAAAAGCCGAATCGCTCGATCCCTTCCAGCCCCGTGCGCCGGCAATAAGCCGCGATGAATTCCTCGTCCGTCATCAGCCCGTGCGCCACGCGATCGACGCCGGCGAGCCCGCGCCCCTCCGCGCCGGCCGGTCGGCGCCACTGCATGATGACGGCGGCGAGATCGGCGAAGGGATGGCCCAGCGTCGAAAGCTCCCAATCGATCACCGCGACGCAGTCCGTGCCCGCTTCCGCGAACAGCAGATTGTCGATCCGGAAATCGCCATGCACCAGCGTGCGGCGCCCGTCGTCTTCCGGCGCGTTGGCGTCGAGCCAGGCGATCAGATCGTCCATCGCCGGCACGCGGTCCGTCTCGCTCGCCCGGTACTGTTTCGTCCAGCGGTCGATCTGCCGGCGGTAGTAGTTGCCCTCGGGCCCGTAGTCGGCGAGGCCCGCCGCCTCGATATCGACCGAATGGATCGCTGCCAGCACCCGGTTCATCTCGTCGATGACCGCATGGCGCTCGCCCGGGGACAGATCCGGCAGACGGGGATCGTCGAACGTGCGGCCCGCGACCTCCTCCATTACGTAGAAGGGCGTGCCGATCACGTCCGAATCCTCGCACAGCGCATGCATGCGCGGCACCGGCACCGCGCTATCGGCGAGCGCGCGCTGCACGCGATATTCGCGCTCCACCGCATGCGCCGACTTGAGCAGCGCGCCCGGCGGCTTGCGCCGCAGCACGTAGCAGCCGGCGGGCGTTACCAGCCGGTAGGTCGGGTTCGACTGCCCGGTCGCGAACTTCTCCGCCCGCAACGGCCCCTCGAAGCCGGGCAGCCGACCCGCGAGCCAGCGCGCGACGGCGCCCGTATCGAGGGCGTCGGTATCCAGCGGCTGGGTCTCCTGCGTCATGCCCCCGGCCCTCAGCTATAGGTCAGCAGCCGCGCGGCCGTGGCGGCGTCGATATGCGGCGTCTCGTTGAAGCCGTGCAGATGCAGGCTCGTGCGCCCCGCGATCAGGCGCGAGACGGCGCAATTCTTCATCTGCAGCTGCAGGCGGATCATCTGCGCGGTCGGCGCCTCCATCACCTCGGCGATCAGCCGGCTGATCGGTCCGCCGGAACTGACCGCCAGGACCGGTCCCTCGGCCGTTCGCAACGCCTCGCGCGCAGCCTCGACCCGGGCCGCGAAATCTGCCCAGCGCTCCGGCGGATCGTCGATCGCGTCGCGCTGCCAGGCCAGCACCGTGTCGCGCAGCGTCCGGAAATGGGTGCGCCGGTCGCTGTGCAGCCCCGCGGGCGGCGTCTCCGCCTGGAAGCGGGCGTCGAGCAGGCCCCGGAAGTCGAACTCGTCGAGCCCCGGGTGCACCGTCGCCGCCTCCGCATCGAGGCCGAGCGGCCCGGCGAGGCCCGCCAGCGTCTCGCGGTGGCGGCGCTGGGTGCCGGTAAAAAGCCGTACCGGCGCCAGCCCCTGCCGCGCCAGCGCCCGGCCGAGCGCCTCCGACTGCTCGTGCCCCAGCGGCGACAGTCGGTCGTAGTCGTCCGTCCCGAAGGAGGCCTGCGCGTGCCGTATCAGGGTGATCTCCGTCACGCGTCCCCCTCACCTCGCGTCGTTCGCGTAGCGGCGCAGCTCAGCGCGCGCCACCTGACGGCGATGCACGGCGTCCGGCCCGTCGGCGAAGCGCAGCGTGCGCAGCTTCGTCCACATCCGGGCCAGCGGGAAATCCTGGCTGATGCCGCCGCCGCCATGCATCTGCATCGCCTCGTCCACCACCTTGAGCGCCATCATCGGCGCCACGACCTTGATCTGGCTGATCCAGGGCTGGGCCGCGCGGGTGCCTTCGGTATCCATCATCCAGGCGGCCTTGAGGCAGAGAAGCCGCGCCTGCTCGATCCCCATGCGCGCTTCGGCGATGATGTCGTGGTTGGCGCCGAGGTCGACGAGCCGCTTGCCGAAGGCCTCGCGCCCGAGCGCGCGCCGGCACATCAGTTCCAGCGCCTTCTCCGCCTGGCCGATGGCGCGCATGCAGTGATGGATGCGCCCGGGGCCGAGCCGCCCTTGCGCCACCTCGAAGCCGCGCCCCTCGCCCAGCACCAGATCCTCGGCCGGCACGCGCACGTCGGTGAAGCGGATATGCATGTGGCCGTGCGGCGCGTCGTCGTGGTTGAAGACCTGCATCGGGCGCAGCACTTCGATTCCGTCCGCGTCGGCCGGCACCAGGAACATGGAATGGCGCGCATGCTTGGGCGCGTCCGGGTCGGTGCAAGCCATCACGACATAGAGCCGGCAGCGCGGGTTACCGGCGCCCGACGCCCACCATTTCTCGCCGTTGAGCAGGTAGGCATCGCCCTCGCGCCGGGCGGCGAGCGCGATCTGCGTCGCATCCGACGAGGCGACGTCCGGCTCGGTCATCAGATAGGCGGAGCGGATCTGTCCCTCCAGCAGCGGGCCAAGCCAGCGCTGCTTGTGCGCCTCGCTGCCGTAGCGTTCCAGCACCTCCATATTGCCGGTGTCGGGGGCATTGCAGTTGAAGACCTCGGCGGCGATGCCGACCTTGCCCATCTCCTCGGCGAGATAGGCGTACTCCACCGTCGTCAGGCCGTAGCCGCGTTCGCTGTCGGTCAGCCAGAAGTTCCACAGGCCGCGGGACTTCGCCTTTTCCTTCAGCATCTCCAGAATCTCGATCTGCCGGTCGGTCAGCTGGAACCGGTCGCCGGAGGGGTGGCGGCCGATCTCGGCGTCATATTCCGCGTCGAGGGGCGCGATCTCCGTCTCGACCATCGCGCGCACCTGCTCGACCAGCGGGCGCACCCGCTCCGTCATGCCCAGATCCATCGGCCTCTCCTCCCTTCCCTCACAGAACCTCGAACAGGCCCGCCGCGCCCATGCCGCCGCCGACGCACATGGTGCAGACGACCCAGCGCACGCCGCGGCGCTTCCCTTCGATCAAGGCGTGGCCGACCATGCGCGCGCCCGACATGCCGTAGGGATGGCCGATCGCGATCGCGCCGCCATCGACATTGAGCCGCTCGTCCGGGATACCCAGCCGGTCGCGGCAATAGACGACCTGGACCGCGAAGGCCTCGTTCAATTCCCACAGCCCGATATCGTCGATCGCGAGGCCATGCCGCTCCAACAGCTTGGGCACCGCGAAGACCGGGCCGATCCCCATCTCGTCCGGCGCGCAGCCGGCGACCGCCATGCCGGCATAGCGCCCGAGCGGGGCGAGCCCGCGCCGCTGCGCCTCGCGCCGTTCCATCAATACGGCCGCCGACGCCCCGTCGGACAGCTGGCTCGCATTGCCGGCGGTGACGAAGCGGCCTTGCGCGACGCGCAGCCCATCCTTCTGCACCGGCTTCAGCCCCGCCAAATCGCCGGCCGTGGTACCGGGCCGGTTGCCCTCGTCCCTTTCGAGCGTCACCTCGCGCGTGCCGGTCTCGCCCGTCTCCCTGTCCGTCACCCGCATGACGGTGGGAAGCGGCACGATCTCGTTGTCGAGGCGCCCGGCCTCCTGCGCGGCCGCGGTGCGGGTTTGCGATTGCAGCGCATAGGCGTCCTGCGCGTCGCGGTCGATGCCGTAGCGCTCGGCCACCACCTCCGCCGTCTCCAGCATGGTCATGTAGATTTCCGGCACGCGCGCGACGAGATCGGGGTCCTGAGCGCGATAGCGGTTGCGATGTTCGTTCTGCACCAGGCTCACGGATTCGACGCCGCCGCCGACGGCGATTTCCATGCCGTCCTCGGTGATCTGCTTCGCCGCCGTCGCGATCGCCATCAGCCCGCTGGCGCATTGCCGGTCGAGCGACATGCCCGGGACCGCGACCGGCAGGCCGGCGGCCAGCGCCGCCTGGCGGGCGATGTTGCTGCCGCTCGCCCCCTGCTGCAAGGCGGCGCCGAGCACGACGTCCTCCACCTCCGGCCCCTCAAGCCGGGCCCGCTCGACCGCCGCGCGGATCGCGTGCGCGGCGAGGCGCTGCGGCTGGGTATCGTTGAAGGCGCCGCGATAGGCCTTGCCGATCGGCGTGCGCGCGGTTGAGACGATGAGGGCTTCCCGCATGCCTTTCGTATTTCCTCCTCACGCTTCGACGAGATAGCGCAGCACGATCCAGTCGGCCACGACGGCCGGCCGCGCCTCGCCCTCGATCTCGATCGTGACCGTCCAGGTGAGCGCCAGCGCGCCATCCGCGCGCCGCTCGCAGCGCTTCAGCGTGAAGCGGCCGCGCACCCTTTTGCCGGCACGCACCGGCGCCACGAAGCGCATCCGGTCGAAGCCGTAATTGACGCCGTGCCGCGCGCCGGCGATCTCCGGCAGCGCGTCGCGCGCCATCGGGGACAGCAGCGAGAGCGTCAGGAACCCGTGCGCCACCGTGGTGCCGTAGGGCCCCTCCCGTTCGGCCCGCACCGGGTCGACATGGATGAACTGCGGGTCGTCGGTCAGATCGGCGAAGGCGTCGATCCGCTCCTGCGTGACGTACTGCCAGCGCGACACGCCCACTTCCGTGCCGGTCAGCGCCGCGAGCGCGTCGGGGGCGATGGCATTCATCGGCTGGGCGGGCCTCCTCCTTCGGGACCGGCGCCGGGCGCGGCGGCGACGGTTCTGCATCGCCTCTTGTTTTGCATAGTAAAATCTTGTTCCGCAACACCACAGGCGCGCGCCGACGCGACCATGGCCCTTTCCGGTGGCCGCGCATGGCCCTCCCCGCGCCACCCCGGCATCCGACGGACAGGGCCGATTTCGCATTGTAAAATGATATTCCGCAAAATATACCGACTCCCGGTGCAGGAAGGACCGGGAGACGGACCCATGGCCATGAAGCTCTTCGATCTGACGGGCCGCACGGCACTCGTCACCGGCTCGACCCGCGGGATCGGGCGCGCGATAGCGGAAGCGATGGCGGAAGCCGGCGCGCGCGTCGTGATCTCAAGCCGCAAGCAGGAGGCCTGCGAAGCGGTCGCCGGCGCGATCCGCAAGGCCGGCGACCGCTTCGCAGGCCTCCTGCTTGCGGC
>MRWG01000434.1_pt1 | contig 50900 bp, 46 predicted proteins | sample 1013341 | NCBI WGS metagenome assembly MRWG01 (sample SAMN06117577, study PRJNA244670) | biofilm metagenome | biome: Water; feature: Cathode Biofilm; material: Biofilm; isolation source: microbial consortium enriched at the cathode of a solar microbial fuel cell | place: USA: District of Columbia ... | reverse complement strand
CCCGCCGATGCGCCGGATACGGGCGGCGCGCCGAGCGATGTCGCGTCGCCCGTGGCCGGCGCCGGGGCGGTATCGGCCCCGCTCAGGCCGCGCGTGTCATCGCGGGCCGGTTCGGGCACGCGCGGCGCGGCGGCGGGGTCGGGGCCGTCCCCGACCTCCGGCAGTGCCGTCTCGCGATCCTCGCGCACCGCGTCGAAGCCCGAGCCCGGCGGCACCTCGACCGAACCGGCATCCGGGGCCTGTTTGCGCAGCGCCGCCATGTCGGCGAGATCGACCACCACCGACGCGGTGCCAAGCACAAGGCCAGACACGACAAGGCCTGTCATCATTCCCGCCAGAACACCGCGCATTGCCGCCCTCGCCTCTTGTTTCTTCCGCCCGTTCGCCCTTGTTTCCGGCCTAGCGCCCCTTGACGGTCCGGCGCAAGCCTGAACAAGTATACCGCGACCGGCCCCAAGGCCAACAGCCCCGTTGCCAGAGGACAGGCGCCATGCTGCTCTTGATCGACAATTACGACAGTTTCACCTACAACCTCGTGCATTACGTGGGCGAACTCGGGGCCGAGACGCGCGTCGTGCGCAACGACGCGATGGACGTGGCCGAGGCGATGGCGCTCCGGCCAGCCGGCATCCTGCTCTCGCCCGGCCCCTGCGACCCGGATCAGGCGGGCATCTGCCTCGACCTGACACGCGCGGCGGCAGAGGCGAACATCCCGCTTCTCGGGGTGTGCCTCGGGCATCAGGCCATCGGGCAGGCCTTTGGCGGGCGCGTCATCCGGCATTCCGATATCGTGCATGGCAAGATGGGTGAAATCCGGCACAACGGTACAAGCGTGTTCGCGGGACTGCCCTCGCCTTTTGACGCGACGCGCTATCACTCGCTGGTGGTCGAGCGCGACAGCCTGCCCGATTGCCTCGAGGTCACCGCCGAGCTGGCCGACGGCACGATCATGGGCCTGCGTCACCGCGCGCACCCGATCCACGGCGTGCAGTTCCACCCCGAATCCATCGCCTCGCAGCACGGCCACGCGCTGTTGCGCAATTTCCTCAACATGATGCAGGTGCCGGCATGAGCGACATCCGCCCGCTCATCGCCGCTGCCGCCGACCGGGCGCTCACGCGCGGCGAGGCCGAGGCGGCCTTTACCATCCTGTTCGAGGGCGAGGCGACACCGGCGCAGACCGGCGGCATTCTCATGGCGCTGCGCACCCGAGGCGAGACGGTGGACGAGTACGCCGCCGCCGCCGCCGTGATGCGCGCGAAATGTCACAAGGTACGCGCGCCCGAGGGGGCGATGGACATCGTCGGCACGGGCGGCGACGGCAAGGGCACGCTCAACATCTCGACCGCGACGGCGCTCGTCGTGGCTGGGGCGGGCGTGGTGGTGGCCAAGCACGGCAACCGCAATCTCAGCTCGAAATCGGGCGCGGCGGATGCGCTGGGGATGCTGGGCGTGAAGGTGATGATCGGTGCCGAGGCGGTGGAAAAAGTGCTCGCGGAGGCGGGTATCGCCTTCATGATGGCGCCGATGCACCACCCGGCGATGGCCCATGTCGGCCCCGTGCGCGCCGAGCTTGGCACGCGCACCATCTTCAATATCCTCGGGCCGCTGACCAACCCGGCTGGGGTGAAGCGGCAGCTGACCGGTGCGTTCTCGCGCGATCTGATCCGTCCGATGGCCGAAACGCTGGGGCAGTTGGGGTCCGAGCGCGCGTGGCTGGTGCATGGCAGCGACGGCACCGACGAGATGACCATCACCGGCATCACCTGGCTCGCCGCGCTGGAAGAGGATGGCAGCATCCGCGAGGCGGAGCTGCATCCCGAGGATTTCGGCCTGCCTGTCCACCCGTTCGAGGCGATCCTCGGCGGCACACCCGAGGAAAACGGCCGCGCGCTCGCGGCGCTGCTCGACGGGGCACAGGGCGCCTATCGCGACGCCGTTCTGTTGAACGCCGCCGCGGCGCTCGCCGTCGCCGGGCGCACGGATGATCTGCGCGAGGGCGTGACGATGGCCGCCGAGAGCATCGATTCGGGCGCCGCGCGGATGCGGCTCGCCGCGCTCGCCAAAGCTACATCGGAGGCCCAATGACCACCCCCACGATTCTCGAAAAGATCAAGGCCTACAAGCTCGAGGAGATCGCCGCCGCCAAAGCCGAGCGCCCCCTCGACGAGATCGAGGTCGATGCCCGCGCCGCGCCGCCGGTGCGCCCGTTTGGCGAAGCCGTGTTGCAAGCGTCCAAGACCGGCTATGGCCTGATCGCCGAGATCAAGAAGGCGAGCCCCTCCAAGGGCCTCATCCGCGCCGATTTCGATCCCGCCGCGCTGGCCGAAGCCTATGCCGAGGGCGGGGCGGCGTGCGTGTCGGTGCTGACCGATGGGCCGAGTTTCCAGGGCGCGCCGGAGTATCTGCGCGCAGCCCGCGAGGCGTGCGATCTGCCGGTGCTGCGCAAGGATTTCATGTACGATCCCTACCAGGTGGCCGAGGCGCGGGCATGGGGCGCCGATTGCATCCTCATCATCATGGCCAGCGTGTCAGACGCGCAGGCGCTCGAGCTTGAGGCGGCCGCGACCGAATGGGGGATGGATGCGCTCATCGAGGTGCACAACCGCGAAGAGCTTGATCGCGCGGAGGCGCTCGCCTCGCGCATGATCGGCATCAACAACCGCAACCTGCACAGCTTCGAGACCAGTCTCGACACCACACGCAAGCTGTCGAAATTCGTACCGCCCGAGTGCATGATCGTCAGCGAGAGCGGGCTGGCCACGCCCGACGACCTCGCCGAGATGGCCCGCTACGGCGCGCGCGCCTTTCTCATCGGCGAGGTGCTGATGCGCTCGGATGACGTGGCGGCGGCGACCCGCGCGCTGCTGGCCAATCCGCTCACCGCCGGGGGTTTCTGATGGCCGGGCTCACCCATTTCGACGAGCGCGGCGCGGCGCATATGGTGGACGTGTCGGACAAGGACGTGACCGCGCGGGTGGCCGTGGCCGAGGGGCACATCAGGATGGCCCCGCAAACCTTTGATATCATTGCCGAAGGCCGGGCGAAGAAGGGCGACGTGCTGTCGGTGGCACGGCTGGCGGGGATCATGGGCGCCAAGAAGACGCCCGACCTGATCCCGCTCTGCCACCCGCTGCCGGTGACCCGCGTGGCGGTGGACCTGACCCTCGACCCGGACCTGCCGGGCATACGGATCGAGGGCACGGTCAAGACCACCGGGCAGACCGGCGTCGAGATGGAGGCGCTGACGGCGGTATCGGTGGCGGCGCTCACGGTCTATGACATGGCCAAGGCGGTGGATCGCGCGATGGAGATAGGCGGCATCCGGGTGGTTCTCAAGGATGGCGGCAAATCGGGGCGTTACGAGGCGACATGATCTCCGTATCAGAGGCCCTCGACCGGCTTTTCACGCTGATCTCACCTCTCGATGTCGAGGAGGTGCCGCTCGCGGAAGCGGCGGGGCGCATCCTCGCCCGCGACGTGGCGGCGAGCCGCGATCAGCCGCCCTTCTCCGCCTCGGCGATGGATGGCTATGCGATCGCCGAGACCCCTGCCCCCGGCGCGGTGCTGAGCGTGATCGGCGAGGCGGCGGCGGGGCACGGCTTTGGCGGCACGGTGGGGACGGGCGAGGCGGTGCGCATTTTCACCGGCGCGCCGGTGCCCGAGGGCGCGACGCGCGTGATCATGCAGGAGGACGTGACGCGCGAGGGGGCGGCCATCACGCTGGGCGACGGCATCGGCGCGGGCGACAACATCCGCGCCGCGGGCTGTGATTTCCATGCCGGGCAGGCAATGTGCGCCCCGCGCCGCCTGCGCCCCGCCGACCTCGCGCTGCTGGCGTCGATGAACGTGGCGTCCGTCCCGGTGCGCCGCCGCCCGGACGTGGCGCTCATCGCCACCGGGGACGAGCTGGTCATGCCCGGCGAAGACCCCGGCCCCGACCAGATCATCGCCTCTAACGCCTTTGGCCTCAAGGCCATGCTCGAGGCGCGCGGGGCAAAGGCGCGGCTCTTGCCGATCGCGCGCGACACGCGCGCCTCGCTGGAGACGGTGCTGGGGCTGGCAGAGGGCTGCGACCTGGTGCTGACCATCGGCGGCGCGTCGGTGGGCGATCACGACCTCGTCGCGCGGCTCGGGCCGGAACTGGGGATGGAGCGCGCGTTCTACAAGGTCGCGATGCGCCCGGGCAAGCCGCTGATGGCGGGGCGCATGGGCGCGGCGGCGATGGTCGGGCTTCCGGGCAACCCGGTCTCGGCGATGGTCTGCGGGCATGTCTTCGTGGCACCGATGATCGACGCGATGCTGGGGTTGGGCACGGCCCCCGCCCCACGCCGCACGGCGCCGCTCGCGGCTCCGCTGCCCGCCAACGGCCCGCGCGAGCACTACATGCGCGCACGGCTGTCGGAGGACGGGATCGCGGCGGAGGACCGGCAGGACAGCTCGCTTCTGAGCATCCTCGCCCATTCCGATGCGCTGCTGGTGCGCCCACCGCATGACCCGGAGCGGCAGGTTGGCGAATTGGTGGCGTATCTGCCGCTTTGAGGTGGCGGGTTCTGGCCTGGAGGGGACGTTGCCGTCTGGTCCCGGCGCGGAATCAAGGCCGAAGGCCGCCGTCGCCAACGCAAGCCTTGCGCTCCCGGGCAGGGCGATTACCTATCGAAGAGACGCCCTCACCACCCGCGAAAGGCCGCGCATGACCCTCGTGCTTCCGTTTGACAACAGCTACGCGCAGCTTCCGCCCCGCTTTTACACGCGCCAGAACGCGGTGCCGGTGCGTGAGCCCCGCCTCATTGCGTGGAACGCGCCACTGGCCGCGGAGCTTGGCATCGAAGGCGGCAGCGACAGGGAGACCCTCGCGCGCATCTTCGCGGGTAACGAGGCGCCCGAGGGGGCCACGCCGCTGGCGCAGGTCTATGCCGGGCATCAGTTCGGCGGCTTCTCGCCGCAGCTTGGCGACGGGCGCGCGCTGTTGCTGGGCGAGGTGGTGGACAGTCACGGGCGACGCCGCGACATTCAGCTCAAAGGGTCCGGCCCCACGCCCTATTCGCGCATGGGCGACGGGCGCGCCTGGCTCGGCCCGGTGCTGCGCGAATACGTGGTGTCCGAGGCAATGCACGCACTGGGCATTCCAACCACCCGCGCGCTCGCCGCCGTTGAGACGGGCGAGCGGATCTATCGCGATCCCGGCGCCATGCCTGGCGCAGTGCTGACCCGCGTGGCGTCGAGCCACATCCGCGTGGGCACGTTCCAGTATTTCGCGGCGCGGCGCGATGCGGAGGGGCTGCGCGCGCTCTACGACTATACCGTGGCGCGGCACTGCCCACAGGTCGAAAGCCCCGCGCATCTGCTGGCCGAGGTCATCCGGCGGCAGGCGCGGCTGGTGGCGCAGTGGCTGTCCATCGGCTTCATCCACGGGGTGATGAACACCGACAACACGTCGATTTCCGGCGAGACGATAGATTACGGCCCCTGCGCCTTCATGGATACCTACCACCCGCAGACGGTCTACAGCTCGATCGACGCGCATGGCCGCTATGCCTATGACAACCAGGCGCATGTGATCGTGTGGAACATCGCGCAGTTCGCCACCGCGCTAGTGCCGCTCATGCCCGATCAGGACGCGGCCATCGAGGAATTCACCGCGCTGGTACATGCCATGCCAGAGCGGATCGAGGCCGAGTGGCGGCGCGTGTTTGCCGCCAAGATCGGTATCGCCGAGGCCGGGGAGGAGGATGCCGCGCTCGCGGGCGACCTGCTCGCACGAATGGCCGAGGGGCGGGCCGATTTCACCAACACATTCCGCGCGCTGATCGAGGGTGGCGCACGCGACCAGTTCCTCGACCCGGCGGCCTTCGACGCGTGGGAGGCGCGCTGGCGCGCGCGGCTGGCCCGCGAGGCCGACCCGGAGGCGGTGATGCGCGCCGCCAACCCGGCTTTCATCCCCCGCAACCACCGCGTGGAGCAGATGATCGAGGCGGCGGTCGGGGGGGATTTTGCCCCATTTGAACGGCTTATGGGCGTGCTGTCACACCCCTATGACGACCAGCCCGGCGCCGCCGATCTGCGGCGCCCACCGGCGGCGTCGGAGGTGGTGCACGCCACGTTCTGCGGGACGTGAGCGGCGTAGGTCTTCGTGGTGGTCATGGCCTGTTCCTGCCGTTGCAGTGAGCCGCGCCATCGCATGTCCGCGGGCAGGCGATCCAACGGTTTTTCAGGGCACTTTATTTCTGCTTTCCCGAAAAACATTTAATCGGCGCGCTAGCTTAGCCAAATCGCCTGTCCGGGGGGCGGACATGCGATGGCGCGGCGGCCTTCGGCCTTGAATTCGCGCCGGGACCAGACGGCAACATCCCCTCCAGGCCATTCACGCCCAGCAAACCGGATATCCGCGGATACGCCCCTACCGCCCCCGCACCCGGCGAAAGCACAGGATGCGCCCGCGCGAGGGGCCGGGATCATAGGTCAGACCCGAAGCGGACATGCAATCGACGATGCGCTGGATCACCGTGTCGGGATAGCGCCCGGGATGCAGCTCCATCATCACGCTGCGCACATGCGCGGGCCAGGGTGCGTCGAACAGATGCGCCTCGGCCCCCTCGATATCCATGATGACGAGACCGGGGCGCACCCGCGCCATCAGGTCACGCAGCCCCAGATGCGGCACCTCGACCACGCGCTCGGCGGCGCTTGCCTCGTCAGCGATGTGCCCCGCCCAGAAGCTGCGCGCGGCATCGAACGCGAGAGGCGCCGCTCCCCCGTCCATGCCGCCCACGGCACCGTGCAGCACCGTGACCGCGTCGAGCCCGTTGCGCGCGAGATTGCCCGCGATCACCGGCAGCAGATCGGGATTGGCCTCGACCGTGGTGACATTCTCGGCCCCGGCCACCCGCGCGCAGAGGCAGGCGATGTAGCCGATCCCCGATCCCAGTTCCAGCACCCGCTGCCCGGCGCGCAGCCGCATCAGCGCCGCGCGCGCCTCGTGTCCCTCGTAGCCACCCGAGGCGAGCTTGGCCCGGATGCGATCGTTGAGATGGCTGTCGGGCACCTCCAGCCGCAGGCCCTCGATCTCGAATTCCGCCATGCCCTGCCCCTTGCCGTTGATTCCGCCGCGTGCTCACCCTACACCACCCTCACCTGAGAACGGGAGCAACGGCAATGCAGCTCTTTGTGGGCCTTGGCAATCCGGGCGCGAAATACGCGCGCAACCGCCACAATATCGGCTTTATGGCGGTGGACGCCATCGCCGCGGATCACGGCTTCGGGCCGTGGCGGGCGAAGTTCCGGGGTCGCGTGGCCGAGGGCGTGCTGGGCGGCGAGAAGGTCCTTCTGCTCAAGCCCGAGACGTTCATGAACCTCTCGGGCGAGTCGGTGGCCGAGGCCGCGCGCTTTTACAAGCTGGGCCCCGAGGATGTGGTGGTGTTCCACGACGAGCTGGACCTTGCGCCCGGCAAGCTGCGCGTCAAGCGCGGCGGCGGGCATGCGGGTCATAACGGGCTGCGCTCGATCCACGCGCATCTCGGGGCCGAGTATGCGCGCGTGCGGCTCGGCATCGGCCATCCCGGCCACAAGGACCGGGTGAGCGGCTACGTTTTGCAGGATTTCGCCAAGGCGGATGCCGGTTGGCTCGATGACCTGATGCGCGGCATCAGCGATGGCGCGCCGTGGCTCGCGCAGGGCAAACCCGACCGGTTCCAGAACGCCGTGGCGCAGCGCATGGCACCGGCACCCCCCGCTGCCAAGGCCGCCGCCCCGCCGACCCAGAAAGAGCCGGAAGAGCCGCCCGAGGACGACCGCAGCCCGCTGCAGAAACTGGTCGACAGGTTCCGTTAAGCCGCGGCCTCCCCGGGTCGATGCGTGCTACCGCGGACCCGGCTTTCGCAAGGATCAGCCGCGCCGGATCTCGACCCTGCGGCCCTCTGCCGGGGCCTCGTTGCGGCGCGGAATGGTGACGCTGAGCACGCCATCCTTGAGATCCGCCTCAACCTTGTCGCCATCGGCGTCGGGTGGCAGCCGGAACGACCGGCTGAAGCGGCCATATTGCCTCTCCGAGAAGAACCACGTCTCGCCCTTCTCCTCGCGGGTGGCGGATTTCTCGCCGGTGACGGTCACCGCGCCGTCATGCACCGACAGCTCGATATCCTTTTCCTCAACACCGGGCAGTTCCATCGTGATGCGATAGGCGTCCTCGTTCGACGAGGCATCCGAAGCAGGGGCCAGCCAATCGGCCACGCGCGCCCCGAAATTTCGCAGCGGCTCATAAAGCTGGGGCCAAAAGCCAGCGACATGGGTTTTCTCGACCATTGCAGCATCCTCCTTTGCGTTGCAGTGTCATGAAATTACACTGCGGAGATGGGAATTTCCTTGATCCGCCTCAAGTCGGGAGAGGGCGATGCGCGCACTGTTGCAACGGGTGAGCGAGGCGGAAGTGACCGTCGAGAACGCGGTGATCGGGCGCTGTGACGGGGGCCTCCTGATCCTCGTCTGCGCCATGCAGGGCGATGACGAAGCCGCCGCCGAACGGCTGGCGGGCAAGGTCGTCAAGCTGCGCATCTTTCGCGACGGTGAGGGACGGATGAACCGCTCGGTTGCGGATGTGGGGGGCAGCGCACTGGTGGTCAGCCAGTTCACGCTGGCCGCCGACACCTCGCGCGGGAACCGGCCCGGCTTTTCCGCAGCCGCCCCGCCCGAGGAGGGCCGCCGCCTTTACGAGCATTTCGCGGCGTCCCTCGCGGCGCTCGGCGTGCCGGTGGAGACCGGGCAATTCGCGGGTGACATGCGGGTGAGCCTCGTCAATGATGGCCCCGTCACGATCTGGATGGAGAGCTGAGGCCGGTCAGCCCAGAAGGGCGAGCGACGGGAATACCTCCAGCAGCCAGTAGGAGAAATCCGAGAACCCGCCGGTGAGCATCAGGAGGCCGATGGTCCACAAGAGCAGACCCATGACGCGCTCGATCTGCGCCATGTGGCGCTTCATCCACCCCATCAGCCCGGTGAGGCGCGGCAGGAAGGCCGCGACCAGCAGGAACGGCACGCCGAGGCCCATGGCATAGACCGCGAGCAGCGTGGTGCCGCGGGCCACGTTGGCCTCGGAGGCGGCGAGCGACAGGATCGCGCCCAGTTGCGGGCCGATGCAGGGTGTCCAGCCAAAGGCGAAGGCCAGCCCCAGCACATAGGCCCCCAGCGACGAGCCACCCCGGTCGCCCGCGTCGATCCGCGCCTCGCGGTCGAGAAAACCGATGCGGTAAACGCCCACGAAATGCGCGCCGAACCCCATCACCAGAACCCCGGCGATGATATTGAACCAATCCTGGTATTGCAGGAACGCCCGCCCCAATGCAGAGGCGGTGAAACCCAGGAACAGGAAAACCGTCGAGAGCCCCAGCACGAAGAACAGCGCGGGCACCACGGCGCGGGCGCGCGCATGACCTTCTTGCGACAACTCGTTGAGGCTCACCCCGCTCATGTAGGCGAGATAGGGCGGCACGATGGGCAACACGCAGGGGCTGAGGAACGAGACGAGCCCCGCCAGAAGCGCCACGAACATTGCGGGCAGAAGCGCCGCGTCGATGATCTCGATTCCGAACATGACCCCCACATAGCCGGTCGCAACGCCCGCGTCATCAGGCAGTCTGTCACATCCTTGTGGACAGGCTGTAACAGCGCGGCTATCTGCGGGGCATGATGCCGGATCACACCCTCGACGCGCGCGGGCTGCTCTGCCCTCTGCCCGTGCTGAAGCTGCGCAAGCGGCTGAAATCGCTGACCGTGGGCGACGTGATCGCCGTGCAGGCCGACGATCCGGCAGCGATCGTGGACGTGCCGCATTTCTGCACCGAGAGCGGGCACGAACTGATCTCGACCGAAGAGGCGGGCGGCGTGCAGACCTATTTCATCAGAAAATCCGGCTGAGCGGTCCACGCGCCCCGACACCGGGCCGGGGCGCGTGAGGGATATCAGCCGAAGGACCACCAGCCGCGGCGTTTGGGCCGGGGCTGTTCCTCGGTCTCCGGTTGCTCGGAGGCGGGTTCCGGTTCCGGCGCAGGCTGTTCGGGCGCGGAATCCGGCTCCGACGCCGGTTGCTCGGCTACGGGCTCCGGCGCAGGTTGCTCCGCCGCGGGTTCCGGCTCTGGTTCGGGCGCGGGTTTGGACCCGGTCCGCTCCGCGACCGGTGCAGGTTCCTCGGCGGCAGGCTCCGGCGCGGGTGCGTCGGCCTTCTTGCGGCGCGACACGGTCCGCCGCTTCGGCTTGGCCTCGGGCTCGGGTTCGGGCTGCGGTGCGTCGGCGTCGGCGCTTTCCTCGGCGGCAGCGGGTTCCGGCGCGGGTTTCTTGCGGGGCGCCCGGCGTCTCTTGGGTTTTTCGGCCACCGGCGCGTCGGTTTCCTCGGCGGGCTGCGCCGGGGTTTCTGCCTGCGTGTCAGCCTGCGTTTCGGCCTGTGCGTCGACCGTGTCGACCTCCGCCGCGTTCTGCGGGGCACCGTTGTCGCCCTGCCCTTCGCCCTGCCCGTCGCCGGAACGCGGCTTGCGCTTGCGGCTGCGCGAGCGACGGCGCTTCTTCTTGGGCTTCTCGGTCTCTTCGGTATCGGGCGGCGTGCTCTCGGCCTCGACCTCGGCCTCTGTCTCGGCAGGAGCCTCGACCTCGTCGTCGATGGCGTCCATCAGCGCCGCGCCCGCGGACACGAAGGCCGTGTCCGGCTCGCGCACGGTGCGGGTGGCGGTCTTGAGCTTTTCGAGCGTGAAATCGGGGCTGACCAGCGACGGGTCACCCTCGATGCGCACCGACAGGCCATAGCGCGCCTCGATCCCGGCAACGTGCTCGCGCTTGTGGTTGATGAGGAAGTTGGCGATACCCACCGGTGCGCGCACGAGCACCTCGCGCGAGCGGCGGCGCACGCCCTCCTCCTCGATCTGGCGCAGGATCGACAGCGACATGCTGTCATCCGACCGGATCAGGCCGGTGCCGTGGCAATGCGGGCAGGGTTGCGTGCTGGCCTCGAGCATGCCGGGGCGCAGGCGCTGACGGCTCATCTCCAGCAGGCCGAAGCCCGAGATGCGCCCCACCTGGATGCGCGCGCGGTCGGTCTTGAGCTTGTCCTTGAAGCGCTTTTCCACCGCCGCGTTGTTCTTGCGCTCGTCCATGTCGATGAAGTCGATGACGATGAGCCCGGCGAGGTCGCGCAGGCGCAACTGGCGGGCAACCTCGTCGGCGGCCTCGAGATTGGTCTGGAGCGCGGTTTCCTCGATCGAGCCCTTCTTGGTGGCGCGGCCCGAGTTCACGTCGATGGCGACGAGCGCCTCGGTCACGCCGATCACGATATAGCCGCCCGAGGGCAGTTGCACCGCCGGGTTGAACATGCCGGCGAGATAGCTCTCGACCTGATGGCGCGCGAAGAGCGGCATCGCATCGGTGTAGTGCTTCACGTTCTTGGCGTGGGACGGCATGATCATCTTCATGAAGTCCTTGGCGATGCGGTAGCCGCGCTCGCCCTCCACCAGAACCTCGTCGATCTCGCGGTTATAGAGGTCACGGATCGAGCGTTTGATGAGGTCGCCCTCCTCGTAGATCTTGGCCGGCGCGATGGAGCGCAGCGTCAGTTCGCGGATCTGCTCCCACAGGCGCTGGAGATACTCGTAATCGCGCTTGATCTCGGCCTTGGTGCGCTTGGCCCCCGCCGTGCGGATGATGAGGCCCGCGCCCTTGGGCACGTCGATCTCGGCGGCGATTTCCTTGAGCTTCTTGCGGTCGGCGGCGAGCGTGATCTTTCGGCTGATGCCGCCACCGCGTGCGGTGTTGGGCATCAGCACGCAGTAACGCCCGGCGAGGCTGAGGTAAGTGGTCAGCGCCGCGCCCTTGTTGCCGCGCTCTTCCTTGACCACCTGCACCAGCATGATCTGGCGGACCTTGATGACCTCCTGGATCTTGTAGCGGCGCGGGCGCGGCTTGCGCGCGGGGCGGATGTCTTCGCTGTCATCCTCGTCGGCGACCGATTCGATGCTGTCATCGTTGGTCGAGTGGTCACGCGTGTCGGGCGTGTCCTCCTCCGTCTCGGGCGCGGTCTCGTTGTCCTCGCCTTTGGCGGTATTCGCGGCCCGCTCCGCGTCCGGCTCCTCGACCGGGGTTTCGGCGACACGCTCCATCGGCGAGCTGCCTTCGTCCTCGTCATCGCCGAGGTCGATGGTTTCCATACCGGAAATGTCTGCGCTGGTCACCGCGTCGTCCGACGCGGTCTTTTCCGTCTTGGCCCTGGGGCGCGACCGCGAGCGGGACCGGGAGGCGCGCTTGGGCTTTTCCTCTTCATCCTGCTGGGCCTGGGCGAGCGCCTCTTCCTCGGCCATCAGCGCCTCGCGGTCGGCCACCGGGATCTGGTAGTAATCCGGGTGGATTTCCGAGAAAGCGAGAAAGCCGTGCCGGTTGCCACCATACTCGACAAAGGCCGCCTGGAGCGAAGGCTCCACGCGCGTGACCTTGGCGAGATAGATGTTTCCGGCTAGCTGACGTTTGTTTTCAGACTCAAAATCGAATTCCTCGACCTTGTTTCCGTCGACCACCACGACGCGGGTTTCCTCCGCGTGGGTGGCATCAATAAGCATTTTCTTGGCCATGTGTTCCGTATGCACGACCGCGTGGCGACCGGCCCGGGGGGCGCGGCGCCTTGCGGTCTGTGTCTGTCAGGGGCGAGGACGGGCGCAAAAGCGCCGCAGGCGCCGGGCGCTGCCGATATCGGTGTCTTGCCTGTTGCGCGCGTCATCGCGGTTCTTCACTCCGACCCCTCTGCGGGGGCCAATTCAGCGCCCGGTCGGGCCATTCGGCACGGCAACGGGCGAGCGTGCGGTCCCCACGCGGGGGGCCAATCGGTCTGTTCAGCCGCAGGGATTGCGATCCAACGGATACCTGAAACAGCGAATCTCGTGGCAAAACCCGGGGTATCGCACCGGGATCGCCTCATGTCACAGTAAAGCCACCGGTGACAAAAACACAATGGCCAAAATGCGTGCGCGCCCTCAGCCGAGGTAATCGGCGCGGCTGAGCGCATATTTTGCCATCTTTTCGTTGAGGGTACGGCGCGGCAGGCACAGCTCGTCCATTACCGCCTGCACCGAGCCCTTGTGGCGGCGCATGGTGTTGTCGATGAGCATCCGCTCGAACGCCTCGACATATTCCTTGAGCGGCTTGCCCTCGGTCGTCATCACCGGCTGCATGTCCTCGTGATCGGACATCAGAAGCGACGTGAGCGTACCTGTGCCGCGCCGCGACTGGAGCACGGCGCGCTCGGCGATATTGAAAAGCTGGCGCACGTTGCCGGGCCACGGCGCCTGCAGGAGTTGCGTGGCTTCCTGCGCGCTGACCTGCGGGGCGTCACAGCCGTAATCCTCGGCGAACTGTTCGACGAAACGGGTGAACAGCGTCAGGATATCCTCGCCGCGCGCGCGCAGCGGCGGCACCGTCAGCCGCAGGCTGGCCAGCCGATAGAACAGGTCGGGGCGCAGCGCATCCTCGCAGGTGCGCCCCTCATCCTGCATGTTGGAGATGGCGACGATGCGGGTCTCGGGCGGGGTGCCCTCCTCGTTGAGAGCGGTCAGCATCCGCGCCTGTACCGTGTCGGACAGCGCCTCGACATCCTCGAGCACGAGCGTGCCGCCGCGCGCCTCCTCGACAGCCGGCAAGCGATTGTCGCAGGACTCCACCGGGCCGAACAGGCGCCGCGCGAGCGCGCCCTCCTCGAAGGCGGCGCAGGAGAGCGTGACGAAATTGCGCCCCGCGCGGTTTCCGGCGGCGTGGAGCGCGTGCGCCACCAGCGTCTTGCCGGTGCCGGTCTCGCCCTCGATCAGGACATGGCCGTCGGCCTGCCCGAGGTCGAGGATATCCTCGCGCAGCCGCTCCATCGCCGGCGAGGTGCCGATGAGCTTCTTCATCAGCGTGCTGCCGTCCGAGAGGTCTCGCCGCAGCGACCGCGCGTCGAGAACCAGACGGCGTTTCTGCGAGGCTTTCTTGGCGAGTTCGGTCATGCGGTCGGGGTTGAACGGCTTTTCCAGGAAATCAAAGGCACCAAGGCGCATCGCCTCGACCGCCATCGGCACGTCGCCGTGGCCTGTGATCATGATCACCGGCAGGGTCGAGTCGCTGCCCATGAGGCGGCGCAGGAACTGCATCCCGTCCATACCCGGCATCCGGATATCGGTCACCACGATGCCGGGATAGTCGGGGCCGAGTTGCTTGAGCGCGTCCTCGGCGCTGGCGAAGGTTTCCGTATCGAACCCCGACAGCGCCAGCCACTGGCTGATGGACTGGCGCATGTCACGTTCGTCGTCGACGATGGCAATCTTCATGGCAGATGGCATGGCACTTTCACTCCGCGGCTCTGGTCTCTTCGGGCAATATGGGAAGCTGAACCTCGAATACAGCCCCCCCGTCCTCGGCATTGCGTGCCGTCAGGCGGCCCCCGAGGTCGTTGACGATCCCAGAGGAAATGGCAAGGCCCAGCCCGACCCCGTCGCCGGGCAGCTTGGTGGTGTAGAATGGCTCGAACAGCTTTTCGAGATCGTCGATGCCGCCGCCATTGTCGCGCACGGTCAGCACCGCAGTGTCGCCCGCCACGAGCAGGATGTCGATGGCCGCGTCCTCGGTGTTCTCGGTAGCGTCGAGCGCATTGCGCAGCAGGTTGACGATCACTTGCTCGATGCGCACCTGGTCGCCCATCACCATCACCGGCTCCGACGGCACCGTTCGGGTGATCTGCACCTTCCGCTTGCGCAGTTGCGGCTCCATCATCGCCAGCGCCGAGGCCAGCGCATCGCCAAGATTGACAGGGGCAAAGCTGTCGCCGGAATGGCGCGCGTAAGATTTGAGCTGACGTGTGATCGCCCCCATCCGCTCGATCAGGTCGTCGATGCGCTGGAACGACACGAGCGCCTCGTCCGGGCGGTTGCGGCGCGAGAGCAGTCGCGCACCCGCGAGGTAGGTTTTCATCGCTGCGAGCGGCTGGTTGAGTTCGTGGCTGACAGCCGCCGACATCTCTCCCAGCACCGCGAGCTTGGAGCTTTGCTGGAGCGTCTGTTCGGCCTGCGCGAGGGTCTCCTGCACGCGCCTGCGCTCGGCGATTTCCCGCTGAAGCCGGGCGTTCAATGCGCGAAGCTCTGCCGACTCGCGCTGGAACAGCATCATCCGCGAGGTGGCGCGACGATTGAGATAGTAGAAGGCCAGCGCCATGAGAATCGCGAATCCCATGATTTCGAGCGCGATGTAGCCGTTCACCTTGTCGCGCACCGTGGCATAGGTTGTGAAACTCGCGATGCGCCAGCCGCGGAAAGCCACCCGCCCCTCGACGCGCATCACCGCCTGCCCGCTCAGATAGGCGTCGGCGGGCAGTGCCGTCCAGTCGGCGGTGGCCTCGATGGCGCGTTCGATCGCGCTGTCAGCCGGTTCGTGCGCAAGCGCCTCCGCCTCGGTGAGCCCGCGCCAGCGCGGTTCGGTCGCGAGCACGATCACGCCCTCGCTGTCAGTGACCATCACCGCGTCGGAAATGCCTGCCCAGGCGCTCTCGAACTTTTGCAAATCGACCTCGACGAGGATCACGCCAAGCACGCCGGACGACCCCTCGATACGCCTCGAATAGAAGAAGCTGAACTGTCCCGCCTCCTGCCGCAGCACCTTGAAAACGGTGTCGCGCGCGCGCATGGCGTCAACGAAATAAGGCGCCTGACGCAGGTTCGTCCCGAGGCGGGTGCGCTCGGTCGCGGCCACCACGCGCCCGTCCTTGTCAAGAAGCGTCAGCGAGGCGGCGCCGATCTCGTCAAGAAAGGAGATGAGGCGCTGCGTGGATCGCGCGTAGTCCTGGCTACCCAGCGCGGAGATCAGCGCGGGATCACGGGCCAGAAGCTGCGGCACGATGGCGTTCTGGCGCAACTCGCTCAGCAGGTTGCCGCTGTAGAGCAGCAGCCGCAGCTCGGCGCGGTTGCGCGTGTTCTCGGTGAAACGGTCGGTGAGCAACCGGTGCGTGGTCAGCACCACCACCACCGCCACCAGGAACAGCCCCGCAAGCACCAGCCGCGCACGCCAGGGGATGGTGCGTGGGCGCGGGGTCGGATCGGGGCGGTCGGACGTCGTCATTACCCAAGTCTAAATCGCGCGCGCGCCACCCTCAAGCGTCACGCGGGCGCAAGCGCCCCCATCAGCCCCGCGAACAGGGCCGCACCGTCGCTGCCGCCGTGGGCGGGCTCGGCCATCCGCTCGGGGTGGGGCATCATGCCCAGCACGCGGCGGTTTTCCGACAGGATACCGGCGATATCGCGGGCCGATCCGTTGGGATTGTCGGCGTAGCGAAAGGCAACGCGGTCCTCGGCTTCGAGCCGGTCGAGCGTGGCCTCGTCAGCGAAGTAGTTGCCGTCGTGATGGGCCACGGGCACGGTGATGGTGCTGCCCGCGTCGTACCCTTGCGTGAATACGCTCTGGTTTGTGACGACCGTCAGGCCCACCGGCTTGCAGATGTATTTCAGCCCCGCGTTGCGCAGCAGCGCGCCGGGCAGCAGGCCCGTTTCGGTCAGGATCTGAAAGCCGTTGCAGATGCCGAGAACATGCCCGCCCCGGTCGGCATGGGCCACCACCGCGCGGCAGATCGGCGAATTGGCCGCGATCGCGCCGCAGCGCAGGTAATCCCCGTAGGAAAAGCCCCCCGGCACGCCAACGATATCGACGCCTGCGGGCAGCGCCGTATCCTTGTGCCAGACCATCGACACCCGCGCCCCCGCGCGCTCGAAAGCCACGGCAAGATCGCGGTCACAGTTGGAGCCGGGAAAGACGATGACGGCGGCGTGCATGACAAGAGCCCTCTCATGGATGCTGTGCCGCCGCTCTAGCGCGCGGCGGCGGGCTTGTCCATCGCGCGGGTGACGGTGCCGGTCAACGCTTCGCGCGGATCACTTGCAGGAGCGGCAGGACGCGGGCCATGTCGGGCCCGTGCGCCTGCCCGGTCAGCGCCTTTCTCAGCGGCATGAAGAGGCCCTTGCCCTTGCGTCCCGTCGCCTCCTTGACCGCCGTGGTCCACTTGCCCCAGGTTTCGTTGTCATGCGGCCCCTCGGGCAGCAGCGCCATCGCCTCGGCGATGAACTCCCGGTCGTCTTCGTCGATCGCCGGCTCTGCCCCGTCGCGGAACATGATCCACCAAGCCTCCAGGTCACCCAGCGTGGAGATGTTCTCGCGCGTGACCTCCCAGAATTGCGGGCCGAGGGCCTCGGGCACGCCCAGCGCCGCGATGGTCCCCGCCACCTCGTCGTAGGGCTTCGCCGCGACGATCCGGGCGGTAAGCGGAAACAGGTCGTGCTCGTCGAACTTGGTCGGTGCCGCGCCGAACCGCTCGATGTCGAAGCCCTCGATCAGCTCTGCCATGTCGCTGCGCAACTCCACCGGGTCGGCCGAGCCGAGCCGCGCCATCAGGCTCAGCAGCGCCATCGGCTCCACCCCCCGCGCGCGCAAGTCGCGCAGGGAAAGCGTACCGAGACGTTTCGACAGCGCCTCGCCCTGCGGCCCGGTCAGCAGCGAGTGATGCGCGAATTGCGGCGGCGTGCCGCCCAGCGCCTCGATGATCTGGATCTGCGTCGCGGTGTTGGTCACGTGGTCCGAGCCGCGCACCACGTGGGTGACGCCCATTTCCACGTCATCCACGACAGAGGCCAGCGTATAGAGCACCTGCCCGTCGCCGCGAATGAGCACCGGGTCCGAGACCGAGGCCGCGTCGATGGACACCTCGCCAAGGATACCGTCCTGCCAGACGATCCGCTCGTGATCGAGCTTGAACCGCCAGACACCGTCGCCGCGCTCGGCGCGCAGCGCGGCCTTTTCCGCGTCCGTGAGGCTCAGCGCGGCGCGGTCATAGACCGGCGGGCGGCCCATGTTGAGCTGTTTCTTGCGCTTGAGGTCCAGCTCGGTCGGCGTCTCGAACGCCTCGTAGAACCGGCCCATGTCGCGCAGCCGGTCGGCGGCTGCGGCATAGCGGTCGAGCCGCTCGGATTGCCGCTCCACCCGGTCCCAGTGCAGGCCCAGCCATTCGAGATCATACTTGATCGCGTCCACATATTCCTCGCGCGAGCGCTCCGGGTCGGTATCGTCGATGCGCAGGATGAATGTGCCCCCCGCCTTGGCGGCGATGAGGTAATTCATCAACGCGGTGCGCAGGTTGCCCACATGGATGTATCCGGTGGGCGACGGGGCAAAACGGGTGGTGGTCATCGGCGTCTCCTGACTGTGCCGCGGCTTTGTCACAGGGGCGCGCGATTGTCCAGATTGCGGCGGGTGCTCAGCCGTGGGTGGGCCAGGCGTGGTGATCGTCGTCGATCACGAAGGGATGTGCGTGCCTGCGCCCGCCGTGGGCGCGCAGGTGCGGGTGATCGTCGGGCAGATCGGGATGCGTGTGCTCGGGTGCGTCAGGCAGGTTCGCGGGCCACAGCCGCGCCGCCGCGACCAGTCCCAGCCCCGCGACCCCCGCCAGCAGCATCAGCGCCGGGCCCATGCCCAGGGCCTCTCCCGCCCAGCCGGCCAGCGGATAAGTCCCCAGCCAGCAGGCATGGCTGAGCGCGAATTGCGCGGCGAACACCGCCGGTCGGTCGTCTGCATGGGCCGAGCGCCGCAACAGCCGCCCCGAAGGCGTGAGGATGGCCGAATAGAGAAAGCCGAACACCGCCCAGACCGCGAGAAACACTGCCCAGCCCGGCAGCCCGTCCAGCCACAACACCGACCCCGCGACCAGCGCCACCGCCGCGAGGCCCCGCGCGCCCGCCATCATCACCCGCCGGTCGGACAGGTGATCGAGCAGCCGCGGCAGCAACAGCGCCGCCGCCATCGACCCCGCGCCGAACGCCGCCATCGCAATCGCCAGGCCACTCTCGCCGCCGCCCAGCCCGGCGCGCACCAGCACCACCGTGTTGACCAGCACGAAGGCCCCGACCGCCGCCGCCGCGAGATTGAGCGACAAGAGACCCCGAAGCCGCGGCGTCGCGAGGTAGATGCGCAGGCCCCGCGACAGCCGCTCGCGGAACGGGCGCGCAGCGGCGGCGCGGCCCAGCGCCGGGATCGCCGATAACGCCACGAGAACGGTGGAGACGACGAAGCCCGCGAAGGTGCCGACAAACAGCCAGTGATAGCTCAGCACCGCCAGCAACAACCCCGCCAGCGCCGGGCTCAGCAGGTTCTCGAGGTCATAGGCCATGCGCGAGAGCGACAGCGCGCGGGTATACTCGCGCTCCTCGGGCAGAATGTCGGGCAGCACCGCCTGGTAGGCCGGGGTAAACGTGGCCGAGGCCGCCTGCAGCACGAAGATCAGCACGTAGACCTGCCACAGCTCGGTGACGAAGGGCAGGCACAGCGCCACGCCCCCGCGCAGCGCGTCGGCCCCGATCAGCACCGCCTTGCGCGGCAGGCGCAGCGCCCAGGCCTGCGCCAGCGGCGAGAGGCCCACATAGGCCACCATCTTGATCGTGTAGGCGGTGCCCAGCACCACGCCCGCGCGTGCCCCCGCGAGATCATAGGCCAGAAGACCCAGCCCCACGGTCAGAAGCCCGGTCCCCAGAAGTGCGACGACCTGCGCGCCGAACAGGCGGGCATAGTTCCGGTTGGCGAAAAGGCTCATCATGGCGGCGACGCTACACGCGTTTAACCGCGCGGAAAACGGCACATTTCGTAGCACGCCACGGGCCTCTCAATTTTGCGTGAGAGCCACACGCCCTACGTGCTAACGCGTTACAGTCGATCCAAACCAAACCGACAGGAGGATTCCATGTCACGCGCACCCACCCTCACCCGCCGCCGCGTCCTCGCCTCGGCCGCCGCGCTGCCGATGGCGGCCGTCACCGCCCCGGTCGCGCGCGCCGCGGCGCCGATGATGGGCGCCGGTACGACGCGGTTCAACCGCGTGACGCTCGGCGAGTTCGAGGTCACGACGCTTCTGGCCGCGACCATGCCGCGCCCCGACCCGCATTCGATCTTCGGCCTCAATGTCAGCGAAGACGCGTTCAACGCCGCCTCCGAGGCCGCCAACATTCCGACCGATCAGGCGCAGTTCTTCTTTACCCCCACGGTGGTGAACACCGGCAGCGAGCTGGTGCTCTTTGACACCGGGCTCAACCCCGAGGGCATCACGGGCGCGCTGCAGACGGCGGGCTACACGCCCGACCAGGTGGACGTCGTGGTCATCACCCATATGCATGGCGACCACATCGGCGGACTGATGGGCGAGAGCGGCGCAACCTTCGCCAATGCGCGCTACGTCACGTCAGGTGTCGAATTCGACGCGTGGGCGGCGATGGACAACCAGACATTCGAGGCCAAGATGCGCCCGCTGGCCGAACAGACCAAGATGATCGGCGACGGCGCAAGCGTCGCCTCCGGCATCACCGCGATGGCCGCGCATGGCCACACCCCGGGACATACCGTCTACATGATCGAAAGCGGGGGCAGGCAACTGCTGCTCGCCGCCGATTTCGCCAATCACTATGTCTGGTCGCTTGGCTATCCCGACTGGGAGGTGAAATTCGACATGGACAAGGCCAGGGCGGCCGAAACCCGCCGCCGCCTGCTGGGTATGCTGGCCTCCGACAAGATCCCGTTCGTGGGATATCACATGCCCTGGCCCGGCACCGGCTATGTCGAGCAGGCGGGCGAAGGATACCGCTACCTGTCGACGAGCTATCAACTGATGCTCTGAGCCGCGGGGGGCCACGGGCGCGGGAGGGGGATATTTACAAACCCCGCGCCCTGCCCGATAGGACGGGCATGGATCAGGCGCCCCCCACCCTCGCCGCGTTCGAGCGGCTCGCGCAATCGGCCATCGACGCGCTGCCGCCGGCGTTCCGCGCCCCGGCATCGGAGGTGGTGCTTTTGGTCGTGGATTGGCCGCCCGCGCATCTCCTCGACGAGATGGAGATCGAGGACGCGCTCGATCTCACCGGGCTCTACGAAGGTATCCCGCTGACCGAGAAATCCCAGTTCGACCAGCCGCTCGGCCCCGATACCGTGTGGATTTTCCGCGAGCCGATCCTCGAGGAATGGCGCGACCGCGGCAACGTGGCGCTGCCCGATCTGGTGGCGCATGTCGTGGTGCACGAGTTCGCCCACCATTTCGGCTGGTCCGACGACGACATCGCCGCCATCGACCGCTGGTGGGAGTGACCGGGCGCCGGGGTGTGGCGCGCTACATTTGCCCCGCCTCGCGCAGCCGGTCCAACCCCGCGCGGATATAGGCGGTGCGCAGCGAGTGCCCGCCCGGATGCTGGCAGAAATCAAGGATCTCGCCGCGCGCGTTGCGCCAGCCCTCGCAGGTGAGGCCCTCGATCCCCGCGGGCTGTGCCGCGCGGAACCCGCCGAGGCGGCGATACATCGACAGCGCCTCGCGCACGTCGCCCTGCCACGTCTCGCGGATGGCGCGGCCCGTCAGCGGCACCGTGGGGTCGCTCTGGCCGTGGATATGCACGAGGCTCTCCACCGGGGTGGCGCAACGCGCGGGCGGGCGCTGCCAGAAGGTGCCGGCCACGGCGACAAACCCCGCGAATCGCTCCGGCATGGCACAGGCGAGGTTCCAGATCAGCATGGCCCCGGACGAAAAGCCCGCGCCCATCACCCGGCCCGTGTCCAACGGATACCGCCGCGCGACATCTGCCAGCACCGCCTCGACATAAGCGAATTCGCGGGCCCCGTCGGTGCCCGCGTGGCCGGGTGCGTGGGGAATCACCCAGTCGCGATCCAGCGATTTGAGCGCGATGAGCGCGAGCCCCTCCTCCGCCGCCATGCGGCGCAGGCCGCGATTGCGCATCACCGCCGCCGCCGAGCCGCGATAACCATGCGCAAAGACGATTGCGCCCACCGGCGCGCGCGCGTCCTCGGGCCATGCGATCCGGTAGTGCCGATCACCGATCCGGCAGTCGCTGTCGGCGCCGCAGGCAGCCGCGCCCTGCGCCGCAAGAAGCACCAGAATGACCTGAAAGAAAAAGACAAACCGCATATCGCACCCCGCATGATCCGGACCCATGTTGCGACGCATGAGATAGCGCCGACAAGTCACATCCGCGTGGTCCCCGGCAATACCTCGCGCAAAGGTGATCGCGACGGAACGCCCGTGGAAACGATTTGATAACGCTGCGCGCGTTCAATGCACAGGCGATTCAGGATGAAGGACGATCCCGGCATGACACGTTCGCCACTCTCCGCGCTTCTGGTGCTCGGTCTGCTTTGCGGAACCGGGGCAGAGGCTCAATCGCTCAACGAGCTGCGCACGCGGCTTCAGGCGACGTTGCAGCGCAGCCTGGGCCGCTCGATGCTCGGCGGCGCACTTCCCCATGTCAATCTGGCGACCGGCGCGGTCACCCGATACTACCCGACCGAGAACCACGAAATCATCCTCAGGATGGATGACATCTATGTCATGTGCGCCACGCTCGTCTCCGAGAACGGGGACGAGGCGCCGGTGGATTACTACATCGCCGAAAGCGACGGGCGCTTTGGCGTCATCCGGATGGAGATCGACAACCGCGCTCCGCTGCACGCGCTGATGGACGCGGGCCGCGCGGCGCGGCTGGAATGAGCGGCACGCCCATGGCCGCCACCGCCGATCCTCGCACGCCGACGCTGAGCCTGTATCTCAAGCTCACCGCGGTGATGGTGCCTACCTTCCTCGCCTTTGCCGGGGCCGGGCTCCTGTGGCTGAGCGAGCAGAACCTCCTGCGCAGCGAGGAGGCGATGGCGATGCGCATCGGCAACGCCACCGCGCGGCTGGGCGGCGCGCTGGAACGGTTCAGCGACCAGTCGGAGGGGGCGACCGACTGGCGCGCGCCTTATGTTACCGACCTGATGCAGACGCTGCTCGGCGACCCGGCGATCCGCTGCGTCGAACTGGTCGATCCCGGGACGCAACGCCAGCTTGCCGTGGTGCCCCGGGGGCTGGGCTGCAAGGGGGCGGATGGCGCGCTGACCCTGCCTTATGAGGTGTATTCGTGGCCGATCACCAACCTGGCGACGCATTTCGACGAGCGCGAAATCGCGACCGTCAAACGCTATCAGCGGGATTTCCTGCTGCTGCTGCTCGCGGGCGGCATCCTCGTCGCCGCGCTCGCCAACTGGGTGTCGTTCCGGGTGATCGTCGGGCGCCCGCTGCGCGGGCTCTTGTCGCGGCTGGAACGCGCCCGCGCCGAGGCGATCGCGGCGAACGCGGCAAAATCCGATTTCCTCGCCAGGATGAGCCACGAAATCCGCACGCCCATGAACGGCATCCTCGGCATGGCCGACCTGCTGTCGGAAACCCCGCTCTCGCCCGAACAGGAAACCTATGTCACCACCGTGGTGCGCTCGGGCGACGCGCTGCTGGCGATCATCAACGACATTCTCGACTTCTCCAAGATCGAAGCGGGCAAATTCACCCTCGCGCAAGAGCCCTACCGCCTGCGCGAGATCGTCGAGGATGTCGCGCAACTGCTCGCGCCGCTGGCATCGCGTACCGGGATCGAGCTTTACGCCCATGTCGCCCCGGACCTGCCCGAGGTAATGATCGGCGATGCCGGGCGGCTGCGGCAGGTGCTCATCAACATTGCCGGAAACGCCGTCAAGTTCACGCAGGAGGGGCATGTCGGCCTGACCGTGGCGCGCGGCGGCAAGGACGAAATCGTGATCTCGGTCCGCGATACCGGCGCGGGCATTCCCGAGGATCAGCAGGGCCGGATATTCGAGGCGTTCGAGCAGGCGGGCGGCGGCGGGACCACGCATCCCGGCGGCACCGGGCTCGGCCTCGCGGTGAGCTGGCAACTGGTGCAGCTCATGGGGGGCCGGATCACGCTCTCCTCGCGGCCTGCGGTTGGGTCGTGCTTTGCGATTACCCTGCCGCTGGTGCCCGCCGGCGATGCCGCCGACGCCGCGTGCAATGGGGCCCTCGCCTTGCCGGACGGCACCGCGCCGCGGGTCTGGCTGCTCGATCCGCTGCCCGACCGGCGCGCCGGGATCGCGGCGCTGCTCGCACACCACGGGGCACGGGTGGCCGAGGGCGCGGGGCCGCAGGACATGGCCGCCGACCCGCCACCCGATCTCGTGGTCATGGATAGCCGCGCGTTGGCACCCGCCCTCGCGGCCCGGACACCCTGCCTCCTGCTCGGCCGGGCAGCGCAGAAGCCCCCCGCCGGTGGCGCGGTCCTGCGCAAGCCGCTGCGCGAGCGGTCGTTTCTCGACACGGTGGCGCGCCTGCTCGGGGTGGAAGCATCCTCCCCGACCGCCCCGCACACCCGAGCCGCGCCGGGGATCGAGGGGGCCGCGCCAGCCGCTGCCTGGGCCAACGGCCTGACCGTGCTCGCCGTTGACGACAACGCCACCAACCGGCTGCTGCTCGAACGGTATTTCGCGCATTCCGGTGCCGATCTGCGGCTCGCCGCGAGCGGGACCGAGGCGGTCACGCTCTACACCAAACACCCGGCCGACATCGTGCTGATGGATGTCTCGATGCCCGGCATGGACGGCTACCAGGCCACCGGCCTCATCCGCACCCATGAGGCGGCGCAGGGACTGGCCCCGGCGCATGTCGTCGCGGTCTCAGCCAACATCCTGGACCAGCACCGCGAGGCCGCGCGACTGGCGGGGATGGACGCCTTTCTCGGCAAGCCGCTGCGCAAGGCGGACCTCATCGCCCATGTCTCGCACCTGTGCGGGGCGTGCACCGCCGGGTCAGACCGCCCCGCCCCCGGGATCGGCCACGCCGCCGAATGATCCGCCTCAGCCGGTGCCGCCCCCCCTGCCCGATGCGTCGCGCCAGCGGTTGACGATCGGGTAGCGCCGGTCGAGCCAGAAGGCCCGCGACGACAGCCTTGTCCCTGGCGCGGCCTGAAAGCGCTTGTATTCGCTGATGTAAAGCAAATGCTCCACCTTCCGGGCATCCGCCGCATCATGGCCCGCCGCCACGCAATCGGCGATCGAGCCGTCCTGATCCACGAGGATGTCGAGGATCGAATCGAGCACCGGGTAATCGGGCAGAGAATCGCTGTCCTTCTGATCGGCGCGCAGCTCGGCGCTCGGCGGCTTGTCGATCACCTGCGGCGGGATCACCTCGCCCGCCTGCCCCCGCATCCACACCCGGTGATTGGTGTTGCGCCAGCGGCAGATGTCGAAGACCCGCGTCTTGTAAAGATCCTTGATCGGATTGTAGCCGCCCGCCATGTCGCCGTAGATCGTGGCATAGCCCACCGCCACCTCGGACTTGTTGCCGGTGGTCAGCAGCATCTCGCCGAACTTGTTGGAAAGCGCCATCAGCAAGAGGCCGCGAAGCCGGGACTGGATGTTCTCCTCGGTGATGTCCGGCGCGCGGCCCTCGAAGAGCGGCGCGAGCGTGTCGGTGATCGCCGCGCGCCCCGCCGAGATCGGCACGGTATCATAGCGGCAGCCGAGATTTTCGGCCACGGCCCGCGCATCATCGAGCGACGCCTCCGACGTGTATTCCGAGGGCAGCATCACGCAGCGCACATTCCCCGCCCCGAGCGCATCGACGGCAATCGTGGCGACAATCGCGCTGTCCACCCCGCCCGACAGGCCCAGCAGCACCCGCTCGAATCCCGCCTTGCGCAGGTAGTCACGCAACGCGAGAACCATCGCGTGGTAATCCTGCTCCAGATCGCCGGGCAGATGCGCCAGCGCGCCGGGGCGCGCGCGCCAGCCCTCGGCGCCGCGCTCGAAATCGACCTGCGCCACCGCCTCCTCGAACATCGGCAACTGCATCGCCAGCCCACCGCCCGGGTTGAGCACGAAGGAGCCGCCGTCGAATACCTGGTCGTCCTGTCCGCCGACCATGTTGAGATAGGCGAGCGGCAGCCCGGTCTCGACCACCCGCGCCACCATGTGGTTCTGCCGCAGCGCCATCTTCTCGCGGTAATGCGGCGAGCCGTTGGGCACCAGCAGCATCTCGGCCCCCGTCTCGGCGAGCGTCTCGGCCACGTCCGGATACCAGCTATCCTCGCAGATGGGCGAGCCGATGCGCACCCCGCCCACCGCATAGGGCCCGTTGACCTGCCCGCTCTCGAACAGGCGCTTCTCGTCGAACACGGTCTCGTTGGGCAGGTGATGCTTGAGCACGCGCGCGGAGATCCGCCCGCCCTGCAGCACGTAATAGGCGTTGTAGAGCCCGACGCCGTCGAGCGCGGGGCCGCCGATCGCCAACGCCGGCCCCTCGGCACAGTCGCGCGCCAGCGCCTCGATCGCGGCAATCGCGGCCTGGTGGAATGCCGGTTTCAGCACCAGGTCCTGCATGTTGTAGCCGGTGATGAACATCTCGGGCAGCGCCACCAGATCGGCCTCCGCCGCGCGCCCCTCGTCCCACGCCCCGCGTGCAAGCGCGGCGTTTCCCGCCAGGTCGCCCACCGTCGGGTTGAGCTGTGCCAGTGTCAGGCGAAACCTCTCGGCCATGCGCGTCCCCTCGCCGCTTTGCCCTGATGATCTAGCAGATCGCGGCGCGAGGAAAAGCCGAATTGCCCGAATCCCGTTGTCACATGCCGCGGGCTCATCTAGATTTGCAGCGCCTGCCGCCATTTCTGGCGGGCGAGAGGCATCGGGGCAGACATGACACGCATAGTGACGCATACGACGATCCTGACCGCCGCGCTCGTCGCGGGCCATGCCGGCTTTGCGCAGGACGACGAGGTGCGGACCAAGCAATACGACGACGGCGGCATATACGAAGGAACGTTCAAGAACGGCCTGCAACACGGCACCGGCACCTACACGCTGCCCAACGGCTATGAATATTCCGGCGAATGGGCCGAGGGCGAGATCCGCGGCGAGGGCGTCGCGCGCTTTCCCAACGGCTCGGTCTACGAGGGCGAGTTCGCGCGCGGCAAGCCGCACGGCCTGGGCAAGATCGTGTTCGCCGATGGTGGCACATACGAGGGCGAATGGGTAGAGGGTGAGATCACCGGCCAGGGTGTCGCGGTCTATGCCAATGGCGTGCGCTACGAGGGCGGATTTCTCAATGCCATGCATCATGGCACCGGCCGCATGGAAAGCCCGAACGGCTATCGCTACGAGGGTGACTGGGTCCGCGGCGTCAAGGAGGGAAGCGCCACCATCACCTATCCCGACGGCGCAATCTACGAGGGCGAGGTCAAACGCGGCGCACGCGAGGGTGAGGGCAAGCTCACCATGCCCGACGGGCTGATCTACGAGGGGATGTGGAAGGACGGCCAGATCGACGGCACCGGCAAGCTCGTCCAGCCCAACGGCGATGTCTACGAGGGCGACCTGGTCGCTGGTCAGCGCGAGGGCGAAGGCCGCGTGACCTACGCCAACGGCGATGTCTACGAGGGCCAGTTCAAGGACGACATGCGCCACGGTCAGGGGGTATTCACCGGCACCGACGGCTATCGCTACGAGGGCGAGTGGCAGAACGGCAAGATATCCGGCACCGGTCGCGTAACCTATCCGGACGGCTCGGTCTACGAGGGCCAGTTTCGCGACGATCTCGCCAACGGGCAGGGCAAGATCACCTACCCTGACGGCTCGACCTACGAGGGCGAATGGGTCGGCGGCGTGATCGAGGGCACGGGCCGCGCCACCTATCCCAGCGGGCTGGTCTACGAGGGCGAGTTCGTGAACGCGCGCAACCACGGCCACGGCGTGATGACCTATCCCGACGGCTATCGCTACGAGGGCCAGTGGAACGACGGGCAGCGCCACGGGCAAGGCACGGCTACCTATCCCGACGGCACCATCTACGAGGGGGAATTCGTCGATGGCCAGCGCCACGGGCAAGGCAAGATCACCATCCCCGACAACCCCGACACGCCCGAGAACGACCGCTTCGCCTACGAGGGCGAGTGGCGCGAGGGCGAGATATCGGGGCGCGGCGTGGCAACCTATGCCAATGGCGATGTCTACGAGGGCATGTTCCTCTCCGGCAAGCGGCAGGGCGAGGGCACGATGCGCTACGCCGGCGGGAAAGAGGCGAGCGGCACCTGGGAGGACGGCGTGCTCACCGACAATCTCACCCGCACGGAATAGTCAGACCTCGTCACCCGCATCGAGCCGCGCCAGAACTGCCGCCGCGCCGTCACGCACGGCGTGATGGCGTTCCGTGTCCATCCGGTCCCATGTCCGGTAAATCGGCCCCATCCGCGGGTTGCGCCCGAACCGATCGCGATGGCGCACGAGAAAATCCCAGTAGAGCAGGTTGAACGGGCAGGCCAGATCGCCGGTCTTCGACTTTACCGAATAGGCGCAGGACGCGCAGTAATCTGACATCTTCGCAATGTAATTACCTGAAGACACATAAGGTTTCGACGCGACGATGCCGCCGTCGGCGAACTGGCTCATGCCGATCACGTTGGGGGCCTCGACCCATTCGAACGCATCGGCATAGACCGACAGGTACCATTCGTGCACCTCGGCCGGATCGATTCCGGCCAGGAGCGCAAAATTGCCCGTGACCATCAACCGCTGGATATGGTGGGCGTAAGCCTCTTTCTGCGTTTGTTCAATGGCTTGCGAGACACAGTTCATCTTCGTCGGCGCGCCCCAGTACATAGCGGGCAGCGCGCGCCCGTGCCCCAGCGCATTGCGCTGCACATAGCCGGGCCCCTCGCGGAAATAAAGGCCGCGCATGTATTCACGCCAGCCAATGACCTGCCGCACATAGCCCTCTGCGGCATTGATCGGCACACGCCCGGCCGTCCACTCCTCGACCACACGGGTGCAGATTTCCCAAGGTGTGAGCAACCCGATATTCAGGTATGGCGACAGCACCGAATGATGCAGAAACCGGTCGCCCGCGAGCATGGCGTCCTGATAATCGCCGAAACCCGCCAGCAATTCTCTCGCGAAATGGTCGAGTGCACGCTTGGCCTGCGCCGCTGTGACCCCGAACCAGAACGGGCGCAGGTCGCCGAAGTTACCGCCAAAGCGGTCCGCGACCAGATCGAGCACCTCCTTGGTGATCGCGTCCGGTGCAAACCGCATCGGGCGCGCGCGCAGCATGTCGACCCGCGCAGGCTTGCGGTTGTCGTGGTCGAAATTCCATTTGCCGCCCGCCGGTTTGCCATCTTCCATCAGGAACCCGGTCTTGCGCCGCATCTCGCGGTAGAAATACTCCATGCGCAACTCGCGGCGTCCCTCTGCCCAGGCGTCGAATTCCTCCAGCGAGCAGATAAACCGGTCATCTGGTAGCTGTGTCACCGTCAGCGGCGCCGCTTCCAGCGCCTCGATCAGCCGCCACTCGCCGGGCTGCGTGGCGATCACCTCGCTTGTCCCGTGCGCCTCGCCTCGCCGCATCAGCTCTCCCACGATGCTCCGCGACGCCCCCGCGTCGTCAAGCCGCGTATAGGCCACCTGCCAGCCGTCGGCGCGCAACTCGTCCGCGAAATGGCGCATGGCCGAGAGCACCAGCGCGATCTTCTTGGGGTGATGGGGGACATAGCTGCCCTCGTCCATCACCTCGGCCATCACCACCAGATCGCGCGCGCGGTCGCCCGCGCGCAACGCCGAGAGATCGTGGCTCAGCTGGTCCCCTAGCACCAGGACGAGACGGCTCACCACGGCACCGGCTTGCCCTGCCAGTCGAAGAATTGGCCGCTGTCCCCGGGCCCGAGATCGCCGATCACCGCGAGCAGGTTCTGCGCCGCCTCCTCCGGTGGCACCGACGGGTGACGCCCGAGATACTTCTCGGTGAACGGGGTGGCCACGGTGCCGGGATGCAGCGCCACGCAGACGGCCTCGCGGTGGCTACGCGCGAGCTCGATCGCGCCGGTGTGGATCATCTGGTTGAGCGCCGCCTTGGCGGTGCGGTAGCTGTACCAGCCGCCAAAGCCGTTATCCCCGATCGAGCCCACCCGCGCCGACAGCGCGGCAAAGACCGAGCGCCGGTCGCGCGGCAGCAGATCCACGGCATGCTTGAGCACCAGCGACGGCCCCACGCAATTGAGCACGAACTGGTCCACCATCGCCTGTGCCGTTACTTGCTTCAAAGCCTTCTCGGGCCGCGCGCCGCCGATTTCCAACGCGCCGGTCGCCACCAGGATCAGGTCGTAGGGACCGGAAATCCGCCCCAACGCCGCCCGCACGCTGCCCTCGTCGGTCACGTCGAGCCCGTCACCCGACCGCGACAGCCCCGTGACCGCGACACCCCGCGCGCCAAGCGCCTGCGCCACGGCAGCGCCGATCCCGCCCGAGGCGCCAATGATCAATGCGGTGTCCATCTCGCCAGAGCTAGCCGGGCGCACCCCCGATTCAAGCGTCGCGAGCCGCCAAATTCACGCTTTTCAACCGCGCGCCCCGCTCTTATAGTGACCGCCATGATGATGCAGGCCCATATCCGGATGTCGCATCGCGCCCCGGCGCGTGCCGATGGCCTGCGCGCGCTCCCCGGCCTTCTCCTGCTTAGCCGCCTCTGAGCGTGCCCCGCGGCGCGAGCGCTCAGAGGATGTGCACCCCCGCGCCCCAAGGCCAACGGACATCATTGAACAAAGAGACCCGACATGACTGATACAGCCAAGGACCGCGTTTCGCCGGAGGCGAAAAAAGACAGGGTGGTCATTTTCGACACCACGCTGCGCGACGGCGAGCAAAGCCCCGGCGCGACCATGACCCACGAGGAAAAGCTCGAGATCGCCGGGCTGCTCGACGAGATGGGCGTCGATATCATCGAGGCGGGTTTTCCCATCGCCTCGGAGGGCGATTTCCGCGCCGTGAGCGAGATCGCCAAGCAGGCCAGGAACGCCACGATCTGCGGCCTCGCCCGCGCCAACCTCAAGGATATAGACCGCTGCTGGGACGCGGTGAAACACGCCAACTCTCCGCGCATCCATACCTTCATCGGCACCTCGCCGCTGCACCGCGCGATCCCCAATCTGGACATGGACCAGATGGCCGAACGCATCCACGAGACGGTGACCCATGCCCGCAACCTGTGCGACAACGTGCAATGGTCGCCGATGGATGCCACGCGCACCGAATGGGATTACCTGTGCCGCGTGGTGGAAATCGCGATCAAGGCGGGCGCGACCACCATCAACATCCCCGACACCGTGGGCTATACCGCGCCGGTCGAGAGCGCGGACCTCATCCGCCGCCTGATCGAGACGGTGCCGGGCGCCGACGAGGTGGTATTCGCCACCCATTGCCACAACGACCTTGGCATGGCCACGGCCAACGCGCTCGCCGCGGTCGCAGGCGGCGCGCGGCAGATAGAGTGCACGATCAACGGGCTGGGCGAGCGCGCGGGCAACACCGCGCTGGAAGAGGTGGTGATGGCGCTGCGCGTGCGCGGCGACATCATGCCCTATGACACCGGCATCGACACCCGCAAGATCATGCACATCTCGCGTCGCGTCGCCGCCGTCTCGGGCTTTTCCGTGCAGCCCAACAAGGCCATCGTCGGCAAGAACGCCTTTGCCCACGAATCGGGCATCCACCAGGACGGCATGCTCAAGAACGCCGAGACGTTCGAGATCATGCGCCCCGAGGATGTGGGCCTTGCCGCCACCAATATCGTGATGGGCAAGCATTCGGGCCGCGCCGCGCTGCGCGCCAAGCTGCATGACCTGGGCTATGACCTGGCCGACAACCAACTGGGCGACATCTTCGTGCGGTTCAAGGAACTCGCCGACCGCAAGAAGGAGGTCTATGACGAGGACCTGATCGCGCTGGTCAATGCCGGGCTCGACGACGAGACCGACCGCCTGCAGATCAAGCGGCTTCAGGTGGTGTGCGGCACCGAAGGCCCGCAACAGGCAACCCTCACCATGCTAATCGACGGCGAGGAGAAATCCACCGAGGCCACCGGCGACGGGCCGGTGGACGCCACGTTCAACGCGGTCAGGGCGCTGTTTCCGCACGATGCACGGCTGCAACTCTACCAGGTTGCCGCCGTGACCGAGGGCACCGACGCGCAAGCCACCGTCAGCGTGCGGATGGAGGAAGACGGCCGCATCGTCACCGGGCAATCGGCGGATACCGACACGGTCGTGGCCTCGGCCAAGGCCTATGTCCACGCGCTCAACCGGCTTCTCGTGCGGCGCGAGAAGACCGGCGCGGACAAGCGCGAAGTGAGCTACAAGGACGTCTCATAAGGCCGCGCTGCGGCCCATCCCGCGCGCCCGCGCAATCCCGCGGGCGCGCGCTTGGACTCGTTGGCGGTCGTCGCGGCGCTCGCGCAGGATCGCGCGCTCGTCATGGACGAGACCGAGGCAACCGACCTTTTGTGGACGCTGCTTTCCATCCCGACATGGGAACACCTGACCCGCCTCTGCGACTGGCCGCAGGAGCGCTACCTGTCGGAAATCGCCCGCCTCGCGCACCCCGCTCTGACAGGCAAGCCGTGAGCCGCGCCTAGTCCGCCCACTCCCAGGGCCGCACGAACCGGCCGAGCACATGGCTCATCGCCTCTTCGTCCACCTCGCCGGTGCGGGTCAGTTGCGCCACCAGCCCGCGCTTCTTGTCATCGACGACCGAGGTCACCTGCGCCGCGATCCCCGCCTCCTCAAGCGCGGCGTTATAGATGCGGGTGATGGCGCGCTTGCGCAGGTCGGGCTTGAACACCTTGCCGACGGCGGTCTTTGGCAATTCGTCCAGCACCTCGACATGTTTGGGGATCGCCGCGCGCTCGTGGACATGCACCTTGCAGTATTCGCGCAGCTCCTCGCCCGTGGCGGTGCCGCCCTCGACCAGCTCGACATAGGCGCAGGGCATCTCGCCGGTGTGGGCATCGGGTTGGCCGATGGCCCCGGCCATCGCCACGTCGTGATGCGTCATCAGCGCCTCCTCGATCTCGGCGGGGTCGATATTGTGGCCGCCGCGGATGATCAGGTCCTTGGCGCGGCCCGTTATCCAAAGGTAGTCATCGGCATCGAGCCGCCCCAGATCGCCGGTACGCAGGTATTTGCCGTGGTAGTAGAGGCTCGCGTTCTTCTCGGCCTCGGTATAGGTGTTGCCGGTGAATACGCCGGGGTTGGAGACGCAGATCTCCCCCACCTCGTCGACCTCGCACTCCACCGGGCCATCCGGGGTTTCCTTTATGATGCGTACTTCCGTGTAGGGAAGCGGTACGCCGACCGATCCTACCTTCTTTTCCCCGTCGGGCGGGTTGCACGACACAAGGCAGGTCGCCTCGGTGAGGCCATAGCCCTCGATCACGGTCATGCCGGTCGCGCTCTCGAACCGATTGAACAGCTCCAGCGGCATCGGCGCCGAGCCGGAAAAGGCGTTCTTGACGGTCGAGAGATCGGCATCCACCTTGCGCTGCATCAGCGCGGAGACGGCGGTGGGCACGGTGATGACAAAGCTGATTTTCCAGCGCTCGCACAGCTTCCAGAAATTGTCGAACACCCCCTCGCCGCGATAGCCCGCGGGCGTGGGAAAGACGACATGCGCCCCCGACTTGATGCAGGCCATCAGGATCACGTGGCAGGCAAAGACGTGAAACAGCGGCAACGGGCACATCACGTTGTCTTCTTCGGAAAAGAGCAGCGTGTGGCCGAGCCAGCCATTGTAGACCAGCCCGGAATACTTGTGCTGCGCGACCTTGGGCATTCCGGTGGTGCCGCCGGTGTGGAAATAGGCCGCCACCCGGTCGCCCGCGCTGTCCGCAAAGGTCAGCGTCTTCGGCTGCCCGGCCAGGGCCTTGTGAAAGTCCATCGCATCGGCATGATGGTGAACCGCGTTTTTCGGGCGCACCAGCGGCACGATCCAGCTCTTGGGCGGGCTGAGATATCGGTTGAGGTCGATCTCGAGCACGGTATGGACCTGCGGCGCATGGCGCACCGCCTCGGCGGTCTTCTGCGCGATGTCCGTCTTGGGAAATGACTTGAGCGTGACGACGACCTTGGCGTCGGTCTCGCGCAGGATGGCACCGATATGCTCGGGCTCCAGCAGCGGGTTGACCGGGTTGACGATCCCGGCAATCGCGCCGCCGATGGTGGCGGTCGCTGTCTCGACGCTGTTGGGCAGCACCAGCGCCACCACATCCTGCTCGCCGATGCGCAGGCTACGGAACAGGTTGGCCGCCTGGCAGCACTGTTCCTGGAACTGCCGCCATGTCAGCGTCACCGCGTTGTCGGCGGGCCCCGACGTGAGCTGGTAGCTCAGCGCGGGACGGTCGGGAAAGGCCTGCACCGTGGCGCTCAGCATCTCGTGCAGCGTGGCGGGCGTTTCGCGCGCCTCCCACGGCATCTCATTCTGGATCGCAAGCGCGTCCTGACGCGAACTGAACGTCATGGCCTCTTCCTCCTGTTCCCGCGCCTCTGGTGGCACGGCTCTCTCCCGTGCGCGCCAGAATGTGCGGGAACGGGGCGCGGCGCAAGTTTTACGCGGCGTTCCGACGTGCCGTCAGCCGTCGGCGCCGAGGCACTCCGCCAGCGCCCCGGCCATGTCCCCGATGAGAGCCGGATAGAGCGCGGGCCCCGGCGCGTGGCGGCCTCCCAGCGGGTCGAGCACGCCGTGGCGGGCGGTATCGCCAAACACCGAAGAGACCCGCGAGCCGTCGAATTGCGGCTCGGTGAATACGCAGACGATCCCCGCCTCCCGTGCCATGTCACGCAGCGCGGCGATTCGCGCCGGCCCCGGATCGGCGGCGTCGCCCAGCGCCAGCGCCCCGGTGGGGGCCAGCCCGAATCGCGCTTCGAAATACTGGTAGGCATCGTGGTAGACGAGGTAGGGCGTGCCCTGCACGGGCGCGAGGCGCGCGGCGATCCGGTCCTCCAATGCGACCAGCTCCTGCGCGGCTTGTGCCGCGTTGGCGGCGTAGCGCGCGGCGTTGTCGGGGTCGTGCTCGGCCAGTTCCGCCGCGATCACGTCAAGCCAGGCGCGCGCGTTCGCCGGGTCGAGCCAGGCATGCGGATCGGCGCCGTCATGGGCGTGGGCATGATCATCGTGCACGTCCTCCTCGTGCCCGTCCTCCTCGTGACCGTCCTCCTCGTGCCCGTGCTCATCCTGGTCCTCGTGCCCGTGCCCGTCATGCTCATCATCGCCATGCCCGTCCGCGTCCGCCGCCGCGAATGTCACCCCCTCGCGGAAAGTCCGCACCGTCGAGCCGCCCGCTCCCAGCAACGCGACCACATGCGCATCGCCCGCAAGCGTCTCTACCGAATCCGCCAACCACGGTGTCAGCCCCTCGCCCATCCAGAACACCACCTCGGCGCGGTCTAGCGCCGCCGCCTCGGAGGGGCGCATGGAATGGCCGTGCGGCGACGCGCCCGGCGGCACGATCAGCGCGGGCTCGCCCACCCCGTCCATCACCCGCGCCACCAGCGAATGCACCGGTGCGATATCGGTGGCCACCTGCGGCGCGGCCATGCCTGGGGCGGCGCATCCCAGCGCCAGTCCGAAAGAGACGAGAAACCGGGTCGGCATTCAATCCTCCATATGTTACCTTATTACACATTTGCTGGGGCTGATAATCGTTATGATGTAACATATCAAGCCGCAATCGACCGCTGGAGGCCGCCATGCACGCACTCGGATTCGAGCATCACGACCATCACCGCTGCAAGCGCGAGGCGCTCGATGCAGCCGAGGCGCATTGCTCGCGCCACCGGCTCAATTTCACGCCCCAACGCCGCCGGGTGCTCGAAATCCTGCTCGAGGGGCACCGCGCGATGGGGGCCTACGAAATTCTCGACACGCTGCGCGAGGAAGGCCTCGGGGCACAGCCGCCGGTGGCCTACCGGGCGCTCGATTTCCTCGTGACCAACGGCTTCGCCCACAAGATCGAGCGGCTCAACGCGTTCATCGCCTGCACCCACCCGGATGCCACGCACACCCCGGCCTTCCTAATCTGCCGCATCTGCGATGCGGTCGCCGAGACCCATGCCGAACCGGCGCGCGGGATGCTCGGCGCCGCCGCCGAGGCCGCCGGGTTCGAAATAGAACAGGCCGTGGTCGAGGCCGTAGGCCGCTGCCCGCGCTGCCGCGACGGGGCCGCGCCATGCCGCTGATCGCCGCCACCGGCCTCGCCGTGCGCCTTGGCCGTGCCGAGGTGTTGCACGATGTCTCGCTCAGCCTCGAGCCGGGTGAGATCGTCACCATCGTCGGCCCCAACGGGTCGGGCAAGTCCACGCTCCTGCGCGCGCTGATCGGCGCGGTGCCGGTGAGTCGCGGCCATGTCCGCCGCGCACCGGGGCTGCGCATCGGCTACGTGCCACAGCGCCTGCACATCGACCCGACCCTGCCGATGACGGTGATGCGGTTTCTCGCCCTGCCCCGCCGCCGCGCCGCGACCGACCTGCGCGCCGCGCTCGACCGGGCGGGCCTGCCCGACCTGCGCCACCGGCAGATGGCGGATCTCTCGGGCGGGCAGTTCCAGCGCGTGCTACTGGCGCGCGCGCTGATGGACAGCCCCGACCTGCTGATCCTCGACGAGGCGACGCAGGGCCTCGATCAGCCGGGATCGGCGGCGTTCTACCGCCGAATCGAGGAGGTGCGGCAGGAGATGGGCTGCGCGGTGCTGATGGTCAGCCACGAGTTGCACGTCGTGATGAGCGCGTCCGACCGGGTGATCTGCCTCAACGGCCATGTCTGCTGCGAGGGTCGCCCCGAGATCGTCGCGCAGGCCGAGGAATACCGCGCCCTCTTCGGCACCGGCACCCACGGCGCGCTCGCGCTCTACCGCCACGAGCACGGCCACTCGCACGACCACGACCATAACCACGATCACAGCCACGAGGCCGCCGAATGATCCTCGACGATTTTCTCATGCGCGCGGCTCTCGCGGGCCTCGGCGTGGCGCTGGCGGCGGCCCCGCTCGGCAGCTTCGTCGTCTGGCGGCGCATGGCCTATTTCGGCGATGCCACGGCCCATGCCGCAATCCTCGGCGTGGCGCTGGCACTGGCCTTTGATGCTTCGGTCTTCGCGGGCGCGCTGGTGATGTCGCTCGCGATGGCAAGCGCGGTCTCCACCCTCTCGGGACGCGGCTTCGCGATGGACACGCTCCTGGGCGTGTTGGCCCATTCGGCGCTCGCCTTCGGGCTGGTGGGGGTGTCGTTCCTGTCGGGCGTGCGAATCGACCTGATGGCCTATCTCTTCGGCGATATCCTCGCCGTCAGCCGGGGCGACCTCGCGGTGATCTGGGGTGGCGCGGCAGGGGTCGTGGCGCTGCTGGTCTGGCGCTGGCAGGCGCTGCTGACCGCGACGCTCAGCCCCGATCTGGCGTGGTCCGAGGGGATCGACCCGCGCCGCGAGCAGATGGTGCTCACGCTGGCACTGGCGCTGGTGGTGGCGGTGGCGATCAAGGTAGTGGGCGTGCTGCTGATCGCCGCCATGCTGATCGTGCCCGCCGCCGCCGCCCGCCCGCTCTCGGCCACGCCCGAGCGCATGGCCCTGATCGCGACGGTGATCGCCGGGGCGGCGGCGCTGGGCGGGCTCGCTGCCTCGTTCCGGCTCGACACGCCCACCGGCCCCACCATCGTTTGCGTGGCTGCGCTCATTTTCGCGCTGACCATGACCGGCCATAGCCTGAGTAGAATTATCGGAAATAACCGTTGACTCATTCTGTCAGACTTGCGAGATATTCCCGAGAAAAATACTCGGACCAAGCAAGAGGAGTTTCCCATGAACCCGATCAAGGCTGCGCTCTCGGCCACCGCGCTGATCGCCCTCACGGCCCCTGCCTTCGCGCAGGAGGTCAACCTCTATTCCAGCCGTCACTATGACAGCGACGACGCGCTCTATGCCGCCTTCACCGAGAAGACCGGCATCACCATCAACCGCATCGAGGCCAAGGCCGACGAGCTGATGGCGCGGATGGAGGCCGAGGGTGCCAACAGCCCAGCCGACGTGTTCATGACCGTCGATGTTGGCCGCATCTCGCGCGCCGAGGAAAGGGGGCTGCTTCAGCCGTTCGACTCCGATGTGATCGAGGCCAACGTACCCGCCCACCTGCGCGACGACGAGAATCTCTGGACCGGCCTGTCGCAGCGCGCGCGCATCATCTTCTATTCCAGGGAACGGGTCGAGAACCCGCCGCAAACCTATGAAGAGCTTGCCGATCCCAAGTGGAAGGGCCAGGTCTGCATCCGCTCGTCCTCGAACATCTACAACCAGTCGCTCATGGCCTCGATCATCGAGACCCACGGCGAGGAACCGGCCCGCGATTGGGCCGCCGGCATCGTCGCCAACATGGCACGCGCGCCGCAGGGCGGCGATACCGATCAGCTTCGCGGCATCGTCTCGGGCGAATGCAACGTGGCGGTGGCCAACACCTATTACTACGTGCGCGGCCTCGCCAGCGACGTGGACGGGCTCACCTCGGGCATCGACGGCGTCGGCTTTGTCTGGCCGAACCAGAGCGGGCGCGGGGCACATGTCAACCTCGCCGCCGCCGGCATCGCCGCCAACGCCCCCAACAAGGACGAGGCGACCGCGCTGCTGGAATACCTCGCCAGCGCAGAGGCGCAGGCGCAATTCGCCAACGCCAACAACGAGTACCCGGTGATGGCCGGTGTGCCGATCGGCGAACACGTGGCGCAACTCGGCATCTTCATCCCCGACAACGATACGCCCACCTCTTCCTTCAAGGAGCACGCGACCACCGCGCAGACCATCTTCAACGAGGTCGGCTGGGACTGATCCGCAAATTGCGCAATCCGCATCAGTGATGCCGAGGTGTCGCAATTTCGAACCGAAAAAGGCTATCAACTTCTTCTGAAATTGCTTTAGGGTCGGGGTCTCCAAACGGGATCCCGGCCCTTTTGCATGAAATCCGTTCGGCTACGCCTGCTCATTCTCGCGCTGCTGCCCCTGGTGGTGCTGATGCCCGCGCTTCTGGCGGTGGCGGTCGGGCGTTGGTCGGCCAATTACGACGCGCTGCTCATCACCAATGTCGAAACCGACCTGCGGGTGGCCGACCAGTATGTGCAGCGCATCCTGACCACCACCGGCGGCGACGTCACCGCGCTCGCCCGGTCGCTGCGCTTCGACCGCGCGCTGCGCGAGGACGGGGCCGACCTCTCCGATTTTCTCGACCGGGAACGCGATACGCTGGGGCTCGATTTCCTCTACTACCTGCCCCGCGCAAGGACAGGTGACACCGGCTGGCCGGTGATCGCGCGCGCCGCCGCCGGGGTGCCCGCCACCGAGATCGACCTCTTCGCGCAGGATGACCTCGCCGCCCTGCCCGGAACCGGCCCGGCACTGGCCGACCGCGCCCTTGTGCCGCTCATCCCAACGAAAGCCGCCGTGCCCACCACGCGCACGGTCGAGGATCGCGGCATGGTCGTGCACAGTGCCACGCCAGTCACCACCGACGGGCGCGAGGGGGTGCTGGTGGGCGGCATCCTGCTCAACCGCAACCTCGATTTCATCGACACGATCAACGCGCTCGTCTATCGCGACAGCGGCGCGCCGGGGGCACGGCAGGGCACCGCCACCCTGTTTCTCGAGGATGTGCGCGTCTCGACCAACGTGCGGCTGTTCGAGGGCAGCCGCGCGCTCGGCACCCGCGTGTCGGCGGCGGTCCGGCACGCGGTACTGGACGAGGGGCGTACCTGGCTCGACAGCGCCTTCGTGGTCAATGACTGGTACATGTCGGCCTATCGCCCGATCATCGACAGCACCGGGGACCGCATCGGCATGCTCTACGTGGGCTTTCTCCAGGCGCCGTTCGACGCGGCCAAGCGCAACGCCTACCTCATCGTGTTTACGGCATTCCTGGCCGTGGTCGCACTCAGCGCGCCGCTTTTCCTGCGGCTGGCACGCAATATCTTCGCGCCGCTAGAGCGGATGACCCGCACCATGGAACGGGTCGAGGCGGGCGACCTCGAGGCGCGCATCGGCCCGGTGCCCGCGCGCGACGAGATCGGCACCGTGGCCGCCCATCTCGACAGCCTGCTCGACCAGGTGCAGGAACGCGACCGCGCGCTGCGCGCCTGGAACGACGAACTGAACCAGCGCGTCGATGAGCGCACCGCCGAGTTGCGCGAGGCGAATGCCAAGCTCGAAAGCACCTATCAGCAACTGGTTATGTCCGAGAAACTCGCCTCCATCGGCGAGATCACCGCCGGTGTCGCGCACGAGATCAACAACCCCACCGCCGTCATCCAGGGCAATCTCGACGTGATCCGCGAAACACTCGGGGACCGGGCAGAGCCGGTGCTCCACGAGCTTGGGCTCATCGACCGGCAGGTCGGCCGCATCAGCGCCATCGTCGGCAAGCTCCTGCAATTCGCGCGCCCGACCGAATTCGGCAGCTTCGAAGAGGATGTGGACCTGGGCCAGGTGCTGCGCGACTGCCTCGTGCTGGTCGATCACGTCCTGTCCAAGGCCGAGATAGAGGTCAGCATCTCCGAGGCGCCCGACACCCCCCTCGTCACCATCAACCCCGGCGAATTGCAGCAGGTCATCATCAACCTCGTGACCAACGCCGCGCAGGCGATGGGCCCCGGCGGCCGGCTGATGATAGAGACCCGCCCGATGGCGCGCGAGGACCACCCCGGCGCGGCGCTCGTTGTGGGCGACACCGGGCCGGGTATCCCGGAGGACAAGATCGCCGCGGTGTTCGATCCGTTCTTCACCACCCGGCACGGCGAGGGCACGGGCCTCGGCCTTTCAGTAAGCCAGACGCTGATCCGACAGGCGGGCGGCATCATCACCGCCCGTAACCGGCCCCGGAACGGTGCGGAATTCACCATCTGGCTGCCCGCGCAGGGGGCGCGCTGACCGGCCGCGGGAAAGAGGCTGCAGGGATGCGCGCGCGCGCCTCACATCCCGCCGAATTTCTCATCGAGATAGTCCAGCAGCGGCCCCGCTGCCGGCTCTTCCCCGCCGCAGGCGCGCGCGATCACCTGCGCCGGGGCAAACCGCCCGCCATGCCGCTGCACCTGCGCCCGCAACCACGCGGTCGCGCCGCCGGTCTCGCCGCGCGCAAGCTCCGCCTCCAGGTCCGGCACCGCCCCGCGCATCGCGCGGTAGAGGCACCCGGCATAAACATTGCCGAGGCTGTAGGTCGGAAAATAGCCGAACAGGCCCACCGACCAGTGCACATCCTGCAACACCCCGTTCGAGGCCCGATCCACCGCATAGCCGAAATCGGCGGCAAAGCGGTCGTTCCACGCGGCCTCGAGATCATCGGTGCCCAGATCGCCCGCGATCAACGCCTTTTCGAGGTCAAAGCGCAGCATGATATGAAGGTTGTACTGCACCTCGTCCGCCTCTGTGCGGATATAGCCGCGATGCACCCGGTTGACCGCGCGATAGAACGTCCCGGCATTGGCCACCCCGAAATCGCCGAACATCTCTCTCATCCGTCCGAACAGCCAGCCCGTATAGGCCCGGCTGCGCCCCAGCTGATTCTCATAAATCCGGCTCTGGCTTTCATGCACGCCCATCGACACGCCCTGCCCCAAGGGCGTCAGTCGATATTCCGGGTCAATCCCCTGCTCGTAACAGGCGTGACCGGTCTCGTGGATCGTCGAATAGAGGCAGTTGAACGGGTCATGCTCGCTCACCCGCGTGGTGATGCGCACATCGTCGCCCGAGCCGGACGAGAACGGATGCACCGCCATATCGAGCCGCCCGCGCGCGAAATCATAACCGAAATTGCGCGCCAGTTCGCGCGACAGGCGCAGTTGCGCCTGCTCGTCGAAATGCGCGTCCAGTGCGGGCCACTCCCGGTCGAGCGCGCGGGCACGCAGATCGACCAGCCGGGGCCGCATCTCGGCAAACATCTCGTCAAGCCGTGCCGCATTCATCTCCGGCTCGAAATCGTCGATCAGCGCATCATAGAGGTCGCGCCCCCGCGCCACCGCAGCCGCCTCCTCGCGCTTCAATCGAATCACCTCGGCCAGCACCGGCGCAAACACCGCGTAATCGTCGGCAGCGCGCGCCTCGGCCCATTGTCCCTGCGCCCGGCTCGTCAGCCGCGCCAGCGCCACCGCCAGGTCGCCCGGCACCAGCGTCGCGCGATCGTAATCGCGGCGGATATGGTGCAATTGCGCGCGCTCCACCTCATCCGTGGCCACGCTCTCCGCCTCGGCCAGCAAATCGCCGCGCCGCGCATCGGTACGCCGCGCATGCAGCACCGCTTGCATCGCGCCACTCTCCTCGGCGCGCTGCTCGGCGGCGCTGCGCGGCATCATCGTCTCCTGATCCCAGCCAAGCCGCCCGGCGACCTGCGCCAGCGCCTGCGTTTCGCGCTCCAGCGCCATCAGATCGTCATAGGCCGTCATTTCAGGTCCCCCTCAGCGACGTGGCACGCGGATACTGGCTCAGGAACCGTGCCCGCAGGATCAGCACCCATAGCACCACTGCCACGAATTGGTGCGCGATAGCCAGTTGCCACGGCGCGATATAGAGCACCGTCATGATCCCCAGAACCATCTGCAAGGCCAGCACGCCGATCACTGCGGTGAATGCCCCCCGCGTCACCCCGTGCGCGCTGCGCCGTCCACGCAGCCAGACCACCACGCCAAAGGCCAACAACAGATAGCCGCTCACCCGGTGAATGAACTGAACGGTGCCGGGGTTTTCAAAGAAATTCCGCCACCAGGGGCTCAGGTCCATCATGTCGGGCGGCAGGATACCCCCGGCCATCAGCGGCCAGTCGGTATAGGTGCGGCCTGCGTCGATCCCCGCCACCAGCGCACCCAGCAGGATTTGCAGAAAGGCGAAATGCATGAGGCCGGTGGAAAGACCGAATAGCCTGCCCTCGCGCCCGCGCCGGGCCTGCATCAGCTCGCGCTCCTCACGCCCCAGCGCCATCACGTACCACGCGATGAACCCGAGGATTACGAAGGCAAGGCCGAGATGCACGGCGAGCCGGTAGGACGCCACCGCGATCATCCCGTCGCCCAGGCCAGAGGACACCATCCACCAGCCAATCGCGCCCTGCACGCCGCCCAGCGCACCGAGGCCAAGAAGCCGCCCGGTCCAGCCCTTGGGTATCTGCCGCGCCAGCAGGAAGCCAAAGAACCCCAGCGCCCAGACGAGGCCGATCACCCGGCCCAGTTGCCGGTGGCCCCACTCCCACCAGTAGATCGCCTTGAACTCGGCCAGGCTCATCCCCTTGTTGAGCAATTCGTATTGCGGAATCGCGCGATACTTGTCGAATTCCTGCTGCCAGACGGACTCGGACATCGGCGGCAGCGCGCCGGTCACCGGCTTCCACTCGGTGATCGACAGCCCGCTATCGGTGAGCCGGGTAAGCCCGCCGACGGCGATCATCACCGCCACCAGCGCAAACAGCAGCATCAGCCACAGGCGAATCCCGCGCCGCGCGCCGCGCCGCCCGGCGTCGATGCCGCCCGCCTTCGGCTCGGCCTTGGGCTGATCCGCGCCCACCTCCTCGAAAATGCTGCGTTTCCCGGTCATGCCCCGCCCCTCGAATTGCCGATGCGGCAGAGATTAGGCCGCGCACCGCACGCCTTCAACCGCGCCCGCCCCAGCGGACCATCTGCCGCATGATCCCGTGCAGCATCCGCACATCGGCGCGCGTCAGCGGCATCCGGCTCCACATGTTTCGCAGGTTGCGCCGCATCCGCGCCGCCTTGTGCTCGGGAAAGAAGAACCCCGCCGTCTCCAGCCGTTCCTCGTAATGGTCGGCCAGACGCTCGATCTCTTGCCGCTCGGCCCAGTCGGCACCGGCCATGTCCACGCGCTCGGCCACCACCTCGGCCGTGGCACGCCGCCACTCGTAGGCGCAGAGCAGTACGCATTGCGCAAGGTTCAGGCTGGGAAACTCGGGATTGACCGGCACGTTCACCAGCGCGTTGGCGCGCGCCACGTCGTCATTCTCCAGCCCCGCGCGCTCGGGACCGAACAGCATCGCCACCCGCTCTCCGGCAGCGATGCGGCGCGCAGCCTCCTGCATCGCGCGCTCGGGGCTCAGCACCGGCTTGGTCATCCCGCGCGCGCGCGCCGTCGTCGCCATCACGTACTGGCAATCGCCAATCGCACCCGCCACGTCGTCAAACAGCCCCGCCTCGTCCAGCAGCCGCCCCGCGCCGCTCGCCATCGCGCCTGCGGTGGGGTTGGGCCAGCCGTCGCGCGGCGCCACGAGGCGCATGCGGTCGAGGCCGAAATTCCACATCGCCCGCGCCGCGGCGCCGATATTCTCGCCCATCTGCGGGCGCACCAGCACGAAGGCAGGCTGAATTCTGTCGGTGTCGGGGATCGCCGGGCCGGTCATCGAGCGAGAGGATACGCCCCGCGCACCTATTCCGCAGCCTCTGACGGACCCGCGGACAGGTTCGGGTTGCCCTGGCCACCCTGGCCGCCTTGCTCGCCAGAGCCGCCCTCGGTGCCGTTACCGTTGCCGTTGCCGTTTCCATTGCCATCATCACCGCCGGACTTGGCGGGCTTGCGGCTGCGCGGCTTGCGGGCGGGCTTGCGCGGTGCGTTACCGCCTTCACCCTTGTTTTCGCCCTTGCTTTCGCCCCGGTTTTCGCCCTTGGCCTCGGGCGTCTCGACTAGGCCGCTGTCGCTCGAGTCGGCGGGATCGATGATGTCGGGCTGCGGGCTGCGCGCCGGATCGCCGTTCTGACCCTCGCCCTGCCGGGCGTCGCGGTCGCGCGGGCCAGCTTCACGCGGGCCACCCTCGCGCGGGCCGCGGTCGCGGTCACGCTCGGTCTGGCGGTCGCGGTTCTGGCGCTCGTGCTCTTCGCGCCGCGCCTCCTGCTCGCGCTGCGCCTCGTTGAGCATGCGCTGGTAATGCTCGGCATGCTGCTGGAAATTCTCGAACGCCACCCGGTCGTTGCCGAGCTGCGCGTCGCGGGCAAGCTGGGTGTACTTGTCGATGATCTGCTGCGGCGTGCCGCGCACCTTGCCCTCGGGGCCGGAGCTGTCAAAGACCCGGTTGACGACATTGCCGACGGACCGGTTGCGGTTCGACTTGTTCCGCGAACGTGACTTGGATGATCTCATATGCTTGCAGTCCAGCCTTGTGGTCTGAGTGCCGCTTGATCCGACCGGCGCGCCGCGCGCCTCACAATCCCGGATCGGACATGTCTTGGCTTGATATCGCCCGAGACACCCGAAGAGGGGTCCATCTGAGCGATACCCTGTCTAACCATGCCCGCCGGTGCCTTACAAGCGAAAACCACGGTATTTCGCATAGAATCCGCGTATTTTCCCGTAACTCACGCCGTTTCGGCGGGATGCCGCCCCGCCACCACCCGGTCGCGCCCGTCGAGATCGGGCAGGATTCGCACCTGCGCCAGCCCCGCGCGCGCAAACAGGTCGGCCACCTGCGCCCCCTGCGCCGCGCCGATCTCGACCAGCACACGCCCTCCCGGGGCGAGATGCGGCATCACGCCGCCCGCGATCGCACGATAGGCCCCCAGCCCGTCGCCGCCATCGCTCAATGCGCCCTCGGGATCGTGAAGCACCACCTCCGGCGCCAACCCCGCCATCTCGGCGGCGGCGATATAGGGCGGGTTCGACACCACGAGGTCGAACCGCCCGGCCACGCCTTCAAACCAATCGCTCTCCACCAGGTCGAGCCGCCCCGCCACCCCATACCGCGCCGCGTTCTCCGCCGCCACGGCCAGCGCGGCACCCGACATATCCGTGGCCACGCCCCGCGCGCCGGACCACTCGGCAAGAAGCGTCACCGCGATACATCCGCTGCCCGTGCCCAGATCAAGGAGCCGCACCGGCACCGGTCCCGCCAGTGCCTCGGCGATCAGGCACTCGGTTTCGGGGCGCGGGTCGAGCACGGCCGCCGTCACCGCGAAATCCCGCCCCCAGAACACCCGCCGCCCGAGGATGCGCGCCACCGGCTCGCGTGCCACCCGCCGCGCCAGCATCGCGTCGAGCCGCGCCCGCGCGCCCGCGTCCAACTCATCCCCCAGGTGCAGCGTCAGCCGGTCGCGCGCCACCCCCGCGGCCTCGGCCACCAGCGCGCGCGCATCCCCCGCCGCGCCCTCGATCCCGGCCTCCGCCAGCGCCTTCTGCGCCATCGCCAGCGCCGCGCGCACGTTCATTCCACCTCGGCCAGCAGCCGCGCCTGCGCGTCCGAGATCAGCGCATCGGTCAGATCGTCCAGGTCCCCCTGCATCACCTGGTCGAGCTTGTAGAGCGTCAGCCCGATCCGGTGATCGGTGACACGCCCCTGAGGGAAATTATAGGTGCGGATGCGCTCGGACCGGTCGCCAGAGCCGACCTGCGCCGCCCGCTCCGCCGCGCGGTCGCCCTGCGCCTTCTGCCGTTCCATGTCAAAAAGCCGCGCGCGCAACACGTCCATCGCGATGTCGCGGTTGCGGTGCTGCGATTTCTGGCTGCTCGTGACCACCACGCCGGTGGGCAGGTGGGTGATCCGCACCGCCGAATCGGTTGTGTTGACATGCTGCCCGCCGGCGCCCGAAGACCGCATCGTGTCGATGCGCAGATCATTCGGGTCGATCGCCACGTCCACCGCCTCGGCCTCGGGCAGCACGGCGACCGTGGCTGCCGAGGTGTGGATGCGCCCGCCCGATTCCGTCTCGGGCACCCGCTGCACCCGGTGCACCCCGGATTCGAACTTGAGCCGCGCGAACACCCCCTCGCCCTTCACCCGCGCCACCAGCTCGCGCAGACCGCCCAATTCGCTCCACTGCTCCTCGATCACCTCGAAGGACCAGCCCCGCGCCTCGGCGTGGCGGGCGTACATGCGCATCAGATCGGCGGCAAAGAGCGCGGCCTCCTCGCCCCCCGTTCCGGGCCGGATTTCCAGGATCGCGGGCCGGGCATCGGCGGCGTCGCGCGGCAACAGCGCCAGCCGCAGCGACTGCTCCATCTCCGGCAGCCGCGCCTCGATCCCGGCGATCTCGCCCTCGGCCAGCTCGCGCATCTCCGCGTCGTCGAGCATCCCGCGCGCCGCCTCGAGATCGTCCAGCGCCTGCCGGTACGTGCGGATTTCCTCCACCACGGGGCGCAACTCGGCATATTCGCGCCCCAGCCGCGCCAGATCGCCGCCGCCCTGCGCCATCTGCGCCTCGATATACTCGAAACGCTCCACGATCCGCTGCAATCTGTCCAAGGGCACCATGACCGCGATCCTCTGTCCCATCGTCCCGCCCCGGTCAAGGGCGCATCGCCGTTCCTCCCCACCGCGCCACCCCCGGCCCCGCGCTTCTTCTTGGCTCAAATACCCACTCCCCGGCCTCCCGCCCGTGCGACGCTCGGCCCCGCATCCGTGCCTTGGTGACCGGCGCAGGCCCGTGCTATACTCACTTCATGCGTTACCTCCTGCCCCTCATCCTCGCCGCCACACCGGCCCTTTCGGACGCCACCATCGGCGGCAAGACGGTGGAGTGCTACTGCACCGATGGCCAGGGCGAGCGGGTGGAAATGGGCGAGATGACCTGCCTGCGCGTGGATGGCCAGATGTTCATGGCGCGCTGCGCCATGTCGCTCAACGTGCCGATCTGGCGCAAGGTCAGCGACGGCTGCCTGTCATCGAGCCTCGGCCAGACGCCCGAGCCAGCCGTCGATGCGCCCGGCGTTCACGCCGAGATCTGAGCGGCCAAAGCGCAACCGCCCGTAAATCTCCAGCATGTCCCCGTCCTGACGCACCGTCGTGTAATCGGGAAAGCCGAACACGCGCGAGCGCGTGACATAGGTCACCATGCCCTGCGCCACTGACCCCGCCAGCACCCGCGTGCGCGGCGTGTCGCGGATGATCGCATCCAGCGCGGCCAGGTCGCCCTCCGCGCGCCGCATCGCCCCGCCTTCGAGGTCGCGGTCGGTGATCGTCTCGGGCATCTGGTGCCAGCGCATCGGCTCGGACGGGGCCAGCCGGATAAAGGCCATCACGCCGATCACCGTGACCAGCAGCGCCAGCGCGACGAGCTTCAGCAGGGCATCAGCCACCGGCGCCAGGCGGATCAACGGTGTCGGCCAGCGCCTCGGCCCGGGCGGCGATCTCCGACAGCGTGTCCACCACCTCCTCGGGCACCACCGGCACCTCCACGCGCTCGGGTTCGGGCTTGGGGGTGGCGCGCAGGCTTTCCAGCTCGGCCTCCGCCGTGGCGAGCCGGTCCTGCAGCCCCGCGGTCTTGTCGGCCAGCATCAGCCCGGCCATCAACAGCATCCGCGCCTCGGGCACGCGGCCCACCTGTGCGCTCAGCACCGCGGCCTCCTCGTCAAGCAATTTCGCCGCGAAACGGAGATAGCTCTCCTCACCCTCCTGGCAGGCCACCTCGAAGGTCCGCCCGTCGATCTCGATGGTCACCTCGGGCATCACGCGTCCTCCGTCTGATCCGCTGCGCCGGGCGCGGCCCCGGCCACCGCACTGTCGATCTCTGCCAGCACGGCCGCGACCTCGTCACGATCCGCGTCCCTTGCCGCGCGCAGCGCGTCAAGCTCGGCCTGAAGCGAGGCGTTGATCGCGTCCGGGTCTGCCACCCCCGCCGCGTGCGCCGTGCGCAGCGCCGCGTTGCTCTCACGCAGCTGCGCGTTGGCCGCGCGCAGCGATTGCAGGTCGGCATCGAGCCGCGTCATCGTCTCGGACTGCCCGCCCTGCCCGTCCTGCGCGGCGGCGAGCGCCGCCTCCTTTTCCTCGAGCCGCTCATGCAGCACCCGGATACGCTCTTCCAGCTGCGCGGTCACGAGCCGCTCATCCTCCAGCTCCTGCCGAAGGGTGGCCAGCTCCGCGCCATCGGTCGCGTCATCGTCCTTTCGCACAGCCTCCGCCTCGGCGCGGGCCTCCACGCCCCGCTGGATGCGCTCCAGCGCCGCGGTGATCCGGGTCTGCAACTCCTCGATCTGGTTCATCTCCCCGATCCCTCGTTTCTTTCTGTCCTTGACCTCAACGAATCGCACGACTGGTAGGTGTCGATCAAGTCTAGACGCATCAGGGCGAAAATGCGCCCCCCAACGGCCACGCGCACCGCCGCCACGGGCCGCGCCGCGCTTGAATTCCCGGTGCGGGCTGGTATTGAGCGGTCAACCGCCACACCGCTCAAAGGACGCCCCCTTGGATATCGCAGCCCTGCGCGCAGCGCACCCCGACCATTGGACCAAAGCCGCGGCCATCCGCGCGCTGACCCTCGACGCCGTCGCCGCCGCCAAATCCGGCCATTCCGGCATGCCGATGGGCATGGCCGACGTGGCCACCGTGCTTTATGAAAAGCACCTCAAGTTCGATCCGCGCAATCCCGACTGGCCCGACCGCGACCGCTTCATCCTGTCGGCGGGGCACGGCTCGATGCTGCTCTATTCGCTGCTGCACCTGACCGGCTATGCCGACATGACGATCGGGGAAATCCGCAATTTCCGCCAATGGGGCGCGCGCACGGCGGGCCACCCGGAATACGGCCACGCCAGCGGCATCGAGACCACCACCGGCCCGCTCGGGCAGGGCATTTCCAACGCCGTCGGCTTCGCCATCGCCGAGGAATCGCTGCGCGCCCGTTTCGGGCCCAAGCTGATGGATCACCGCACCTACGTGATCGCCGGCGACGGCTGCCTGATGGAGGGCGTGAGCCAGGAGGCGATCACCCTTGCGGGGCGCCAGCGCCTGTCACGACTCACCGTGCTGTGGGACAACAACAACATCACCATCGACGGCAGCGTGGACCTCGCCGATCGCACCGACCAGGTGGCGCGCTTCCGCGCCAGCGGCTGGGAAGTGATCGAGATCGACGGCCATGACCCCGACGCCATCGACGCCGCCCTTACCGCGGCCAAGGCATCCGATCTGCCCACGATGATCGCTTGCAAGACCCATATCGCGCTCGGCCACGCCGCGCAGGACACCTCCAAGGGCCACGGCGCACTCACCGACATGGACCAGCTCGCCGCGGCCAAGGCCGCCTATGGCTGGCCCCACGGCCCCTTCGAGATCCCATCGGACGTCAAATCTGCCTGGGAAGAGATCGGCCGCCGCGGCGCGCCCGAGTTCGACGCCTGGGCCGCCCGGCTCGAATCCGCCTCGCCCACCCGGCAGGCCGAGATCACGCGCATCTTCGCCCGCGAGGTGCCCGCCAAGCTTACCTCCCGCATCCGCGCGCTGAAAAAGCAGATCAGCGAGGAGGCCCCCAAGGTGGCCACCCGCAAGTCGAGCGAGATGGTCCTCGAGGTGGTCAACCCGATCATGCCCGAAACCATCGGCGGCTCGGCCGACCTGTCCGGCTCGAACAACACCCGTTCGGGCGACATGACCGTGTTCGACACCGATAACCGCAAGGGCCGCTACATCCATTACGGCATCCGCGAGCACGGCATGGCCGCGGCGATGAACGGCATGGTGCTGCATGGCGGCATCCGCCCCTATGGCGGCACCTTCATGTGCTTTACCGACTACGCCCGCCCCGCCATGCGGCTGGCGGCGCTGATGAAGGTGCCGACCGTCTTCGTCATGACCCATGACAGCATCGGTCTGGGCGAGGACGGCCCCACCCACCAGCCGGTCGAGCATCTGGCGATTTCACGCGCCACGCCCAACACCCATGTCTTCCGCCCCTGCGACACGGTCGAGACCGCCGAGGCGTGGGAGCTGGCGCTGCAATCCAAGGACGCGCCCTCGGTGCTGTCGCTCACCCGCCAGGGCCTGCCGACGCTGCGCACGACGCACAAGACCAAGAACCTCAGCGCGCAGGGTGCCTACGTGCTGGCCGAGGCCGAGGGCAAGCGCCGCGCGATCATCCTCGCCACCGGCTCGGAGGTCGCAATCGCGATGCAGGCGCGCGATCTCCTGCAGGCCGAGGGCATCGGCACGCGGGTCGTCTCCATGCCCTGCTGGGAGCTATTCGAGGATCAGACCGAGGCTTACCGCCGCCGCGTCCTGCCCGCCGGGCCGGTGCGCGTCGCGGTCGAGGCCGGGGTCCGCTTCGGCTGGGATCGCTGGCTCTACGGCGAGCGCGGCCGCCGCGACAAGGGCGGCTTCGTCGGCATGCACGATTTCGGCGCCTCCGCGCCCGCCGAGGTGCTCTACGAGAAGTTCGGCATCACCGCAGAGGCGGTGGCCGCCGAGGTGAAATCGCTGCTCTGAGACGACACCGGGG
>MRWG01000433.1_pt1 | contig 50926 bp, 52 predicted proteins | sample 1013341 | NCBI WGS metagenome assembly MRWG01 (sample SAMN06117577, study PRJNA244670) | biofilm metagenome | biome: Water; feature: Cathode Biofilm; material: Biofilm; isolation source: microbial consortium enriched at the cathode of a solar microbial fuel cell | place: USA: District of Columbia ... | reverse complement strand
GCGACTATATCGGAGAGACGGAGAAGCGGCTCGCGAACCCCAACGGCAAGCGGCCCGGAAAATTCAAGCAGGCAGCGGAGTAAAAAGCGCCTCTCCCGTCCCAAAGATAGATGCGTGGCTGTCAAGCGAATCATCTAATATGGATGGCATTTCTGGACGCTGTGGTTTTCATGTCGCGGCTGGCGGTGGATAGCGGGGTTTGCAGGCTGGAACAGCCTTCAAGGTCTTATCCTCAGAGCCTGCAGCGTCTAGGACATATGATTGGGGTGGTCTGGACGTTTCGCATAGCGTCTGTCCGGGCCAAGTGACACTGAAACACCGGAAGAGCTCAGATGGCAGAGGCGGCAGTCCGCAAGCTCGAAACAGCGGAAACAAAGCTTTATCGCGAAGCACCGAACAACATTGAGGCAGAGCAGGCATTGCTGGGCGCAATCCTGGTCAACAATGATGCCCTTTACCGTGTCTCGGACTTTCTGAAAGCGGAGCATTTCTATGAGCCGCTTCACCGCAACATCTTCGAGGTCGCCGGCGATCTGATCCGCATGGGCAAGACGGCCAACCCCGTCACCATCAAGACGTTTCTCCCTGCCGAGGAGAAGGTCGGCGAGCTGACCGTGGCGCAGTATCTTGCGCGTCTGGCGGCCGAAGCCGTGACGATCATCAACGCTTCCGACTATGGTCGCGCCATCTACGATCTGGCGGTCCGGCGTTCGCTGATCACGGTCGGCGAAGACATGGTCAACATCGCCTATGACGCGCCGGTGGACATGGCGGCCAACAAGCAGATCGAGGACGCCGAGCGACGCCTCTTCGAACTGGCCGAGACCGGCCGCTACGATGGCGGCTTCGAGAGCTTCGGCGATGCGACCAAGACCGCCGTGGACATGGCCAACGCTGCCTTCATGCGTGACGGCCACCTTTCGGGCATTTCGACGGGCCTGCGCGACCTCGACGGGCGCATGGGCGGACTGCAGCCCTCTGACCTTATTATCCTCGCCGGACGTCCTGCCATGGGTAAGACGTCGCTTGTGACCAACATCGCCTTCAACATTGCTGCGGCCTATGAGCCAGAGCAGCAGGCCGACGGCTCCTTTGCGGCTGCCAATGGCGGCGTGGTCGGCTTCTTCTCGCTCGAAATGTCGTCCGAACAGCTCGCCACGCGTATCATTTCCGAGCAGACCGAAATCCCCTCCTCCAAGATCCGCCGCGGTGAGATCACCGAGACCGATTTCGAGAAGCTTGTGGCCTGCGCCCAGACGATGCAGAAGATCCCGCTCTTCATCGACCAGACGGGTGGTATTTCCATCGCCCAGCTTGCTGCCCGTGCGCGCCGTCTGAAGCGCCAGCGCGGCCTCGACATCATCATCATCGACTATGTGCAGCTGATGCAGGGTTCTTCCAAGAACTCGCAGAACCGCGTGCAGGAAATCACCGAAATCACCACCGGCCTGAAGGCGCTGGCCAAGGAGCTTTCGACGCCGATCATCGCGCTGTCACAGCTCTCCCGTCAGGTGGAAGCGCGTGACGACAAGCGCCCACAGCTCGCCGACCTTCGTGAATCGGGCTCGATCGAGCAGGACGCCGACGTGGTTCTGTTCGTTTATCGTGACGAGTACTATCTGAAGAACAAGGAGCCGAAGCCCGGCACCGAAGAGTACATGCAGTGGGAAGCCGAGATGAACGAGGTGCGCGGCAAGGCCGAGGTCATCATCGCCAAGCAGCGTCACGGTCCGACAGGCACGGTTCAGCTCGCGTTCCACGGCGAATTCACCCGCTTCTCCGATCTTGCCGAAGAAGATCGGATGCCCGAACGTTTTGAGTAGTAAAGACATGACTTCAATCGATCCGCAGATGCGCGGCGCAGACCCCCGCGTTGCCGGTGGCCGCCTGACAGTCGACCTGGATGCTCTGGTCGCCAATTACCGGCAGATGGCCGAACGCTCGACCCCGGCGGAAGCAGCCGCCGTGGTGAAGGCCGACGCCTATGGCCTGGGCGCAGGTCCGGTGGTCGCGGCGCTGCTCGCCGAGGGCTGCCGAAAGTTCTTCGTCGCGCTTCCCGAAGAGGGACTTGCCGTGCGGGCTGCCGCGCCCGATGCCGAGATCTATGTCTTCAACGGCCTGTTCAGCCCCGAGGCAGCCTCCTTCTACCGCGAAGGGCGTCTCATCCCGGTGCTCAACTCGCAGACGGATCTGGCGATCTGGGAAGCCCATGGCTGGGATGATGGCGACACGCCCCGTCCCTGTGCGCTGCATGTGGAGACGGGCATGAACCGGCTCGGCCTGACGCCGGAGCGGACCCGCATTCTGGCGCAGGAGAACGCCCTGACCGGCGCGCTGACACCGCGGCTGATCCTCAGCCACCTCGCCTGCGCCGACACGCCGGACCATCCGATGAACCGGCAACAACTGGAATCATTTCAGGCGCTTTGCGCACTTTTCCCAGATGCAGAATCAAGTCTGGCGAACTCCGCCGGCATCTTTCTGGGCGGGGAATTCCTGTGCGATGTGACGCGCCCGGGCGTGTCGCTTTACGGTAGCAATCCCGTAAACGATACGGAAAATCCGATGCAGCCCGTGGCCACGGTTCAGGCGCGCATTGCGCAACTGCGTCAGGTGCCCGCCGGCGGCACGGTCAGCTACGGTGCGACACCTGTAACCCGCGACACGCTTCTGGCGGTCACCGCAACCGGCTATGCCGATGGCTACCACCGCTCCGGCTCCGGTGCGGGCGTGCCGCTGCGCAACGCGGTGCCTCAGGGCGCATGCGGCTTTGTGGATGGCGAGCGCGTGCCGGTGATCGGCCGCATCACCATGGACCTCACCCTGTTCGACGTGACCGATCTCGGCCCCGATGCGCTGCAGGTGGGCGACTTCATCGAGCTCATCGGCCACAACATGCCCGTCGACGACGTGGCAATGGCATGCGGCACGATTTCCTATGAGCTGCTGACCTCGCTCGGCCGCCGCTATGAGCGGCATTACGTGCACGGCGGGGACCGTATCTGATGGCCCGCGCACGCGTCCAGTTCATCTGCCAGAACTGCGGCACGGTGCATGCGCGCTGGGCCGGCAAATGCGACGGATGCTGCGCGTGGAACACGCTGGTCGAGGAAGGCACGTCGAGCGGCATCGGTTCCGGCCCGCAGGCCGCCTCGCGCAAGGCCCGCAAGGGACGCGCCGTGGCGCTCACCACGCTTTCCGGCGACATCGAGGATGCACCGCGCATCACCACCGGGATAGGTGAGCTTGACCGGGTGACCGGCGGCGGCTTCGTGCGCGGCTCGGCGCTGCTGGTCGGCGGTGATCCGGGCATCGGCAAATCCACCCTTCTGACACAGGCAGCAGCCGCCCTCGCCGAGCGCGGCCACCGCATCGTCTACGTATCGGGCGAAGAAGCGGTGGCGCAGATCCGTCTGCGCGCGCAGCGTCTCCATGTGGCGCAGCAGCCCGTGGAACTGGCCGCCGAGACCAATGTGGAAGACATTCTGGCGACCATCGAGGACGGAAAACGGCCCGATCTCGTCATTCTGGACTCGATCCAGACCCTGTGGACGGACATGGCCGATTCAGCCCCCGGCACCGTGACACAGGTGCGCGCCTCGGCGCAGGCCATGATCCGCTATGCAAAATCCACCGGCGCAGCTGTCGTGCTCGTCGGGCACGTGACCAAGGAAGGCCAGATCGCCGGCCCCCGCGTGGTGGAGCACATGGTGGATGGCGTTCTCTATTTCGAGGGCGAAGGCGGCCATCACTACCGCATCCTGCGCACGGTGAAGAACCGTTTCGGCCCGACCGACGAAATCGGCGTGTTCGAGATGGGCGACAAGGGGCTGCGCGAAGTCTCCAACCCGTCCGAACTCTTTCTGGGCGAGCGCAGCGCGGCCGCTCCGGGCGCTGCCGTCTTCGCCGGGATGGAGGGCACGCGACCGGTTCTTGTGGAAATCCAGGCGCTTGTCGCCCCCTCGCCGCTCGGCACGCCGCGCCGCGCGGTGGTGGGATGGGATTCCGCCAGACTTTCCATGGTCTTGGCCGTTCTCGAGGCGCATTGCGGGGTGCGCTTTGCAACCCATGATGTCTATCTGAATGTGGCCGGTGGCTACCGGATTTCGGAGCCGGCGGCCGATCTGGCGGTGGCTGCGGCACTGGTCTCCTCCCTCACCGGGCTTGCCCTGCCAGCCGATTGCGTCTATTTCGGCGAAATCAGCCTTTCGGGCGCTGTCAGACCCGTTGCGCATGCAGCGAGCCGTCTCAAGGAAGCCGAAAAGCTCGGTTTCGCCCAAGCGGTCATGCCGCCGGGCAACGAGGACGGATCGGGTGCCATCGCAGCACGGTCGGCGCGGCCCGAAGCGCTTGCCGAACTGGTTGCCCGCATCGCGGGCGCCAAGGCGGCCTAGCGGGACGGTATGAACGGATCGATTGGCGGACAGTGGCCCGGAAGACAACAATCATGACCTTGCGGGGGCATCCTAACTGCCAAAGGAGTAGGGGTGACAATGCCAATCACGTTGCTTGACGGAATTCTTGTCGGCTTCACGCTTGTTTCGGCCATGCTGGCCATGGTGCGCGGTTTCTCGCGCGAAGTGCTGTCCATCGCCTCCTGGGTTGCGGCAGCCATCGCGGCTTACTACCTGCATCCGCTGGTTTTGCCCTATGTGGCGCCCTATATCAGCAACGAGATGCTGGCGCTCGCGGTTGCGGCTGCGGCGGTGTTTTTCGTGGCGCTGATCGTGGTGACGATCATCACGATGAAGATCGCGGACTTCATCATCGATTCGCGCATCGGCGCGCTCGATCGCACGCTCGGCTTTCTCTATGGCGCCGCACGCGGTATCCTGGTGGTTGCCGTGGCGCTTCTGTTCCTCAACTGGCTGATGGGTGCAAACCCACCGGAATGGGTTACGGAAGCAAAGTCCCGTCCCCTGCTGGACGGTGTGGGCCAGTGGATTCAGAGCCTGCTTCCGGACGATCCGGACAACTCGGTTTTCGATCGCCTGTCCAACGGTGTGTCCGGCGAAGGTGAAACCGCTAACTGACGGTCACGGGCCGTCTGTGTCACAATGAAAGGGCGGCCAGAAATGGCATTGGAAGACAATTTGCCTCTCGCAGGCGAAGCGGACGACCATTTTCACGACGAATGCGGCGTGTTCGGCATTTTCGGTCGCAGTGATGCGGCCGCGATCGTCACGCTTGGCCTGCATGCCTTGCAGCATCGCGGTCAGGAAGCGGCGGGTATCGTCTCCTTCGACGGCACCCAGTTCCACGTCGAACGCCATATCGGCCTGATCGGCGACACGTTCACGAAACAGTCCGTGCTCGACCGGCTGCATGGCAGCCGCGCCATCGGGCACACCCGTTACGCGACGACCGGCGGTTCGGGCCTGCGCAACGTGCAGCCCTTCTTCGCCGAGCTCTCCGACGGCGGCCTTGCCGTTGCCCATAACGGCAACATCACCAACGCCATGACCGTGCAGCGCAAGCTGCAGAAGGAAGGCTCGATCTTCTCGTCCACATCGGACACGGAGACCGTTCTTCACCTCGTCGCCACCAGCAAGGAGCAGGACATCAATGCCCGCTTCATCGATGCGGTGCAGCAGATCGAGGGCGCCTTCTCCATCGTCGCGCTGACCTCCAAGAAGATGATCGGCTGCCGCGATCCGCTGGGCATCCGCCCGCTGGTTCTGGGCGATCTCGACGGGGCCTACATTCTGGCCTCGGAGACCTGTGCGCTCGACATCATCGGCGCGCGCTTCGTGCGCGACGTGAAGCCCGGCGAAATGATCGTCGTGACCGAGAAGGGCGTGGAAAGCCACTTCCCCTTCGAGGTCAAGGAGAAGCCCCGCTTCTGCATCTTCGAATATGTCTACTTTGCGCGGCCCGACTCGCTTGTCGAGGGACGCAATGTCTATGAGGTGCGCAAGGAAATCGGTGCGGAGCTTGCCCGCGAGATGCCGGTGGATGCCGACATCGTTGTTCCGGTTCCCGATTCGGGCACGCCGGCGGCCATTGGCTACGCACAGGCGGCCAATCTGCCGTTCGAGCTGGGCATCATCCGCAACCACTATGTGGGCCGCACCTTCATCCAGCCGACCGATTCCATCCGCCATATGGGTGTGAAGCTGAAGCACAATGCGAACCGCCTCTGCATCGAAGGCAAGCGCGTGGTGCTGGTGGATGACTCCATCGTGCGCGGCACCACCAGCCAGAAGATCGTGCAGATGGTGCGCGACGCCGGCGCAGCCGAAGTGCATATGCGCATCGCCTCCCCGCCCACGCGCTCGCCCTGCTTCTATGGCGTCGACACGCCGGAAGCCTCAAAACTCCTCGCCTCGCGCATGTCGGTCGAGGAAATGGCCGACTTCATCCGCGTCGACTCGCTCGCCTTCCTGACCATTGACGGGCTTTACCGCGCCGTCGGCGAGGCAGCGCGCAACGCCGAGCAGCCGCAATATTGCGACGCCTGCTTCACCAAGGACTATCCGACGCGGTTGACCGATCACGACAGCACGGACAATGTGCGCACGCTTTCTCTCCTCGCAGCAGGCGGTCAATGACATACAAGAAACCTGACTTAAGCGGCCGGCTTGCGCTGGTCACCGGCGCTTCGCGCGGCATCGGCTATTTTCTCGCCAAGGAAATGGCGGCCTGCGGGGCTCATGTGATTGCCGTGGCCCGCACCGTGGGCGGCCTCGAGGAACTCGATGACGAGATCAAGGCGCAGGGCGGCGAAGCCACGCTCGTGCCTCTGGACCTGACGGACATGGCCGGCATCGACCGCATTGGCGGCGCGATCCACGAACGCTGGGGCAAGCTCGACATCATGGTCGCCAATGCCGGCATTCTGGGCGTCATCGCCCCGCTCGGCCATGTGGAGGCCAAGGTCTTCGAAAAGGTGATGAACATCAACGTCACCGCGACCTGGCGCCTTATCCGCTCCGTGGACCCGCTTCTGCGCGCCTCTGACGCGGGCCGTGCGATCATCATGTCTTCGGGTGCGGCACACTCCGCACGCGCGTTCTGGGGCCCTTATGCGGCTTCCAAGGCCGCCGTGGAGGCCATGGCGCGCTCCTGGGCGGACGAGACCAAGAACATGCCGCTGCGCATCAATGCGGTTAATCCGGGCGCAACCCGCACCGCCATGCGCGCACAGGCAATGCCGGGCGAAGATCCCGACACCCTGCCCCATCCTTCCGAGGTCGCGGCAAAGATCCTGCCGCTCGCCAGCCCCGAGCTGACCGAGACCGGCCTGATCTTCGACGTAAAGAAAAACGCCTTTACGCGCTACCAGATGCCGGAATGAGACATGGGCCGGTTGCCCTGCAGCCGGCCTTCGCGATTGACCTGCCAGCCCCTTTCGTTACCTTTCAACGCGGCAGCGGACGAAGACGCCGCGCCACGAGGGGCTACGGCAGGTTCCGCCGACGACCGGCGATGCAACCAGAACGTAGATCATAGTGCTGGCGCGCTCTCGCCAATCGGCCTGAGCCCCGGCGATTGGGAGACGCGGCATGATTCTGATCATAGAGCTTGTTCTGCTCATTGTTGCCCTGTGGGCGGCGATGGCAGCCATCGTTCAGTATCGACGCGGCGTCAGCTTCCACCAGGCGGCCCTGCACGCGCCGCTGAAGCTCCTTCTGCGCATCAGCGACCGCGGGGTCGATACGGCGCGCAAGGCGGATACTCCGGTGATCTATGTGGTGTGGCACCAGTCGAGCCTCGACCCGGCGGCCATGCTCGCTCTCCTGCCCGACGACACACTGCACATTCTGGATGAGTTTTCCGCAAAGTCTCCGTTTCTGGAGCCGTGGCGCGCGCTTGCCCGCACCATCGCCTTCAACGCGCATCATGTGTTTGTGAGCCGCCGGCTGGTGCGCCGTCTGCGCGGCAATGGCCGCCTCGCCGTCTACATGCCCAACGACGTCAATCCCGACACCAAGACCTTCCGCCTGTTCCGCGCCGTAGCCCGCATCGCGCTGAAGGCCGAGGCCCGGGTGGTTCCCGTCTATATGGAACGGCGCGGGTTTGTGCCTGCGCGCCACGTGCGCACGCTGGAACCGATGACAATCGAGGAACTGATTGCGCGTTCGTCGCGCGAGAACATGCGTGCTTCCGAAGCCCTGTTTGAACGGATGATCGAAGTGCGCGGTGCGCCGGCGGCAGCAGCCGACGAGTGAGGGCCGAAGCCCCGCGCAAAACGCTCCAAAGGGACGTGAAATGCTCTGGGGCGGTTCAGCGCTTCACGGAACGCCTTCCCAACCGATCCCCACCTTTCCGCACTTGGAGCGTTTCCGCTTTTCCTGGAATTGCTCTGAGCGGATGTCTGGCGAGCGCAAGGCCCGCCAGCCTTACGTTTCCTTGTCTTCTGCCTTGGCAGCGGCTTCCGCAGCCTTCTGCTCTTCCCGCTCGGCACGACGCGAATAGGCGCGCATGCTGAAGATGAGGAAGATCAGGTAGCAGCCGGCGGAAACCGTCAGCGTGAGCCAGGTATAGCTCGTCAGAAGCAGCACATAGAGCGCAAGTCCCAGAATCAGCGGCAGCACATATTCACGCGGGACGCGGCTGCCGGAGCTTTTTCCGGAATAGACCGGCAGGCGGCTAACGAGCAGGAAGCCGATCAGCACCGTGTAGGCAGAGGCTGCAAGCGCCATGGTCATGTCCGGCGCGATGCCGAGAAAGCCCAGATAAACGGGTAACAGAACCAGTGCCGCCCCGGCCGGAGCCGGCACGCCGACGAAATAGTCCGTGTGCCATGCAGGACGGTTCGGATCATCCAGCATCACGTTGAAGCGGGCAAGACGCAGGCAGCACGCGATGGCGAAGAGCAGCGCCGCAATCCAGCCCAGCGCGCCCGCCTGATCCAGCACATAGGCATAAAGCACCAGCGGCGGCGCAACACCGAAATTGACGATGTCGGCCAGCGAATCCATCTGCGCGCCGAAATTGGACGACGCCTTGAGCATGCGCGCAACACGCCCGTCCACGGCGTCCAGAAACGCGGCGATGAGGACCATCACAACGGCGATCTCGACCCGCCCCTCAAAGGCGAGCCGGATGCCCGAAAGCCCCGCGCAGATGGCCAGAACGGTAATCACGTTCGGCACCAGCATGCGCAGGGGAATTTCACTCAGCTTCGGCCCGCCCCCGCCGTGCGGCTCAAATGGTGGAAAGGGCCCGGCCATCAGGAAACCCGCACGATGGGCTGTTTCAATTCGCTGTCGAACGCTGCGAGAACGGTCTCGCCGCCAACGGAGGTCTGGCCGATGGCGACGCGCGGAACGGCTCCTGCCGGCAGATAGACATCAACGCGTGACCCGAAGCGGATCAGGCCAAAGCGCTCACCCACGGCGATCTCGCCCGGCGCTTCCGCCCAGCACACGATGCGCCGCGCCACGAGACCGGCAATCTGCACCACCGGGATCGGGCCATGCGGGCTTTCGATCACGAGGCCATTGCGCTCGTTCTCGGCGCTGGCCTTGTCGAGCTCGGCATTGAGGAAGCGGCCCGGCCGGTGCTCGATCAGCGAGATGCGGCCGCGCACCGGCGCGCGGTTGATGTGGCAGGAGAAGACATTCATGAAGACGGAGATGCGGGTCATCTCCCCTTCGCCCATGCCGAGTTCGGCGGGCGGAACGGCGGGGCCGACAAAGGAAATGACGCCATCGGCGGGCGCGATGACCAGATCGTCATCAACCGGGGTGACGCGCTCGGGGTCACGATAGAAATACACGCACCAGGCGGTCAGGATCAGGCCGATCCAGAACAGCGGTTCCCAGATAAAGCCGAGAATGATGGTGGCGCCGGCAAAGGCTGCGATAAAGGGATACCCCTCCCGGTGTATCGGCACGAAGGTTTTGCGGATCGTGTCAACAAGGCTCATGAAAGGCCACTTTCAAATCGAATGAAGTAGCGGCCTTCGTAACGGAATCCGGGTTGTCCCGCAACGCGTTAGAGCATCGGACCGAAAAGTGGAAACCGGTTTTCGGTTAATCCGATGCTCCATCCATTATTTAGATCGTCCTTTGTGCGTCCGAACGGACGCACGGCGATCTGGCCTGATCAGCGGTTGGTTTCCAACACCTGCATGTGCAATGCGAGGGCAATGAAGGCAAATGTCGGAACCAGTATATCCGCCGACAAGTTCTTGTTTCGGAAGATTTTCCGGGTCCGACATCCAGTCGAACCCGAAACAATCCACCGGTCCGTCAGTAGGCAGGCTCGCGGCGCACGACCACGCCCATCTCGTCCGTTTCGCGCGCCTTGCGCAGGGCCTCTTCGGCTTCCGTCGCCTCGCGCTGACGGTTCCACATCTCCGCATAAAGACCGCCCGCATCAAGCAGTGCGAGATGGCGGCCGCGTTCGGCGATTTCGCCGCCCTTGAGCACGATGATCTCATCAGCATTGATGACGGTGGACAGGCGGTGCGCGATGACCAGCGTGGTGCGCCCACGGCTGACCGTGTCGAGCGCGGCCTGAATTTCCTGCTCCGTATGCGTGTCGAGCGCAGAGGTCGCCTCATCGAGCAGCAGAATGGGCGGGGCCTTGAGGATGGTGCGCGCAATCGCGACGCGCTGCTTCTCGCCGCCCGAGAGCTTCAGCCCGCGCTCACCGACCATCGTGTCATAGCCTTCCGGCAGGCTTTCGATGAAAGCCCCGATCTGCGCCATCTCGGCAGCCTTGCGCACCTCTTCGTCCGTGGCGTCTGGCCGGCCATACCGGATGTTGTAGGCGATCGTGTCGTTGAACAGGACCGTGTCCTGCGGAACCATGCCGATGGCCGCACGCAGGCTCTTTTGCGTCACATCCTTGACGTTCTGACCATCAATGGTGATCTCGCCGCTCTGCGCATCGTAGAAGCGGAAGAGAAGGCGCGAGATGGTGGACTTTCCGGCGCCCGAGGGCCCGACAACGGCAACGGTGTTGCCAGCCGGGATCTCGAAATCGACGCCCTTGAGGATCGGACGCTCGGGATCATAGGAAAAGCGCACATCGTGGAAACGGACCGTGCCCTGATCGACCTCAAGCGGCTTTGCATCCGGCTTGTCGGTCACTTCCGCGCTCACATCGAGCAGGTCGAACATCTGCTCGATGTCGGTCAGGCCCTGACGGATTTCGCGATAGACGAAGCCGATGAAGTTGAGCGGGATGGAGAGCTGCATCAGCATGGCGTTGATGAAGACGAAATCGCCCACCGTCTGCGTACCCTGCATCACCTCATAGGCAGAAAGCCCCATGGCCGCCGTCATGCCAAGCCCCAGAATGACGCCCTGCCCGAAGTTCAGCCAGCCAAGCGAGGTCCAGGTGCGGGTCGCCGCATCCTCATAACGCTCCATGGAACGGTCGAAGCGGCGCGCCTCCATGGCCTCGTTGTTGAAATATTTGACGGTCTCGAAGTTGAGCAGCGAGTCGATTGCCTTGGTGTTGGCTTCCGTGTCGGAATCGTTCATCTGCCGGCGAATGCCGATCCGCCAGTCGCTCGCCTTCACCGTGAACCAGGTGTAAAGCCAGACGGTGACAGCGACGATGGCCACGTAGATCCAGCCATAGGCGAAGGCGAAGATGCCCGCCGCCAGCAGGAATTCCAAGAGCGTCGGGATCGTGTTCAGGATCGTGAAGCGGACAATCGTGTCGATGCCCTTGGTGCCGCGCTCGATGATGCGCGACAGGCCGCCCGTGCGGCGCTCCAGATGAAAGCGCAGCGAGAGATTGTGCATGTGCACGAAGGTGCGGTGGGCAAGCTGCCGGACAGCATGCTGCCCGACACGTGCAAACAGCGCATCGCGCAGCTGGTTGAAGCCAAGCTGGACAACCCGCACCACGTTATAGGCAACGACCAGCATGATCGGCCCGGCCAGCATGGCCGGCAGGAAAGCCGGCGCCGTGCCCTCGCCCGACAGCGTGTTGGTCGCCCATTTGTAGAAATAGGGCACGAAAACCAGGATGATCTTCGCCAGCACCAGGAAGAAGGCCGCGATCACCACGCGCCGTTTCAGATCCGCCCGGTCGCTCGGCCACATATAGGGCCAGAGATTGCGCAATGTCTCGAGGGTGGAGCCTTCCGCGGATACGGTCTTATTGCTCATTCGCTTCGGCCTCCAGCCGTAACTTCTTGTTTTCTTTCGCGTCAACGCAGGTTTGCGTCAACAGCGACAAAGCTTCGGAAAGGCTGGCAAGCGCTTCGGTATCGACCTCATAGCGGGAGCTCTGACGCTCCGGCCGCACCTGCACCAGCCCCGCCTCCACCAGCACCTTCAGATGCTGGGAAACCGTGGACTGGGCGAGATCCAGATGCTGCACCACTTCCTTGCAGCAGCAGGCGTCAAACCCCGACAGGTGTTTGAGGATCTTGATCCGCGCAGGGTGAGACAGGGCATTGAAGCCCTGCACCAGCTTCTGGTGCGGGCAACATTCATCCGACAGGGCGCGTGCCATGGCAAACCTTTCATCGTTAATCGGCGATATACGATGAAAGCCTGCCATTCTTCAAGGGCTACGCGGATTTTCCTTTTGGCTAACCCGGATTTTCCGGCGTGACCATGCGCTCTTCGATGGCCTTCATGTCGGCCGGCTCGCCTTCCTGCGTGGTCTCGGGCACGGCGAAAACCTGCCCCGGCCAGATGCGGTCGGGATCCTCGATCTGGTCCTGATTTGCCAGATAAAGCGTCGTGTAGCGGATGCCCTGCCCGTAAACGCGCCGCGAAATGTGCCAGAGCGTGTCGCCACGACGAATGATCACGGAGCCATCGACAGGCGCGAGCTTCGGAGCGGTGGCTCCGTTTTCCGACGCGCTGTCGCCGGCAGATGCGACGGCCTGCTGGCCCTGGGGCGTGCTTTCGCCCGCCCCGTCTGCCGCCTGACCATTGCCCTCGGGCAGACGCGCATCCTTGCCATTGCTTGCATCATTCAGCGTCGGGGCCTGCCCCTCCGGCTTCGCCACCGCCGCGATCTGCTCGCCTTCGGAGCGTGTGAAAGGCACGGCTGCGCGCCCGATCACGGTGCGGCCGTCACCCGACAGCATGTCGGCACGGACGATATAGTCCCCGACCGGCAGTTCGCGCGTCGCCTCGATCAGGAAGCGCCCATTGGGCGTGGCGACCGTCTCGCCGAGCAGGATCTGGTTTGCGTAGACGCGCAGCGTGCTTCCCGCCCGCGCCGCACCGGCGACGAACACCTCGCCACCGTCGATTTCAACCGCCTCGATGAAGGGGGACGTCGCGCTCTGCGCTTTCGGCGTCTGGGCCGGAGCCTCACCTGTTGCGGCCGGCTGCGCATTCTGGGCGCTGGCTGTCTCGACCGGCTCTTCGCCCGTCGCCTGCGTTTCAGCTGCGGGCTGCGTCGTATCCTGTCGTGCCGGTGCATTTGCTACCGGCGCACCGGCATCAGAAGCGGCAAGCTGCTTGCCTTCCCCCTGCCCGGACGCTGCTGCGGGAGCGGACGCCTGTGCAGTCTCCGCCTGCGGGGCCTTTGCTTCCGGCACGGTGATGAGGCGGCTTGGCGCGCCCGGCTTGTCCACCAGGGCAAGCACCTGACCGGTCTCGTCGTCGGGAACGGTCACGATGGCCGTTTCCAGCGAGGTCGCGACCACATTGTCCCCGGTCGTCGCGCGCAGCACGATCTGATAGTCGCCCGGCTCCAGCGGCTCGTCGAGAACCGCGGCGAAATCCCCTGAAGCGCCTGTTGTGGCAATGGCGAGAACGGAAGACCCGTTGATGATCTCGACCTGCGCATCGGGCGCAGCCCGCCCGGCAATCACCATGGAGCCATTCGGCTCGACACGGACGATGTCGAAGGACGGCGGCAAGACCTCTTCCGCCGGGCTCAGCGCGTCCGAAGCCTTCGCATCGTCTGCGCTCGCAGCTTCCTCAAGACGCGCTTCCTTGGTGTCGGCTGCGGCCTTCGCGTCATCAGGTTTTGCAGACGGTGTGGCTGGCGCAGCAGCATCGGGAGCCCCTGAAACGGCAGCCGGCGACGGCTCCGGCTTATCAAATGCGCCCAGAACATATGCTGCTCCGAGACCCGCAATGACGGCGCCGGAGACGAAGAGAAGCCCCTTGGAAGGTGTAAAGCCCATAATGCACGTTTTTCCGTTTATGACAGGCTGTAACGCTTTTTCACTCCGCCTACAAGAAAAAGCCCTTGCCCTCTTGACCACAACAGTAACCCAGACAAGCAATGGTTTCCATGAACACAATCGAGTCGGTATGCGTTTATTGCGGATCGAGCAATGGACGCGATGAAAGTCATTTCCAGGCTGGCCTTACGCTGGGACGGGGGCTGGCGGATGCCGGCCTGCGGCTGGTTTACGGCGCAGGCACCAAGGGCATCATGGGCGCTGTCGCCCGTGGAACCATGGATGCCGGCGGCAAGGTCACCGGGATCATCCCCAAATTCCTGATCCGCCGCGAAGCCAACGAAGTCGAGCTGACGGAACTGGACGAGCTGATCGTCACCGAGGACATGCACCAGCGCAAGCACGGCATGTTCGAGCGCGCAGACGCCTTCGTGGCCCTGCCCGGCGGCATCGGCACGCTGGAGGAGATCGTCGAGATCATGACCTGGGCGCAGCTCGCCCGGCATGAAAAGCCGATGGTCTTCGCCAATATCGGTGGTTTCTGGAACCCGCTTCTCACCCTGATCGAACACATGAAACAGGAAGGTTTCGTGCATTCGGATCATCGCGTGCGCCCCATTGTGGTGGACAGGGCCGAGGACATCGTCCCCGCGATCCTGAAAGCTGCGGCAACGCGCACAGCGGGCGACGAAGGCGACACGGCAACCATCGACAGGCTCTGACTGTCCACAATCATCAACGCTGTTCGTCCGGACTGTCACTGGCCCGAACTGTCACCGGAAGTTCAACGGATTGCAGTGCGTCTGTCACACAAGCCTGCTTCCATGAGGCTGCGCGGTGCATCGCTGATGCAGGCATCCATCGCCGGAGCGTCGTCCCGCAAAGCGCTCTCCGGCTCGCCCTGTCCCGCGCAAACGTCCCTGGATCGCCCTACGCCCATAGGGCGATCTGGTTTCTTGATGGAGCATCGGGGCAACCGAAAACCGGGTCCCCACTTATCGGTCCGATGCTCTGGCCGAAGATGCCCGCCGCACCCCTTCCGGCATCATCGGATTTTTTGCCGCCCTCAGGGGCGGCTATTTTTTTGCCTGCCGCGCCTCGCGCAGCATCGACCAGCTGTAGAGCGCGAGGGCTGCCCAGATGAGGGCGAAGGCAATCGCCTTCACACCGCCGAACGGCTCCTTGAACACGAACACGGCAATCAGGAAAATCATGGTCGGCGCCGTGTACTGCATGATGCCGATGGTGGAATAGCGCAGAAGCTTCGCGCCGGAGGCAAACAGGATGAGCGGGATGGCCGTCACCGGGCCGCAGCCGATGAGAAGCAGCATGTCTGTGGGGCTTGCCGGGCCGAAATGCGCTTCGCCGGAAAAGGCGAGCCACCCCAGATAGCCGATTGCCGGCAGGGTGAGGATCAGAACTTCCAGAAAAAAGCCCTGACTGGGTCCGATCGGCAGCGTTTTGCGCAGGATCCCATAGGCCGCGAAGCTCAGGGCCAGGCTGAGCGAAACCCATGGCAACCCGCCCGCATCGGTGGTGAGAACCACCACGGCCACCGCCGCCAGACACACCGCCGCGATCTGAAGGCGGTTCAGCCGCTCGCCGAGAAAGATGGCCGCCATGGCGATGCTGACCAGCGGATTGATGTAATAGCCAAGCGCCGTTTCGACCGCGCGGTCGGTGGCGATGGCCCAGACATAAATGCCCCAGTTGCACGAGATGATCGCCGCCGTGAGCGCTGCCATCATGAGGGTGCGCGGCGAGCGAAGCGCCTCTCGCACATCGCTGGTGCGCCCCAGAACAAGCAGGATCACCGCCGCCACCGGCAGCGACCACAGAACACGGTGCGCAACCACTTCCGTTGCCGGGATATGCGCGACCAGCTTCATGTAGAGCGGTAGAAAGCCCCACATGGCATAGGCCGACATCGCGAAAACAAATCCGCGCAGCGCATCATTGCGGCTCTCATCGAGCGGCTTACCGGCAATCTCAGACATCAGTGTTCCACGAAACAACGGCCAAAGCCATGGACGGGCATCCTGTCACAGCAGGCGCGCCCGTCGCTATTTCATTTTATTGGTCCAGCGTTGCGTCAGGAGAAATCAGGCAGCGTCGACAGCCGCCTCTCCATCGCTGTCCCGGTTCTTGACCAGCTTGTAGATGATGGAGTCCATCAGCGCCTGAAACGAAGCGTCGATGATGTTGTCGGACACGCCGACGGTCCACCAGCGGGCGCCGCTGCCATCGAAGGATTCGATCAGAACGCGCGTGATCGCTTCCGTGCCGCCGTTTAGAATACGCACCTTGTAATCGGCCAGCGCCAGATCGGAAATCTCGCTCTGATATTTTCCGAGATCCTTGCGCAGCGCGATATCGAGCGCGTTGACCGGGCCATGCCCTTCTGCAACCGACATCAGCGTCTCACCATCCACGGTCACCCGCACCACGGCTTCCGACACGGTTTTCAGGTCGCCATTGGCGTCAAACCGGTGCTCCACCATGCAGCGGAAACCATCGACCTTGAAGAACTCCGGCACCCGACCGAGCGTGCGCCGCGCAAGAAGCTCGAAACTCGCATCCGCGCCCTCATAGGCATAGCCCTGCGCCTCGCGGTCCTTGACCAGCGAGATCAGCGTATCGAGGCGCGGATCGGCCTTGTCGACCGCAATGCCCCGACGCTTCAGCTCGGCGATGAAGTTTGATTTTCCGCCCTGATCGGAGACCATCACGCGGCGCGTGTTGCCGACGCTTTCCGGCGGCACGTGTTCATAGGTTTCCGGCTGTTTCAGCACGGCGGAGGCATGAATGCCGGCCTTGGTGGTGAAGGCCGATGCGCCGACATAGGGCGCCTGTTGCTCAGGCGCGCGGTTCAAAAGCTCGTCGAAACCATGCGCCAGCCGCGAAAGATCGGCGAGCTTTTCGGCCGGAATGCCGGTGGTGAACCGGTCGGCATAGGCAGGCTTGAGCGCAAGCGTCGGCAGAATGGTCACCAGATTGGCGTTGCCGCAGCGCTCGCCAATGCCGTTCAGCGTGCCCTGCACCTGCCTGACGCCGGCCTCGACTGCGGCGAGCGAATTCGCCACCGCCTGGCCCGTATCGTCATGCGCATGGATGCCCAGATGGTCGCCGGGAATGCCGGCCGCTATCACCGCCTGCACGATCTCGCGGATTTCAGCCGGCTGCGTGCCGCCATTGGTGTCGCACAGCACCACCCAGCGACAGCCCGCATCGTAAGCGGCTTTGGCGCAGGCAAGCGCATAATCCGGATTGGCCTTGTAGCCATCGAAGAAGTGTTCGCAGTCGAGCAGCGTTTCCTTGCCTTTGGCGACGGAGGCCTCGACCGATGCGGTGATCGATTCGAGGTTTTCCTCATTGGTGCAGCCCAGCGCCACGCGCACATGGTAATCCCAGCTCTTGGCGACGAAGCAGATCGCATCGCTCTGCGACTGCAAAAGCGCTGCAAGGCCCGGATCGTTGGACGCCGAGACGCCGGCGCGCTTCGTCATGCCGAAGGCGACGAATGCGGCATCCGAGGTGCGTTTCTTGGAAAAGAAGGCCGTGTCGGTCGGGTTTGCGCCCGGATAGCCGCCCTCCACATAATCGAAGCCGAAATCGTCGAGCAGCTTGGCCACGGCGATCTTGTCTTCGACCGAGAAATCCACGCCCGGCGTCTGCTGACCATCGCGCAGCGTGGTGTCGAAAAGGTAGATGCGTTCTTTGTCTGCCATGGTCATTTGCCTGCGAATTGGTCGGTTGCCCGGATCAGACGGTCGAGAATGCCCGGTTCGGAGAAGGCGTGCCCCGCGCCCTCGATCAGGTGGAACTCGGCATCGGGCCACGCCTTGTGGAGCTGCCAGGCGTAATGCGCCGGGCACGGCATGTCGTAACGCCCGTGAACGATGACGCCCGGAATACCGGCAAGCTTGTGCGCGTCGCGCAGCAGCTGCCCCTCCTCGAACCAGCCGCCATGAACGAAGAAATGGTTTTCAATCCGCGCAAAGGCGATGGCGAAATCATCATCGCCATGCTGCTCCGTCAGCGAGGGATCGGGCAGAAGGGTGATGGTCTCCCCTTCCCACAGGCTCCAGGCCTTGGCCGCTTCAAGCTGGACAGCACGATCGTCCGAGACGAGACGCTTGCGGTAGGCGGCCATCAGGTCGCCGCGCTCGGCCTGTGGGATCGGCGCAAGGAAGCGCTCCCACTTCTCGGGGAACATCTGCGACACGCCGAACTGGTAGTACCATTCAAGCTCGGCGCGGGTCAGCGTGTAGACGCCGCGCACGATGAGTTCCGACACCCGTTCGGGATGTGTCTCGGCATAGGCGAGCGCCAGCGTCGAGCCCCACGAACCGCCAAACACCTGCCATTTCTCAACGCCCATCATGGCGCGCAGCCGCTCGATGTCGGAGACGAGATGCCAGGTGGTGTTGGCCTCGAGTTCCGCATGCGGCAGGGAGCGGCCACAACCGCGCTGATCAAAAAGCATCACGTCGTATTTTTCGGGATCGAAGGCCCGGCGATGCGTCGGCCCGCAGCCGCCCCCCGGTCCGCCATGCAGGAAGACCGCCGGCTTTGCGCCCCGCGTCCCCACACGCTCCCAGTAAATCGTATGGCCATCGCCCACATCCAGCATACCGCTGTCGAAGGGCTCGATCTCGGGATAAAGCGTGCGCAATTCAGTCATTTTCTTTGTCTTTCCGCCCGTTTGCGGGCAACGGCCATTCTTCCGTGTCGTGGTCGGGATGCTGATGGGAAACGAGCCCCCGCAGAAGCTCTGCGGCCTCCTCGTCGTCTTCCGAAGTGTATGCCGGCAGCGCCGATAAGCCGTCCGTGTATGGCAGCTTGTTCTCCACGCCCCACTGCACCACCGGAGCGATATCCCCGGGCTGGTCGAAGGCGGCGATGGTGATCGCGACACCGTGCGGCGCTTCATAGGTAAGCGGGCTGCCGCAATCGGCGCAGAAGCCGCGCCGGACATGGGAGGAAGACTGGAAGCGCTTCGGTTCACCGCGCGTCCAGCTCAGTTTTGCCCCGGTGACGGAGACCAGTGGGAGCATGATGTTTCCGCTGGCCTTCTGGCACATGCGGCAGTGGCACACCGATGCTTCGCCCAGCGCGCCTTCGACATGGAAACGAACCGCACCGCACTGGCAACCCCCGGAATAGACGGGCTTGTTGTCGAGGCTCATTTCCGCTCCCTCCCCTTTACCGGCCTATTCAGGCCTGTGACAGACGGCTTCCACATTGTTGCCGTCAGGATCGAACACGAAGGCCCCGTAATAATCGGGGTGGTAGTGCGGTCTGGGGCCCGGAGCGCCATTGTCACGACCGCCGGCTTCCAGCGCCGCCCTGTAAAACGCATCCACCTCGTCGCGCGTATTGGCGGTGAAGGCGATGTGTTTTGGCTCGCTCGCCGGCGCGCCTTCGCTCAGCCAGTAGACCGGCCGGTCGCGGCCATATCCGCCCACTTTCACGCCATCAGTATGTTCCGGCGGCACCATCATGAGCAGCGATGCGCCAAGCGGCGCCATTGCCTTGTCGTAAAACGCTTTCGCGCGGTCGAAATCCGCCGTGCGTATGCCGATATGATCGATCACCGTTTCACCTCCCACTTCGTGCGACGCTCGCCGCTCTCAGGATCCTTGTAGTCCATCAGCTGCACCCCCTGCGCCGTAAGTTCATCGCGGATGCGGTCGGCTTCGGCGAAGTTCTTTTCGCGCAACTGCGTGAGCCGCTCCTCGACGGCGGTCTCCACAGCGCCCGTATCGATGGACGCGTCTGACACCTTTGCGGCGAACCATTCGCTTTCCGTCTGCCCCAACAGCCCGAGAAGGCCGGCGCTCGCCTTGAGCGCCTGCCGCGCCTCATCATTGCCTTTGGCCGCTTCGCTGCGCAATTCGTGCAGCGCCGCGATGGCGCCTGTCGTGCCAAGATCATCGCTGAGCGCGGCCACCATGTCGGCGCATCCAGCACCGCCCGCCGCAACATCGCCAACGGCGCGGTACCAGCCATCGAGCACCGCTTCGGCCTCTTCCAGCTTGCGTACAGAAAAGTCGATCGGCTCGCGATAATGGGTCATCAGCATGGCAAGCCGCAGCACCTCGCCCGGCCATGAGCGACCGCCGAACACTTCCGTCTCCAGAAGCTGGTTGATGGTGACGAAATTGCCTTCCGACTTGGACATCTTGCGCCCCTCCACCTGGAGGAAGCCGTTGTGCATCCAGTAGCGCGCCATGACATCACGGCCATGGGCGCAGCACGATTGCGCAATCTCGTTTTCATGGTGCGGGAAAATCAGGTCGAGGCCACCGCCGTGAATGTCGAACTCCTCGCCCAGATAGGCCGCCGACATGGCCGAGCACTCGATGTGCCAGCCGGGCCGGCCACGGATCGTCACCGCCTCGCCATCGATGGTGAACTGCGCGTCCCAGCCCGGCTCATCCGCAGAGGACTGCTTCCAGAGCACAAAGTCAGCCGGGTTCTTCTTGTGCGCCTCGACGGCGATGCGCGCGCCGGCCTGCTGGTCTTCCAGCTTGCGCTTGGAAAGCCCGCCATAAGCCGGCATGGAGGCCGTGTCGAAAAGGATTTCCCCATTCGCTTCATAGGCATGGCCGCGATCCATGAGAGTTTGAATCAGGCTCGCCATGTCGGTCAGCCCGTCGGCGCGGGGCAGAACGAACTCGGTTGCCCGCGGCTCGATTGTCGGCCTCAGGCAGCCAAGGGCCGCCACATCGGCGTGATACTGGTCGGCCGTCTTCTGCGTGACCTCGCGGATCGCCTCATTGAGCGGCAGATCGGGATAGTCGCGCCGGGCGCGTGCGTTGATCTTGTCATCCACGTCGGTGATGTTGCGCACATAGGTGACGTGATCCTCGCCATAGAGATGGCGCAGGAGCCGGAACAGGATGTCGAAGACAATGGCCGGACGCGCATTGCCGATATGCGCATAGTCATAGACCGTCGGCCCGCACACATACATGCGCACCCTGTCCACATCGATGGGGACGAAGTCCTCTTTGGCCCGCGTCAGCGTGTTGTAGACCCTGAGGCCCTTGAAACCGTTCGTCATCCTCGCCTTCCGTTTTCAACCCATCGTCGCGCCGGTGCGGTTCTGCACTGCGGGCACGGCTCACTCCGGCCGTCTGGCCTGGGCGTTTTTCTCGTCGGGAAAGGAGGGCGAAAACGTCCGGACCAGCGGTTTGGCGCTAGCCGATAATGCAAATGCCGATAATGGCGCACAGCGTTTTCATAGGCGTTCTTATCGCCGCCGGCAGCAAATGCGTCAAGACTAAAAGCTGAAAGCCAAAAGGCTGGGGATGAGAAGCAAAGCCGACTTTGCGGCCCTAAAGAGGTATTGCAAGCACAGGGCCATTGTGAAGGAATTGTTAAGGCTGATGCGGCAATTTTAAAGATGCTTCTTCCGGCTGGGCGATCTGTCAAGATTTTGTCGGATTCGGTCCCCATCTGCTCGGAAGGGACGACAACGCGGAATCAAGGAAGAGTTATGCCCCGCGATATGAACAAGCCAGCAGAGTATACCGCCGAACAGGACAAGCTTCTGCTTAGCCAGTATCATGCGGTTGGTCCGGCAGCGATCAATGCCGCTCTGCAGTGCAAGTCTGAAAAGCCTGCACCGGCACCCCGTCAGCACCCCTACGACACGCAGACCGACTGAGGTTTTGTTCCGGCGACAGCCGGAGCGTGTGGCAAGGGGCAGCGCAATCTCCGAACACCGTGAGAACGGTGGTGAGGATGGTGTGTAGCGCGTTTTGACCACTTCAATGCGACGTTCGCATGAAGTGATGCGGATTTTTCGCTTGGATCGCCAGCGATCGGCATGTGAAGTGTCGCGGCAATCCAAGCGTTGAATGAGCCCGCATCATGAGGAACGACCCGCTTTCCCACGGCCTGTGGGAGAAGACCGCGCCCCCCGCCCCGCAAACCGAGACGCTGTCTGGCGACGCCAGGGCGCAGGTCGCCATTGTCGGCGGCGGTTACACCGGGCTGTCCTCAGCGCTGTATCTGGCGGAAGCCGGCACGGACGTGGTGCTTCTGGAAGCCGAGGAAATCGGCTTCGGCGGCTCGGGACGCAATGTCGGCCTCGTCAATGCCGGCATGTGGGTGATGCCCGACGATCTACCCGGCATTCTCGGCGAAACCTATGGCGAGCGCCTGCTCGACCTTCTGGGCGATGCGCCGCGCGTGGTGTTCGACCTGGCGACGCAGCACGGCATGGACTGCGAGGCGATGCCTGTCGGCACGCTTCATTGCGCTGTCGGCGAAAGCGGCCTCGCGCAGCTGGGCGAACGCGCCCGGCAGTGGCAGGCCCGCGGTGCGCCGGTCAGACTGCTTGATCGCGAAGAAACGCGTGCGAAGGTTGGCAGCCAGACTTTTTCCGGCGCGCTTCTCGATGAACGCGCCGGCACCATCCAGCCGCTCGCCTATGCGCGCGGGCTTGCCCATGCGGCCCAAAATGCCGGCGCACGCCTTCACACCGGTTCCCGCGTCACGAAGGCGGAGCGCAGCGGCAGCGACTGGCGGCTGGAGACTTCGACTGGCGCACTGACGGCGCGCCATGTCATCGTCGCCACCAATGCCTATACGAACTCGCCCTGGCCGCAGATCCGGCAGGAGATCGTTCACCTCCCCTATTTCAACTTCGCCACCCCGCCGCTGCCGCAGGCCGTGCGCGACACGATCCTGCCCGGGCGTCAGGGCGCATGGGATACCAAGCAGATCCTGACCTCCTTCCGCTGGGACCGCGAGGGCCGGCTGGTCTTTGGCAGTGTCGGTGCCCTGAAAGGCGCCGGACAGGCCATTCACCGCGCCTGGGCCGAGCGCGCCATTGCGCGGCTTTTCCCCGAACTCAAAGGCACGCGGTTTGAAAACTGCTGGTATGGCCATATCGGGATGACCGCCGACCATTTGCCAAAATTCCACCGCCTCGGCGACAATGTGATCGGCTTTTCCGGTTACAACGGTCGCGGCATCGGCCCCGGAACCGTGTTTGGCAAGTCTCTGGCAGACCTCATTCTGGGCCGCATCTCCACCGACGAACTGCCCCTGCCCGTCAGCGATGTGACGACGCAATCCTTCCGTGGCGTGCGCGAGGGCGTTTATCGCTATGGCGCGGAGGCAGTGCACCTTCTGCGCACGGTGTTTTAGAGCGTCCTTTGTGCGTCCATTCGGATGCACAAAGGACGCTCTAACCTATTGAACCTGCGCATCGTGCTTTCCGAAAATCGATTCCGATTTCCGGGCCGATGCTCTAAAAAAGATCGAGCTGCCCGCCATCGTCACGGGGTTTGGGCGCGGAGCGCGCCTCTTCACGGCGCTCCACACGCTCCTGAAGGTCCGGACCGACATTGGCCACCTTGTTGACCCGGTCTGAAACGGGCACAGCCTCGAAGAAATCCGGCTGGGCCGGCTTCAGGAGATCGGCGACGTGGCGCGGTTCCTGATTGAGGCAGTCGAGCCAGCGCTCGAAATCTTCCGGCTGGATCACCACCGGCATGCGGTGATGGATGCCGCGCAGGTCCTCATTCGCCTCGGTGGTCAGGATCGCGCCGGTGTCCATTTCGGTTCCGCCCGGTTCCGACCAGCTTTCCATGAGCCCGCCAAACGCAATCAGCCCGCCGTGCTTCGGCCTGATCCAGTAAGGCTCGGCCTTCTTGCTGCCGACGCGCCGCCATTCATAGAAGCCGTTGGCCGGGACCAGCGTACGGCGATGGCGCATGGCCGTGCGAAACGACGCCTTTTCAGCCGCCGTCTCGGAGCGCGCGTTGAACAGCAGGGAAAGATCGGCGGGGTTCTTCGCCCAGGACGGGATAAGCCCCCAGCGCACCAGCATGGTCTGCCGCGCCGGGAGATTGGAGCCCGGCGCGCGCGTCGGACCCGACATTGCCATGAGGATCGGCTGTGTGGGCGCAATGTTGTAGCGCGGCGGAAACGGCTCGAAATCCGTTACCGCCAGAAGCGACTGCACCGCGTCGGGCGTCGATGTCAGGGCAAAGCGACCACACATACCGGTATCACCGGCGACCTAGTACCGGCCGCCTTCCTCATAGAGATAGCGATCATAAAGACGCTGGGCATCGCGCAGGCGGCCCTCGGCGAGGAACAGCTCCGACTCTTTCAGCGAAATCCGGTTGCGCACCTTGCGGCGCTCCTCGCCCTTGGCCGCATCTTCCAGATCGTCATAGAGACGCTCAAGGTCACTCTTCAGCCGGTCGTAGTCAGACTGGGCGTCGTGTACGCGCTTGCCAACCCGATAGGCGTTTTCAAAACCGGGAGCGATGCGCGCCGGGCACGAATTGGCATAGCTGCGGCCTTCGCGCCCAACGCTCAAACCGTTTTCAGGCGTGCAGTAGCGGCGAATGCCGTCTTCCCAGCCCGAACGCCACGCGTTCTCATCGACCGGCAGATTGTACTTCACGCAGGCCTCGCGGTGCCGCTGGATGTAGGAGGTGCTGCGGCCGGCAGCGCCATCGCTGCGCCCCAGATCGCTCCAGTTTACCGTTTCGCACTGGGTCTCGTTTAGCGTTGCGCACGCCGAAAGCGACAGCATGGCCACCAGACCGGCGACAAGTTTTCCGCTCCTCAATGCCTGCATGATTGCGTTCCCCCAACTTATCAGAACATAAATATAGCGCCGGACTTTTGGCGATGAACGGAGAGGATGCAAGGCTTTTGCCGACTAAACCAAAGGAAATACGCGCCGTATCGGCCGCAGTACAAAAGAATGGTTGCTTTCTTCTGGTGCGCCGGGGACGCGCCCCGGCGAAGGATTACTTCGCTTTTCCGGGAGGGCGCGTGGAGGCGGGCGAAACCGCCGAACAGGCGCTGGCCCGCGAGCTTCTGGAGGAAACCGGACTGACCGTGACGACCGCCAGCCCCTATCGCGAGATCGTGCTGAACGGGGACGACGCAAAGATCTATCGGCTCACCGTCTTCTGCGCCACGGTCATGACCGGTGAGCCGGTTGCCGGTGACGATGCAAGCGAAGCCGGCTGGTTTTCCGCCGATGCGTTCGCCGCCATGCCGCTGACCGACAGCACGCGCGAAATCATTGAAGAACTGCAACACCTGGCCGCCTCTTGAACATGGCCTGGAGAATGCTCTCAATCTTGCCACTTTCTTCAAGGCCATGTGCCATACTCTGGAAAAGCACGGGGTTTGACAGTCTGGGGCTCGCTGGGTGACAACACGGCATGCGTAGAGGATCGGTAAGAACAGGGCTTCTGGCCGTGATCGTGATGGCGACGCCTGCCGCGCAGGCCAATGACGCCAGCTATGAGAAGCCGCTTTTGCAGCTCGCGGAGGTGATCGGCTCCGTCCATTATCTGCGCAACCTGTGCGGCGAGAAATCCGGAGCATGGCGCGAGAAGATGGAAGCGCTTCTCGAAACGGAAACGCCGACGCCGGATCGCCGCGAAAAGCTGATCGCCAGCTTCAATCATGGCTACCGCTCCTTCGCCGGCACCTATGAGAAATGCACGGCGCAGGCTCTGGCCGCCATTGACCGGTATATGGAAGAAGGTTCGCGCCTGTCCGAAGAAATCGTGCAGCGCTACGGAAACTGAGACCTGATAATGATGCGGCATCTCCTGAACGTTCAGAGCCTTGCAACCCCGCTGTCGCTGGCCGGGCCCGGATGGCGACTTCTGGCCGGACCGGTAGCGCTGCTGCTGACCATCGGGGCTGCCACCCCGGCGCTGGCGCTGAGCGAACTGCATGAGGCACCGGCAGCGGAAGAAGAAGAAGCAGACACCGACAGCGTGGAGCGTGTTCCGCTTCCCCCGCCCATCCGCATGCCTGCCGGAAACAGCGATACGCCCGGCGACGCAGAGGGGGCGACGCCCCTGAAGGACACCCCCCTGCGTGACACGGTGCGTCCTGACACCGAGATCGGCAAGGATATCCCTCAGGTTCAGTACGATCTGGAGCAGCTGCCCGAACCCGTGCGCCGCATGCATGGCCTGATCGTTGAAGCGACCAAGAGCGGCGACCTCGAACAGCTGCGCCCGTTGATCGGCAACAGCGAAACCGGAACGCGCCTCTCGCTGGGCCTTCTGGAGGGCGACCCGCTTGAGCATCTTCTGGAGTTATCAGGCGACGAGGAAGGTCAGGAAATTCTCGCAATCCTGCTGGAGGTTCTGCAGGCGGGTTATGTGCATCTCGATCAGGGCACGCCGCAGGAAATGTATGTCTGGCCCTATTTCTTCGCCCTGCCGCTGGAAACGCTCGACAAGAAGCAACGTGTGGAACTCTTCACGCTCGTCACGGCCGGCGACTACGAAGACATGAAGAGCTTCGGCGCTTACATCTTCTATCGCGTGGGCATCACACCCGACGGACGCTGGTCCTTCTTCGTCGCCGGAGACTGACTGCAAGCGAAGACCGCATTTCTTGCAATCGGGCACTGCGCCCCCATATCCAATTGAGTTTCAGGGAGGAACGCATGAACGGGATGGCGCAGCCTCGAGCCGGTGCTTTTGCAACTTCCAAAAGCTCGGGCCAACGAACGCGGCTCGTGCGCCGCGTGGTTCTCTTTCAGGTCAAGCTGATGGCCGATGGTCTTCGCGACGTGGTCATGAGCCCGCTCTCGCTGGCTGCTGGCCTGTTTGGCCTTCTGTCGCGCGATGGCAGTGCGGAAATCTATCTGGATCGCCTGATGCGCTTTGGCCGCGACACGGACCACTGGATCAATCTGTTCGATCACCGAAGTGCTCAAGGGACCGACAGAGGCCCCTCCCTCGACAGCATCGCCGATGAAATCGAAGATGCGATCCGCCGTGATTATCAGGATGGCGGGCTGAGCGCGAAAAGCGCGAGAACGCTCGCCGAAGCGGCGGCGCGGTTGCGTGAAAAGACCGGGCGCTAGGGTCAGGACCCTGGGCATGGCCTCAGACAAAGAAGCCGGGTTGTCGCCAGCGCAAAAGCATCCTAGCTAGAGGGCAGGCCCTATCTAGAATCTTCCCCGGATCAGCCATGCCGACCTGCCATCTCGACAATCGCGCGCTCTTCACGCTTGAGGGCCCCGAGGCCGAACATTTTCTGCAAAACGTGATCACCACGGACCTCGCAAAGCTTGGCTCCGGTGAGTGTCGCCCCGGGGCGCTTTTGACGCCGCAGGGCAAGATCCTGTTCGATTTCCTGATCTCAAGGGCGGGCGACGAAGCATTCCGCATCGAATGCCGGGCCGATATTGCAGCAGATCTGGTCAAGCGGCTCACGCTCTACAGGCTGCGCGCCAAGGCTCAGATTTCCTCGCCTGAACAGAGTGTTATCTCTGTTTCATGGGAAAGTGATTCTGGTTCTTCATACAGTGATTCAACCGTAATCGACCGACGTTTCCCAGAGACCATCACGGTCTATCGGCACTATGGAGATGCGCCCGCACAGGATGCCGGCGTCGAGGATCTGGACCGCCTGCGGATCGCCCATGCCGTTGCAGAAAGCGGCAGCGACTACGAACTCGGCGACGCTTTTCCCCATGATGTGCTTTTCGACCAGAATGGCGGCGTCGGCCTCAGGAAGGGCTGCTATGTCGGTCAGGAGGTCGTCTCGCGCATGCACCATCGCGGCACCGCGCGCCGCAGGCTTCTGATCGCTCAGGCCGATGCAGACCTGCCCGCCGCCGGAACCGAGCTCAGGGCAGGCGGCAAGCCGCTGGGCGCGCTTGGAACCGTGTCCGGCAAACAGGCGCTCGCCGTCGCCCGGATCGACCGGGTGAAGGACGCGATGGACGCCGGCAACCCGATCACCGCAGGCGAAACCGAAGTGACCCTCGCCATTCCGGCCTGGGCGACGTTCACCTTTCCGGCCAGTGACGGAGATGCGGGCTGATGGCGGCCCCGACGGCAAAGACCGGAATGCGCGCCTGGCAGCGCATGCTTTCCGGCCGCCGCCTCGATCTGCTTGATCCCTCGCCGCTTGACGTCGAGATCATCGACATCGCACACGGGCTTGCGCGTGTCGCGCGCTGGAACGGGCAGACAAGCGGTGACCACGCCTATTCCGTCGCGCAGCATTCCCTTCTCGTGGAAGAGATCTTCAGCCAGCTTTCGGGCGACGCAACGCCGGACCATGCGCTCGCCGCGCTTCTGCACGATGCCCCGGAATATGTGATCGGCGACATGATCTCGCCCTTCAAGGCAACGCTGGGCGATGATTACAAATCCGTCGAGAAGCGGCTTCAGACAGCCATCCATCTGCGCTTCTCGCTTCCGCCCGACCTCTCGCAAAAGCTGAAAAAGGCCATCAAACGCGCCGACCAGATCGCCGCCTTCTACGAAGCGACGCAACTGGCGGGTTTTGAGGTTCCCGAAGCGGCGAAGTTTTTCGGCCGCCCGCGCGGCATGCCACCGGAAGGCATCGCAATCGCCCCCCAGCCGCCCAGACTGGCGCAGGAAGCCTTCCTCGCGCGCTTTGCGGAAATCGAGCTTGGCCGGCAGGGCTGAGCAGCCGGCTTTGTATTCTCCTCCCTGTCACGCCGGATTTACAGCCGGATGCAAGGCTTGTTAGACACGGGTGTTCGCCGGCTTTCGCAGTCGAGCGCCTGTCGGCCGCTCACGGCGCGCCGCACACAAAGGGAGGGCAAGTTTCTTCCAGCCCTCGCACGCCGCAAACGACCACAATGGCACGGAGACGTCCCCCACAATGGAATTTAAAACTGAGACCATCACGACCGCTGCCCAGGCGGCCTGGGCGGAGGTCAGCGCATTCGCTGTTTCCTACGCCTTCTCGATTCTCGGCGCCATCATTCTCATCATTGCTGGCTTCATCGTCGCAAACATGGTCGAGAAATGGGTGCGCCGCACGCTCGAGCATTTCCGCTCCTTCGACGCCACGCTCACCAGCTTCCTGTCCCAGGTCGCCCGCTATGCGGTTCTGGTTCTCGTCGGCGTCACGGTACTCGCCCAGTTTGGCGTGCAAACCGCCAGCATCATTGCTGCGCTGGGCGCCGCCAGCATCGCCATTGGCCTTGCGCTTCAGGGCACGCTCCAGAATGTGGCGGCCGGCATCATGCTGCTGGTCCTGAAACCCTTCCGGGTCGGCGAGTTCGTGGAAGCCAGCGGCATTTCCGGCACCATCCAGGCCATTGGCCTCTTCGCCACGGAAATGAAGACCGTCGACGGCCTCTACATTCTCGCGCCCAACAGCTCGCTGTGGAACACCTCGGTCACCAATTATTCGCGCAACTCGCGCCGCCGCAACGACCTGGTGATCGGCATCGGCTATGGCGACGACATCGATCTGGCGCAGCAGACCATGATGGATCTGGCCGCTGCCGACGAGCGCATTCTGAAAGATCAGGAACCGGTGACCTACGTGTCCGAACTTGGCGACAGCGCCGTGGCCGTCACGCTGCGCTACTGGACCTCGACCGCCGACTGGTGGCAGACGCGCCTCGACATGACGAAGGCGGCCAAGCAGGCCTTTGACGAGAAGGGCATTTCCATTCCCTTCCCGCAGCGCGATGTGCATTACCTGCCGCTCGACAGCAAGAAGCCCGCCTCCGGCGGCGCCACAAAGGCTCTTGCGAAAGGCTGAACCAAACCGTTCCACCCGTTCACAGGATGGGTGGAACGCCTTTTCTTCAGGGCAACCAACCCGGCATCACCTGCCGGCGATCAGCTGGCGATAGGTGGCATTCGCCAGCTCCAGCAGCTGCGCTTGCGGGATCGCACCGGCCACGGTGTAGGAAAACCCGTTTTCATGCCAGTAGAAGGCGCGGCTACCCTCCTCCTCGAACAGGCGGAATCCTGTTTTCTCATCCTGAAGGCAGTGCGCGACATAAAGAGAAACCCGCTCGCCTTCCGGGTCTTCATACATGAACTGCGCTGCCGTCTTGTCGCCCGAAGGCAGAAGCCGTCCGCCCATGAGGTCGAAACCCTCCGGCCTCAGATCAGGCGCCACCAGCTGGGTGCCCACGCGGTTTGAAAGCCAGCCGACCAGATGGTTGCGATCGCTCGCCCCAACCTCGACCACATGCAGTTTTTCCGACGCATAAACCTGATGCGCCGCGACCGCCTGCCCCACGACTTCAAGCGTGGCAAGCGTTTCTGCACCATTGAAGCCTGTGCGCCCTGCCCAATATCCGGCACTCGCCCCCACTGCCAGAAGCAGCGCGGCAGCCGCTGCAACCATGCTGCGGCGGCGCGCCGGGCTTTTGCGTCGACCGGCTCCCAGCCCCACATCAGATAATCGCTGCGGCGGCTCCTCACCGGCAAGCCCCGAGAGCGTCTCGCGCAGAAGCGCACGGTCGGAAGCATAGCGCGCGCTGAGCGCCCGCATGTCGGGTCGCGCCATGAGCCAGGCTTCATAGGCAGCCATGTCCTCGGCCGGCAACTCGCCATCGAGCGCAAGGTGGATGTCTCTCTCATCAAAGCTGCGTTGCGTCATCATTCCACCGCCTTGAGAATGCGCCGCCGCCGCGCAAGATCGAGCACGTCACGCAGATCCTGCCGCCCGCGCGCCACGCGCGACATAAGCGTTCCCGTCGGGATGTCCAGAACCTGTGCAGCCTCGGCGTAGCTCATGCCCTCCACGCCGACCAGCAGAATGGCGGCGCGCCGCTCGGGCGCCACGTCCTGAAGGGCGTCGAGCACGTCGCGCAGATCAAGAACGCCATTCTGTTCCGGCGCGCTCGACAGATCCGGCGCATCGAATGCCACCTGATCAGACACCTCGCCACGCCGTTTGCGCGCGCGGACGCCATCCACGAAAAGATTGTGCATCAGCGTGAAGAGCCATCGGCGCGGCGACGTGCCGGTCTGCCAGTTGTCGAGCCGCAGAAAAGCGCGCTCCAGACAGTCCTGCACGAGATCGTCAGCGGCATCGGCATCATGCATGAGCGCGCGCGCATAGCGCCGGAGCCCCGGTATCTCGCCGACAATCGCCTTTCGTCTGCCGTCCATGCCCCTGCCCGTCTTTCGGACGGGTCCTGATGCTTCTTTTACATCAACGCTTCTGTCCGCCGGTTTATTCCCATGACGCCAGCTAAATTATGAGAAAAACTGATCTTTCGTGCACAATTTGTCGATTAAAACAGTTGCACTGCTGAGCTAGGTTGCACGCCGAAACGTCCTCCCACACTGGAAGCGCAAGGCGAAAACTCCCATGACACAGCAAAGCACCAGCCGGGATGCCGGCCAGCCCTCTTTTCCCTGGCTGGTGGTTGTCTGCGGATGCCTGATCGCGGCACTGAACTTCGGCCCACGTTCGGCGATGGGTTTCTTTCAGCTCCCGCTTCTGGCCGAAACCGGCTGGGACCGCACCACATTCGGCCTTGCCATGGCGATCCAGAACCTGCTCTGGGGCGTCGGTCAGCCGATCTTCGGCGCGATAGCAGACCGGTTTGGAACCTGGCGGGTTCTGGCGCTTTCTGCGGTGATCTACGCTGCCGGTCTTCTGATGATGTCGATGCCCACCAGCGAAGCCATGCTGCATATCGGCGGTGGCGTGCTTGTGGGGCTCGGCGTCGCGGGCGGCTCCTTCGGCATCATTCTCGCGGCCTTCGCGCGCAGCACGCCTGCCAACAAGCGCAGCCTGATCTTCGGTCTGGCGACTGCCGCCGGCTCGGCCGGCATGTTCGTCTTCGCCCCGATCAGTCAGGGGCTGATTGATGCATTCGGCTGGTCGGACACGCTTGTCTATATGAGCATAGCCATGCTGGTGGTGCCGCTTCTGGCAATCCCGCTCGTCGGCAATGCCGCCACCGCCAGAAACAGCGCCGAGATCTTCAAGCAGACCATCGGCGAAGCGTTGCGCGAGGCTTTCGGCCATCGCAGTTTTCTTTTGCTGGTTGCGGGCTTCTTCGTCTGCGGTTTTCAGGTCGCCTTCATCACCGCGCACTTCCCCGCCTATATCGGCGACATCGGCATTGATGCGCGCTATGCGGTAATCGCGCTGGCGCTGATCGGCTTTTTCAACATTATCGGCTCTCTGGCGTCCGGCTATATCGGTCAACGCTATTCAAAGCCGGGCTTCCTGTCGCTGATCTATATCGCGCGCTCCATCGCGGTGACGGCCTTCCTGCTCCTGCCCCAGACACCCACAAGCGTCATCATCTTCGCCATCGTCATGGGGCTTTTATGGCTCTCCACCGTGCCCCCGACGAACGGTCTGGTGGCGATCATGTTCGGCACGGGCCATCTGGGGCTTCTGGGCGGGATCGTGTTCTTCTCCCACCAGGTCGGCTCCTTCCTGGGCGTCTGGCTCGGCGGCTATCTCTACGACATTTTCGGCAGCTACGATCCCGTGTGGTGGCTTGGCGTTCTGCTCGGCCTGTTCGCTGCCGTGGTGCACATGCCGATCCGGGAAGCAGCTGTTACGCGCCCGTCCCTCGCCCCGGCAGAATAAGCGAAGATCAGTCCGCGGCGCGCTCGGCGCTACGGGCCAGCGCCATCAGAAAACCGCCGCGCGCATCGGGCTCTTCCATGCCGCGCGGCTCGTATACATTGCGATGAAAGAAGAAGCCGGTCAGCCGATAGGCGTCATCGAGCGCTTCGCGCGTCGTCTCCGCCGTGTTCCGCGTGGTCAGAAAAGCCGGCAATGGCAAAAGCTTGTCGCGCCACGGCGTTCCGGCCTCCTGCGTCACCGCACGCCCCGATTTGGGAGAGACATAGGCCAGCCCTTCGCGGCTTCCCGTAAGCGCGCATTTTCCAAGGTCGAGCCCGAAACCCAGCTCGTCCAGAAGCGCCAGCTCGAACCGCACCATCAAAGGCCCGGCAATCTCGGGCTCGTCCAGATGCGCCGTGATGACCCTGAGTGTTTCGTAGAGCCCCGCATGCGCGTCGCGCTCGGGCATGAGCCGCAGATGTGCGGCCAGAAGCTGGATGCCGTGGATGGCGACGGCCGAGGCGAGCAATCGCGCGGCGTTGAGCTCCAACGGTTCAACCTGAAACGCGCCGAGATGCTCTTCAAGCCGGGCGCGCCAGACGAGATCAACACGATTGCCCGGCTGCAGAAGTGGCTGCATGCGGCGTGACCGGCCACCCTTCACCAACCCCAGATGACGGCCATGCGCCGCCGTCATCGTTTCAAGGACGACGCTCGTCTCGCCATACTTTCTGGCGCCCAGAATGATCCCTTCGTCGCGCCATTCCATGCGGCCACTGTCCTCCCGTCAGGACGGGAATTCAAGCCCCATCTCGCGGTAGCGCTCTGGGTCATTGCCCCAGCCTTCGCGCACCTTCACGAACAGGAAGAGATGAACCTTCTGCTCGAGAATATCAGCGATTTCCTCACGCGCGGCCTGTCCGACGGCACGGATGGCCGAGCCCTTGTGGCCGAGCACGATTTTCTTCTGGCTGTCGCGCTCCACATAGACGACCTGGTCGATGCGCACGGACCCGTCCTTGCGCTCCTCCCATTTCTCCGTCTCCACATGGATGGCGTAAGGCACTTCCTGATGCAGCCGCAGGAACAGCTTCTCGCGCGTGATCTCGGCAGCGAGCTGGCGCATCGGCAGATCCGAAATCTGGTCTTCCGGATAGTACCAGGGACCGACCGGCAGCGTTTCAGCGAAATAGGAAAGCAGGTCATCGCAGCCCGAGCCCTGCAGCGCCGAGACCATGAAGGTGCGCTCGAACGCCACCGCCTCATTGGCCTTTGCCGCCAGCTCAAGAAGGGTTTCGCGCTTCACGCGGTCGACCTTGTTGAGGATGAGGATCTTGGGCTGAGCGACGTCCTTGAGCTTTTCAAGAATGGCTGCCGCATCTCCCTTGATGCCGCGTTCGGCATCGATGAGGAACGCCACCACATCGGCGTCCTTGGCCCCACCCCAGGCGGTGGTGACCATGGCGCGGTCGAGCGTGCGGCGCGGGTTGAAGATGCCCGGCGTGTCGATGAACACGATCTGCGCACTCTCATGGGTGGCGATGCCGCGCACGATGGCGCGGGTCGTCTGCACCTTATGGGTGACGATGGACACTTTTGCGCCCACGAGCTGATTGAGCAGCGTCGATTTGCCGGCATTCGGCGCGCCGATCAGCGCCACGAAGCCGGAGCGGGTTTCACCCTGCGGGCTGTCAATCGATATGTCTTCACTCATGATACGTTCTCGTTTCTATGCCAGACGCCTTCGCGCTCCAGCATGGTCGTGGCCGCCGCCTGCTCGGCTTCGCGCTTGGAGCGTCCCTTGCCGAATGCGGGGTCATAACCCTTGATCTTTACGGCGACCGAGAAGACCGGATCGTGATCCGGTCCCTGCCGATCGTCAACACTATAGGCTGGCGTGACGCCAGCAACCTGATGCGCCCATTCCTGCAGCGCTGTCTTGGGATCGCGTCGGTCAGCGCCCTTGGCCCGCGCGCGCGATCCCCAATGGGTGCGAACGAATGTGCGGGCCGCGTCGATCCCCGCTTCCAGGAAGACGACCGCAATCAGGGCTTCCATCACATCGGCGCGCAGATTGATCTGTTTGCGTGTCGCAGCGCCACGCAAATCGCTGCCCATATGGATCAGCGGGCTGATATCCAGTTCGTCGGCGACTTCGGCCAGCGTCTCGGCATTCACCAGCGCATTGAGGCGCACCGAGAGTTCGCCTTCCGGTGCTTTGGGAAAGCTCTCGAAAAGCAGTTCGGCAACGGCCAGTCCGAGAACCCGGTCGCCGAGAAATTCAAGACGCTGATAGTCCACGCCCGCGCGACCGCGCGCGCTGGAATGCGTCATCGCTTCCTCGACCAGCGCGGCGTCTTTGTAAGCAAACCCGGTGCGCCGGGACACTTCAGCGACGAGCTGGGGTCCGCGCAGACGTTTGACAGCCATGGTTTTTGGCAAGGCTCAGTCGACCCAGTTGAGAATGCGCGACGGGCGCACTTCCGACGGCCAGCGCCACAGCTCAAGCGGACTTGCACCGCCGGCGATGGAGAAGAAGATCACATTGGCGCGGCCCACCAGGTTTTCAGCCGGCACGAAACCGACCGAGAAACGGCTGTCGGCAGAGTTGTCGCGGTTGTCGCCCATCATGAAGTAATGGCCTTCAGGAACCACGAACTCACGCGTGTTGTCGCCCAAGCCGGTCTCCGTCAGGTCCAGCGTCTCGTAGGAAACGCCATTGGGCAGGGTCTCGCGATAGACGTCGACCGGGCGGTCCATCTCCGTGATGTCGGGATCGGTGATCTGGCCAAGCTTCTCGCGCTGCACCGGCTCATCATTGATGAAGAGAACACCATCGCGCATCTGGATCTTGTCGCCCGGCAGGCCAACCACACGCTTGATGTAATCGATGGACGGGTTCGGCGGGAATTTGAACACCACCACATCGCCGCGCTCGGGCTCGGACGCCCAGATACGGCCGGAGAACAGCGGCGGCGAGAACGGCAGCGAATGGCGAGAATAACCGTAAGCCCACTTGGTGACGAACAAATAGTCGCCTTCAAGCAGGGTCGGACGCATCGAGCCTGATGGAATGGAGAATGGCTGAAAAAAGAAGGTGCGGATAACCAGCGCCAGAATAAGCGCCTGGACGATCACGCTCACCGTCTCGCCTGCCCCGCCCGATTTCTTCTTCGTCTTGTCAGCCACGCTCATTACTTCCTCGGTTCGACTGTTTCGGCACGGTCTTATCGCGCCAGAAAGGCGGCGGCAATGCGACAACGCTCCCTTGCGCAGTTTTCAGCCTCAGTTTCCCGTGTCGGGAACCGCCTCGATAATCACGAATGCCTGAGCCAGCGGAAAGTCGTCGGTAATGGTCAAATGGACAAGCACTTTCATTCCAGGCGGCGTCATGTTCATGGCGTGCTCGCGCGCGCGTCCGGAAAGCTCCATGGTCGGCTTGCCGCCCGGCAGGTTCACGACGCCCATTTCGCGCCAGAAGACACCGCGCGAAATGCCCGTGCCCAACGCCTTGGAGCAGGCTTCCTTGGCTGCGAAGCGCTTGGCGTAGGAGGCAGCACGCTCGCGGCGCTTGTCAGACTTCGCGCGCTCCACCTCCGTGAACACACGCTGCGTGAACCGTTCGCCGTAGCGATCGAGCGTTTTTGCGACGCGTCGAATGTCGATCAGGTCGCTTCCGATACCGATAATCATGAACTTGTTGCCGTCCCTGCACCAAAGGCCTGCTGGTTCGCCCTGCGGCGTGCGCGCTCGGCAAGGCGTTTGCGGCGCTGCTCACGAAACCCGAAAACCGCCCAGCGCGTCAGAAAATAGAAGACCAGAGCGAAGGTGATCCCGAGCGGCAGAGCGCCGATGGACATGGGCTTCAGGAGTGGCTCCCAGAGCTGCGAGAATTCGAGATGGCTCAGCATCTTGCCCAGATGGATGGGCGCTCCCTGAGGAATATCGCCACCATAGAGGATCATGCGCCCGGTCTCGAGCGTCGCGCCCCAGATGAAGGGGAATGTCAGCGGATTTCCAATGGCGGTGCCGATGGCCGAGGCGACAAGGTTTCCGCCCAGGCACCAGGCCAGACCGGCGGCGATGAAAAAGTGAAAGCCCATGAAGGGCGTGAAGGACGCAAAAACGCCTGCCGCAACACCGGCTGCGATGGCATGCGGCGTTGCCGTGAGCCGAAGGGCCCGCTTTACGAAATATTGTGCGGATCGCCAGAAAGACCGACGCGGCCAAACGAGGGTTCGCGTCTTTTCCCATAAATCGGCAGGTTTTCTACGTCGAAACAACATCGCGACTACACCGCACCCCCGAATGCCAACATGCTTCTCCCCCAGCACTCCGATCCTATAAGACCGACCTCCTTAACGGCGCGTTCCCGCAAACCGGTTTGTGCATCGATATAGGCAAGCTGAGACAGATGGGGCAAGGGCAACCACTCGACCAATTGCGCTTCCGAAGAGATGGCCGGAAACGCGATTGTTCTAAGCGCCTGAAACGGCAGAATTTTGACGCCGCCGATCAATCAGTGACCGCATGACGCGCGGCTATGAAACGCGCGCCATGTTTCTGTCCTGAAGCATGTAGCCGCGGCTCTCGCTCCAGCCGAGTTCAGGGTGACTCGCAACCTGATGCGCCAGATACTGGATGCGCCAGCTGTCGACGACCTGATAGCCAAGCGCCTCCAGATCATCCAGAAAGCGGGCCTTGTTGCGGATATGGTAGGGCAGATAGGTCGGCCCGCCACGCTGCAGCGTGTAGACCGAAGGCCCTTCCCTTAAGGCGACCTTGTTGAGAAGGATAACCCTTGGCCGCGCAGGCAGGCTTTTGACGAAATCGGGAAACGGCATATCCAGATATTGCAGCAGTCCCGAGCAAAGCAGGATGTCCGCTTCTTCTATTTCCTCAAGGCAATCGCAAAACGAGAGCTGCTCCTCCAGACCTTCGGAAACCGCCATCTCCCTTCCCGCCTTCACCATCGCCGGCAGTTCATAGACCTGCCATTGCACCCGTGAGAGATCCAGAAGGTCACGAAAGGCACGGAACTTGGTGCCCACATGCCCACCGGCATCCAGCAGGCGCAACGGCGCGCCATTGCGTGCGCGCAGCTCCCGTTCGAGCCAGAAGAGGATCGGGTAATCCCAGTCAATGACCCGGCTCATCTTGTCGAGCGCAACGGGCACGACCACTTCGTGATCGTAATCGGTCAGCGCCCAGCCCGGCGCTGCGCGCACGGCGCTTTGCCGGTCTGGATATGCGCCCGTCAGCTCCGCACGGCGGGCGACGAGATGCAGCTTTGAAAGGGCGGAGCGTAACGGCCGGGCGGCGCGCTTGATCCCGCCACTGTCGAAATGCAGTAGAGCTTTCATATCAGCCTCTCTTGAACAGAAGGAGCGTTCCTCCCCGCGCCCGGACGAACGCACGGCGATGCGTGAGGCGTTCAGATCGCGCGGGGAGAATGTTCAGGAGAGGTTTTGACGGGGCGGCTTGAGCAATCGTTTAGCCTGAAAGGCGCAGATGTTTTCTGCCGGATCAGCGGCCAGACACGCGGCGAAGCGCACAGGCCGGATGGCATGGAAAGAGGACTGCCCCATGGGCATGCAGTGATGAGCGCAGCAATCCTGAGCGGAGGCATCCACGTCATCATGAGCCCCGCCCTCACGCCCATGATCAGCGGCGACTGCAATCACGCTTGCGGTTGCCATCTCGGGAGCCGGGTGGGCGCTGGCCCCAGGCATTGGGTAGAACAGCAAAACGATCAGGGTGAAAACCGCGATCACCCCGCCTACTCCCAGTCTCGCCAAAGGCGTATCTTGCCAGAAACAGCGCATTCGGCACGTTGTTCATGAGCGCTGGTCGGGTCAATTCACCCCGGCCGCGCCGCAAGTAACCAATTTGCAGACGGGCGGGCCATTTTGCTGACTGTCGGGGCGGCGCAACCGCCTATTGGCGCATGCCCCACCACCATCGGACAGCGGGCCGCAACATTGTGATGCCTTGCCCACCCGTGCGATCAGCCGTTCACGCGGTGCGCATCGCTCACGCTCGTGATTTCCTTGAGTTGCGAAATCAGCCGATTGAGATGCTTCAGGTCCCAGACCTCGAGATCGAACAGCATTTCGGTGAAATCGGGTGCCGTGCGCTCCATGGCGAGCGTGTGAATATTGGCGTCATTTGAGGCCACCACCTGCGCGATCTCGGCCAGCGAGCCGGGCTCGTTGATGGCCGTGACGGACATGCGGACCGGGAAGCGCTCCTTCATGTGCTCGTCAATGTCCCAGCGCACATCGATCCACCGCTCCGGCTGATCGTCGAACGCGGTGAGCGCCGGCGACTGGATCGGATAAATGGTGATGCCGGAACCGGGTTGAAGAATGCCGACAATGCGATCGCCCGGCACCGCCCCTTCAGGCGCGAAGCTGACCGGCAGATCGCCCGTCACGCCGCGAATCGGCACGGCGCTGCCCTGCGGGGTTTCGCCCGAAGCATCACGCGTGGTGCGCTTGGCCTTGCGCGAAGAGCGGCCGGGGATCTGGAACAGCATGCCCGCCGCATTGCGCAGGTTGAACCAGCCCTCTTCACGCTCCTTGGGGGCCTGCGTGACGCGCTCGTCCTTGTAGTCGGGGAACACGGCGCGAACCACGTCCTGCGAGGAAAGCTCCCCGCGCCCGACCGCAGCCAGAACATCCTCCACATCCTGCCGACCGAGCCGGTGCAGCACCGGCTTCAGCGCATCGCGCGAAAAGGTCTTTTCGGCCCGCTCGAAGGCGCGCTCGAGAATGCGCGCGCCGAGACCGGAATACTGTTTGCGGATCGCGTTTCGCGTGGCGCGGCGGATGGCGGCGCGCGCCTTGCCGGTGACAACGACCGATTCCCACGCCGCCGGCGGCACCTGCGCCTTGGAGCGGATGATCTCCACTTCGTCGCCGTTCTTCAGCTCGGTCATGAGCGGCATGATCCGGCCATTGACCTTCGCACCCACACAGGTGTCGCCCACCTCGGTGTGGACCGCATAGGCAAAGTCGATGGGCGTTGCCCCGCGCGGCAACGCAATCAGCCGCCCCTTGGGCGTGAAGCAGAAAACCTGGTCCTGGAACAGTTCCAGCTTGGTGTTTTCGAGGAAGTCTTCCGGCGTATCGCCCTCAGACAGCGCCTCGATGGTGCGCCGCAGCCAGGCATAGGCATTGGTGTCGCGCGAGATGCGGTGATCCGCGCCGTTCACCTTGCCGCCGAAATCCTTGTAGATCGAATGCGCGGCAACACCGTATTCGGCAATGCCGTGCATGTCATAGGTGCGGATCTGCAGTTCCACGCGCTGGCGCGACGGCCCGACAATCGTCGTATGGATAGACCGGTAGTCATTCTGCTTGGGCGTGGAGATGTAGTCCTTGAAGCGCCCCGGCACCATCGACCAAGTGGAGTGGATGACGCCCAGCGCCCGGTAACAGTCTTCGACCGTATCGACGAGCACGCGGAAACCGAAAATGTCCGACAGCTGCTCGAAGGAAAGCGCCTTCGTCTCCATCTTGCGGAACACCGACCAGGGCTTCTTCTGGCGGCTCTTCACCGTCGCCTCGATCTGGTGTTCTGTAAAGAGGTGTGACAGCGCCTCTTCAATGGCCTTGATGACCCCGCGATTGCGCTCGAAGAACTCCGCCAGCCGCTCCGTCACCGCGCGAAACGCTTCGGGATTGATGTGGCGGAAGGCGAGCTCTTCAAGCTCCTCGCGCATGTCCTGCATGCCCATGCGGCCGGCCAGCGGCGCATAGATGTCCATCGTCTCTTCGGCGATCCGGAGCCGCTTGTGCTCGGGCACGTGATCGAGCGTGCGCATGTTGTGCAGGCGGTCGGCGAGCTTCACCAGAAGCACGCGCACATCGTCGGAAATGGCGAGCAGAAGCTTGCGCAGGTTTTCTGCCTGATGCGCCTTCTTGGAAACGAGATCGAGGCGCTTCAGCTTGGTCAAACCCTCGACGAGCTTGCCGATATCGGGGCCGAACAGTTCATCGATCTCGGCGCGCGTGGCGCTCGTATCCTCGATTGTGTCATGCAGGAGGGCGACAGCAATGGTCGCCTCGTCCAGATGCATGTCGGTCAGGATGGCGGCAACTTCGAGAGGATGTGAAAAATAGGGATCGCCAGAGGCGCGGCGCTGATGACCGTGCTTCTGCATTGCGTAGACATAGGCCTTGTTGAGTAGCGCCTCATTGACGTCCGGCTTGTAGCGTTGAACACGCTCGACAAGCTCGTATTGACGCATCATGGGCGGCTTCCTCTGTTCTTATTGTCGTCTACGCAAAGCAAAACATGCGCCGCGAGGTGCACGGCGCATGTTTAAGATAGGCAGGAATGTTCCGGCAAGGAAGAGATTGCCATGCCGAACATTCGTGTCGATCAGAAATCGTCGCTTTTTTCCGGCGGCACGAGGCCTTCGATGCCGGCGAGCAGATCTTCTTCGCTCATGCGGTCGAAGGAAATCTCCTCCTCCGGCTGCTCTGCGCTTGCTTCCACGGCCTCGGCGGACGGCTCGCTGATCTCCGGGAGATCGGCTTCCGGCTCGTCAACCTCGACATGCTTCTGCAGCGAGTGAATCAGATCTTCTTTGAGGTCGCCCGGAGACAGGGTCTCGTCAGCGATCTCGCGCAGGGCGACAACGGGGTTCTTGTCGTTGTCGCGGTCCACGGTAATTGCTTCGCCCTGCGAAATCTGGCGGGCGCGGTGGCTCGCCAGGAGCACGAGATCAAAGCGGTTATCGACCTTGTCGATACAGTCTTCAACGGTCACACGGGCCATTCAGTGCCCCTTTCATGCGTAAATCTGCAAGGAAATCCAGCGCGTCAATACCCTGCCAGCCCGAAAAATTCAAGGCCGAGACGCAACGCTTGCTTTCCGATCAACACGCAATTGCGGCGCGGTGATGGCAGCCGGCGCACCAGCCCACAGCTTGTAATTATGACGAATTTATATATTGGTTGGAACTATCATAGTTCAGCGCTATTTCCTCATAAGAGATAGCTTTTTGGGCACCTTCCGGCGCGACACTTTCGTTTTGTGCGCCAACCTTTTTTGAAACAGGAAATTTGACGATGTTCGATCCACGGGAAAAGATAGCGCTCTTCATTGATGGCGCAAATTTGTATGCCACATCGCGGGCATTAGGGTTCGACATCGATTACCGCAAGCTCCTGAGCAGCTTCAAGGAACGCGGCTACCTGCTGCGCGCCTACTACTACACCGCTCTGGTGGAGGATCAGGAGTATTCGTCCATTCGCCCGCTGATCGACTGGCTGGATTACAATGGCTACAAGGTCGTTACCAAGCCGGCCAAGGAGTTCACCGACTCCGCAGGTCGCCGCAAGATCAAGGGCAACATGGACATCGAGCTGGCAATCGATGCGCTCGAGCTGTGCGACGTGGTCGATCATTACGTGATCTTCTCCGGTGACGGTGACTTCCGCACGCTGGTCGAGGCTCTTCAGCGCAAGGGCCGCAAGGTCAGCGTCGTTTCCACCATCCAGTCCCAGCCGCCGATGATCGCTGACGATCTTCGCCGTCAAGCGGACAATTTCATCGATCTCTCCTCATTGCGCGACGAAGTTGGCCGTGCGACAAGCGAGCGGCCTTCCCGCAAGGCTGATCCTGAAGATGACGAGACGTTCGACGATCTATGAGCACTGTTCCGGCGCAGGCCACCGAGCCGCCGCGTGATTGCGCGCTTTGTCCGCGCCTGCACCAGTTCATCGCAGACTGGCGCGTCAAGGAGCCCGAGTGGCACAACGCGCCGGTCCCGGCCTTTCTTCCCAAAGGCGGTGACGACAATGTCTCGCTTCTGATTGTCGGCCTCGCACCGGGCCTGCGCGGCGCGAACAAATCCGGCCGCCCCTTCACCGGCGATTACGCCGGCGACCTCCTCTACAGCACGCTGAAACGCTTTGGTTTCGCCGAAGGAGAGTATGAGGCGCGCCCAGACGACAGACTCACCCTCATCGATGCGGCAATCGTTAATGCCGTGCGCTGCGTGCCGCCGGAAAACAAGCCCGTGGGTTCGGAAATAAACACCTGCCGCGAACACTTTTTCGCCCCCACGATGAAGCGCTTCAAAAACATGAAGGCCATCCTGACGCTCGGCGTGATCGCGCATCAGTCAACCGTGCGCGCCCTTGGCGGCCGCGTCGCGGCACACAAGTTCGCGCATGGCGCGCGCCAGGAAGTCGCCGGCTTTTCCATATTCTCGAGCTACCACTGCTCGCGCTACAACACGAACACCGGTCGCCTGACCGAAGACATGTTCGTCAGCGTTTTCCGCGATATACGCGAATTTCTCGATAATTAGATTCTGATGGCGAAACGCTTCTGCGGCAGTCTGCGGATCAACCGCTCTGCTTCAGCAGCCTTGCCTTTTCGCGGTTCCAGTCGCGCTTCTTGGCAGTCTCGCGCTTGTCGTGCAGCTTCTTGCCGCGCGCCACGGCGACCTGGAGCTTGGCCAGCCCGCGCTCGTTGAAATAGAGCTTGAGAGGCACGAGGGTCATGCCCTCCCGCTCGATTGACTGGGCGAACCTTGAGAGTTCCCGCTTGGAGATCAGCAGTTTGCGCTTGCGCCGCGGCTCATGGTTGAACCGGTTGCCGGCGGAATATTCCTGGATATACGAGTTGATCAGCCAGCATTCGCCGTCCTCTATCGAGGCATAGGCTTCCTGGATGTTCGCATGCCCTTCGCGCAGCGACTTCACTTCGGTGCCCGTCAGAACAATGCCGGCTTCCAGCGTGTCCAGCACTTCATAGGAGAAGCGCGCCTTGCGGTTTTCGGCAATCGTCTGAACGTTCGGATTCTTGTCTTTCGCCATGTGTCCCAAATGCGCCGGAAGCGCTCATGAGCGCTTCCGCCTTCCAGCGGGCAGAAGAATGCCCGTTTGTTTCACCGCATTTGTGCGATGCCGGGCGTATTTGCCCGGCTGCAAAATGCTCTACTTCAGCAGGCCTGCGTGCTGCATGGCTGCGTCGATGGCCGCCGCGGTGGAAACCTCGATCGGCACGAGCGGCAGGCGGACCCGATTTTCGGCCTTGCCGAGACGCGACAGCGCATATTTCGCACCGCACAGGCCCGGCTCGATGAAGATCGCCTTGTGCAGCGGCATCAGCCGGTCCTGCAGCTCAAGGGCCTTTTCCTTGTCATTGGCAAGCGTTGCCGCCTGGAACTCCGCGCACAGGCGCGGCGCAACATTGGCCGTCACCGAAATGCAGCCGACGCCGCCATGTGCGTTGAAGCCCAGAGCCGACGCATCTTCGCCGGAGAGCTGGATGAAGTCCTTGCCGCAGGTGAGACGCTGCTCTGAAACGCGGTCGACCTTCGCCGTTGCGTCCTTCACACCGACAATATTGGCAAAGTCCTTCGCCAGCCGGCCCATGGTCTCGGGCGACATGTCGATCACCGAACGCGGCGGAATGTTGTAGATGATGATCGGCAGGCTCGTCGAACGCGCCACCGTCGCAAAATGCTCATAGAGACCGTTCTGCGTCGGCTTGTTATAATACGGCGTGACCACCAGTGCCGCGTCGGCCTTCACCTCTTCGGCGAACTTGGCCAGCGCAACGGCTTCGCGGGTGGAATTGGACCCTGCGCCTGCGATCACCGGAACGCGACCGGCAGCCGTCTCGACGCAGATCTGGACCACTTCGCGATGCTCTTCATGCGTCAGCGTGGGCGTTTCGCCCGTGGTGCCGACCGGAACAAGACCCGTCGTGCCTTCGGCAATCTGCCATTCAACGAGTTCGCGAAACGCTTTTTTGTCCAGGCTGCCATCTTTGGCAAACGGTGTCACAAGCGCTGTGAGAGACCCCCTGAACATAATGTCGAACTCCTGAATGAGATTGGATGCAATTATGACGGCCAGAACCGCCGACGGATGCTTCTAGCCGAAGATGTCGCGGCGCACCATAGTCTTGCCATCTCTTGCCCGCAAGAATCCGACCTGAGTGGCATGTTTGCTTCAGCAGGACGGGGTCGGGCCCGTCTCGCCGAAAAAAAACAGCGTCCACGCTGGTTCATTATCGTCGGACCTCTGGTCGACCTGTTCGGGTGCTTTTTGCATGAAGACATCAGCCGCGCTTGTCCCGCTGCTTCTCCTCTCCGTTTCGACAATCGTGCAGGCCCAGTCTTTGCCCGAAATGGCGCCCATCCCCTTTGCGCGTCCCGATGCAGCAACTGCGCCCAGCGCCGTGATTGACGCGCTGACCCGTGCAACCGTGCGCCCCAATGTCGTGGACGGCGAAACCGGTCAGTCGACCGACATGCGCGCCATGGTCGCGGGACTGGACGCCATCTCGACCGGAGATCCCGAAACGGCGCGCACCCTGCGCAACAGCATGACGGAAAACGGGCTCGAGCGCCGCATTTTGAGCTGGTCTCTGGTTCTTTCCGCAAGCGACACGCTGTCCAGCGCCGAAATTGCCAAGACTGCCGGCGACCTCGCCGGCTGGCCCGGCATGCTCACCCTGCGCGATCACAGCGAGCGGGCGCTTTATCGCGAGAATCAGCGCCCCAATGTGGTCGTCGCCCTGCTTGGAGACATGCCGCCCCGAACCTTTGAGGGAACGGTGGCGCTTGCCCGCGCGCATCTGGCGCTATCGCAGGAAGACAAGGCGCGTGCGCTGGTATCCACATTCTGGCGCGGGGCAAAACTCGATGCGGCGCGCGAAACAGCGTTCATGAAAGAGTTCGACACCCTGCTCTCAACCGCCGACCACCGGGTGCGGATGGAGCAGATGCTTTATAATGCGCGCATACGCTCCGCCGAACGCGTCGCAGAACGCGCCGGCGGTGTGGAACTGACCAAGGCATGGGCGGCGGTCATTCGCGGCGAGAAAAATGCGGAAGAGCTGCTCGACGCCGTGCCCGAGGCGCAGCAGAGCGCCGGATATCTTTTCGCCAAAACCCGTTATTTGCGCCGCAGCGGCCGGTTCGACGAGGCTGCAAAGGTCATGCTGACCGCGCCGCAGGATGCGCAAAGCCTGATCGACCCGGATGAATGGTGGGTGGAGCGACGCGTCCTCTCCCGCGAGCTTCTGGATATCGATGACGCGGAAACGGCCTATAAGGTCGCGGCGAACCATGCGGCCGAAAGCCCTTCGCGGGCAGCCGATGCGGAGTTCCATGCCGGCTGGTATGCACTGCGCATGCTCGACAGGCCTGAAAAGGCGGCAGAGCATTTCACGCGCATCGCCGAAATCGCCGAAGGGCCGATTTCCAACGCCAGAGCGCATTACTGGCTCGGCCGCGCGGCAGATGCCGGCGGCTCCGGGGATGCGGACGCCCATTATAAAGAGGCAGCGCGCTTCGGCGCGACCTTCTACGGGCAGCTGGCGACGGCCCGGCTTGGGCAATCAAAGCTTGCAGCCGATGCGCCTGCCCCCCGGGACGAGGACCGGCGGCATTTTTTTGCCCGCGACATGGTGCGAGCAATCAAGAGCCTGGAACAGACAAGCCATGCATGGCGCGCTGGCAGCCTTTACCGGAAACTCGCGCAACAGCTCGACAATCCGGGCGAGCTAGCGCTTCTGGCCAATATGGCGGCAAACCGAGGCGACTACACAACGGCGCTGCGCGTCGGCAAGATCGCAGCCGGGCGCGGACTGGACATCGGCGCGCTTGCCCATCCGGTCGGCGCGATCCCGGATGCCGCCGCCATCCCGTCCGCCCGACAGGCCCTCGCCTACGCCATTGCCCGGCAGGAAACCGAGTTCAACGCCGCAGCCGTCTCGCCCGCCGGAGCGCGCGGCCTCCTGCAGCTCATGCCTGCAACGGCACAGGAAATGGCGCGCAAGAGCGGCCTGCCCTATTCCCGCGCCCGCCTGACGGCAGACCCCACCTACAATGTGACGCTTGGCGCAGCCTATCTGGAAGAACAGCTCGCGCGCTTTAACGGCTCCTACATCCTCACCTTCGCCGGCTACAATGCCGGCCCGAGCCGCGCCACGGAATGGATGGGACGCTATGGTGACCCACGCGGAAAATCGGTGGAGGAGATCGTCGACTGGATCGAACGCATTCCCTATTCGGAGACACGCAACTATGTTCAACGGGTGATGGAGAATCTGCAGATCTACAAGATGCAGTTGACCGGCCGGTTCGACATCGAAAAAGATCTGACGGTCGGCGGTTGATCCAGATCGGATCGACGCGCCAAGCCGTCTGACAAAACGACAGACAGGCGACATTCGAGGGAAGCTGTGTCGGAAGAAGATTTTCGCGATGTCTACTACACGGCGCAGGATGGCCTGAAACTTCACGCTCGCGTTTATGGTGAAAACAATCCCGGCCTGCCCGTGGTTTGCCTTCCCGGCCTGACACGCAATGCGCGGGACTTCCACCCGCTCGCCCTTTTCCTCGCGACCGATGCCCCGAAACCGCGCAAGGTTGTCACCTTCGATTATCGCGGACGCGGCCTGTCCGACCGCGACCCGGACTGGCGTCATTATGACGTGGCCATTGAGGCCGCCGACATCACCGCCGGCCTTGCCGTTCTGGGCGTCGAACACGCAGCCTTCATCGGCACCTCGCGTGGCGGATTGATTATCATGGCGCTCAGCGCCTCACGGCCTGCCCTTTTGAAGGCAGTTGTTCTCAACGATATCGGCCCGGTGGTGGAAGGAGACGGTCTTGCCCAGATCCGCTCCTATCTGCAACGCGCGCCCAAACCGGCCACACTCAAAGAAGCGATTGAGATCCAGAAAACCATCCATGGCGATGCCTTTTCCGCCCTTTCGGATGAAGACTGGGAACGCTTTACCGGTGCGCTCTATCGGCAGGAAAACGGAAGCCTTCTGGCGGATTTCGATCCGAAACTCGTCAAGCCACTCAAAGAGATAGACCTGGATCGCCCGCTTCCGGAGCTATGGCCGCTCTTTTCCGGCCTGACCGGCATTCCGCTTCTTGCGGTGCGCGCTGAGAATTCGCGTCTTCTCTCCATGAAAACACTGGGCGAGATGGAAACCCGGCATCCTGACATGCAGTCCATTGTCGTTCCCGGACAGGGACACGCACCACTGCTCGAAACCGGTGATTTGCCGGAAAACATCGCAGCCTTTGTCGATCAGGCCGAAAAAGCACCGCGACACTCTGGATAAAGCCCCCCCACCGACCGCGATAGCGCCCTCCCCAACACACCGGCACAGGACCAGAGCCTAGCTGGCCGTCGTGATCTTCCCGCAGGAGCATCGCTCCAGAACGTCGACGCAGGGGTCGAGATCGCCGGTCGCCAGATGCGCATAGCGCATGGTCATTGTCAGCGTCTGATGGCCAAGCCACATCTGCACCCGGCGCAGATCAATACCGCCCTGCACAAGACGCGACGCACATGTGTGGCGCAACACATGCGGCACGACCTGCGTATCCTGTGAGAGTCCCACCTCTGCCTTGGCTTCATTCCAGATGGTGCGAAACTGTGCCTGTCGCAGCATGGCGAACGGCCCTTCCCGCCCCTCTTTCCGGACACCGGCAGCGTTCTGCGCACGCGCCGTCAGCGGCACGGAGCGCGCACGCGCGGATTTCGTGATCCAGAAGCTCGCGCGTCCGCCCTGCACGTCGTTCCAGGTCAGCCCGATGGCTTCGCCCAGCCTGCACCCCGTATCCACCAGAAAGACAGAGAGCCGCCAGGCATCTTCGCTGCGGCGTCGGATCGCGGCGAAAAGCATCTCCTCTTCGCTCCACGAGAGAAAGCGGATGCGTCCGGAGCGCTCTTTCTGACGTCGAAATTCGGGCAGGCTGTGAATGTCACCCATTTTATGCGCTTTCCGCAGAAGCTTGCTCAGCGCGGCCATCTTTCGATTGATGGTCGCATTGCTGTTTCCGCGAGCGCGCAATTTCCCGATCAACGCATCAAGGGCATCCTGCCCGAATGTGCTGAAGCGCTTCCCCATCAGGAGCTCATCCAGCTCCCCGATAAAGAAGGTGACATTGTATTTGTGCGAGCCAGGCTCCCAAAGTATGTCGCCATACTTTGCAAAGAGCTCCTTCAGGCTGAATTCAGAGACAAGCCGGAGCCGCTCACTGTCGAAAGTGACAGAGTAGCCCTCTCCTGAAACACCCCATGCCTCTTCCAGACGATTGACGCTCCCCATGTCAGAGAGCGTCCCGGACGCAATTCAGGGCGTTTATTTCAACCTTGTCCTGACCTCCGAAGAAACTCAACGGAGCGAGTTTGTACCAGTTCCCCATGTACACAACCTCCGATTGTCGGAGATACCATCACCACTAACTGATGGTCCAAAGAACACACGCTTATTCTTATTGATCCGTCCGCCCCGCTGAGCCCCCGCGGCATTCGTCTGTATTTTTAAGCGGCCCTGTTGAACGGAACTGGCAAACCCACCCATGGGAGAGCCTGCACGAAGATGTCGCCAACCCCTGTCACCAAAAGCACTCTCAATTGATCGAAGCGCCCGCCAACAACGATATCTCCAAGGCCGGGACCCGGCGAAGTCTCGCCAGATCCCGGTATGCACTGCTGCTTCGTTAGAAGCTTCGCGTGATGCGGAAGAAACCGCTCATCGCGCCGTCCTTGTAGCTGTCGCCATCCTTGTAGTTCACGGCGATCTTGGTATCGAGATTCTCGACCAGCTCGTAGTCGATGACACCGCCAATAGCCCAGTCGTCGGCTTTGGAGCCATGTTTGTCAGCAAAGTACTGACCGCCGAGACCGACCGAGAGTTTCTGCGTTGCAGCATATTTCAGGTAACCACCGGCCGAGTAGTCATAGCCATTGCTGTAGAGGCTCGGATCCGAGAAGTAGGTGGCCAGCAGCTCGACGCTCAGCTGATTGGTCGCCTTGAACTGGGCAAAGCCCTTGAGGCCCCATTCCTTGGCCGTTGCGTCATAGGCTGCGAATGCGTCGAACGCCCCCCAGCCCTGCGAGACACCCACCTTGCCGACCACATTGGGCGTGTAGTCGTAATTGTAGTCGTTCTCTTCCAGCGCCAGCGAAACCGACACGCCGTTGCCCGGCACGAAGGTGTAACCCAGCGTGTGAACCGAAGAATCAAAGCCGCCAGCATCGAACTCACCGCCGAGCCCCTGATCAAAGATCGTGCTCTTGTAGCCCAGGAAGAACCCGCCAAGCGTGATGTAGGCCTGATTCAGATATGCGCCGCGCGTTGCACCATTGACAGAGAATGGACCACTTCCGCTCGGCGCGCCGAGGCGAGAAACACCTGAATAGGCGTCAGCCCGCAGCTCGATAAAGCTGCCCAGCGTACCGAACTCGGTTTCCGAACGGGCGTCGATTGTCAGGTTGGCCCGAGCGAGCTTGCGCCAGCCGCCAGCTTTATCGCTGCGTCCGGCTCCCCAGGTTTCCCAGACCTCGTCATAGACATCCCCGCCCATGAGGGAACGCTTGGAATCATCGGCATCCGACCAGTCGATCTGATAGCGCGCATAGCCGCCGATCTTCAGGCAGGTTTCGGTGCCCGGAATATAGAAGAAGCCGGCACCATAGACGTCGCAGACCCGGACGTATTCCATCGGCTCCGGCTCGGCAACGAAAAGCGGATCGGCAGCCTTGGCGCCGGTGGCAGCAGCTACGAGAGCTGCGGAGCCGATGAGAACGCTCTTGAGTTTCATGTTCTGACCTCCAGTCAGAATCATGAGACCGGTGGAAGCAAAAATGCCCGAGAACAAGGGAATCCAGGCGGGATCCGACCTGCGTCGGTGGCCATCACCGCGAAGTGCGGCTTGTCTGAACTGCTGGGTGGATTGTCAAAGCTAAGGGAAAATGGCGGAGAGGATGGGATTCGAACCCACGAGACCCTTTTGGGGTCTACTCCCTTAGCAGGGGAGCGCCTTCGACCACTCGGCCACCTCTCCGGCGAGACGCTGGATAAAGAAAACCGGACCGACAATCAATACGGCATTCGAATTTCCATGCTTTATTATAGAGAAATTCCACATCGCCGTCAGCGGACAGCGCTGACGACGCCAGTTCCGCGAAGAGTCGTCAGAGAATCAAGCCTGGCTTCCGTCCGGCATTTCATTCTCGATTCCCCACGATTCGTCTCCGAAACACAGTAGAATTGGCCTACTACACCCTCCGCTTATGGGCTCATCCGGGCTCCAAGTGTTAAGAAAGCCTTACCCGGCGGCCCAGATCGTGTCATTTGTGCAACAGCCATTCCGGATAGAAGGTCACCAGGGGGCCTTGCCGCGTAATCGCGGTTGAACCCGGCGGCCCCATGAGTAATGTCAGGCTCGGAAAGGGGACGCGAGAGCGTGAACTTTTCAATTCTTGGGGATGGGGCAGGGAACGCTGTCCTTCAGCAAAAATACCCAGACCCGCATTTAGAACTTTGACTGGAGGTCAGAACATGAAACTCAAGAGCCTTCTCATCGGCTCCGCAGCTCTCGCAGCTGCTGCCACCGGCGCAAAAGCAGCCGACCCGATTATCGTTCCCGAGCCGGAGCCGATGGAATACGTTCGCGTTTGCGACGTCTACGGCGCAGGCTTCTTCTACATCCCGGGCACCGAAACCTGC
>MRWG01000429.1_pt1 | contig 51472 bp, 61 predicted proteins | sample 1013341 | NCBI WGS metagenome assembly MRWG01 (sample SAMN06117577, study PRJNA244670) | biofilm metagenome | biome: Water; feature: Cathode Biofilm; material: Biofilm; isolation source: microbial consortium enriched at the cathode of a solar microbial fuel cell | place: USA: District of Columbia ... | reverse complement strand
TTGATTGCGCCGATCGCCATGGAAGAAGGTCTGCGTTTCGCAATTCGTGAAGGTGGCCGTACCGTCGGCGCCGGTGTTGTTTCCAAGATTATTGAGTAAGGCAAGATGACTGCTAATCAGAAAATCCGTATCCGTTTAAAAGCCTTTGATTATCGTTTGATCGATCAATCGGCCCGTGAAATTGTGGAAACCGCCAAGCGCACCGGTGCACAGGTGAAAGGTCCGATTCCGCTGCCGACCAAGAAAGAACGCTTTACCGTGTTGATCTCGCCGCATGTGAATAAGGATGCCCGTGATCAGTACGAAATCCGCACGCACAAGCGCCTGATGGACATTGTCGATCCGACTGACAAAACAGTCGATGCCTTGATGAAGCTGGATCTGGCTGCTGGCGTAGACGTTCAGATTAAATTGACATAAAGGGTATAGCGAGCGGCGTAGAGCCGTCGTGGATAGCTGAGAAGCTAGGAGTAAAGAAAAATGGCGATTGGTGTAGTAGGTCGAAAAGCTGGAATGACGCGTGTCTTTACCGATGCGGGCGAGTCGATTCCGGTGACTGTTGTTGAGGTAGAACCCAACCGTGTCACGCAGCTGCGCGATATGGATCGTGATGGCTATCGCGCCTACCAGGTGACCCTGGGGCAGCGTAAGGCCAACCGTGTCTCCAAGCCGCTGGCGGGTCATTTCGCCAAGGCCGGCGTGGATGCGGGTCGCGGCCTATGGGAATTCCGCCTCGGTCAAGGTGAAGGTGACGAGATTGCCATCGGCAATGAAATCAAGGTCGATGTCTTCGAGGCGGGCCAGAAGGTGGACGTGATCGGACGCAGCATCGGTAAAGGTTTTGCCGGTACGGTCAAGCGTCACAATTTCCGTATGCAGGATGCGACGCACGGTAATTCATTGTCGCATCGCGCCCCCGGCTCCATCGGTCACTGTCAGACCCCGGGCCGTGTGTTCAAGGGCAAAAAGATGTCAGGCCATATGGGCGCGGTGCGCAATACGGTCCAGAACCTCGAGGTTGTTCGTGTTGATCTCGAGCGCAATCTTTTGTTGATCAAGGGTGCGGTTCCTGGCGCCAAGGGCGGTGACCTGATTATTCGCCCGTCCATCAAGGCGCGTTCGTAAGGAGTTAGGGAAATGGAACTGAAACTGGTTACAAAAACTGGCAAAGAATCGACCAAGAGCGTTGACCTGTCTGAGGACACCTTCGGTAAGGAGTTCAATGAGGCCCTGGTTCACCAAGTGATTACCGCCTATCTGGCCGGTGCCCGCGCCGGCACCCGCGCGCACAAGAATCGCGCCGCGGTTCGGGGCGGCGGTGCAAAACCCTGGCGACAAAAGGGGACAGGCCGCGCAAGAGCTGGTACAATACGCTCCCCTTTGTGGCGGAGTGGCGGCAAAACCTTTGCTGCGGTACCGCAGGATCATTCGCAAAAGGTGAATAAAAAGATGTATCGCGGTGCTATGCGCGCGATATTGTCCGAGTTGTTGCGTCAGGACCGATTGGTTGCGATAGACGGTATCCAGCTCGATGCGCCCAAGACCAAAGAGCTGAAAGAGAAGCTTAAGGCAATGGGGCTTCAGGATAATATCCTGTTGGTGACCGATGCCGAAGACGCGTCATTGTCGCTGGCGGCGCGCAACATGGCTAATGTCCAGGTTGCCGAAGCCCGTGATATTGATCCGGTCAGTTTGGTCGGCGCAGACAAAGTGTTAATGACGTCAGCGGCACTGAAGCAAGTAGAGGAGATGTTCGCATGAGAAAAGAGCGTTTGATGAAGGTGTTGTTGGCGCCGCACGTCTCCGAAAAATCTACTGTTGCGGCCGATGCCAATCAACAGTTTGTTTTCAAGGTTGTGCCTGATGCGAACAAGCTTGAAATAAAAAAGGCCGTTGAGCTGATGTTCGACGTCAAGGTCGACTCGGTGCAGGTTACCAATGTGAAGGGTAAGCGTAAGCGCTTTGGTCAAATTGCCGGCCGCCGCGCCGACTGGAAAAAGGCGTACGTAAAACTGCAGCCGGGCCAGGATATTGACTTCATGGGTGCGCAGTAAGCGTTGAACGAGCGAGTATAAGGATTCTAGAGTCATGGCATTAGTAAAAGCAAAACCGACTTCAGCGGGCCGCCGGTTTGTTGTCAGGGTTGTGACGCCTGAGCTTTACAAAGGGGAGCCCCACGCACCCCTGTTGGAAAAGAAGATTAAGTCGTCCGGCCGCAACAATGCAGGGCGGATTACCGTGCGTCGCCGCGGAGGCGGTCACAAGAAGCACTATCGTGTGGTTGATTTTCGTCGTCATGACAAGGACGGAGTTCCCGCGCGCGTTGAGCATCTGGAATATGATCCCAACCGCAGCGCCCACCTGGCCTTGGTTTTGTATGCCGACGGCGAGCGTCGTTACATCATTGCTCCCAAGGGTGTGAGTGCGGGTAGCGAGATTGCTTCGGGCGTCGACGCCCCGATCAAGGCGGGGAACTGTTTGCCGCTGCGCAATATTCCGGTCGGTACCATGGTGCACTGTATTGAACTGAAGCCGGGCAAGGGTGCGCAAATCGCACGCAGCGCCGGCGCCGCCATACAGTTGGTGGCCAAAGAAGGCGCGCAGGCGACGCTGCGTTTGCGCTCCGGCGAAATGCGCAAAGTGTTGGCCGATTGCCGTGCCACTATTGGCGAAGTGGGTAACTCGGAACATTCACTGCGTTCGCTGGGTAAGGCTGGCGCCGCGCGCTGGCGCGGTAAGCGCCCCACCGTCCGCGGCGTAGCCATGAACCCGGTCGATCACCCGCATGGTGGTGGTGAAGGTCGTACATCCGGTGGTCGTCATCCAGTGACACCGTGGGGCGTGCCGACCAAGGGTTATAAGACGCGTAAGAATAAGCGTACGGACAAAATGATTGTTCGTCGTCGTAAGTAACTACAGATAGGGGACTAGAAACGTGCCACGTTCAGTCAAAAAAGGTCCATTCATTGATGCGCATCTGCTTAAGAAAGTGGATGACGCTGTGGAAAAGAATGATCGTCGTCCAATCAAAACCTGGTCACGCCGCTCGATGGTCGTGCCGCAAATGGTTGGGTTGACTATTGCTGTACATAACGGTCGTCAACATGTGCCGGTGCTGGTTAACGAAAATATGGTTGGCCACAAGCTGGGTGAGTTCGCTGCAACTCGCACCTATAGAGGTCATGTTGCTGACAAGAAGTCAAGGTAACGGAGTCTGATAATAATGGAAACGACTGCAACTTTGAGATATGCGCGTATTTCGCCCCAGAAGGCGCGTTTAGTCGCAGATCAAATTCGTGGCATGCGGGTCGAACCGGCGCTGCAGGCGCTGCAGTTCAGCGCTAACAAAGCTGCCGCTATCGTCAGAAAGCTGCTCGAGTCTGCGATTGCGAATGCCGAGCATAACGATGGCGCAGATATCGACGAGCTAAAGGTCTCGACAGTCTTCGTTAATGAAGGGCCGACGCACAAGCGTATCCAGGCACGTGCCAAAGGTCGTGCAAACCGAATTCTGAAACGCACCAGCCACATCACTGTGGCCGTTGCTGAGAAGTAAGAGAGGCGATTATGGGTCAAAAAGTTCATCCAACCGGGATACGTCTTGGTATTGTCAAAGATTGGACATCCAAGTGGTATGCGGACAGCAAGGATTTCGGCGGTTTTCTGTACACCGATCTGAAAGTGCGAGACTTCCTTCAGAAGGAGTTGTCTCAGGCATCCGTTAGCCGCATTCAGATTGAACGCCCCGCGCGCAATGCCCGTATTACCATTCACACTGCCCGGCCGGGTATCGTGATCGGTAAGAAGGGTGAGGACATCGAGAAGCTGCGCCACAAACTTGCCAAGATGATGGATCTGCCCGTTGCTGCGGTGCATGTCAATATCGAAGAGATCCGTAAGCCTGAGTTGGATGCGACCCTGGTGGCCCAGAGTGTGGCTCAGCAGTTAGAGCGTCGTATTATGTTTCGCCGCGCCATGAAGCGTGCTGTCACCAATACCATGCGGTTGGGCGGTCAAGGCATCAGGATCCAGGTGTCCGGTCGTCTGAACGGCGCCGAGATCGCGCGTACCGAATGGTACCGCGAGGGTCGCGTACCGCTTCATACTTTGCGCGCGGACATTGATTACGGCGTAGCTTCTGCACATACGCCTTCCGGCGTGATCGGGATCAAGGTCTGGATATTTAAGGGCGAGGTTTTCGGCGATGAGGACATGGCTGAATCTCAGGAAAAAGCCGCTGCTAAGTAATAGGATAGATAGAGATGTTGCAACCTAAGAAAACTAAATTCCGCAAGGTACACAAAGGTCGCAATCGCGGAAATGCCCTGCGTGGCAACAAGGTCAGCTTTGGTGAATATGGTCTCAAGGCAACCGCCCGCGGTCGTATTACCGCGCGCCAGATCGAGGCCGCGCGTCGCGCCATGACGCGCCACATTAAACGTGGCGGACGTATTTGGATTAGGATTTTTCCTGACAAGCCTATCACCAAGAAGCCTTTGGAAGTGCGCATGGGTAGCGGTAAGGGTAACGTCGAATACTGGGTCGCTGAGATTCAGCCGGGCCGCATGCTTTATGAAATGGAAGGTGTATCCGAAGACTTGGCGCGTGAGGCATTCCGTCTCGCCGCCGCCAAGCTTCCGGTCAAGACCACCTTTGTATCTCGGAGCGTAATGTAATGAAAGCGAGTGAACTGAGAGATAAAAGTGCTGACGAGCTGACTAACGAGCTCGAAGAGCTGCTGCGGGAAGGTTTTAACCTGCGCATGCAACACGCCACCGGTCAGATGGCTCAAAATCATTTGCTGAAGGTGAATCGCCGCAACATTGCGCGAGTCAAGACCGTTTTGAGACAGAAAGCGAGTAGCTGATCATGAGTGAAGAGAATAAGGCAGCGCGGGAAATTGTCGGTCGTGTGGTCAGTAACAAAATGGACAAAACCATCACGGTACTGGTTGAGCGACGCGAAAAGCACCCCGTTTACAAGAAGTTCATTAAGCGTTCAACCAAGTTGCATGCGCATGATGAAAGCAACGAGTGTAATGAAGGCGATCTTGTCACTATTGCTCAATGCCGTCCGTTGGCAAAAAGCAAATCATGGCGGTTGGTCCGCATAGATGAACGTGCGCCGTTGATCGACTAAAGCACGTTACTGGATAGCGCAAAGAATTTAGCGGAGACGAAACATGATTCAGATGCAGTCTAACTTGGATGTGGCCGACAATAGTGGCGCCCGTCGTCTGCAATGCATCAAGGTGTTAGGCGGTTCACGCCGTCGATATGCCGGCATTGGTGACATCATCAAGGTCAGCGTGAAAGAAGCGATTCCACGCGGCAAGGTCAAAAAGGGTGAAGTTTACAACGCAGTGGTTGTGCGCACCCGAAAAGGCGTGCGCCGTGCCGATGGATCGCTGATTCGCTTCGACGGTAACGCGGCGGTGTTGTTGAACAACAACTTGCAGCCGATCGGAACTCGTATCTTCGGCCCGGTGACCCGCGAACTGCGTACCGAGCAGTTTATGAAGATCGTGTCACTGGCGCCGGAAGTGCTCTAACAAAGATTATCGCGGATTAAGGCTAGGTATAAAACGATGCGTAAGATAAAAAAGGGCGATGATGTCATCGTGCTGACTGGTAAGGATAAAGGCAAGCGTGGCAACGTGTTGCGTGTGAGCGCCGACGACCGAGTGGTTGTCGAAAATGTCAACATGGTAAAGCGTCACACCAAGCCTAATCCGCAGCGCGGTGTTGCCGGTGGCATCGTCGAGAAAGAAGCGGCCATTGATGTATCAAACGTCGCATTGTTCAACCCGGTGACGAAGAAGGCCGATCGAGTGGGTTTTCGTGTTCTGGAGGACGGTCGCAAGGTTCGTTACTTCAAGTCAAACAACGAAGTAGTTGACATTTAAGCGTAAGGTTTTTAGCAATGGCTAGATTGTTGAATCACTATAAAGATACGGTCGTTAAGCAGCTCATGGAGCAGTTTAACTATGACAGTGTTATGGAAGTGCCGCGCATCACCAAGATCACCCTGAATATGGGACTGGGCGAAGCGGTCGGTGACAAAAAAGTTATCCAGAACGCGATGGCTGATATGGAAAAGATCGCCGGGCAAAAGTCTGTGTCCACGCTCGCGCGAAAATCCATCGCCGGCTTTAAGATTCGTGACGGTTGGCCCATTGGTTGTAAGGTGACCTTGCGCCGTGCCCGTATGTACGAGTTCCTGGATCGCTTGATTACAGTAGCGATCCCGCGTATTCGAGACTTTCGCGGCGTGAGCGCCAAGGCCTTCGACGGTAGCGGCAACTACAGCATGGGTGTGCAGGAGCAGATCATCTTTCCTGAGATCGACTATGACAAGATCGATGCTTTGCGTGGCATGGATATCACCATTACCACAACTGCAAAAACAAACGAAGAAGGCCGTGCATTGCTGGCTGCATTCAACTTTCCATTTAAGGGTTAAGAGTTATGGCAAAGAAGTCCATGGTAAATCGCGAAATCAAACGCCAACGCACCGTTGCCAGATACGCAGCAAAACGCGCCGAGCTTAAGCGCAAGATGCTGGATACGAACCTGAGTGAGGAAGAGCGCGAAGACGCGCAGCGCAAGTTTCATGCACTGCCGCGCGACGCGAGCCCGGTGCGCTTGCGAAATCGCTGTAGCCTGAGCGGTCGCCCGCACGGTTATTATCGTAAATTCGGTTTGGCGCGTAACAAGCTGCGCGAAGCCGCCATGCGCGGTGATGTGCCCGGCTTGGTTAAGGCCAGTTGGTAATAGATTGATCCATGGGCTGTGCCTTAAATCCTATAGCCCTGATGATACGAGACTTTGGAGTAAAACATAAATGAGCATGACTGATCCAATTGCTGACATGTTGACCCGGATTCGCAATGGTCAAGCGGCCGAGAAGTCACAAGTGTCTATGCCGTCATCAAAGCTCAAAGCTTCGGTTGCCGAAGTGTTGAAAAGCGAGGGCTATATTGCGGATTACAAGGTGGACGACCAAGGCGGTAAACCCGTTATGGTGGTTGATCTGAAGTACTATCAAGGCAAGCCGGTAATTGCGACGATTCAGCGAGCCAGTCGTCCGGGCGTGCGCATGTACAAGCCCAAGGATGAAATACCTCAGGTTGAAGCAGGTCTTGGGATAGCGATTATCTCCACGCCTCAGGGTGTTATGACGGATCGCGCCGCCCGTTCTGCCGGTGTCGGCGGCGAAGTTATTTGTTACGTATCGTAAGTGGTGGGCCCCAATGTCTAGAGTTGCAAAAAAACCTATTCCTGTCCCAAGCGGTGTAGATGTCACCATCGCCGGGCAGATGATTACCGTTAAAGGCGGTAAAGGACAGCTTCAGGAATCCTTGAGCGACCTGGTCGATATCGCCAAGAACGACGCCAATGAGCTGGTTGTTTCCGTGCGTGAAGAGAGCAAGGAAAGCTGGGCCATGGCAGGGACCGTTCGTGCTGTTGTCAGTAACCTCGTGACTGGCGTGAACGAAGGCTTCGAGAAAAAGCTACAGCTGGTCGGTGTCGGCTATCGCGCACAAGCTCAGGGAAATGTGCTGAATCTATCACTGGGGTTTTCGCACCCGGTAAATTATCAGTTGCCGGAAGGCGTGACCGCTGAAACCCCAAGTCAGACCGAGATTGTGGTCAGGGGCATCGATAAGCAGCAGGTTGGCCAGGTGGCCGCTGAAATTCGCGCCTATCGACCGCCTGAGCCTTATAAGGGCAAAGGTGTGCGTTACGCCGATGAGCATGTGGTCCGCAAAGAGGCCAAGAAGAAATAATTATTGGATATGGTTATGGATAAGAAATCATCTCGTTTACGTCGTGCCCGTCGTGCCCGCGCTAAGATTCGCGAATTGGGCACATATCGTTTGGCCGTGCATCGTACGCCCAAGCATATTTACGCCCAGGTGATCGCGCCGAACGGTAGCGAAGTACTGGCCAGCGCCTCGACGCTGGATGCCGAAGTCAAGAAGGAAGCTGCGGCCACGGGTAATGCTGATGCCGCCAAGGCTGTCGGTCGGATGGTCGCCGAACGCGCCAAATCCGCCGGTATCAACCACGTGGCGTTCGATCGTTCCGGTTTTAAATATCACGGCCGCATCAAGGCGCTTGCCGATGCCGCTCGTGAAAATGGTCTTGAATTCTAAAGGATTGTAACGATGGCAAAATTTGAACAGGCGACCGGTGATGGTCTGCAGGAAAAGCTTGTATCTGTCCGCCGTGTGGCCAAAGTGGTCAAGGGTGGCCGCATTTTCGGCTTTTCCGCGCTGACAGTGGTTGGCGACGGCAAGGGGCGAGTAGGTTACGGTACCGGTAAGGCGCGCGAAGTGCCCGCTGCAATTCAGAAGGCGATGGAAGCTGCGCGCAAGAATATGGTCCAGGTGAATCTGAAAGAGGGTACCCTGCAGCATGCCCTGACCGGGATTCACGGAGCCGCAAAAGTCTATATGCAGCCAGCGTCTGATGGTACCGGTATCATTGCCGGCGGTGCGATGCGCGCTGTATTTGAAGTTGTGGGCGTGCACGATGTTCTGGCCAAATGTATTGGCTCCAGCAACCCGATTAACGTGGTCCAGGCGACCATCAAGGGTCTGGATAACATGGCTGATCCGGAATCAGTGGCAGCCAAGCGCGGTAAAACAGTCGCAGAAATTTTGGGTTAAGGCATGACGGATAAAAATCTAAAAGTTACCTTGGTACGCAGCACGAACGGCCGTTCAGCGTCACACAAGGCCTGTGTTGCTGGTTTGGGATTGCGTCGCATGCATCAGACGGTGGAGGTTCAAGACTCTCCCAGCGTGCGTGGCATGATCAATAAAGTGAATTATTTGGTAAAGGTTGAGGACGTTTGATCATGCGCTTGAATACACTTAAGCCGGGCGCCGGCTCTAAATCCGCGCCCAAACGCGTCGGTCGCGGCATCGGTTCCGGCCTGGGTAAGACCTGCGGCCGTGGTCATAAGGGCCAGCATGCTCGTTCCGGCGGCTTCCACAAGGTTGGTTTCGAGGGCGGCCAGATGCCCTTGCAGCGCCGTCTGCCCAAGGTCGGGTTTAATTCCCGCGTCGGTCGCACCACAGCCGAGGTTCGCCTCGGCGAGCTGAATAAGCTGGGTGCGGAGGTGATTGACCTGCTCGCATTGAAAGCCGCCAACATTGTCGGCCAGCACATCGAGCGGGCCAAAGTCATCGCTTCCGGCAGCATTGAGCGCGCCGTGACTGTGAAAGGTGTGGCAGTCACGAAGGGCGCCCGTGCCGCAATCGAAGCCGCAGGTGGAAAGGTCGAGGACTAAGTGGCTTTATCGGGTGCAGGACAAGTAGGCGGCTTGGCCGCGGCGGGGCGTTTCAGTGAACTGAAGCGCCGTTTGCTTTTTGTGCTGGGCGCACTGATTGTGTTCCGCATCGGTGCCCATGTGCCTGTGCCGGGGGTTGACCCGGTTGCGCTCGCGGATCTGTTCGATCAGCAGCGTGGCACCATTATCGACATGTTCAACATGTTCTCCGGCGGCGCCTTGTCGCGTTTTACGGTATTTGCGATTGGTATTATGCCGTACATTTCGGCCTCGATTATCATCCAGCTGCTTACCGCCGTGGTGCCAAAGTTGGAGCAACTTAAAAAAGAGGGCGAGGCCGGGCGTCGTAAGATCAGCCAATACACGCGTTATTTCACCGTGGTCTTGGCGACGATCCAGGCCGGCGGCGTGGCGTATGCCTTGCAAAATCAACAGTTTGGCGGTGTTCCGGTGGTGCTAGAGCCCGGCCCCGCGTTTCTGTTTACGGCCATCGTGACCCTCGTTGCCGGGACCATGTTTCTGGTCTGGCTGGGCGAACAAGTGACGGAACGGGGCATCGGCAACGGTATATCCATCATTATCTTCGCCGGTATCGTGGCGGGATTACCCTCAGCCGTCGGTGGTACCCTGGAGTTGGCGAGCACCGGGGAATTGAGTCTATTTATGGTGTTTTTCTTCTTGTTGTTGGCGATTGCCGTGACATTTTTCGTGGTATTCGTCGAGCGCGGTCAGCGCCGCATCACGGTGAATTACGCCAAGCGCCAGCAGGGCCGCAAGATGTACGGTGGCCACACCAGTCATCTGCCGCTCAAGGTGAACATGGCCGGGGTTATACCGCCTATTTTCGCCTCTAGTATCATTTTATTTCCGGCCACGGTTGCCGGTATGTTCGGCCAGGGTAATGAAAACCTGGGTTGGCTGCAGGATGTGGCCTCCATGCTGTCGCCGGGACAACCGATTTACGTTATGCTTTACGCGCTGGCGATCATCTTCTTTTGTTTCTTTTATACGGCGTTGCAGTTTAATCCCAAGGATACGGCTGACAATCTAAAGAAATCAGGCGCGTTTATCCCAGGTATTCGTCCGGGTGAACAGACTGCGCGCTATATCGACGGGGTTATGACCCGTTTGACTGTGGCCGGTGCCATTTACATCACGCTGGTGTGTTTGTTGCCCGAATTTTTGATCGTCAACTGGAATGTGCCCTTCTATTTCGGCGGTACCTCGCTGTTGATTATTGTGGTGGTGGTCATGGATTTCATGGCCCAGATGCAGGCCCATCTTATGTCCCATCAATATGATGGATTGATGAAGAAGGCCAACCTAAAGGGGTATGGCGGATCCGGCATCGTCCGGTAACCCTCTCCCGCCTCAACTCTAAGAAGTTTCTTGGGATTTGGCGTTAGCTGGAGTATAATTCGCCTCACTTTTTTGAGGGGACTGTCCCCCTTTTGATTTGGAGATGTTGCAATGAAAGTTCGTGCTTCTGTCAAGAAGATTTGCCGTAACTGCAAGGTGATTCGGCGTAAAGGCGTAGTTCGAGTGATCTGCAAAGACACGCGTCATAAGCAGCGTCAGGGTTAAAAACGAGAATTTTCATTCTGATAGGGGCTTGAACGCTTGATTTAACAAGCATTCGAAGCTAAAATTCGGCGTTTTTCGATGGCCTTTTGGCCTGAGTAAAGGAGTTTGCCTGAGATGGCTCGTATTGCAGGAATCAATATTCCGGTGAATAAGCATGCCGAAATTGCCTTGACGGCGATTTACGGAATTGGTCGTCCGCGTGCGCGTACTATTTGTACTGCCGCCGGTATCGACCCCACCACCAAGGTTAAGGATTTGCCCGAGGCCGAAATAGAGGCGCTGCGTGGCGAAATCGCCAAATTGGCCGTCGAGGGCGATCTGCGCCGGGAAGTCTCCATGAACATCAAGCGCTTGATGGATCTGGGCTGCTATCGTGGGCTGCGTCATCGCCGCGGCTTGCCGCTGCGCGGTCAGCGTACCCGCACCAACGCCCGGACCCGTAAGGGCCCGCGCAAGCCGATTAAGAGATAAAGACGGGATTAAGAAGATATGGCAAAGCCAAGCACACGTACGCGTAAGCGCGTAAAGAAAGATGTAGCGGATGGGATCGCGCATATTCATGCGTCATTCAACAATACAATCATCACCATCACCGATCGCCAGGGCAATACGCTGGCTTGGGCGACCGCCGGTGGCTCTGGCTTTCGCGGATCGCGTAAGAGCACGCCCTTCGCAGCCCAGGTGGCGGCGGAAAAGGCGGGTTCCGTGGTCAAAGAATTCGGTATGAAAAATATGGATGTCATGGTCAAGGGCCCCGGTCCGGGACGTGAATCCGCTGTCCGCGCCCTCAATGCGAATGGCTTCAAAATCAATAGCATCACGGACGTAACGCCTATTCCTCATAACGGCTGTCGTCCTCCTAAGAAACGTCGCGTTTAATTCGGAGAACTGTTGTGGCTAGGTATATAGGCTCGAAATGTCGTTTGTGTCGCCGCGAAGGCGAGAAGCTCTTCCTTAAAGGGGAGAAGTGCTACACGTCCAAATGCGCAATTGAAAACCGCGCTTTCCCCCCGGGTCAGCATGGCCAGCGTCGCAGCCGTCTGACCGACTACGGCCTGCAGCTGCGCGAAAAGCAAAAGCTGCGCCGCACCTACGGCATCCTGGAAGCTCAATTCCGCTCTTATTATAAAGAGGCGGACCGTCGCAAGGGATCCACCGGTGAAAACCTGCTCAAGCTGCTGGAAGGGCGTCTGGATAACGTCGTGTATCGCATGGGGTTCGGTTCATCACGTACCGAGGCCCGTCAGCTGGTGCGCCACAACGGTGTCACCGTCAACGGCGAAAAGGTCAATATTCCCAGCTACCAAGTGAATCCAAACGATACCATCGCCGTCAGCGAAAAGGCCAAGAAGCAGCTGCGCATTAAATCCGCGCTGGAATTCGCGCAGCAGCGCGGCTTGGTCGACTGGGTTGAGGTTGATGTGACCAAGATGCAGGGCCTGTTCAAGAATGTGCCTGAGCGCAGCGATTTGCCCGCAGAGATCAACGAGAGCCTGGTTGTCGAGCTGTACTCGAAGTAACCGCTTTTTGTTGAATATATTTATCAGCTTCCAGATTTATACGAGGAGAGCATATGCAAGGCTCAGTAACTGAGTTTTTGAAACCCCGGGTTGTTGATGTACAGGAAATCAGCAACACACATGCCAAGGTCGCTTTGGAACCTCTGGAACGTGGTTTCGGCCATACGCTCGGTAATGCACTGCGGCGCATTCTGTTGTCTTCCATGCCGGGAGCAGCGGTCGTCGAAGCCGAGATCGAAGGTGTGCTGCATGAGTACACCAGTATCGAAGGTGTGCAAGAGGATGTCATCGAGATTCTGCTCAACCTCAAAGAGCTTGCCGTTCGTCTGCACGAAGGCAATGAAGCAACGCTGACCATCAACAAAACCGGTGCCGGTCCGGTGCGTGCCAGTGATATCCAAGTGCCGCACAATGTTGATATTGTGAACCCTGATCATATTATCGCCAATCTCACCGATGTCGGTAAGCTGAATGCCACGCTGAAGGTGACCATGGGTCGCGGCTATGTTGCCGCCACGGCGCGGGATGATTCCGAAGAGAGCCGCCCGATCGGCCATTTGCGGCTGGATGCAACGTTCAGCCCCGTGCGTCGCGTCGCCTATTCTGTCGAGCGTGCCCGTGTCGAACAGCGCACCGACCTGGATAAGCTGATTATCGACATGGAAACCAATGGTGCGATCGACCCGGAGGAGGCCATCCGCCGTGCCGCCAACATCCTGCGTGATCAGTTGTCGATTTTCGTCGATTTGCAGGGTACTGAGGAGACCAAGTCCGAGCCCCAGGAAGCCGAGATTGATCCGATTCTGTTGCGCCCGGTGGATGATCTGGAGTTGACGGTGCGTTCCGCCAACTGCCTCAAGGCGGAGAATATTTATTACATCGGCGACCTGATTCAGCGTACTGAAGTTGAACTGCTGAAGACACCGAATCTGGGTAAAAAGTCGCTGACTGAGATCAAAGATGTATTGGCTACCCACGGCTTGTCGCTGGGTATGCGTTTGGAAAATTGGCCGCCGGCCAGCCTAAAGCGGGATGAAAAAGCCTCAGCCTAAGCTGGATTTGGCCGGACTTGTAGCTAGCTAGAAACCATAAGGAATTAAGTCATGCGTCACCGCAAAAGTGGTCGTCAATTAGGACGTAACAGTACTCATCGTAAGGCGATGTTTAAGAACCTCACTGCCTCATTGATTGAGCATGAAGTGATTAAGACTACTTTGCCCAAGGCCAAGGAACTGCGTCGCCATGCAGAGCCGTTGATTACCATGGCTAAGGAAGACAGTGTCGCCAAGCGCCGTCTGGCCTTCAGCCGTCTGAGCAGCAAGCAGGCAGTGGGCAAGCTGTTTAGCGAACTGGGGCCGCGTTACAAGGCGCGTCCCGGCGGTTATCTGCGCATTCTCAAGTGTGGTTACCGGGCCGGTGACAACGCGCCTATGGCGATTGTTGAGCTGGTCGATCGTCCCGAGGCCGCTGCTGCGGAGTAAGGCGCTGGAACATAGATATGTGAAGAAGCCGGGCATTGCCCGGTTTTTTTATTGGTGGCAAAGTGGTTCTTTGATTGTCGGGGGGTGGATCCCGTGATCATGTTGTTTACAGACTTTGGTCTCAACGGTCCTTATGTCGGTCAGATGCAAGCGGCGATCTATGGCGTAAATCCGACCGCCCGTGTGATCAATCTATTCGCCAATGCGCCGGGGTTTAATCCCAGGGCGTCGGCGTATCTGTTGGCCGCCTATGTCGATTATGTTCCTGCGGCGACGGTGTTTCTGGCGGTGATCGATCCCGGCGTGGGCAGCGCACAGCGTCAACCCGTGGTGGTCTCGGTCGAAGACAGGTATTTTGTCGGACCGGACAACGGCCTGTTTGATGTGCTTGGCACACGGGCGCGGAGCGCGGCCAAAACAGAAATCCTGTGGCGACCGGCCAATTTGTCGGCCAGTTTTCACGGCCGCGATCTTTTTGCCCCCATCGCCGCGCATCTGGATCAGCGCACCGTCCCCGGTGACTGGTTAGGGCCGGTTCAGCCGTTTATAGTTGACGACGTGGCGGCCGATCTTTATGAAGTGATCTATGTAGACGACTACGGCAACGCCATGACCGGTGTGCGTGCAAGCGAGCTTCCCCCGGCGGCTGTGATCGGGGTCAATGGACAGGCGCTGAACCGCGCCCGAACATTTGCCGACGTACTGCCGGGCCAGGCGTTCTGGTATGAAAACTCCAACGGCCTGATGGAGCTGGCGGTCAATTGCGGCAGTGCGGCCAAGCAATTGTCTCTGCAAATTGGGACCAAGGTAGAAGTATTGCCGAAATAGGTACGGCCAATGACGCGGTACATTAAGCGCAGTCGGCGCAGAATTTAGTCAATACAAGGATAGTGATGGAAAACGTACTGGGGCGCTGGTTTAAAAAATATTTCTCCGATCCGGAAGGTGTGATCCTGGCGGTATTGCTCATCCTCGGCTTTACTGTGGTGATCTTTTTCGGCGATATGCTTGCGCCTGTGCTTGCCAGTGTGGTGATTGCCTATCTGCTCGAGGGCGTGGTGCGGCTATTGGAAAACCACGGCATGGGACGCCTGTCGGCGGTGATGTTGGTGTTCCTGATATTCCTGACCTTCCTGTTATTCGTGTTCCTCGGTCTGGTGCCGCTGCTGTCCAAGCAGGTCGCCCAGCTGGTGCAGGAAATTCCCAATATGGTCTCGGAGGGACAGCGCGCCTTGCTGCGCCTGCCCGAACTCTATCCCCATATATTCAGCGAAGCGCAGGTCAATGAAATTATGACCGCGATACGTTCCGGTTTAACCGAAATGGGACAAAACCTGCTGTCCTTTTCATTGGCATCCATTTCCACCCTCTTTACTATGCTGGTGTATCTGGTCTTGTTACCGGTGTTGGTGTTTTTCTTCATGAAGGACAAACACAAGATACTCGACTGGATCACCCGCTATATGCCCAGGGAACGCGGCGTGGCGCTACGCGTCTGGCGTGAGATGGACCGCCAGATCGGTAACTATGTACGCGGCAAGTTTGCCGAGATCATGATTGTCGGGCTCGTCTCCTATGTCGTATTCGCCCTGATGGGTCTGCAATACGCCAGTCTGCTGGGGGCCGCAGTCGGCTTGTCGGTGGTGGTGCCCTATATCGGCGCCGTCGTGGTGACGGCCCCGGTGCTGTTGATCGGGTTCTTCCAATGGGGTTGGGGCGCCGATTTCGCCTATCTGGCGCTGGCCTATTTGATCATCCAGGCCGTGGACGGCAATGTGCTGGTACCCTGGCTGTTTTCGGAAGCCGTTAACCTGCATCCCATCGCCATCATCGTCGCCATCCTGATCTTCGGCGGTGTGTGGGGGTTCTGGGGCATTTTCTTTGCCATCCCGCTGGCGACGCTGGTTAAGGCCGTCATCGACGCCTGGCCCAAGCTTTCCGACACCGTGGCAGAGACGCCGGACAACTGATTTCAAAGAGTCCGGCTCAGAGAATTTCGGCGGCGAAGTCGGCCAGCCGCGAGCGTTCGCCGCTGATCAGGGTGATGTGACCGCTGTTCTGCCAGTTCTTGAAACGATCCACCACATAGGTCAGGCCTGAGGTGGTCTCGGTCAGATAGGGGGTGTCGATCTGGGCGATATTACCGAGACAGACCACTTTGGTGCCCGGGCCGGCGCGGGTGATGAGAGACTTCATCTGTTTCGAGGTCAGGTTCTGGGCTTCGTCGATGATGACGTACTTCTTCAAAAAGGTCCGACCGCGCATGTAGTTCAGCGAATGGATCTTGATGCGGTTGCGCAGCAGGTCGTTGGTGGCGGCCCGCCCCCATTCACCGCCCTCGCCGGTGGAGAGCACCTCCAGGTTGTCCATCAGGGCACCCATCCACGGCACCATCTTTTCCTCTTCCGTGCCCGGCAGGAAGCCGATGTCCTCGCCCATGGGTACGGTGGCGCGGGTGACGATGATCTCGTGATAGCGTTGATCGTCCAGCACCTGGGCCAGACCCGCGGCCAGGGTGAGCAGGGTTTTACCGGTACCGGCGTTGCCGAGCAGACTGACGAAATCGATCTCCGGGTCCATGAGCAGATTGAGGGCGAAATTCTGTTCCCGGTTACGGGCGTTAATGCCCCATACCGAATGATGTGAACGGTAAAAATTCCGGCACATCTCCAGCTTGGCCTCGACGCCGTTGACCTCTCGCACCATGGCCTGAAAGGCATTGTCTTTGACGTCATAGATCAATTCGTTCGGGTACCATTCTTCCAGGTCGTCACCCGTCACCTTATAGAAGGTGCGGCCTTCCTCCATCCACGACTCCAGCTCCTTGGCGTGGTTCTCCCAGAAGTTCTCGTCCAGTTCGGTCTTGCCGGTGTAGAGCAGGCTGAGGTCATCGAGCACCTGGTCGTCCTGATAATCCTCCGCCAGAATCCCCAGTGCCGCAGCCTTGATACGCAGGTTGATGTCCTTGGAGACGATGATCACTTTAGCGTCGCTGCGCGATTTCTGCAGTGCCAGCGCCGTGGCCAGGATATTGTTGTCGGGCATGTTGCCCGGCAGGCTGGGGGGCAGGTCGTAGGTCAGGTGACGGGTCTGAAAAAAGACATGACCGCTTTCGTAGCTGCTATTTAGGGGTTCCGGCAGTTTGATACCCTTTTCGATATCCTTCTTCTTGGCGCCGACGATCAGGTCTTCCATGATGCGGCTGGCCTGGCGGGCGTTGCGGGCCACTTCGGAATGGCCGCGTTTGTTCTGGTCCAGTTCCTCCAGCACCACCATGGGCAGGAAGATGTCGTGTTCCTGAAATCGGTAGAGGCAGCTGGGGTCGTGCATCAACACATTGGTATCGAGCACAAAAAAGCGTTTGGGGCTGCGATCACGTATACGTTTATTGGGCATATTAATACTAACGTCTCCGCTGTGAATTTATTTATTCAATTCTTTCGCCGCCGCCAGCACCTCCTCGGCGTGGCCGTCGACCTTGACCTTGCGCCACTCCCGGCGCAACACGCCCTTGGCGTCGATCAGGAAGGTGCTGCGCTCGATGCCGCGCACCTGTTTGCCGTACATATTTTTCATCTTAATGACGTCGAATAGCGTGCACAGCGCTTCGTCCTGATCCGACAGCAGCTCGAAAGGGAATTCCTGTTTCGCTTTGAAGTTCTCGTGTGATTTGACACTGTCGCGCGAGATGCCCAGCACCACGGTGTTGGCGCGCTTGAACTTGTTGTAATCGTCGCGAAAGGCCTGGCCTTCCTTGGTGCAGCCCGGGGTGCTGTCCTTGGGGTAAAAATACAGCACCAGATTCTGGCCCTTGAGCTGAGACAGTTTGATATTCTGATCGCCCGTGGCGGGCAGTTCGAAGTCCGGCACTTTCTTGCCGATCGCTACGCTGCTCATGAGTGAGTCTCCTCGCTTGGGTAGTGTTTAAGCGCGCACCGGCTCCATCATGCCGTCCATGTTCAGGCTGTCACAAAAATCCAGGTATTGTTCCCGGATCTGGGCGATGGATTGCGCGGATGGAATGTTGACCGTCATGCTGATGGCGAACATGGGGGTGCCGGTGTGGGCGGCATTATAGGAATCGGTATTGAGGGTTTCGATATTGATGCCGCGACTGGAAAAAAAGTCGGCGACGCGGTGCACCAGTCCGGGTTGGTCGATGGCCAATGCGTCCACATGGTAGCTGAGCAGGTTGCCGCGCGGACTACGGCGCTCGGTGCGTTTGAGATTGAGGGTCAGACCGAGCTTGTCCGCCACGCGCGGCAGGGTTTCCTCGACTTTGGCAATGGAGCTCCAGTTGCCGGACAACAACAGAATCAGGGCGAATTCGCCGCCCAGGATGGTCATGCGGCTGTCGAGAATGTTACAGCCGCTGTCGAGAAGGTGTCTTGTCAGGTCGTTGACGATGCCGGGGCGGTCGTCGCCAACCGCGGTGATTACCAGGTGTTTTGACATGTGCTCGAACTACTTAGTTGGTTAACTCAGGCTCTACGATAATAAATCATACGCCAGTTTCCCGGGGGGTGGAACGGGCTTGTCTTATGTCCGGGCCGGAAGTACCATGAGCGTTTTTCTGGAGCACGGGGAAAATCTATGTTTCACGGCAGTATGGTGGCCTTGGTAACGCCCATGCAGGTGGACGGCAGCCTCGATTATGCGGCGCTGGAACGCCTGGTGGAGTTCCACATCGACAACGGCACCGACGCCATCGTTGCGGTGGGCACCACCGGTGAATCGCCCACCTTGAACGAGGCCGACCACTGCGAGGTCATCCGCAAGACGGTCGACTTTGCCGCCGGCCGGCTACCCGTCATCGCCGGTACCGGTTCCAATTCCACCCGTGAAGCCATCGATTTGACCCTGGCGGCCATGGAGGCGGGCGCCGACGCCAGCCTGCTGGTGACGCCGTACTACAACAAGCCCACCCAGGAAGGCCTGTACCAGCACTTCAAGGCCATTGCCGAGGCAGTGGCCATGCCCCAGATCCTCTACAATGTCCCCGGCCGCACCGCCTGCGACATGCTGCCCGACACTGTGGCACGGCTGGCCAAGATCTCCAACATCATCGGCCTCAAGGAGGCCACCGGCGACCTGCAGCGGGCCCAGGAAATCCTCGACCGCTGCGGCGACGGCCTCGACCTTTACAGCGGCGACGACGCCACCGCGCGCGAGTTCATGCTGATGGGCGGCAAGGGGGTGATCTCGGTCACCGCCAATGTGGTGCCTAAGGCCATTCACGAGATGTGTGCCGCCGCCGTCGCCGGCGACCGCGCCAAGGCCGAGGAACTGGACGCCCCGCTGGCCGGCCTGCACGAAAACCTGTTTTTGGAAGCCAATCCTATCCCGGTCAAATGGGCGCTGGCGGAGATGGGGCTGATCGGCCACGGGATCCGCCTGCCCTTGACGGTATTGTCGGACCCGCACCACGACGCCGTGCGCCAGGCCCTGCGCCAGGCCGGCGTGCTCTGATTCCCGGCTGATGATGAATTCACGCTTAGGCCGGGGGGTGACCCTGCTGGGGATGGCCGCGTTATTGTCGGCCTGCAGCGGGATCGAGCAAAAGCGGCTCGAATACCGTAACAGCCAGAGTATCGCGCCGCTCAAGCTTCCGCCCGGCCTGCAGGAGCCGCAGAGTCCCACCATGTTGCCCCTGCCCGAGGTGGATACGGCCGCGGCGGTGGTGGACGTCGCTCCGCCGGTCAACCTGCCCGAGGAACTGTTGGCGGAGCCCGAGACCGCGGCTGCGGCGCGCAGCGAAAACAGCGCTCCCGACGACGAATAGCATGCGCTTTGCATCCCTGGGCAGCGGCAGCCGCGGCAATGGCACCCTGGTTGAGGCCGGCGCCACCCTGGTGTTGCTGGACTGCGGTTTTAGCATTGCCCAGGTGGAGGCGCGTATGGCGCGGCTGGGCAAGACGCCCGCCGATCTCAGCGCCATCGTCGTCACTCACGAGCACGGCGATCATATCAAGGGCGTCGGTCCGCTGGCGCGGCGCTATCAGATTCCGGTATGGATGACGCCGGGCACGGCGCGCCACCGGCGCCTGGGCGCGCTGCCGCAGCTGTGTCATTTCAACAGCCATTCGCGCTTCGCCATCGATGATCTGGAGCTCAGCCCCTATCCCGTCCCCCACGATGCCCGCGAACCGGCGCAGTTCGTCTTTGGCGACGGCAAGGTCCGCATCGGCATTCTGACCGACGTGGGCTGTTGGACGCCCCATATCGAAGAGCAGCTGAGCCGCTGCGACGCCCTGATTCTGGAGTGCAACCACGACAGCGACCTGCTGCTGCACGGCGGCTATCCGGCCGCGCTAAAACAGCGTGTCGGGGGGCGTCACGGCCATCTCAGCAACCGCCAGGCCGCCGACCTACTGGGGCGCCTGAACACCGGCAAGTTGCAGCACCTGATCGCCGCCCATCTCAGCGAGGAGAATAACCAACCGCAGCTGGCCCGGGACGCCCTGGCCGCGGTGCTCGGCTGCAGCGGCGATTGGATCGGCGTCGCCGATCAGGAACAGGGGCTGGCTTGGCGCGAAGTTGTATAATACGCAGTCCGAATTACGAGGTTAAATCACCATGCAGAAACGCGAAGAGCTCTATGCCGGCAAGGCCAAATCCGTCTATCTCACCGACGACCCGGACCGCCTCATCCTCGAGTTCCGCGACGACACGTCGGCCTTTGACGGCGAGAAGGTGGAACAGCTGGCGCGCAAGGGCATGGTCAACAACTACTTCAATGTCTTTATTATGGACAGGTTGGCCGAGGCCGGCATCCCCGTCCATGTGGAGCAACGGCTTTCCGATACACAGGCCGTGGTGAAAAAGCTGGCGATGATCCCCGTGGAATGCGTGGTGCGCAACATCGCCGCCGGTAGTCTCTGTCGCCGTTTGGGTGTGCAGGAGGGCATGGATCTCAATCCCCCGACCTTCGAGTTATTCCTCAAGAACGATGCCCTGCATGATCCTATGATCAACGAGTCTCATGTCGAGACCTTCGGCTGGGCTAAGCCGGCACAGCTGGCGCGTATGAAACAGCTCACTTTCCAGGTCAACGACGTATTAAAACAGCTGTTCGCCGACGCCGGTATGCTGTTGGTGGACTACAAACTGGAGTTCGGCGTGTTCAAGGGCGAGATCGTGCTGGGCGATGAGTTCAGCCCCGACGGCTGCCGTCTGTGGGACGCGCAGACACGCGAGAAGCTGGACAAGGATCGCTTTCGCCAGGGCCTGGGTGGGGTGGTCGAGGCCTATGAAGAAGTGGCCAAGCGGCTGGGTATCGACTTGCCGCAATAACTTCAAAAACAAAAAAAGGGGTGCATCCAGCACCCCTTGGTTGTTATTGGCGGCGATCTTGTCCCTGTCGCCTTCTTCGTCTTAGCCCAGGGTCTATTCGACCGCCTTGCCTTCGGTGTATTTGATGCTCGTCCCTGTCGGTACCGCGCCCATGTTGTGGGCGGTGTAGCTGGGCAGCGAGGTCAAGTCGACTGCGTTGGCGTCGCTTATATCGGGTTGCGTTCCATTGGGGAAATTTGTCACAACCCCGAGGAACAGGCTGGTATCCAGCGGCTTGACGAAATAGCGTGTGCCGTCATCACCGGTGGCCTCGGTGCCGGCCGCAATATGAACCACCTTGCCGGCGATGTCCGGTGTCATGGTCCAGCCGTTCTTTTCCAGCTCGTGGTACATGTCAGGCATGCCGTGCATCCAGCCGTCGAACTGCAGGCTGAGCGTGCCTTTGGCTGTGCCGGCGCTGTCCTGTACCGCCACGTTGTTCAGCGTGATCGGGTTGGACAGGATGACGTAGTCGCCGTTGCTGTCTTTCAGAAAGCGCTGCTTGCCCCAGTTCTGGCCGTCACTCGGTTTTTCCCAGTTGAATTCCACCGGGCGTGTTTGACCAATGGGAAAGCCGTAGTCGTCAACCGCTACCGTTGTGCCATCGCCAGCAAGCGGGTTGCCTGACACATCGTAGGCAAACAGGCCCCATTTGGTATCGGCCACGGCGCCGACGGTGTTGTTGCCGGAGCTATCGGACAAGACTTCCAGCAGCAGATAGTTGGCGTCCGCCGGATCTTCGATCAAACTGTATTTGACATCTGTATTCCAAGGCGCCGCCAGATAAGACGTCCCTGCGGGCAGGATAGACGCCGTTGCAGACGAATCCGTGTTATCCGGATTGGCCGCATTCTGCAGTTCCCGTTTGACATCATAGGAATTCGCAGCGTCGGCAGCATCTTTGCGTTTTACGATGTAATTGCTGCCGGCGGCGTTGATGTAGTACTCCTCATCCCGGCCCGGGTTGAACGCAGTGTCGTTGTTGCCAAAGGTGGGCTGATTCGTAACCGGGTCTTCACCCAGATACTCTTTCTGAACCCAGCCTGTGTTGGCGCCGCTGAAATCGCCGGTGTATTGGATAAACAGCTGACCGCTGATGCCGGTGAACAGATTGTCTCCGCTTGCCGGCGTCAATTTTGCCGCCGGGCTGTTGGGCAAAGGACGACCGGTTTCGTTGTCGATATTGTCACCGGTTTCATAGAAACCCTCGCCGCTGTATGTGAAACCGCTGATGGCGGGGTCGGAGTCAAGGTACAGGTATTGCTTGAAGCTACCGTTGTCGTCACCGCCTACATATATCCAGCGTTGGTCGTTTTCCGCTAGGACCAATTGATTGAGATCGAAGGCGCTAAAGCCGTTTTCCGAACCTCCCTTGGAAGATCCATCGTGATTCTTACACTCGAGGGGATTCGCCCCCCAGTCAATCCAGCCATCCGCGCAGTAACGCCAGGCGTTGTTGATATAGAACAGCTCATAGGATTTGTTGAGCCAGGTCTGGACCGGCACGCCTTTGATGTCGTCAAGGGTGGCGCTGACCAGATTACGTTTGGTGAACGTGCCGGCAAATTCGGCCATGGTGTAGGTCGGCGCGGTCTGGCCGGGCGGGACGTCGGCCTTGGTAAAGGTGGTGGGCGAGGCGTTAACGCCGTCGTCGACGACGAAGCCTTCCGGACCCCAGAGTTCATGACGACCCTGCCAGGCACCGTAATAGCCCCAGGCCTCGAACTGCTTAGTGTTGTCGCTGAGCGCTGTCATTTCATACCGCACGGGGAAGCCGAAGGACACCTTTTTCTCCACATTTTCGCCTTCGGCGATATTGTTGTTGGCATCACCCTCGGCGTAGAACAGGCCGTAGCGATGCACCATCTTGATTGCGCCGTCTAACTCACGGTCCTTAAAGACCGCCGGGTCGGATCCTTCCTGGACGCCGAGATAGTTGCCATTGTAAGAATATTTTGCGCTGTTGCTGGGGAAGGCGCTGAGCAGGGAGCAATCGGTGCCGCTATTGGGGTCGTAGCAGGTCTCCCAATCGGGATATTGCACCACACCGTAGCCTTCGTTAGCGCTGCGTATCAGCACACCCTTCATCTCTTCAATCAGGTCCCATTCATTGCGCATGCCGCGATCGACCACCTTCAGCGTGGTATTGCCGTTGGCGTCGATACGAGCACTGGCGGCGAAATAACCCTGCGGCGCGCTGGCGTCAACGCCCGTCGGATCGGCGTCGAAATAGACGTTCAGGTCCCATTCGCCGTAGTCTTCGAAGGAGCCATCGTCCGCCACGCTAGCGGAGGTGTAGATCTCGGCCTGTGCCTTAATGAGAGTCTCGGTGCCGTAATGGGGATCGGTCTCCGGAATCCAGAGCTGAATCACGTTAACCTTCTGTGAGACGCCGCTGGTTGGGTGGGTGCCGTCCACCAGCTCGGACTTGACGGTCCAGGTTTGCAGTTGTTTGATATCGACGCCGTCGCTGTCTTCTTCCCAGGAGACGACGGCCTGATAGGCACCGGTGCCCACTTCGTCGGCATAGTTTGTTTGTGCCAAGGACGTCAAAATGGTTTCGATAATATCGAATTGCTCCAAGGCAGGTTCTTCGACAAAGGTTCTGCCCTTGGTCTTGACGTAATCTGAATCGGCCGGCAGGCCGCTGGCGGCCGCCGCTCTCGATAAGCGATGAATGGCGTTGCTGAAACTGCCGGCGCTGGCCGCGGCGGAACTGCTGCCCGAGGCGGGAACCGCCGAAATTTCGGAGGGCAGGGTGTAACCCCTGCTGGTGGCGCTGCTACTGCTGCTGGACGAGCTACCGCCGCCCCCGCCGCCGCATGCAGTCAGACCAATGGTGATTGCCAGTGGAACGACACAGGTCAGCGGTGTCATTCGTTTATTCTTACTCTTCATCGGGCGTATTCTCCTCGCGTTGTAACTTGGCTCAATTTGGTCAGGCCCCCAGTCGGTTTGGTGCCCCTGGGCCTGTTCTGCTTGTCCTGCCTGAGTGTCCTTTTGCCCGAGCGAGTGACGGCGGTGGTCGCCGCTGGCGTGCTTCGTCAGCCTTGACGATGGATAGGCGTCAGACCGTCCAATGTACGGTGGTTAACGGCATTTTCAGGGGGAATTTGAGCGTCAAAACAAGGGGAATAGCGGAAGTCAGTGCATGGGAATGCGCCAAGACACGTAAGTGCTTGATCGTTAATTGATGTGCCGTGTGAGCCTGGACAAGGGGGCTGGGGTTATATGAGGGATATCGGCCGCCCTCGGCCCGGTTTCGTCGAGGATGGTGAGGGATTAAAGACTAAACTGCGCCACGAACGGTGCATGATCCGACTCGGGATATTTGAGGTCCGAGGCGAAGGCGATGGATTCGTCGTGCAGCACCTCGTTGTGGATCTCCGCCGCCTGGTAATAAGTCAACAATGAACGCGAGATCATCACGTGGTCGAGCAGATTTCCTTGCCCTTCGTGCAACAAGGTGTAGCGTGAGCCACTCGGAATGGACAGACTGCAGGGCACCAGTTGGCGATGGCCGAGAGCGGCGTTGCCGGTGTTTTCCACCCGCCCGGCGATGGCCTCTACCGGCACTTCGCCCGGTTCGGCGTTGAAGTCGCCGCAAACCATGATTTTGGCCTCCGGCTCGTTGTCGAAGAGCGCGTCGATCATGAGTCTCAGCTCCAGCGCCTGGCCGACCCGTTTCATGGAGGAAATGAAGTAGCCTTCCGCCCAGCCACTGACGCTGCGAAAGCCCCAGCCCTCCCGTTGCCCCGGGACCGCCGAGGGGCCGCGTGATTTGAGGTGGATGTTGAATACGTGGAGGGGCCCTTGCGGATGGCCGATCTTGGCGTACAGCACGGGTCGTTCCCAACGCACCTCCTTGGCCTCGTGCTCGCGCGGCGAGGCGGTGACACGGCGGTACACCAGCTCGTCCACGTATTCGTTGCGTACTTGCCGGGTTTCCAGGATGGGGTAGCGCGACAGGATGACCAGGTTGCGCTTGTCATAGGCCTGGTCCGCCGTGGTCTCGGTGGCGCTCAGGTTGTAGCCCTGGTAGGGCGTGCCTTCGATCAAGGCCTGCAAGGCCCAAAGTCCACGCGGTTGGCCCTCACGTTCCTGGCCGTGAATTTCCTGCAGGCAGAGGATGTCTGCGTTCAGGCGCAACAACTGAGGTCTCAGGATGGGAAAACGTTGTTCCAGCGAGGGAGACATGTTCTCATCCAGATTTTCGACATTGAAAGTGGCTATTCTCATGGCACCGCTCCTTGGTTGAATGTTTCGGCTGAGACCTTTTTTTAGCATCATGCGCCAACCTTTTCAGGGCTTCAAATAATTATTCAGAGCGTCATAGCGGCGGCGTTACATCGACGTTGCATTTATGGGATAATCGCCGCCAGACGGGGTGTTTGGTCATCAAGCTTAAATACTTCGTTGTCATAATCGCCAATCAGTCCGATGCAACGATCTTTAATAGGTTTTCCATGAGCCAGCGTTTTTCCCTTCATTTTTCGCACCTGCCCTTGGTGCAACGGGTCCTCTATACCTGCACCCTGTGCGTGTTGGGGCTGGGCTACACCTTTGCCATGATCTATATCTTCGCTTCGCATCATAGTCGCGACGGCAATGACATGCTGACCGTGCAGGACATTATTATCGCCTACAGCGGCAGCAAGAGCGGCACCCGGCTGGAGGCGGCGCTGAAGGGGCCCATGTCGGGCATGTTGCCGGCCGACGAGAATCTGAAGATCATCAGCTGGGTGCGCGACGGTGCCAGTGAAAAGGAATATCAGCAAGGTATAAAACGAATTTTCGACAACCGCTGCATCACCTGTCACAACAATCGCAATCCCCATCTGCCCAGTCTGGAGGATTACGAATCGATCAAAAAGACCGCCGAGGAAGACAAAGGCATGGATGTGTTTACGCTGGTGCGCGTGTCACACATCCATCTGTTTGGGCTGACCTTCATCTTTTTTATCGTCGCCAGTATTTTTATTCACGCCTATATCCGCCATGAGTGGCTCAAGATTACGATCATGGTGATCCCGTTTATTTCGATCATTTTTGACGTCGCCTCCTGGTATATCACCAAGGTCTTCGAGCCCTTCGCCTGGGTGGTGATCGGCAGCGGTACACTGATGGGGATTTGTTTTGCGTTGCAGTTTTTTATCTCCCTGTACCAGATGTGGTTCTACCAACTGCCGGATGACGTGAAGATGCGCTTCTATTGTTCCGTGGTGGATGAATAGCCGGCGGGATTGGATAGATGTTTCGTCCGGTCCTCCTGCTATTGGCACTGCTGCTATTAAGCGGCTGTGATCCCGTTTCTATGGCCGACGACAGTCCCTCGCCGGTGGGCCTGGCGCAGCCTTTTCCGGTGGTGGGCGATCCCGACAAGGGCCGCCAGGTGGCCGGGCAATGCGCCGACTGCCACGGTCTGGACGGTGTCAAGGCCGCCAGCGGTGCGCCGTTTATCGCCGGTTTGAAACAGCCCTATTTGGTACGCTCCCTGTTGGCCTATGGCAACGGTGCCCGCTCGCATGAAGGCATGAAACAGGTCAGCGAGGATCTCAACCCCATCACCCTGGCCGACGTCACCGCTTACTATGCCGGTTTGGACACCCCCTGGCGCGGCGCGGTGGCCGGGCAGGCATCCAAGGCCGTACTCAAGGACGCCCAGGCGCGCCGCGCCGCCCGACACATCGTCGATGCCTGTCGTTCCTGCCACAGCCAGACCGACCGTTTTCAGCGCGAGCAGGCCATACCCAGCATCGACGGCATGGCGGTGGAATATTTCGTGCCGGCCTTGAAGAGTTATGTCAGCGGTGAACGCCACAACGAGATCATGGCCCAGTTCAAGGGCAGTTTGAGCGAGCAGGACATCTACAACCTGGCCGCCTACTTCGCTGCGCGCAAACCGCAAAAGGCACCTCCCATGGGGGACGGCGACGCGGCCCGGGGCAAACTCGCCGCGCGTGCCTGCGCCGGTTGTCACGGTTATGACGGCAATAGCCTGAATCCGCACATCCCCAACCTGGCCGGGCAGTCGGCGCGCTACCTGGTCAAGGCCATCAAGGACTATCGCGACGGCGTGCGTGAATCGCTGTTGATGCGTGCCCCGGTGCGGGGGCTGGGTGACCGCGCCATCGCCGATCTGGCCGCCTACTACAGCCGACAGACGCCGCAGTCGCCCCTGCACGCGGATATTTCCTCTCCCAGGGCCTTCGATCCTCTGGCCGACGGCGAGCGCATCGCCGCCTCCTGTAATAGCTGTCATGGCCCCGGGGGTAACAGCGAAACACCGGGCGTGCCCAATCTTACCGGCCAGCATGTGAAATATCTCAGCCGCGCCACTCAGGCCTATCAACAAGGGCGCCGCGAGCATGCCGCCATGCAAGAGATCGTCTCCTTTTTCAGCGACACCGATATTGAAAAGGCGGCCTATTGGTATGCGGTACAGACACCGCACAGCAGTCGCCGGCCGGGCCAGGGTGACCCCGCCCGCGGCGAGACCCTGAGCGACGCCTGCAGCAGTTGCCACGGCGAGGCCGGCATCAGCCCCGATCCGGCTACCACCCCCAGCTTGGCGGGGCAGGACGGCGCCTATTTGATCCAGGCGACGCGGGCCTATGCCGATGGCGGACGTGCGCACGAAGGCATGCGTGAAGTCGCCCAGCAGCTGACGGATCAGGACCTGCGTGATCTGGCCGCCTATTACGCCCTGCAGACGCCGCGACAGGTCAAAACCTATCTCCCCGATAATCCCCAGCAGCTGGTCGAGCAGCGCTGCAGCCGTTGTCACGGCGAGCGCGGCTACAGCGAGCAACCGGGTGTACCGCGTCTGGCCGGACAGCTGGAGCCCTACCTGGTGCAGGCGATGAAGGAGTATCAACAGGGCATACGCAAGGACTCCGCCATGGTGGCCATGGCCGATGTCCTCAGTCTGCTCGAAATCAAGGCCATCGCCGCCTACTATGCCAAGCAGTAGTCCACGCCGCTGAGGCAAGCGGGGTATTGTTTCCTGGTTGTATGCCAGGGTGAACCAGTCCTGAAAATTTTTTAATGATTGTGCTGCCGGGCGTCCATAAACGCGCTAGAATAGACCTGTAATCCATGCGGGTATTCGCGAAAGGCTTGGTGAGCGAATAAATCATTGACCTTGCGCGCCGTCCGCATCGATACCCGCCTACAAGCGGGTGCAAACCTGTTCAAGAGGCTAGGATGATGAAAACAACGCTGCTGATACTGCTCACCGCACTATTTGGGGTAAACGGAATTGCCACCGCAGTCGAGGACGAGGGCTCCATTCAACGCGGCCAGGCCAAGGCCTTTTATTGTACCGGTTGTCACGGCTACAACGGCATGGGGGTAGGGGCCGCGCCGCCGCTGGCGGGCCAGGATAAAGCCGATCTGCTCGCCAAACTGAAGGCCTTTAAGCAGAAGAAATCCTCACTCATGGGGCTGCAGCTGGCCAGGTTCGAGGAGAACGACCTGAAGGATCTGGCCGCCTATTTTTCCTCGCTCAAGTCGACGCCGCCGGGGCAGGCCAGTTATGAACGGGATATCGAGCCTATTATCCAGTGGCGTTGTATCACCTGCCACAGCGCCGGTGGCGAAGGCGCGCGCAAAAGCGGTTTGGATCTGAGTAGCTACCAGGCGTTAATGGAGGGTACCAAGGAGGATGGCGAGCTGATCGTGCCCGGTTCTCCGGAAACCAGCAGTTTCATGGTGATGGTGACACGCAAGGATCATCTGAGAATGCCGTTTGGGGCGCCGCCGCTGGCGGACGACGAGATCCGCGTGCTCAGAACCTGGATCGAGCAGGGCGCCAAAAACAATTGAGCGGGATCGCTGTAATGGAAGAAGGGGGCGGGTCAGCCCCCTCTTTCAGCTACAGCAGAAACGCGAGAATCAGAATCAGTAGTAGCAACGTCGAAATGGTTTGCCAGATCTGTGCCGATGAGTCATTCATTCGGGAACCCTCCTAAAAGTCTGCATGGACGGAATCGTCCCTGAACTTGGGGTCAGGTCCTTCTGGATGACAAGGTCATAATAACAATATCGTAACAATCGCGCCCACACTTGATCGGGCCCTGCCCGGTGGGGGCCGGCAACAAAAAAGGCGGACCGCCGAAACGGGTCCGCCCTGGGCGACTTTATGTCATTGGTGTGAGCGCTAAATAATAAAAAAGATGACCAGTAGACTCACAAGAATTGCCGCTGAAGCGATTTCAACGGTGTCGAATGAAGATGATGTGCTCATAGTCGTATCCCCTGTCCCCGAGAACGTGTCTGCGGATGTCCGCTGCCCTTCCGTAAAAAATAATAGATGAGTAATGCGCCCAATAAAACCACGATAAAAGAAAGATAATGGGCGCGTGATCGATTTGTGAGTTTTGCGTGACAGTGTGGTGAGTCGTTGCCGCTGTAATGGACACGCTGAACCCGATCAATCAGGAGAAACCTATGAACAGCAAATCAATCAAGTTTTACACCGTTCCCGTCATGTTCGCCGCCGCCCTGGCGCTGGGTGCCTGCAGTGCTGATCCCATGATGTCGGACGACGGCATGGATAAGGGTATGGACACTCAGATGGATGACACTATGCAGGGCATGGACGGGACCATGGACGACAGCATGGATTCGAGCATGTAAGCTTGACCAGCGGGGTGGGCCGTCATGGGGCCACCCCGCCTTAAGCGCTTCAGGAACGCTCGTCCCGCCTGGCTTTGTTGAGACGATGATCGGCGGCGGCGATGAACAGGACCAGTGACACCAGTCCGACCAGTGATGCGATTTGAATATATGCCCATTCCATTGTGATAACTCCTTTGCGGTTAGTCGTGCAAGCTCGGGAGACATGCATTGAATTCCTGAGCTTTTCAGTCAAATAGCCTTTAGGTTTGTAAGGCCATTCCAGTGAGTGTTTCGACCGCGTTGGTACTTTCATTAGCCCTATAGGCACGTTTTTCACCCAGCGATTCTCACCGCTTAGCAATTCGCCCCAACCCACTGAATCAAGTAAAATAGCTCGCTCTCTCACTCTCAGATTCAGGAACGGTGATGCTCCAACTGCGCGGTAATCCAGCTTTATCCCCCTTTCGGCTGCAAAAACTGACCGACGCCATTCAGGCTCGCGTGCCGGCGGTGAGGCATGTTTATGCCGAATTCGTCCATTTCGCTGATCTGGAGCAGCGCCTGAGCAGTGCCGAAGAGCGCCTGCTTGAGCGCCTGCTGAGCTACGGGCCCACGCTGGCAGTCGAGCCGCCGCAGGGCGCGCTGCTGGTGGTGGTGCCGCGTCCCGGCACCATCTCACCCTGGTCCTCCAAGGCCACCGATATCGCCCGCAACTGCGGTCTGAGCAGTATCAATCGTCTCGAGCGCGGCAGTGCCTATTACATTCAGAAGGGCGACGGCGCGGCGCTGACTGACGCCGAACAGGCCGCTATCCTGCCGTTGATCCACGATCGTATGACCGAGGTGGTGTTTCCCTGTCTGGAGGAGGCCGAGGGGCTGTTCCAACACGAAGCGCCGCGCCCGCTGCGCAGCGTCGACATCCTGGGCGGCGGCCGTGACGCCCTGGCCGTGGCCAATCGCGACTGGGGCCTGGCCCTGGCCGCGGACGAGATCGACTACCTGGTGGAGAATTTCACCGCGCTGGGGCGCAACCCCAACGACATCGAGCTGATGATGTTCGCCCAGGCCAACTCGGAGCACTGCCGCCACAAGATCTTCAATGCCGACTGGATTATTGACGGTGATAGCAAGGACAAGTCGCTGTTCAAGATGATCCGCAACACCCATGAGCGGCACCCCGAGGGCATCCTGTCGGCCTATTCCGACAACTCGGCGGTGATCGAGGGCCAGCATGCCGGGCGTTTCTACCCCGATCCCGCGACCGGTACATACGCCTATCACCCGCAGGACACCGCCATCCTGATGAAGGTGGAGACCCACAACCATCCCACCGCCATCTCGCCCTTTCCCGGCGCGGCCACCGGCGCCGGCGGCGAGATCCGCGACGAGGGCGCCACCGGGCGCGGCTCCAAGCCCAAGGCCGGGCTGTGCGGCTTTTCCGTCTCCAATCTGCGCATTCCCGGCTTTGAACAGCCCTGGGAGACGGATCATGGCAAGCCGGGCCGCATCGTCTCGGCGCTGGACATTATGATCGATGGCCCCTTGGGCGCCGCCGCCTTCAACAATGAATTCGGCCGCCCCAACATCAACGGCTATTTCCGTACCTTCGAGGAGCTCGTCCCCGGGCCGAATGGCGCCGAGCTGCGCGGCTATCACAAACCCATCATGCTGGCGGGCGGCCTGGGCAATATCCGCCCCGAACACGTGGAGAAGCAGCGCATTCCCCCCGGCGCCCAACTGGTGGTGCTGGGCGGCCCGGCGATGCTGATCGGCCTGGGCGGCGGTGCGGCCTCATCCATGGCCACCGGCGCCAGCGCCGAGGATCTGGACTTCGCCTCGGTGCAGCGCGGCAACCCCGAAATCGAGCGCCGCTGCCAGGAGGTGATCGACCGCTGCTGGCAGCTGGGCGACGCCAACCCCATCATCTCCATCCATGACGTGGGTGCCGGCGGGCTCTCCAACGCCATGCCCGAGTTGGTCAACGACGCCGGTCGCGGCGCCCGTTTCGAACTGCGCGCCGTGCCCAACGATGAGCCCGGCATGACGCCCATGGAGATCTGGTGCAATGAGGCCCAGGAGCGTTACGTCCTGGCCATCGCGCCCGAAGACATGGAACACTTCGCCGCCCTGTGCGAGCGCGAGCGTGCGCCCTTCGCCGTCATCGGCGAGGCCACCGAGGCGCGGCAGCTGATCGTCGGCGACGGCCATTTCGACAACACTCCGGTGGACATGCCCATGGAGGTGCTGCTGGGCAAGCCCCCCAAGATGCTGCGCCAGGCCCATCACAAGCCCTTTCACAAGCCCGACTTCGACACCGCCGGGATTGATATCAAAGACGCCGCCTACCGCGTGCTGCGCCTGCCTGCGGTGGCGAGTAAAAGTTTTTTGATCACCATTGGCGACCGTACGGTTACCGGCCTGGTGGCGCGCGACCAGTTCGTCGGCCCCTGGCAGGTGCCGGTGGCCGATGTGGCCGTCACCGCCACCAGCTTCGACGGCTACCGCGGCGAGGCCATGGCCATGGGCGAGCGTACGCCCATCGCCCTGGTGGACCACGCCGCCGCGGCGCGCATGGCGGTAGGCGAGGCGCTCACCAACCTGGCGGCGGCCGACATCATCGAGCTCGGCCGGGTGGTGCTGTCGGCCAACTGGATGGCCCCGGCGGGTCATCCGGGCGAGGACGCCGGGCTCTACGAGGCGGTCAAGGCGGTGGGCATGGAGCTGTGCCCGGCGCTGGGCATCGCCATCCCGGTGGGCAAGGATTCCATGTCCATGAAGACGGTGTGGAGCGAGGACGGCGTGCAGAAGAGCGTCACCGCGCCCATGTCGCTGATCATCTCCGCCTTCGCCCCGGTGGGCGACATCCGCCAGACCCTGACCCCGGAATTGCGCCGCGACCAGGGCGATTCCGACCTGATCCTGATCGACCTGGGCAAGGGCCGCAAGCGCTTGGCAGGCTCCTGCCTGGCGCAGGTCTACAAACAGGTGGGTCACCATGCCCCGGACGTGGACGACGCCGGCACGCTGAAGGATTTTTTCAATACCATCCAGAATCTGAACCAGCTGGGAATGCTGCTGGCCTATCACGACCGTTCCGACGGCGGCCTGTTCGCTACCATTGCCGAAATGGCCTTCGCCGGTCATACCGGTGTCACGGTGCAACTGGACGACTTGGGCGATGACCACGCCGCCGCCCTGTTCAACGAGGAGCTGGGGGCGGTGATCCAGGTGCGCCACAGTGACAGCGACGTGGTGATGCAGGTGCTGCACGCTGCCGGACTGGCTCAGCACAGCCACCTGATCGGTCAGTTGAACGACAGGGACGTGGTCGAGTTTACCTTCGAGCACCGGCCTGTGCTGAGTGAATCGCGCATCGATCTGCAGCGCGCCTGGAGCGAGACCAGCTACCGCATTCAGGCGCTGCGCGACAACTCGGATTGCGCCCGGCAGGAATTCGATCGGCTGCTGGATGGCGACGATCCGGGCATCCACCCCCATCTCAGCTTCGACCAGGCGGAAGACGTGGCCGCGCCCTTCATCCACAGCGGCGTGCGCCCGCGCATGGCGGTGCTGCGCGAGCAGGGGGTCAACGGCCAAGTGGAGATGGCGGCGGCCTTCGAGCGCGCCGGGTTCGACAGTGTCGATGTGCACATGAGCGACATCATTGCCGGGCGCGTCTCGCTCAAGGATTTTAAGGGCCTGGCGGCCTGCGGCGGTTTCTCCTACGGCGATGTGCTGGGCGCCGGCGAGGGTTGGGCCAAGTCGATCCTGTTCAACGCCCGCGCCCGCGATGAATTTCAAACCTTCTTCGAGCGCCGCGACAGCGTCGGCCTGGGTGTCTGCAACGGCTGCCAGATGATGTCCAATCTGCGCGAGTTGATTCCCGGCGCTGAACTCTGGCCCCACTTCGTGCGCAATACCTCGGAACAGTTCGAGGCGCGTTTCTCGCTGGTGGAAGTGCTCGAGTCGCCGTCCGTCTTTTTGCAGGGCATGGCGGGCTCGCGCATCCCCGTCGCCGTGGCCCATGGCGAGGGCCGCGCCGAATTCGGCAGCGCCGCCGGTGCGCAGCAGGCCCTGGACGCGGGTATTGTCGGACTACGTTATGTCGATAATTACGGCAAGGCCAGCGAGGCCTATCCCGCCAATCCCAACGGTTCGCCGTTAGGCATCACCGGCCTGAGCAGCGTAGACGGGCGTTTCACCATCATGATGCCCCATCCGGAACGGGTCTTCCGTGCCGTGCAGTATTCCTCCCGGCCGCATGACTGGGCCGAGGCCGGCCCATGGTTGCGTATGTTCCGCAATGCGCGGCTGTGGCTGGAGTAAAAAACCAATTGGCAGGTCAAAATGATCATGAAACTATCGATTAACAATATTCTAGCCTTCTTGTTTCCGTTGCTGGTGGCGCTGTTGCTGACCGGTTTTATTCCGCAAGGGGCGCGCCTGGATGAGCGTTTGCAGTTGGAACGGCTTAAAGTCTCTTCGGCCAGCGAATTGGAGGCGGCCTTTGACCGGCTGGGCTACCACTGGCCACCGCAGGGCAAGGTGCCGCCGGTGGAGGTGTCGACCCTGCCCGCCGATCTCGGCAAGATCCAGGATGTGGACAGGAAGAAGTCGCTGTTCTTTCGCGCCCTGTTGCCCATCGTGCTGGCGGAAAACGAAAAGCTACGCGAACTGCGCGGCCAAGTTGTCGAGTTGTTGGACACGGGCGTGAGACATTTGGATGACAGTCAGCGCGCCTGGCTGCAGGCCATTGCCCACCAGTACAAGATCAAGCATGACATCAAGAGCGCGCGCGCCCAGCATTTGTTGCTGCGCCGCGTTGATGTGGTGCCGCCGGCGCTGGTGCTGGCCCAGGCCGCTAATGAGAGCGCCTGGGGCACGTCGCGTTTTTCCCGCCTGGGCAATAATCTCTTCGGTCAATGGACCTATCGCGAGGCGGAGGGCATCGTGCCCCTGGGCCGTCCCGAGGGCGCCAGTTATGCGGTGCGTTCGTTTCCGTCCATCGATGCCTCGGTGCGCGCCTATCTGCGCAATCTCAACACCAATCCGGCGTATCAATCCTTGCGCGTGATGCGCGCCCAAATGCGCGATGCGGGTGGAGCCCTGGATGCCGTGGCGCTGGCCACCGGGCTGGAGGCCTATTCCGCCCGCGGTCAGGCGTATATCGATGAGCTGCAGCTGATGATGCGCGGTAACCGCTTGGTGAGCCTGCTGGACGCCGTTGAGCTGGATCGTTCCACTGCGGCCTTCAGTCAGTCCCGCCAGGGCGAATCCACGGCTGGCTGAACCAATAGAAGCGTCCTGACTCGCCCGCCGGGGCGGTGCAGTTATAGCGACTGCGTCCCGCGGGCAAATCTTTATCGGCCCGTATCTGGGCCTGGTATTCACGTACCCATTTCACCTCGATGCGTCCCTGACCGCTGGCGAAGCAGCTCAGCTGCGTGAGCGGCGCGTGTTGGCGCTCGAAGCTCAGTGTCAGGGTGGGCCGGGCCGCGTCGGTGACCGGATTCACCGGCGGCGTTTGCTGCAGCGGCATGGCCAGACTCGACACCTTGGTGGCGAACTCATCCGGGTCGCCGAAATCCTCCGCCATGGGGAAACGCGGCAGGAAGCGGAAGTCCGAGGTGACACCCATGGCGCCCGAGTGTTGGCCCATGCCGACCATGCCCAGCGATGCCACCATTTGCGCCAGCGCCAAATTATATTCGCCATAGGGGTAGGCGATGACGTCGATAACGGCATCGAGTTCATCGTCAAGACGTTGCTGGGCGCTGCGAATGTCATCGGTGACGCGTCGACGCCATTGCGCCTCGGTTTCGCCGGGCAGGCGCCGGATCAAATGGTCGTGGCTACGCGAATGATTGCCGAAGCTGGCGCCGTGTTGTTGCATCTCACGCATCTGTTGCCAGCTCATGTAATTGGAAAAGCCCTTGTCGATGTAGTCGGTGGAAACGAACACCGTAAACGGCCAGCCGCGCTTCTTGAGGCGCGGATAGGCTTGGCTGTAGATGCTGTCGTAGGCATCGTCCATGGTGATCACCACGGTCTTGTCGGGCAGCGTCTCGCCGGTCTGCAGGGCGTCCAACACCGTCATCAGCGGCAGTACCTTGAAGTCGCTATCTGCGAGATAGTCCAGGTGTTGCTCGAACTGTTCCAGACGAATGTTGGTGCTGGGGTATTTTTCCACGCCGAAGTGGTGATACATCAGCCCCACGGCCGAGGATTGGGCGGCGGGCAGGGCGCTGCTGTTCAGCAGGGCGAGTAGCGCGAGATTGGCTAAGGTTAGATTTCTCATAATGACCGATAATGACTGAATGTGTGAGTCGGGCCGACACCGGCGTGTCGCTTCGTTCAGCATTATAGGAAATTACGGGGCGGGCCGTCACCCGTATCGCCGCGCCGCGATCAGCGGATACACACCGCCCTGACGTGGGGCAGGTCGAGATAGCCTTGCAGGATCTTTTCGATGCCGTCCTGTTTGAGGGTGCGCATGCCTTCATTGAGCGCTTCGAAATGGAGTTCCGCCGCCGGAGTGCGCGCGACGATCTTCTGTTTGATCTTGGGCGAAGCGATCATCAGTTCATGCAGGCCGATGCGGCCGCGGTAGCCGGTATCGTTGCAATCGTTACAGCCGGTGGGTTTGTAGAGGGTGAAGCCGCCGCGCTTGTTAGCGTGATGGTTGCGCCAGTCCGCAATCAGGTCGTCGATATACGGCTGTTGCTCCGCTGCGCCGAAATGGGGGGGCAGCATGTCCTTGATGTATTCGTGGGCCAGGTGTTGCAGCTCCTGGTCATCGGGTTGGTAGGAACGTTTGCAGTTGGGGCACAGCGTCTTGGCCAGACGTTGGGCCAAAATACCGATCAGGGCGTCGGCGAAATTAAACGGGTCCATTTCCATGTCCAACAGGCGTACCAGACTCTCCGCGGCACTGTTGGTATGCAGGGTGGAGAGCACCAGGTGACCGGTAAGCGAGGCTTCGATGCCCATGCCGGCGGTCTCGGCGTCACGCATCTCACCGACCATGATGACGTCCGGGTCGGCACGCAGAAAGGCGCGCATGGCGGCGGCGAAGTCGAGGCCGATTTTGGGGTTGACCTGCACCTGACGCAGCCCCGGCTGGGTGATTTCGATCGGATCCTCGGCGGTCCAGATCTTGCGTTCGGCGTTGTTGAGATGGCCCAGCACCGAATGCAGGGTGGTGGTCTTGCCCGAGCCGGTGGGGCCGCATACCAGGAACAGGCCATAGGGCTTGGAGACGGCATCCAGCAAACGGTCGCGGTTATTGATGCTCAGCCCCAGGGCGTTGACGGGGATGTTCTTGCCGCTGGTGAGAATACGCATCACCACGTCTTCCAGCTCATTGGCCGTGGGCAGGGTGGCGACACGTAACTCGATGTTGGCCGGGCCGAACTTCTTGAAACTGATCTTGCCGTCCTGGGGTTTGCGTTTCTCCGAGATGTCCATGCGCGCCATGACCTTGATGCGCGAGATCAGGGCGTTGCGGTATTGGGCCGGGAACTTGTGGTAGACGTACAGGCTGCCGTCCTTTCTAAAACGCACCACCACCTTGGTCCTGCCCGGATTGGGTTCGATGTGTACGTCCGAGGCGCCCTGTTGATGGGCGTCGATGATGATCTTGTTGATGATCTTGACAATGATGTTGTCGGAGATGGTGACGTCTTCCTCTTTGAAAGAGAAGCTGTCGTTGTGCGCGCCGTCGTCGAAGGCCTCTTCGTCCTCCAGGTCGTCGATGCGGTGCAGGATGTCGTCCGAGGTGTAATGGAATTGCAGCGCCCAGTTGATGTCCTCGGCGCTGGCCATCACCGGCTCGATGTATTTGTTGGTGTTGAAACGCAGGGCGTCGAGCGCGGTCCAGTCCATGGGGTTTTCGATGGCCAGGATCAGCTTGCCTTCGTGCAGCGACAGGGGCACCACCTTGTGCTTGAAGGCCAGATCGGCGGGAATCTGGTTGATGATATCCGGGGTGACCTTGAACTCCTGGATATGCACGAAGGGAATGCCCAGTTTCTTGGCCAGGGCCTGCTGAATCTGGTCACGGTTGATGATGCCCTTGTCCACCAGGATCTCCCCCAGGGGTTTCTGGCGGTTGCGCTTCTGGTGTTCCAGGGCGTCTTCAAGATCATCCTCGGTGATCAGGCTTTCGCTGATCAGGATCTCGCCCAGTTTCAGGTTGGGCATGCTCTTCTGCCGACTCAGGGCCGCCTGGAGTTGCTTTTCGTTGACGATCTTGTTCTCGACCAGGAATTCGCCCAGGGGTTTGGCCCGCGCCGCCTGCTGCTCCTTGACCGCCAGCTCGATCTCTTCGCTCGGCACATTGTGATCCTTGGCCAGGATGTCACCGATCTGGTCGCCGATCAGATTGCTCTCGATGGAGGATCGGGGGATGAAAATATGGATGTACTGGCGCAGATACTGGTTGCTGCCGTGCTCCTTGAACAGGTGCAGGCCGTTCTTGTCGACCCGGGTGCCGAAGGTTTTGCCGCGCAGCTTGGTATGGTCTTTAAAGGTGATCAAAAATTCCTGCAGTTCGGCGCATGTCTTCAGGCCTGATTTACTGCTTTTGATCAGGCTCATGTCCTGCACCCATTGCAGCGGCGTGGACAGGTGCATGGCCTTGATGTCGTACATCAGGATTTCGGTTTCCTGCTTGTCCTGAGCTTGCAGAATCCTGATCTTGCCTTCTTCGACCTTAAAGGCCCTGAGCTTGCCGTCCACGCGGCGGCCGTTGATATAAAATACGGTGACGGCCGAGTTGGTCAGGATGGGCGCATTGTCCCGGTCACTGAGGGGGGGCAGGGGAAGCTCAATGATATCGCTCATGCGGCACTCTCTAAGTTTGGTTCAGGCTAAGATAATACAGATACTTAGATCGGTCCCAAAGCGGTAATCTGAAGCCCTGGGGAGAAATGCGGGTGAGGCTTGAATTGGCTGGGCGCTGCTTTGCGGAGGTGCGCTGGGGTCGCGGGGATGCGCTCGATCAGGCCGGCGCCCCGGCTTCGCTGAAGGTAAACGGATCGGCGTGAATCTGATCGAAATTGGCGCCGGCGAGAAAGGCCTTCTTCTTGGTGTTGTTGACCATCTCCGGATGGCCGCAGAGGTAGACGCGCCAGCCGTCGAGTTTGGGGAACTGTTGCAAGGCCAGCTCATTGGCGCGACCTGCGGCGAAGCCGTGGTTGTCCGGGCCGGAGAGACAGGGGGTATAAAACATGTTGTCGTGCTGCTCGGCGAGTTGTTTCAGTTCGTCGATCAGATAGAGCTTGCCGCGCTCGCGGCCGCCGTGGAACAGGTGGATCTGGCCGCGGTGGCCGTGTGCCAGGGCATCGCGAACAATGCCGTATAGCGGTGCCAATCCCGAGCCGGTGCCGATCAACAATAAATTTTGTTCCGGGGCGCTGTCGATGTAAAAGCAATCGCCGTGCGGGCCGTCGATTTGCAGTGTCTCGCCCGCTGCCAGCTCATTTCGTATCCAAGCGCTCATGCGGCCGCCGGCAATATGTTCTACGTGCAGTTCGAGATAGCCGTCCCGGGGCAGGCTGGCGATGGAATAACTGCGTATCAGGCCGTCGTCGCGGTGCAGGTTGATGAACTGACCGGGACGGTAATCGAAGGCGGATTCCGGTTTCAGGCGCAGCCGCACAATGGTCTCGTTAAAAGGGGTCTTGTCCATCACCGTAGCGTCGCTGCGGGGCAGATCGGCCTCGTCCGCGGCGCCCACGGTCAAATCCTCCGCCGGCGTGCAGATGCAGGCCAGGAAGTAGCCCTGTTGCTGTAGTTGGGGCTTCAGGCCCTTTTGCGCCTCGGACGGCGGTGCGCCGCTGGTGGCTTTGACCATGCAGGTTTGGCAGACGCCGGCACGACAGGAAGAAGAGAGTTCCACGCCATGCCGCGCCAGACACTCCAGCACGGATTCGTCGCTGCGACATGCGTAGGTGTGTTCTGCATAGGTGATATTTGGCATGGCGTGGAAGGGGGGTGCTTAGCGTCCGAGGACGTCGTTACGGGTGCTTTCGGCAATGGCTGCGGCTTCGCCGATGAGATCGTCGGCAACGCCCAGCTCTTTCAGCGTGGCGCCGAGATTTTCCATGACGGCATCGAAGTGGCTGTCGTCCAACCCACGGGCGACCAGGTGGGCGTGGGCGGCGCGCATGTCTTTGCCGCTGTAATTGGCCGGGCCACCAAAGGCGAAGGTGAGGAACGCCTTCTGCTTGGCGCGTTGCTTGTCCATATCGGTGGTTTCGAAAAACTGGTTGATGCGGTCATCGGCGAGTACTTTGCGATAGAACAGGTCGACGGCTGCGTCAACGGCGGCTTCTCCCCCGATACGGTCATACAGGCTTTCACTCATGGTGCTCTCCTCGTGGTTGTTTGTATTGGATCATTGGGTGGTGCAAACAAAGTTATTGGTAGAATCTACCTTTATCTGAATGTGACTTTGGAACAGTAACATATTTAAAGTGTAATTCAAATACATTATTGAGCGGGTGCTGTATGTAAGGCCAAATTTTTTTGCAGGGGGCGGACAGACGCGTGCGAATAAGGTTAAAATCACCGCCCTTACAGTCGTAGAAACAGAGGCTTATGTCCCAGCTCAGTGATCAAGCGGCATGCCGCCGCACCTTCGCCATTATCTCCCACCCCGATGCCGGTAAAACCACGCTCACGGAAAAACTGCTGCTGTTCGGCGGTGCCATTCAGCTCGCCGGCACGGTCAAGGGGCGCAAGGCGGCGCGTCACGCCACCTCTGACTGGATGGAGATGGAAAAGCAGCGCGGCATCTCGGTGACCACTTCGGTGATGCAGTTCCCCCACGGCGATAAGATCATGAACCTGCTCGACACCCCGGGCCATGAGGATTTCTCCGAAGACACCTACCGCACGCTCACGGCGGTGGATTCGGCCCTGATGGTGATCGACTGCGCCAAGGGGGTGGAGGCGAGGACCGTCAAGCTGATGGAGGTCTGCCGCCTGCGCGACACGCCCATCATCACCTTCATCAACAAGCTCGACCGCGAAGGCCGCGAGCCGATCGAGTTGCTGGATGAAGTGGAAGACGTGCTCAAGATCCAATGCGCCCCCATCACCTGGCCCATCGGCATGGGCAAGAATTTCAAGGGCGTGTTCGATCTCTACAACGACCGCATCCACCTGTTCAGTGCCACGCACGGCGGCAGGATCCAGCACGGCGAAGTGATCCAGGGTCTGGATAATCCGCGCCTGGATGCATTATGGGGTACCCTGGCGGCGGAGGTGCGCGAAGAGATTGAGCTGGTGCGCGGCGCCAGTCACGCCTTCGATTTCGAGGCCTATCGCAACGGCGAGCTGACACCGGTATTCTTCGGTTCCGCCATCAACAACTTCGGCATCAAGGAATTGCTCGATGCCTTCGCTGAATGGGCGCCGCCGCCGCAGCCGCGCGAAACGCGCACGCGCAGGGTCGAACCGGGCGAAGATAAGTTCACCGGATTCGTGTTCAAGATTCAGGCCAATATGGACCCGCAACATCGAGACCGGGTCGCCTTTATGCGGGTCTGCTCCGGCAGCTATAACAAGGGCATGAAGATGCGTCATGTGCGCATCGCCCGCGATGTGCAGATCTCCAATGCCATCACCTTCCTGGCCAGTGATCGCGATCATGTGGAACAGGCCTTCCCCGGTGACATCATCGGCCTGCATAACCACGGCACCATCCAGATCGGCGACACCTTCACCATGGGTGAGGAGCTCAAATTCACCGGCATTCCCAACTTCGCACCGGAGCTGTTTCGGCGCGCCCAGTTGAAGGACCCTATGAAGATGAAGGCCCTGCAAAAGGGCTTGCAACAGCTCTGCGAAGAGGGCGCGACCCAGTTATACAAACCGCTCAACAACAATGATCTGATTCTCGGCGCCGTCGGTGTGTTGCAATTCGATGTGGTGGCGCAGCGACTCAAGGATGAGTACAAGGTCGATTGTATGTTTCAGCCGGTGCAAGTAGCCACCGCTCGGTGGGTGAGCTGTGAGAATGAAAAGAAGTTCGCCGAGTTCCAGAAAAAGGCGGCGGATAATCTTGCTATCGACGGGGCAGGGCAGTTGGTCTATATCGCGCCGACGCGGGTGAATCTGCAGTTAGCACAGGAGAAGTACCCGGATGTGGCGTTTCATGCCACGCGCGAGCACTGAGTGCGCGACTACATTGGGTGCTATCTATATTCAAACGGGCAAGGCGCGCCAGGTAAGCCCCAACAGCCCCACGCTGCAGCTGTTTCTCGCCGTCGGCGTGGGACAAGGTGGCGCTCGTTACGAAACGGCCGGGCGGCGCTGTACACCGACGCTTATCAAGCGTCTTTGGGGCCGAATAATAGCCAGAGAATCAATCCCAATACGGGCAGCACCAGGATCACCACGATCCAAAGGACCTTGGCGCCAGTACCTGCAGCACTTTGAATTATCTTGACTATAGCCCATACGTCCAATACCAGAATAATTAGGCCTAATAACCCACCGACTTCAATGCCCATAACATCTCCTTGTTGTGCCATCACTAATTCACCGTTGCCGTGGCCATTGTACGCCCTAGCTCGGGAAGTTGCCCGGGCGACTGGCGTGGTGACATGAACATAATAAGCATCGCGGTATTTCCTCTAGCAAAACCGATACGCGCCAGACAGGGCGTCCGCGCCCATCGCGCGCCTCCCTAAGTACCCTGGGCTCGGGTCCCCTCTTTGTCGGCGCCTGATGTGGCTTCTTTCAATGAGGCTCAGGCATTGATATTTTTCAATGCTGTCCTAAGAAAAATAATCCCAAATAACATAATGTAATCCGTGTGGGTATTGCTGATGCCCCAAATCAATGCTTGAACCAATAAGGCTGGCAACTCACAGCTGGATGTCCTGACTATGATTGCGGATACCCTTTTAGTTGTGAATAAAAAGGCGCGCAAGGGGCAGTCCGATCTGTGCGCGGGAATAGATGTCTTGCGCCAAGCGGGGTGGCGCCTTAGGGAAGAATATCCCGCTCAACCGAATGAAATTCCAGAATTGATCCAGCGCTATGGTGCGGATATGGAGCGCATAATCATCGGTGGCGGCGACGGGACGCTGAACCGAGCCGCCGAGGCCTTGATTCAGTGCAAACGCCCGGTAGGTTTGATTCCGCTGGGAACAGCGAATGATTTGGCGCGCACCTTGAGTCTTCGAGCCGACATTGTCCCGGCGTGCGTTAGCCTTATCAATGGGAAGTTGCACGAAATTGATCTGGGTAATGTCAACGGCAAGCACTTTTTTAATGTTGCCAATATCGGTGTCGGGGTTAAGGTGACGCAGAAGATATCGAAGCAGGGCAAGCAACGCTGGGGCGTGCTGGCATACTTGCGCAGTCTTTACCTTGCGCTCAAGACTCGTCACCCCTTCGAACTTACGCTTCGTGTCGATGGAAAAGAGGAAAGGGTAAGATCCATCCACGTTGCCGTGGGTAATGGACGTCACTACGGTGGTGGGGTGACCATTATGTCTGACGCCCGCATCGATACCAACAGCTGTATATGTCCAGTGTGAAGCCGCAAAGCATCGCTGGATTGGTGAAATTGATCCCGGCGCTGCGGCGTGGAGATATCCAACATAATGATCAAGTATTGTTGCGTCGGGGGCGGAATATCGACATTGAGACGGTTAAGTCAATGGTTCTTGATACCGATGGGGAATTGCTTACGCGCACGCCGGCGCATTTCACGGTTTCTCGAAAGGCCCTTACGGTAATCGTTCCCAGAGACTATCGGTCAGAAGATGAGGCTTAGGCAATGCCTCCGGAGGGACAATGATCTTGAGAAACGATGGCTCTGTAGCATTGGATAAAATCACGCACGCATGCCAGGTCGCGGCAGACCACTACCAGAAGTTCGCCGATAGTGTCGATTCGGACGACTTAAGTAATATGTTTCGCCGCTTGGCGGCAATGCACCGAGGCCAGGTCGCCTGCCTGGATAGTCTGGTTCGAGGAATGGGTGAGCTGCCCAGCCGGCCCGATCCCGATTTGGAAACTTTGCAGCGCCTCGGCGTCTGGCTGCGCGCGGCAATGGCGGATAGAGAACGAGACGTGTTATTGCACAAGGCCGAAGACCTTGAGAGAGATGTGAAAAATGCGATTGAAGAAGCATTGCGGCATGAGCTGCCGGACGGCGAGATCTCGATAATAAACGAAATGCACGCCAACGCGGGTGCCGCGCTGGCGCAATTTTCCAGGGCGCTGCGCAAATGAAGATAGGCGGCCGAAATATCCACCACAAGCCAGCGCGAACACCTCGAGCATGAAGCGGCGCCGCGCTCGCAAGGATTGGATCTACAATAAGAACACGTGGAAAACCCTGATTGTTCCAGGGGGGCTAATCCTCGCTATATTCATTCTGGGGCGGATAGTCGATCTGCAGAGCTATTTCGAAACGGCGCAGCAATGGAGCTGGAGACTGGGTGCCTGGGGACCGGTCGCCTTTGGCGCATTATATATCGTGGCGATGCTATTCTTATTGCCCGGTACGCCTTTCACTATACTCGCCGCGCTGTTATTCGGGACGCTGTGGGGGTATGTCACCATGCTGAGTGCGACAACAATCGCCGCGACGGTGGCGTTTTTTATGTCGCGCTATGTGGCCAAGGATAGACTAGAAAAACAATTGTCGGGCCTGGACGACTATCATAAGGTTCGTCGATGGGTGGAGACCAACCATTGGCTGGCTATTCCGTTTCTAAGGGTTATGCCTATGTTTCCTTTTGCCATAAATAACTATGTGTTGGGGTTGACCAATATTCCGTTTTGGATATATATGATCGCCTCTATGGCCATTTTTGTGCCGATGACCGGTGTCATGATATTCGGTGCACAAAGCTTATACCGGGCCATGGTGGCGGGCGAAGTGGCCTGGGGCATGATCGGCGGTGCAGTTGCGGCGGGCTTGGTGATATTGCTCCTAGGGATGACCGGAAAAAAGGTGTTTATGAGGGACGATCAGGGTCAAGCTGAGCAATAACTCACGCTCTACGGGGACGAGGTGATCCGGGTGATTGTTGGCATTGACTTCGGTGGCGATCAATTGGATCAATTATGGGGTGTGATTCGTGGCGTGCTTGATTGCATTGGCCGGCGTGTATGCTTAATGGAAAAACGGGCCGTACTTGTTGAGCCGCCCAGGCAGGTTACGGTGCCCGGGGATCGTCTATCTGACTATTGGCGGGCTGGTATCCTGGCAGTGCTGGCTAATAGGGGGCGCCACAAATGCCAAAGCCGCAATCCGGCTCCTAAAGAGTTTGCCTGCAGGGGAACATGCTATTGGCCATCGGCCTGGCGCGCTAGAGTCTGTGGCGGTCGGATGCCCTTGCATTTGGGATCTGTAGCATTCTTGAAACGCTCTATCGATGTATTCAGCCCAAGTCATAATGGTGTCATTTTTTTCAACGCCTTCTGATTAATTGGTTACACCGGGTCTGTGCTTTGTATCATCGTCCTCTGTAACCAACACGCCAGTAGCCAATGGCGCCATTGTCTGTCTTGTAGGCCTTGGCTTTGTTCCGTTGATCGATCTCTTTATACGTTGCGATAATTTCTATATCTGCATATATCGCCAAGGCCTAAAAGACGCTTTGCCAACCATAGGCTCGGTACGCGCGGATACAAGGCGTTTTATCCGATTATAAGAATTCATGGCAATAGAATGCGATGTGTGGTTCTCGATATTTATGCCAATGCGCGCTGTTGAAAATTGTGCTAATAGTGGTGGCCTCACGCAGTCAACGAAGCAGGCGTAGCTTGTTTACAGAGCACGGATGAATATACATATCGTAAGCACAACTCTGCGGCAGAGATTCGAAAGGCTTGTCACTTCCAAGCATCTGGTGAGCGGCATGGCGATTGCTTCGTTTGCCGAATCGACCGTGGTGCCTGTGCCCTTGGAGGTGGTGCTCGTTCCTGCGATGCAAGCGAATCGTCAGCGTCTCTGGTGGCTGTCAGGCGCCGCCCTGGTGGGTTGCCTGTTAGGCGCAATAGTGGGGTATGCCATCGGCTATTGGTTTGTCAGTGCGATCGGGGAGCAGATTGTGAATCTGTTCGGAAACACGCAGCAATATGAGAAAGCATTAGCGCAAATCAGAAATAACGGGTTTTGGTTTGTGCTGAGTGTCGGGCTGATACCTATCCCCTTTCAAATCGCCATGCTTGCGGCCGGTGCTGCGAAATATTCTTTGTTTGGCTACCTTTTGGCAACCTTTATATCAAGAGGAGTGCGGTATTTCAGCCTGGCGCTACTCGTATGGAAATACGGTGATGGGGCGCAGGCGCTGATTGAAAGGCACAAGTGTGCCAGCATGGCCACGATAACTGGATTAGTGATCGGCCTCTGGGGGTTAAGGTGGGTGCTTGGGAATTAGGTGACTTGGCATGAGAAAAACAAAGATTGCAGCAGTGATTGTGCTAGGCGTCCTTGCAGGCTGGGTGATATTTAATACGTTGTTTGATTTTTACGGAGGGCGACCGGAGACACCGACTCAACTCATGCAGCTGGACAGTTACGATGAGGGCATGAGTTTAAGAGAAGTGTTTGAAACATTCCCGGCGTATGGGGCAGGGCGTGCGGATTTACGCCTTTTGAATGATAACAATCTTGCCTGGGCAGCGCGCTGGGATCTGCTCGATAAAGCCCGGCAGAGCATCGATGTTAGCTACTTCATACTCAAGCAGGATGTATTCGGCATCGCCTTTCTAAGCCACTTATTAAAGAAGGCTAAGGAAGGTGTCAAGGTGCGTATCCTGCTTGATGCCTATGGTTCGAGGTTGTCGTGGGATTTGGAGGGAAACGATTATCTAGATGCCCTGGTGAATACAGGCAATGTCGAGATACGGATGTACCGGCCACTGTATGATCGCGTTCTGCAGGGGATTATACACCTGAGCGTGGCGGTCGCCGTGGCGAGTGAGCACGATAAGATCCTAGTTGTGGACGGCAAACGCGCGATTACCGGCGGTAGAAACATCGCCAAGGAATATTTTTCGCACCCGGCCGATGCAGAGATGGTATTCCGGGATGTGGAAGTGGAGGTGTCGGACCAAGGCGCGGCACAAGCGCTTACGACGGCGTTCGAAACCCAGTTTCTGTCTGATGGCGCTGAACCGGTCTCAAGCGAAATATTGAACCTAAACACGCAAAAGGCGGATTTAAACCGGGCATATCAGGCCATGGATAGTTGGTTGCGTGGTGAGGGACAGGGGCGTGTTAAGGAGATTGTGAGTGAGGCGCATGAGTGGCGGGAAGAGATGTTGGCAATGGCTCATCTAGAAGGGAATCTATCGACACCTTTGCCGCCCTACCTCAACGCTGAGATTCGCGTGCTTGACAGCGCCGCAAGGTTCGGTATGCCGGGGGATGCCATATCCCTTGCGGGTACGCGTTTGGTTAACTCTGCCCGTGAGGAAATATTTATCCAAAACCCGTATGTCATGGTGTCTGAAGAAACTCTCGGGGTGTTCGCGCAGGCATCGAAAAACGGGGTTCCCATTACCTTGTTTACCAATAGTCCGGAAGCGTCAGAAAGTATTGTGAGTCAGGCTTTTTTCCTGGAACAGTGGCCCTATATTCTTAGTGCTGTTCCGACACTAAAACTGTATGCCAATGACGATAAGCAAATGGTGCATGCCAAACTGGCTAGCTTCGACAATATTGTCAGTTTGATTGGCACCTACAACCTATCACCCTTAAGTATGGCGACTAACAGCGAAATCGTTATCGCAGTATGGTCGCGTGAATTTTCCCGGCGGCTTACACAAAGGCCACGAAAACAATTGGACCAGGGGCGGCCAGGGGTCTATCAATACCGCATCCAGCGTCATCCCGATGGCAGTGCAATGGTCAATGAAGAAGGGGCGCCTGTTGTGGCGTTTGGGCCGAAGGATCACATCGATATGGAAGACAATGAAAAAAACAAGTTTGTATTGGGGGTGATCAAGTCAGTTGGGGCGGCGGCCGGTGTGTCGCCTTTTTTTTAGCGCTCAATCTGCCGTATAACAGCTGTTCGGGTAGGAAAGGCAGAGCTGCGGATAATGAGTCCGATGGCCCCGGCACAATGTCTGCCACAGTATGCCTCCCGGCGATATTCGGCTGACAGGCACAGGGAGCGAAACACTATGAGATCGAGTGTTAAGTGGATGGAAATCTCATTGGCCGGACGGCTTGCGATGGTAATGCTCGTTATCCTACTCGTCGAGTCTTATCTGCCGCCCGCGCTCTGTATCCACACCTGTGGAAGGTCGAAGCGCCCGTGATTTCCGCATGAACGACTTCGATATAGAGTGGCAGGCATTCAGATTCAGAGTGACGCTACGCTTGCGATCCTTTCGGTAAGTCTGGGCGAGGGCGAGGCGGTGTTGAAAGGCGCTGTTGCAGTCGCGTTAGCGGCGATCGCAGCGGACGTTAAATCTGCGCTTGTGGAAAATCTGCCTGTGGGGCCGCGGCTGTTGATGTGGATGTAACGAAGGCGTGGTTACCTCGCGGAAGTTTGCCGATAGCGCGGCGATCTTGAAGATACTGGGAGCCGTCTCGAAATAGGTAGATGGATTGGAATATATCTGCAAAAAATGTTTACGTATACCCGCTATGCCCGCGAGCCAATTTCAGGCATTGGCTTGGAGTGGCGTGTGAGCGATGGGTTTATTGAGAATTGTCAATGCGAGAAGTGGATTTGTTTGAGACGATGTGACCTTGGTATAGATAGAGAAGTCACGTCTGCATTGATGTGTTTTCGATAAACAGTTCATTCATAAAGAGGATTAGAGCATGGCGATAAATAAATCCATAATTGAGGGTAATTGGAATCAATTCCGTGGCGAAGTCCTCAGCCAGTGGGGCAAATTAACGGATGATGACGTAGATCAGGCGAAAGGGGATGTGACCAAGCTTATCGGGCGTTTGCAAGAGCTATATGGCTATGAACGCGATGAAGCTGAAAAGAAGATACAGTCGCTAGAAGGCAATTTGGGCAAGAAATAGATATAACTAGAGATGCCATTGACTACCCAGGAGAGGTATATTGCATCGGCGTGAACTCCCTATTGCATGAAATTACGTGATGGGCGTGTAACTCAGGGGTAGTGGGTGCGCTGACACGTGGGGTCGTCAATCGATAATGTAGCGACTGTCCCGATCAAGTCGCCCAGCTTAAAGGTTTTCGTCTAGTCAAGAAAGGAGGTTCGTCATGTTGTCTTGGGCAATAACGTTTCTCGTGATCGCATTGATTGCAGCGGTGTTGGGGTTTACCGGGATTGCCGGTACGGCCGCATGGATAGCTCAGGTACTGTTTGTTGTTTTTCTGATTGCATTTGTCATTTCACTGTTCGTCGGTCGGCGTGCGCCATAGTAATAAGCGGTGAAATACGTGACAAGCATTGGCAGTCGGCGCTGATTTATGGTGCTGGAGTTTTTCATTCTGGGCATCACCGGACATTAGATTAGGTATGTATCCGCCGGACAGGGATTTTTGGAGGGCAACGGTAGGCCACGGTTGCATAGGCGCATCAACGATGTACAGCGCTTTTCATTGCCAAGTATCAGGCGCTGGCTGGCTATTTCTGGTTAGGGCTGTGTTCGCCGAGGAGGCGTACTGGGTCGCCAAGTATGTTTTGTACGTAGAGTATCTGAATCGTCACGATCGCGACTACTGCCAGGGGGGTGGCGATCAACACTCCAAACAGGCCATAGAATAGTCCCATGGAAAATTGCATGGTAAGCAAGACGGCGGGAGCGAGCGCGACGGCGCGTCTCTGGATCCAAGGGGTTAGAAAGTTACCTTCGATAAACTGGACGAGGGTATAAATAGCGATCACGTATCCGGCCGTCAGCGGAGATTCCAGTAATCCCAGCAGAATGGCGGGTACAGCCGATGCAATAGGGCCGATGTATGGCACAAAGGCGAACAGCCCGGCAATGACCCCTAGCACCAAGGCCAGCGGCATATCAATCAGCATTAGGCCGGCGGTGGTCAACACGCCGACGACTACCATTGACGCAAGGCGACCCAGCATCCACCAGCTCAAGGCGTGATTCAAAGCGCGCATGAGTTGCCGCGCCCGGTCACGGTTTACTTTTGGGACCAGGTGTAGGAAGCCGCCTAGATATAACTGTGGCTGGATGGCAATATAAAATCCGATAAGAACCGTTAGGAACATATTGGTCATGGCGCCCATGGTGGTGGAGAATATACCTGTTATCCCACTCATGATCTGTGCGCCATCCGGCTGTAGGTTTTCAAGTGGCAAATTTTTCTGAAGATCTGTCCACCAGGATTTATGCGTCACTACGGCTTGTAATCGGTCTATGGCGAGGGGTAAGCGCTCAGTCAGTTGTGCCATTTGGCTGCCGAAGCCGGGACCGATGAGCACAAAAAATAGGGTCATCAGGAAGACCAGCAGCAAGATGACTCCGACTCGTAGTATTAATGAGGGCTCGGATCGTTGAGAGGGAATTAAACTCACGATGGCGTTGATGAATACGGCCAACAATACGGCGGCGAACAGCACTAAAAATATTTTTGAGCCTGGCCATAGCATAAACAAGGCCAGGCCGATTACAAGGATTAACCCCAGTACTGAACGCTGATTGTTCCTGAGTGAAAAATCCGGCACGGAAATGGGTGCTATTTGGGGCGATTACGGCGATAGTGACGCCGAGGCCTTGCCGGCCCTGTGTCTATGTTGGGTCTTTGTTTACGGCGGCGCTTCTTGAGACGGTTGCGTACCGCCGGGCCGGTATTCAGGATTACACCGGCCACCAGCGCGGCGATCGCCACATCCGTGGTGCGAATGCCGCGCTGACTCACATGCCCTCCAATGAGTTCGCCCAGATGAGCTGCGTTGTCTATCTGTACCTGGTTCGCTTTCGTAGGCGGCGCAGGAAGTGGCGCTGATGGCGAGCGGCGCTGCGTAATCCGATGTACGATTAGCCCTGCGATTACGGCCAGTATGACTATTGCCGCGCCCACCATCAGTCCGGCAAGCCACGGCGCATACGCTTCGCGTGCGGAGACGTAGGCACCCACGGCAATAAATCCCAGTCCGCCCAGTGTCGCCAGACCGAAGAATATCATCAGACCCATCTCCGCAACGCGTCTTCTACACCAGGCGCGCATTTTCCCACCGGGCCCTTTGTTTAAAAATTCATCCAACAAGATAGATGTCCGGCCGTTTAACGGCGGCGATCCAATATCATGCCGACGGCGAAGCCTGTCGCGAACGCCGCCAGCACGCTTGTTAAAGGGCGCTGTTCTACCTCTCTGCCAATGGCGTCATAGGTGTCTTCGGCACGGTCGCGTATCGCTTCACCGGTGCGGCGGGCACTGTCGTAGGCGCGGTCGTAATACTCCTGCCCTTGCGCAACGCCGGACGCTTTCATAGTCTGCAGCAGGGTGGCCATATCTTCGCGCAGATCTGAGAGATCTGATTTGACCTGATCCAGTTCTTTGTTGAGTGCCTGATTATCCATGGGAATCTCCTGCGCTTTGAGTTGAAATTAAACGTTGAGGCTGTAGAAAAACCCCAAATTTGCTAACATCACTCTATATATAAAAACATCGTCGGGGGGATTGATGGCACGCTTCAAAG
>MRWG01000428.1_pt1 | contig 51493 bp, 49 predicted proteins | sample 1013341 | NCBI WGS metagenome assembly MRWG01 (sample SAMN06117577, study PRJNA244670) | biofilm metagenome | biome: Water; feature: Cathode Biofilm; material: Biofilm; isolation source: microbial consortium enriched at the cathode of a solar microbial fuel cell | place: USA: District of Columbia ... | reverse complement strand
GGGCCCGTCGCCATGCGGATCCAGCCCTCGCGCTCGGCGCGGATCGCCTCCAGCCGGCCCAGCAGGTGGGGATGCGCGATCGCGATCTGCATCGGCCCGACCTCGCAGCGCGGCTGCGGCTCCAGCGAGGCGCCGCGCTCCGCCAGGATCGAGGCGGCCCGCGCCTTGCCCGCCGCGGCCGCCGCCGACAGCGGCGTCAGGCAGCCATAGGTGCCGCCGGCCAGATCGACCGGCGCGCCGGCGTCCAGCATGCGCGCGAGCGCGAGCGATAACCCCTCGGCCGCCGTACGGTGCAGGATCGAGCGGCCGTCCGGATTGGCCGGCCGCGTCGGATCGGCGCCCGCCTGCAGCAGCAGCGTCACCGCCTGCAGATTGCCGCCGCGCGCGGCACGCAGCAGCAGCGGCGTGCCCTCCGCGTCGCGGGCATTCGGATCGGCACCGGCGGCGAGCTTGCGGTGCAGCTGCGCCACGTCGCCGGCGGCCAGCGCCTCCTCGAGCGACAGGTCCGGCGCCAGGACGCTGAGGTCGCGCAGGGCGGCGGCGTAGATGTCGGCAGCGCGGTCCGGCGCCATCGCCGCGAGCGCGAGGCCGGTCGCGATGGCGCCGGCGAAGACGCCGCTCATCAGCGCGACGCGCCGGTCGGGGCGCGCCTCGGATGACGCGGGGCGCGCGCGCGACAGGGCGCGGCGGATCAGGCGTCCGGGGGCGAGGCCGCGCGGACGCGCGGACCGGTCGGCGCGGCCCCCGTCCCGCATCCGCCGGCCGAAGACGGCGGCATCCTCGGCATCGATCGAGAGCCCGGCCTCGGCCGAGCGTTGCCGCGTGCCCTCGGCGCGGGCGGCCTTGCGGCGGGTGGCCTCCTGCTCCGCGGCCTCGACGGCGGCGTGGGTCGCATCCGAGATGCGCCAGCCGCCGACGTCCCAGCTGCCGTCCTCGAGCCGGCGTTCCTGCACGCCCGCCGATCCGGGCATCGGGGGCCCGCGCTGCGGGGCGGGGGCGTCGGGCTCCGCTTCCTCCAGCGGCAGGGCGTGCTGCTGGTCGGCTTCGTCCTCCTCATGCTCCGGCCAGAGCAGCAGCTGCGGCATGCGCTCGGGCGGCGGCTCCTGCTCCTCATAGGCGGCGCGGGCGGCGAACTCGTCGCCGTTGGGCGACAGCACCTGGCCGTCGCGGACGGTGACGATGTGGAGATAGTCGGTGGCCCCGGTGATGGACGAGATCTCGGCCTGGATCAGCCGCAGCTCGTCATAGCGGTCGTCGCCGACGAGGGCGCCCAGACGCGCGATCGCGACCTGGCCATCCTCGTGGTCCTCCAGGTTCTGCCAGTAGACGCCGGTACGACCCTGAATCCAGAAGAGCCGGCCGACCGCCCCGCCACGCTGTTCGCGTTCGCTCATCAGCCCCGATCCGGCCGGGCGTCCCCGGCCTCACCGATCGTTCCAAGGGCATAATGCTATATACGGTGTTCAGCTAGGGGCAATGACCAATATTTTGTGGGAAAATCGACGCGGCCGGCGCGAGTCCGAAACGGAATCGGGCGCACGCAAGCCCCGAATTATACCCGATAAATCGGAACGGAACGGGATGAAAGGAGCGCCCCGCGCCGCCGGCCGCCGGCGCCGTCACGGGTGCCGCTCGACGCGCCTCGGGGTCCGTTTCGGCCAATCGATTCGGAAATGCCGCGGACGGCGGTCCGCAACGCGCCCTATTCGCCGCGCGAGAACTCGACCTCGACGCCGACCGATTCCGCATTCTTCAGCGCTTCCGGCTTCTCCACCCGGACGCGCGCGCGGGCGACGCGCCGGTCCTCCAGGCAGAGCTGCGCGATGCGGTGGGCGAGCGTCTCGACGAGGCGCACATGCCCCTCGGCGGCGAGCGCGCGGATGCGTTCCGTCAGACGGGCGTAGCAGGGGACGGCGGCGTAGTCGTCCGCCTCCCAATCCTCCAGCGCGTAAGCGTCGAGATCGAGATTGATGCGGATCGGCTGGACCGCCTCATGCTCATGATCGTAGACGCCGATCGACCAGTTGATGTCGAGGTCGCGAACCAGGATGCGATAGATCGGCGCGGCCTCGGCGTGCTCCTGCCGCCAGCCGTCCTCGCGGAGGCTGCGCGCCTCCTCTTCCAGCGCCGCACTTGCGGTGGCCGTGCTGTCCGCGACGATGCGCATGGGGCCTTCCTTCTTCGTCTCGCGCCGGCCGGCCTATCCTGCCCGTCCCGGTGCTTTGCATTTCGAGCGCCGATCCTGTATGCGCCCTCGATCGAACGGTGCGTGCCGGTAAAATGGTCCGCGCGACCCTGCGCGCCAAGCCGGCACAGTAGCCAAACTCGATACCGCGAACAATCCCGCCTTCCGGCGGGTCGAGGCGGCACACGCGCATCAGGATACGCGCTTGAGGACCGGCGCCATGAGCGAGCCGACGACAGCCGCAGCCCACCGGCAACCGCTCCCCTGGGGCGCGCGTCCCTACATCATGGGTATCGTGAATGTGACGCCGGACTCCTTCTCCGGCGACGGGCTTGCGCAGGATCGCGACATCGCGGCCGCCGCGCTGGAGCAGGCGCGCCGTTTCCTGGCCGACGGCGCCGACATCCTGGATATCGGCGGGGAGAGCACGCGCCCCGGCGCCGAGCCGGTCGCCGTCGAAGAGGAGATCGCCCGCACGGCGCCCGCGATCGCCGCGATCCGGGAGGCGTTACCCGAGGTCCCGATCTCGATCGACAGCTTCAAGGCGAAGACGGCGGAAGCCGCCCTGGACGCCGGGGCCAGCTGGATCAACGACGTCTGGGCGCTTCAGGCCGACCCGGAGATGGCCGCGCTGGCGGCGGAGCGCGGCTGCCCGGTCGTGCTGATGCACAACCGCTCCAAGCCGGGTCATGCGGAGATCGACCGCCGCCTCGGCGGCAGCTACGTGGCGCCCGACTATAAGGATTTCATGGCCGAGATCCTGGCCGAGTTGCGCGCGATCGCCGGACGGGCGGAAACGGCCGGCATCGCTCCCGCCAACATCATCCTCGATCCCGGCGTCGGCTTCGGCAAGAGCGTGGCGCAGAACATGACGCTGATCGACAAGCTCGACCAGGTGAAAAGGCTGGGGTATCCGGTGCTGCTGGGGGCGAGCCGCAAGAGCTTCATCGGCAAAGTGCTCGACGTTCCGGCGGACGAGCGGGTCGACGGCACGGCCGCCACCACGGCCGTCGGGGTGATGCGCGGGGCCGACATCCTGCGCGTCCACGACGTGCGGCGCATGGCGCAGGTGGCGCGCATGACCCATGCTATCATCACGGCCGAGGCGTGAGCCCGGGGGGCTCTCCCGGCCGACGGATCGGGGATGGCGCCATGACGGAAGTGCTGATCGCGCTCGGCAGCAATCTGGGCGAGCGGCGCCGCATGCTGGCGTCCGCGATCGAGCGGCTGCGACCCGCGGTGGCGGTGAGCGCACGCTCCTGCGTCTACGAGACCGCGCCGATGTACGTCACCGACCAGCCCGCCTTCCTCAACATGGCGGTGCGCGGGCTCACCACCTTCTCGCCCGACGAGCTGCTGCGCCGGCTCAAGTCGATCGAGGAGGAGCTGGGGCGCGAGCCGACGGTGCGCTACGGCCCGCGGGCGATCGATCTCGACATCCTCTATTACGGCGAACGGGTGGTGGAGAGCGACCATCTGACGATCCCGCATCCGGGCATCGCCGCGCGCGCCTTCGTGCTGGCGCCCTTGATGGATATCGCGCCGGACTGGCCCGACCCGGTGCACGGCCAGAAGGTCCGCGTGCTGCACGCCCGCGTCGCCGGGCTAGAAAGCGTGCAGAAGGCCGAGCCGGCCGAGCTCTAGCCGCCGGCCTGGTAAATTCCCGCATCCGTGATCCGGGCTTGTCGAGCGGCCGTACTGACTTGCAGACGGCATCTGCGCGACGGCGGAGAAGGATACCGCGCCGGCCTGTTGACGGCGCATGGCTGCCTTTCCACCTTTGCAGGACAGATCATGCTGCACTGCAATAAGGTGATCACATAGTCGTCCGCCGGCCCGATCCCGGATCGGCGTGACGGGAACCCAATCGACCACGCCGTCATGCGCGCGCCCGGGCGAAGCTTCGCCCGACGGCCCTCCTTTTTACCCGAGGGCGGCGCCGATGGGGCGGACCGGAAGCCGCGCCTTCCGGGGTCACGGAAACGAATGAGGAATGGGACAATGATGATGCAGGAAGAGACGAGCCCGTGGAAACAGGGCGGCGAATGGCTCGAGGGCCTGCGCCGGGCGCAGCAACTGACCGCGGCCGAGCTGGCCGAGCAGGTCGGCGCGCCGTCGGCCCGCTGGGTCGAGGAGGTCGAGGCCGGCCGCCGGCCGGTGCCGTCCGTCCTCTACGCCGCCTATGCCCGCCAGTTCGGCTGGGCGAGCGCCGATTTCGCCGCGCGCTGCCTCGGCTTCTACGACCCGAAGGCCTATGAGGCGCTGTTCGGCCTCACGGCGGCGGCCGCCGCGCCGATCGCGGCCGCGGTGCGCAACGCCGCCTGATCGCACGCCGCCCCGCAGTCCGGGCCGTCCCTAGACGGGGCTGGTCCAGGCCGGGTCCGTGTGCTTCCGCCAATAGAGATCGCGCAAGCGCTGCGTCACGGGGCCGATCCGGCCCCGGGTCGCGGCGCTGCCGATCGGCGTGCCGTCGACGCGCGCGATCGGCATGATCCCGCCGGCGGTCGAAGTGATGAAGGCCTCGTCGGCCGTGCGGAACTCTTCCGCCGGGATCGCGCGTTCGGCGACCGGCAGGTCGAGTTCGCGGGCGAGCCGCAGCGCCGTGTCGCGTGAGATGCCCTCCAGCACGCCCCGGTCCGGGGTCGCGATCGCGCCCGCCTTCACCATGAAGACGTTGAAGCCCGGCCCCTCGCAGATATTGCCGGCCGGGTCGGTCAGCACGACATTCTCCGCCCCGGAATCGTAAGCTTCGTAGAGCCCCTGCACCAGATCGTGCCAATGGTAGTTCTTGGCCGTGGGGTCGACGCTTTCCGGCGGGATTCGGTGGATGCGGCTGATATGGACGTGGAGCCCCTCCTCCCACCGCTGCTTCGGCAGGATGAAGCCGAGCGGGATGGCGAAGACCATGAAGGTGGGGATCGCGTCGCGCGGGTCGCGGCTGAAGCTGGGCGAGACGCCGCGCGTCACCAGGCATTCGACGTAGCCGGCCTCGCCCACCCCGCCGCGGCGCACGCATTCGCGCATGATCTCGGCGCATTCCTCCTTCGCGACCGGAATCTGAAGCCGCAGCTTCTCGGCCGAGCGGTAGAAGCGATCGAGATGATCCTCCAGCCGAAAGAAGCGGTTCTCGATGCAATGCGCCACGTCGTAGGTCGCGTCCGAGCGCAGGAAGCCCCAATCGAGGACGGAGAGCCGCGCATCCTCGATCGCGACATAGGCGCCGTTCGCGTAGGCCGCGCCGGGCGGATACTGGATCTCGTCGGTCATCGCGCCTTTCCTCCTATCCGATACTAAGTCGATAGCGCGCCCGTGCGACCGCGTCGCCGGTGTCGCTCTCGACCCGCGCCTCGGCCACCAGCATCTCCAGATGCGCCAGCACCGAGCGCCCGGCCGCCGGCTTCAGCCCGGGCGGGATGTCGTCGTAGATCGCGTCCACCATCGCCGGCACGGTCTCCGCGCCGGCCGCGATCGCATCCAGGATCTCCGCCTCGCGCCGGCGGCGATGGGCGATGAAGTGGGCGACGTAGTCGCGCGCGCCCTCGATTGGCGCGCCGTGGGTCGGGTAGTAGCGGTCCTCCGCCCGGTGGCGCAGCTTCTCCAGCGCGTTCAGATAGTCCGACATGTTGCCGTCGGGCGGCGAGATCACGCTAGTCGACCAGCCCATCACATGGTCGCCGCTGAAGAGCGCGCCCTCGGCCGCCGCCGCTTCGCGGTAGCTGAAACAGAGATGGTTGGAGGTATGGCCCGGCGTGTGCACCGCCTCGACCGACCAGCCGGTGCCTTCGACCACATCGCCGTCGCCGATGCGGATATCGGGGGCGAAGGAGAAATCGGCGCCCTCCTCGACCGGCTGGTCCGGGTCACCGCCGCCATGCGGCCCGAAGCCGTAGATCGGCACCGCCCGCGTTCCGCCGCGCAGCGCCTGGAACGGCCGCGCGGCCGGCACGTGGTCGCGGTGGGTGTGGGTGATCAGGATCGCCTCGACCGTCTCGCCCGCGAGCGCCCGGTCGAGCGCGTCGATATGATCCGGCAACTCCGGCCCCGGATCGATCACCGCCACATGGCCTTGGCCCAGAATGTAGGTGCCGGTGCCGTAGAAGGTGAAGGGCCCCGGATTTTCGGCCACCACACGGCGGATGCCGGGCGCCACGGCGACGCATTCGCCGTAGCGCGGGGTGAAGGTCTTGTTGAAGGGAATATCGCTCATCTCCCGCTTGATAGCGGAGACGGCGCCCCACCGCCAGGGGCGGGGTCGCGAACGGGCCCGCATCACCGACAACCTTGACAGGCACCGGTGCCTTCGCTGCATCCTCCTAGCCGCCGGACGGATCGGGGGACGGGGCGGTCGATGGGCAAGGACGGGAAGAAACGGTGGGCGCGGGCCCGCGCGCGGCGGCGCATCGTCGGGCGCTTCCTGCTCTATTTCCTCGGCGGCATCGCGCTCTTCACCTTCGAGCCCTTCGGCTTCGACGATCTGACCGATTCCTATTCCGAACGGATCGCGCAGTTCCTGCTCGGCCCGTTCTACCAGAGCGACTGGCCGGAAGCGCTCGGCGGCCCGGCGCCCGGGGCGGAGGCGGGCGAGAGCGCGGTCACGGTCGTGATGCTCGACAACACGGCGCAGGACCAGCTCGACCTGACCTGGCCGATCCCCTACCCCTACCATGCGCGGGCGATCCAATCGATTTTGCGTAGCTGCCCCCGCGCGCTGTTCGTGGACTTCCGGTTCGTGCGCGAGCATGAGAAGGCCGAGATCGGGTTTCTCGACCGGACCCTCGAGAGCTACTTCGGACCGACGGCGGCGATCGAGAAATCGAAGTACGAGTTGCTCGCAGACAAACCGCCCGGCGGGATCCCCCCGCATAAGAGGTCGGGCGCCTACAAGTGCGCGCAGCAAGCCCAGTTCATCGATCCCGATGACGCCGGGTATTTCAACGTGGGTCGCTATCCGCTGTTCTTCGCCCTCGCCGAGGAAGCGAAAACCGACCTGATCGGCCGGCTGGGCGCCTACGGGGAGGCTTTGCCGACTCGTTTCGTGAAGGACGGACGGGTGCAGGATTTCGACGGCGGCTATCCGATCGCGGTCGATCCCGACGCCGGGCGCCTGATCGCGACCCCGGCCGTCGCCCTCTATCGGAGTTTCTCGTCGGATTCGGCCGCACAGGCGGCGTTGCCGCCGCCGCAGGGCTCCGGCTTCGAACATCCGATGTTCATGCGCTGGCGCTATTGGCCGAACCCGCGCCAGGCCGAATACCGCGAGATCGAAGGATGCGCGCCGCGCGACGGTTTCGGCGATCCGCTCACCGATCCGCAGGTGTGGGGAAAGCTGCTCGAACTCTCCTGGCAGGCGCTCCTGAGCGGCGTCCGCAGCCGGGCCGAGGCCGACCAGGCCTATTGCCCGCCCTTCCTGGAAATTCCGGCGCAGTTGCTGATGCACCCGGGCACCGATCCGGAGTCCTATCGCGCCGATCTCGCCGGCCGCGTCGTCTTCTATGGCGGCAATCTGAGTCAGACGCCGGACATCGCCTTCTCGCCCGTGCATGGCCCCATCCCCGGCGTCTACGTCCATGCCACCGCCTTCGACAATCTGATGACCTACGGGCCCGGCGCCTATCCGAAGCGCCTGCCGGAGGAGGCGACGCGCTGGCTGGAGATCCTGCTGCTCGGCGTGCTGGCGGCGTTCGCGGTCTGGCGCCAGGAGCGGCGCGACGACGCCTACGTCGTCGAGGAAACATCCCCCGTCGAGGCGGATCGGGAGGATTTGCTGCTGTTCCTGGAGGCGGTCGGCATCACGCTCGCCATCATGGCCCTGGGGCTGGCGATCGCGCTGATCTGGCGGGTGGCGCCGGCGAACTTCATCGGGCTCGCAGGCGTCAGCGGGGCCATCGGCGCGGTGCAGGGCAGCGGCCTCTATCATCCGGTCTATTGGATCAGCGGGCGCATCGCGACCGGACTCGGCCGGCTGCGCCGCGCCTTGACGCCCGACTAGCGAGCGCCCGACGCGGCGGCGATTCGACCGCCCCGGCGCATTCGACTCGCATTTATCTTTAATTCCGTCTTCAATTCGCGAGCGGGTTGCATTACGCTTTCCGAATAAAGAGCAACCGGAGGATGCAATCCTCCGCCGAACAGGGACTCCGACATCCGATGACTGCCCGCGCAACCCTTCTGCTCGCCGCCCTGCTTCTCGCGACGGCGCCCTTCGCGGCCGAAAGCCGCGCCGAGGACCGCGTCACGATCGAGGCGTTGGGGAAGGCGGAGATCATGCTCTACGACGACAGCGCCGAGCCGGTGGGCTCGCTCAAGGACGACACGCCGGAGGCGGCGTCCAGCCTGCCGCAATCCTACGCCAAGGGGGACGAGAACGAGTTCGGCCTGCTGCCCTTCGTGATCGACGGCAAGACCTTCTTTGTCGACCCGTTCGACGTGAAGACCAGCACCGAACCGCTCGAATGCCCGACGGGGTCGACCGTCGCCGGCCAGGGCGTGCGCAGCACGGCGGGCTCGGGCAGCAAGGTCTGCCTGTAGCCGACGCATGGGATGCCGCCGGCAGGGCGGTGGGGACGTAAGGTACGAGGGGCAACAGCATGAAGAGAGTGATCCTGACCGGCGCCGTCGCGCTTGCGCTGACGGCGTGCCAGACCGCGGGCGAGACCTTCGATGCGGTCAATCCCTTCTCAGACAGCGTCAGCATCGAGACCCGCCTGATCGATCAGTATCTGGCGGAGCAGGGGCTCGACGACGCCGACTTCCCGGTCCCGGAAGCGGCGCGGCGCACGCCCGACCTGCTGCCCCCCGGCACCGGCACCGAGGTCGCCTATGCCGACCATTACGGGGTGCTGGAGATCCCGGCGGCGGAGCGGGAGCTGAACGCCATCCTGCAGCGTCTGCAGGCGACCATCCCCGGCACCCCGCCCCCGGCGCGGGTCTATATCGAGCCCGGCGTCGGCTTCTCCGCCCGGGCGGAGAAGAGCGGCGCGATCTTCGTCTCCTTCGGCGGGCTGAGCGGCACGAGCCCGCAGGGCGAGTCGGACGAGGCCGACCTCAACGACGACCGGCTGGCCTTCCTGATCGCGCATGAGTACGCGCATATCCTGCTCGACCATTTCGGCGACCGCGAGACCGAGGAGAGCATGCTGGAATTCGCCAAGCTGGCGCGCATGGGGCTGGTCGCGCGCAACAAGCTGGACGAGGACCGCGACGACGACGATCTCGCCCGCAACATGCGCGCGCCGAATGTCGCGCTGGCGGTGAGCGAGGCCACCATGCTGCGCAGCTGGGGCCGCTCGCAGGAGTTCGAGGCCGACCTTCTGGCGCACGACCTGCTGGCCGCCGCCGGCTACAACCGCCGCGAATCGAGCAACGCCATCACCCGCATCCGCGACGTGAAGGACGTCGTGCAGCAGGTGCCCTTCTTCAATTCCGAGGAGTTCCAGTCGATCGCGGCCCAGGCGCTGCAAGGCGGTATGGACAAGCAGAACCTCGTCGAGCGCGGCGTCGATGCGGGTTTCGTGCTGTTCGGACAGCTGAGCCGCGAGCTGTTCGGCAAGGAGCATCCGAGCCAGCAGGACCGGCTCGACCAGTTGAAGCTCTATGAAGAGCGACAGTATCGCGAGGTCGAGCGCGCCTACGTGGCGCGCTTCACCCGCTCCCGCTCGGACTCGGTTGATCGGCTGGCCGCGGATTCCGATTTCCAGGGATGGAAGGCGGCCTACGACACGACCTTCCAGGCGGTGGCGCTGACCGAGCGCTCGAAGGTGGCAGGGGTCCAGGGCAGCGACGGATCGATGGCCGAGGCCGACGCCCCGCCGATCCTCGATCCCGCGTTCGAGCCAACCTTCAAGCGCGCCCGCGCGGCGCTGCAGCGGCTCGGCCAGGAGGACCCGTTCCTGCGCGAACGCTTCGCCGAGCTGCGCGAGCACGAGCGCAAGCACGACACCGCGATCGCCAATCTCGACCTCGTGCTCGAGGCGAAGGGCGAGCGGACGCCGCTCAAGACGCTGCTGGAGCTGGTCAACCGCAACCTCGACAAGGGCGACGTCGCGCGGGCGGGCGAGGCGATCCAGCTCGCCGTCCTCAACTACCCGGACGCCCAGGCCTGGTATCCGAACAAGATCGCCGTCGAGCTGTTGAGCGGCCAGCGCGACCAGGCCCAGCGCACCTTCGATTCCTGCCAGATCAACGGCACGGTGACGACGACGGTCGCCTGCCGGGAGGTCGCCCGCGGCAAGGGGCCGGGCTTCAACGGCAAGGGCCAAGACGCCCCACCGGGCCTGCTGAAGCAGGGCGGCAGCGTCCCCGGCCGGGGCGAGACCAACCAGGGCGGCGGCTTCGACAACCTGATCAACGCCTTCACCGGCACCTGAAGCGCCGGAGCGACGCCGGGTGCTCGGCCGGGGGCTCGACCCTGGGGCTCGATCGCCCGGCCAGCGGTTGCAGGAGGGGCGTCGGCTCTCTATATCGCGCGAAACCGGGCGCGGGGCCGTCGGGGAGTCCGCCGGCACGCCGCGGCCTGATTTTCGACGGCTAGGGAGTGACAAGCGATATGGCTGCCAAGACCAAGAAGAAGGACACCGGCCACACCGAGACGATGGGTTTCCAGGCGGAGGTCGGCCGCCTGCTCGATATCGTTGCCAACGCGCTCTATTCCGAGCGCGAGATCTTCCTGAGGGAGCTGATTTCCAACGCCGCCGACGCCTGCGACAAGCTGCGCTATCTGGCGATCGAGACGCCGGATCTCGCGGGCGGGGACGCCGACTACGCGATCACGGTGACGGCCGACAAGCAGGGCCGCACGCTGACCGTCGCGGACAACGGCGTCGGCATGGACCGCGCGGATCTGGTCGAGAATCTGGGCACCATCGCGCGCTCGGGCACGTCGGCCTTCGTCGACCAGCTGACCGGCGACAAGAAGAAGGACGTCAGCCTGATCGGCCAGTTCGGCGTCGGCTTCTATTCCGCCTTCATGGTCGCCGACCAGGTGACGGTGACCACGCGCCGCGCCGGCGAGGAGGAGGCCTGGCGCTGGGTCAGCGACGGCAAGAGCGACTTCACCATCGAGCCCGCCGAAAAGGAGGCGCGCGGCACCGCGATCACGCTGCATCTTAAGCAGGACGCGGACGAGTTCCTGGAGCGCCAACGGCTCGAGACCGTCATCAAGACCTATTCCGACCACATCCCCTTCCCGATCCGGCTGGCCGAGGCCGACGCGAAGGCCGAGGACGAGACCGAGGCGGCGCCGGAGCAGGTCAACAAGGGCTCCGCGCTGTGGACCCGGCCGAAATCCGAGATCGACGAGCAGCAGTACGCCGAATTCTACAAGCATGTCAGCCACAGCTTCGACGAGCCCTGGCTGACGCTGCATTTCCGCGCCGAAGGGGTGATCGAATATACCGGCCTGATCTACGTCCCGACCGAGCGGCCGTTCGACCTGTTCCATCCGGACCGGATGTCGAAGGTGAAGCTCTATGTGAAGCGGGTCTTCATCACCGACGAGTGCGACGAGCTGCTGCCGAGCTGGCTGCGCTTCCTGCGCGGCGTGATCGACAGCGAGGATCTGCCGCTGAACATCAGCCGCGAGATGCTGCAGAACAATCCGGTGGTGGCGAAGATCCGCTCCGGACTGGTGAAGCGCGTCGTCGGCGAACTCGCCAAGCAGGCGGAGAAGGAGCCCGAGGCCTACGCCAAGTTCTGGGAGAATTTCGGCCTGGTGCTGAAGGAAGGGCTCTATGAGAGCGCCGCCGACCGCGAGAGCCTCTTCAAGCTCTGCCGCTTCCGCTCGACCACGCAAGACGGGCTGGTCAGCCTGGACGACTATATCGGCCGGATGAAGGAAGGCCAGACGGCGATCTACTACATCGCCGGCGAGGATGCCGCCAAGCTGAAGAAGAGCCCGCAGATCGAGGGCTTCGCCAAGAAGGGCATCGAGGTCCTGCTGATGACCGACCCGGTCGACGAGTTCTGGATCCCGGCCTGCGGCGAGTATCAGGGCCACGCCTTCAAGTCGGTGACCCGGGCGGGCAGCGACCTGGCCGGCATCAAGGCCGACAAGGACGCGGACGCGAAAGACGAGGCCGAGGACGAGAAGAAGGACGCGGACTCCCCGGTCGAGGGGCTGGCGATCGCGCTCAAGCTCAAGCTCGGCGACACGGTGAAGGAGGTCCGCGCCTCCGACCGGCTGACCCAGTCGGCGGTCTGCCTGGTGGCCGACGAGAGCGGGCTCGACATCCATCTCGAGCGCATGCTGCGCCAGCACAAGCAGCTCGACGCGGCGAGCCCGCGCATCCTGGAGCTCAACCCCGACCATCCGCTGATCCAGGCGCTGGCCGGAAAGGCGGGTGCCGACGGCCAGGGCGATATCGGGGAAGCGGCGGAGCTGCTCTACGACCAGGCGCTGATCGTCGAGGGCGAGCAGCCCGCCGACCCGGCCGAGTTCGCGCGGCGCATGGCCGAGGTGATGGCGAAGGCGCTGGGTTGAGCGGCCGAGAGACTGGACGGTCGGTCCGCACGCCTGGAAGCCGGCGGGGGGCGGAAATGGCGCCGCGCCCGTGACCTGCGGGCGCCCCGTCAGGCGCGCTCGCCACCATGGCCCGGCCGGCCGGCGCGCCCAGTCTGACCCCGCGACACCCGCACGGCGGATGGGTGCTGCATTACGAAAATCTTGTAATGCAGCACCGTCTCGTCTTCCCCATGCATCGTGCCGCCCACGGGGGCCAGAAGGGAGAGCGAGGCGCAAGCGCGCGCTGAGCGGTCCGTGCGGCTGCAGCCATCGCCGCCCGGCCCCGCCGATCCGCTACCGGGCCGGGAACAGCCCGTCGCCGACCAGCGCGTCGGCCGTCGCCTCGTTGCAGGCGAAGGGCAGATCGTAGAGCGTCGCGAGCCGCACCAGCGCCTTCACGTCGACATCGTGCGGCAGCGCCGACAGCGGGTCGATGAAGAAGATCAACGCATCCAGCGCGCCTTCCGCGATGCGCGCGCCGAGTTGCGCGTCGCCGCCCTTCGGGCCGCTCATCAACCGTTCGATCGTGAGGCCCGTCGCCTCCGCGATGGCGCCGCCGGTGGTGCCGGTCGCGACCAGCGCGTGACGGGCCAGCAGCTCGCGGTGGCGCGTCGCCCAGGCCACCAGGGCGGGCTTGCAGCGATCGTGGGCGACGAGCCCGATATACAGCCGTTTCGTCATATGCTAATCTTTGCATGCGACTGTCGGACGCACCGATGCCCCTCTTGCGGGCAGGGGCTTCGCGCCCACATCTTCGCCAACCTGACCCATAAATGCGGATCGCGGCAAGCGCCAAAGCGCCCGCGCCGGATCCGGGAGATCGAAAGACATGACACCGATCGAAGACTGGATCGCCGGCGCCCTTGGCGGCGCCCTGATCGGGCTGGCGGCGCTGATGCTGCTCGCCTTCATCGGGCGGATCGCCGGCGTCAGCGGCATCGCCGGCAGCCTTGTGGACGGCAAAGGCGAGGGCTTCGCCTGGCGTGCGGCCTTCATCGCCGGCATCGTGCTGGGCCCGCTGCTCTACGCGGCCCTGCGCGGCGGCGAGGCGGTGCCGGTGCGCCTCGATGTCGGCTGGCCCTATCTGGTGGCCGGCGGGCTGCTGGTCGGGCTCGGCACCCGGATGGGTTCCGGCTGCACCAGCGGGCACGGCGTGTGCGGGCTGGCGCGGCTGAGCCCTCGGTCCCTGATCGCGACGCTCACCTTCTTCGCGATCGCGCTGGCGACCGTCTTCGTGACCCGCCAGCTTCTCGGACCCAGCATCGGAATTGGAGGGTAGGGCCATGCGGCTTTCGACGATTCTCGCCGCCGGCCTGGCCGGCCTCGTCTTCGGCATGGGCCTCGCGGTCTCGGGCATGATGGACCCGGCCCGGGTGATCGGGTTCCTGGATATCGGGCGACTCGCCGACGCCGGCATCTGGGATCCGACGCTCGGCTTCGTGATGGCGGGGGCGCTCGTGGTGACGCTGCCCGGCTTCGCGCTGATGCGCCGGCGCGCGACCCCGCTGCTGACCGGGCGCTTCGAATGGCCGACGCGCCGCGACATCGATGGCCGCCTGCTGCTCGGCGCCGGCCTGTTCGGGATCGGCTGGGGGCTGGTCGGCTTCTGCCCGGGCCCGGCGCTGGCCGCGCTGTCGAGCGGCCTGCCGGCGGTGTTCGTCTTCGCCGGCGCGATGGTGGCCGGCTTCCTGCTGTTCCGCCTGATCGACCGGGGCTGATCGTAGCGGCGAGGAGCGGCGCCGCTAGCGCTGTTCCTCCAGTCGGTCGGTCGCCGGCGCCGGGGTGCGCGAGAGCGAGGCGATCTCGTCCCACAGCGCCTGGTCCATCGTGACCGAGACGGATTCGAGCGACGGCCGCAGCTGCTCGACCGAGCGCGCGCCGACGATCGGGCAGGTGATGCCCGGATGGAAGCCGGCCCAGGCGACCGCCAGGCTCACCGGATGCAGCCCGACCTTGTCGGCGAGCGCGGTGAACGCCTCCGCCGTCTCGTAATACCAGTGCTCGTCGTAGCGCTTGGCGTATTCCTGGTTGGTGACGAGGCGCGTGCCGTCCGGCTTGGTCTCGCGCCGGTACTTGCCGGTGAGCAACCCGCCGCCGTTCGGCCCGTAGCTGATGACGCCCAGGCCCTCGGCCTGGGCCAGCGGCAGGATCTCCACCTCCGCCTGGCGCTTCACCAGATTGTACATCGGCTGGATCACGTCGAAGCGCGCCCAGCCGTGCCGGTCCTGGATGCCCAGCGCCTTCGAGATCTGCCAGGCGGCGTAGTTGCTGACCCCGAGATAGAGCACCTTGCCGTCGCGCACGAGTTGCTCCAGCGCGCGCAAGCTCTCCTCCAGCGGCGTGTTCGCATCCCAGCGATGGAGGAACAGCAGGTCCAGCCGGTCGGTGCCGAGGCGCTTCAGGCTCGCCTCCACGCCACGCGCGATATGCCGGCGGTTGAGGCCGCGGGCGTTGATATCGGCGTCCTTGCCCACGGGCATCGCGACCTTGCTGGTCAGCACGATGTCGTCGCGCTCAGGCGCGATCAGGCGGCCCAGGATCTCCTCGGCAGCACCACCACTGTAGGTGTCGGCGCAGTCGAAGAAGTTGATTCCGGCCTCGCGGCAGGCGGCGTACATCCGCCCCGCCTCGGCCTCGTCCGCGTCGCCGCCGAAGGACATCGTGCCGTAGCACAGTTGCGAGACCTGCACGCCCGTGCGGCCCAACCAGCGCATCTCCATTTCCATCCTCCTCCGCCTTCGCGCGCGATCCGATCGCTGTTTCCCAAATGGATTCCTCCCTCCCCTCGAGGGAAAAGCAACCCGTGCGCCCCCTACATCAACACCCGCGCACGCACCGTGCCGTCCAGCGCGCGGACCTGGCGGACGATGTCGTCCGCCTGCGCGGGCGCCATCGCGCCGTCGGAATCGAGCACCACATAGCCGATCTCGCCCTGGGTGCGGTAGTACTGGCCGCCGATATTGGCGCCGTTCTTCGCGAACACCTCGTTCAGGCGCCCGAGTTCGCCCGGCAGGTTGCGCTGCACCTGGATGAAGCGGGTGCCCTGCGGCGTGCGCGGCAGTTGGACTTCCGGGAAGTTGACCGCCCCGATCGTCGAGCCGACGTCGGAATATTCGATCAGCTTCTTCGCCACCTCCTCGCCGATGCGCTCCTGGGCCTCCTCGGTGGAGCCGCCGACATGCGGTGTCAGGATGACGTTGTCGAGACCCTGCAGCGGGCTCTCGAACGGGTCCTCGGTCGAGCCGGGCTCGCTCGGGAAGACGTCGACCGCGGCACCCGCCAGACGGCCGCTTTTCAGGGCCTCGGCCAGCGCCGGAATGTCGACGATCGTGCCGCGCGCATTGTTGATGAGATAGCTGCCGGAGCGCATCCGGGCGAGCTCGTCGGCGCCGATCATGGCGCGGGTCTCCGGCGTCTCGGGCACGTGCAGCGTCACCACGTCGGCGCGCTCCAAGAGTTCGCCGAGGCTCTCCGTCGGCTCCGCATTGCCGTGGCGCAGCCGGTCGGTGTGATCGTAGTAGATCACCCGCATGCCCATCGCCTCGGCCAGCACGGCGAGCTGGCTGCCGATATTGCCGTAGCCGACGATGCCCAGCACCTTGCCGCGCACCTCGAACGAACCGGCGGCGGATTTCTGCCAGCCGCGCGCATGCGCGGCGACCGAGCGCGGGAAGGTCCGGCGCAGCAGCATTACCGTCTCGGCGATGGTCAGCTCCGCCACGCTGCGGGTGTTCGAGAAGGGCGCGTTGAAGACCGGGATGCCGAGCCGGTGCGCGGTCTCCAGGTCGACCTGGTTGGTGCCGACCGAGAAGCAGCCGACGGCAGCCAGCCGCGGGCAGGATTCCAGCACCCGGCGGGTCAGCTTGGTGCGCGAGCGCACGCCGAGGAAGCGCACCTCGGAGAGGCGCTCGATCAGCGCGTCCTCGTCGAGCGCGGTCTTCAGATGCTCGACATTGCGGTAGCCGTTGAGCGCGAGCTGGTCGAGCGCGCGCGACGAGATTCCCTCCAGCAGCAGGAACTTGAGCTCGTGCTTCGGCACGGAGGGGTTGGCGATTCTGGACATCGGTCCCGAAACTCCGGTGGCAGGGATTTGTGATGCGGCACGGAGCTTGTTCCATGCCGGGCCGGCGATGTCCAGCCGCGGCCCCGGAAACCGGCCGGAACGCGACGGCGCGCCGCAGGAGAACGGGTCGGACTTTTTTCCGCGCCCCGGGTTTCCCGGGCCGATGGCGGCTGTTAGGCTTTCTCCAGTCGCATGCACAAAACGAACGACCAAATAAGGAGGTCAGCGCATGAGCGCAGCGAAAGACGGCGATACGGTCAAAGTGCACTACACCGGTCGCCTCGATGACGGCAGCGAGTTCGACAGCTCGCGCCAGCGCGATCCGATCGAATTCAAGATCGGCGGCGGCGAGATCCTGCCGGGCGTCGAACAGGCCGTGGTCGGGCTGGAGCCCGGCGGCACCAACACGGTGAAGCTTCCCGCGGACGACGCCTATGGCCAGCGTCGCGACGACATGATTCAGGAGATCGACCGCTCGGTCCTGCCGCAGGAGGTCGAGCCCCAGGTCGGCCTGCAGCTCCAGGCGCAGTCGCCGAACGGCCAGCCGCTCCTGCTCACCATCACGGATGTGGGCGAGGATAAGGTCACGGTCGACGCCAACCATCCGCTCGCGGGCAAGGACCTCACCTTCGACGTCGAGCTCGTCGAGGTGATCGAGGAATAACGCGACCGTCCGGGCGCCCCGTGCCGCTTCCGGCGGACGGCGCGCCCGGGCCCGTTATCTCTCGTGCACGCCGGCGCGTTCGAGTTCCGGACCGAGACGGCCGGCGAGCCAAAGGAAGAACATCCGGAAATCGCTCACCAGCGACCAGAGCGGATAGCGGAAGGTCGCGGGGCGGTTCCGTTCGATCGCCATGTGCGCGATCCAGGCCGGCCCGTAGCCGGCGACCAGAGCCGCCGGCAGCCAGCGCCAATCCATTGTCACGACAGCGACCGCCAGACAGGCGAGCGCCGCCGCCGTGCCCGCGAAATGCAGCGCGCGGGTCGCCCTGCGCCCATGTTCGCGCAGATAGTAGGGCCAGAAGGCGTCGTAGCGTTCGATCCGGGGCGAAGCGTCCGTCATAGGCTGAATCTAGGGAGCATCGCCCCCGCCGCCAAGCGCGTGCGGGGCCGGGACGGTGCCGAAATACCGGTTGGCGCGGCGCGCCGCCCGGGATATGGGAACGTCATGCGCGACGTCAGCCCCCACCGCACGGTTCCGCGTCTCGACCGGGTCTCGATCCCGGTGCTGGCGGCGCTGGCGATCGGCCTGTGGGCCGCCGGCGTCAGCCTGCCGATCCTGCAGGTGACCAAGCTCTTCCTGTGGGAGGACGAGATCGTCATCTGGCAGGCGATGCAGCAGCTCTTCCTGGAAGGGCAGACGGTGCTGGGGCTGATCCTGGTGTTGTTCACGCTCGTCCTGCCGCTCGCCAAGGTGTTCAGCACCGGCTACGCCTTCCGGGCGCTCCGCCACGCGCGCACCGAGAGCGCGGCGCGCACCCTCGGCTGGATCGAGCGCTTCGGGCGCTGGTCGATGCTGGACGTCTTCGTGATCGCGGTCGCGGTGTTCGCGGCCAAGAGCGGCTGGCAGGCCGAGGCGCAGATCCGCCCCGGCCTCTACTGCTTCGCCGGCTTCGCCATCCTCTCCTCGGCGCTTGCCGTCCGGGTGAAGCAGCTGACCGACCGCGTGCCGGCCCGCGCGGCGTCAAGGTCAGGCTAGCGGCGCGCCGCCGAAATCATCAATAGGAAGGGCGTCGGCGGGTCGTCGTCATGGATCAGGCTGCCCATGGCGGTCACCACCTGGTGCTCCCGGTTGGCGAAGGCGGCGTTCAGCTCGTAGTCGACAGGCACGCGCGGGAAGATATCCCGGTCGACATGGTCCATGAAGGCGCGGACCACCCGCACCGGCGTGCGGCTCAGCAGGTCCTCCTCGGCCTCGAAGTCGTAGCGGCCCTCGCCGCCGCTCACCGCATCCATCATCCGTGCCGCATAGGTCGCCATGCGCCGTCTCCCGACCGCCCCGCCCGTTTCCCGATACCGGCAGCCTAGCGGCGAACTGTGACGGTTCCGCGAACGCCCGCGCGCACGCTTCGCTGGCCAGGGCCGGTCAACCGGATTATCTCTCGACCCCGCACCAGATGGGGAAGGAAGCGACGATGGACGCCTTGACCGAACCGTTCGGCGCGGGGCTGGGCCCTCTCGGGCAGACGCTGCTGATCCCGGCGCTCGCCGCCGTCCTCGTGGCGGGGCTGGTCCGGCTCGCCGGCGGCAAGCCGCGCGCCGCGCTGGCCGCCGCGCTCGGGCTGGGGGCGGCGCAGCTCGCGATCGCCTGGGCGATCGGCGGCATGCCGCGCTTCGTCAACCCGGCGGCCGTCGACAAGCTGGTGCTGACGACGCTCGCCTTCGGGCCGATCGCGGCCGGGATGCTGCGCCGCGGCCGGATGGAGCCGGCGGCGATCCCCCCGATCGCGGCGCTGGCGCCGGTGATCTGGATCGCCTGGCCGGTGCTGCTCAATCTCGACCTTTCCATGCTGCTGCGGGTCGCGCTGGCGATCGGCGCCGGGGCGATGGTCGCGCTCGGCCTCGGCCGGGCGGAGGGGCGGGCGCTGCCGGCGCTCATCGCGATCACCGCGCTCGGGCTTGCCGGCGTCGCGGTCTTCGGGGCGAGCTACCGGATGGGCCAGCTGCTCTCCGGCCTCGCGGTCGGCGCGCTGGCCGCCCCGGCGGCGGTGATGCTGGCGGGCGGGGCTGGGGCGGCATTGGTCGGCGCGCCATTCCGGGCGGCGGCGGTGGCGGGCCTCGCCTCCGGGGCCGCGATCCTGTTGCTCTTCACGGCGAGCCTGCCGACGGCGCTCGCCTTGTTGGTGCCGGCGGTCTTCGCCGGCGAGATCGCCCGCCACCTGCCGGGCGGCGAGGCGGCGGGCGGGCGCCGCCATGCGCTCTACAGCGCCGGCATCGCCGCGCTCTCGGCCTCCGCGGCCGTCGCGCTGGCCCAGGCGACGAGCGCGCCCCCCTATTCCGGCTGACGGGCCCGACCGCCCGGGCCGGCGCCTTCCGGTCAACAGTCTGTTCTCCGAGGCCCGGCTTGAAGCGCCGCCGGCACGGGCCACATCTCTGCGCCAAGTCGTCGCGGGCCGGCCAGGCCATTCGATCCGGCCATTCGACCGGGCCACGCGACCGTCACGGAGGATGAGAAGGACGTCATGGCCGAAGGCGAGACCGACAGTCCGGCACACGGCAGGCCCCACCCTGCGCCCGCGCGCTACGATTCCGTGGCGCAGGCGCTGCATTGGGGCATGGCGGCGCTGATCGTCGGGAACTTCGGCCTCGCGCTCTACATGGTCGAGCAGCCGCCGGCGCCCGCCACGATCGAGCTCTACAATCTGCACAAGTCGCTGGGATTGCTGGCCCTGCTCCTGGCGGTGCTGCGCATCGCCTGGCGCCTGAGCCATCCGGCGCCGGCGATCCCGGCCGACCATCCGCGCTGGGAGAAGGCGGCGGCGACGGCGAGCCATCATCTGCTCTATCTGCTGCTGTTCCTGCAGCCGCTCTCGGGGCTGCTCATCGCCTTCGCGTCGAAATACCCGACGACGATCTTCGGCCTCTTCAACCTGCCGAGCCCGATCGACCCCAGCGAGGCGCTCGGCGACATCGCCGGCGCGATCCACTGGTGGGGGCAGTGGGCGATGGCGGCGCTGGTGGCCGTGCACGTGCTGGCCGCGCTGCGCCATCACTTCATCCTGCGCAACGACATCCTGAAACGCATGCTGCCCGGAGGTTCCGCGTGAAATCCCTGGTTGTCCCGATTTTCACCGCCGCATTGCTCGCCCTCGGCCCGGCCGCGCTCGCCCAAGAGACGGCGCCCGAATGGGCGATGAAGCGGGCGGAGAGCGCGCTGACCTTCACCGCCGACCAGTCCGGCAGCCCGATCGAGGGCCGGTTCGAGCGCTTCGAGGCGGCGATCTTCTTCGACCCCGCCGACCCCGAGGCCGGTCGCGTCGAGGTCACGATCCATATGGCCAGCGCGACGACCGACGATTCCATGCGCGACGACACGCTGAAATCGGAGGATCTGTTCCATGTCGAGGCGTACCCGACCGCGACCTTCTCGGCCGACCGTTTCGAGAAGGCCGACGGCGACGACGCCTATCGCGCCCCGGGGGAGTTGACCCTGCGCGGCGTCACCAGGCCCGTGACCCTGCCCTTCACGCTGGCGATCGAGGGCGAGGGGCCCGGCGCCACCGCCCACGCCGAGGGCACGATCACCATCGATCGCCTCGACTTCGGCGTCGGCCAGGGCGACTGGGCGGAGACCGACACCGTCGCCGACCCGGTCGATATCGGCATCGACATCCGCGCGGTCCGGCAATGAGCTGACCGCCGGCGCATCCGCGCCGTTTCCACCGATCCACCCATCACCCATCACCCATCCGAACAGGAGGTTTGTGACCATGCGTACCAGTGCCCGTTTTCTTTCGACGCTCGCGGCCGGCGCCATGGCGCTCGGCGCCCTCGCCCTCAGCCCGGCCAAGGCGGAGCAGGTCGAGTACGCGCTCGACAAGACCCATGCCGACGTCGTCTTCTGGGTCGACCATCTGGGCTATTCGAAGACCTGGGGGCGCTTCAACGCGCTCGACGGCACGCTGATGCTGGACCAGGAGAACCCGGAGAACAGCGCGGTCGCGATCGTCATCCGCGCCGGCACGATCGACACCAACCTGAAGAAGCGCGACGAGCATCTGCGCAGCCCGGACTTCTTCAACGTTCAGGAGTTCCCGACCATCACCTTCACCAGCACGAAGGTGGAGCCGACGGGCGAGCGGACGGCCATGATCACCGGCGACTTCACGATGCTGGGCGTCACCAAGACGATCGGCTTCGAGGCGACGGTCAACAAGGTCGCGCCCTTCCCGATGGACAAGAGCAAGGAGGTCGTCGGCATCTCCGCCGAGACCGTGATCGACCGCACCGAATTCGGCATGGGCTACGGGGCGGGCGCCATCGGCACCGAGATCCCGATTTTCCTGGAGCTCGAATTCATTCGGCAGATCGAGGGCTGAACGCGCCCTTCGGTCGCACCCGCTGAACGCATCGCCCCGTTCCTGCATCGCTGGGACGGGGCGATCGCTTTTCCGGGGCGACTAGCGCGTGCCCTGCTTCTGCAGCGGGGCGACGACCACGTCGATCTCGGCGCCGCCCTGGCCCGGCATGATGCGCACGGTCGCGAAGCGCTCGTCGCGCACATAGGTGATCGAGGTGCGGCGCGAGCGCACGATCGCGGTCTCACGCCAGCCGTAGTTCGGCATCGACCGGCGCATGAACTCGACCACCTGCACCAGCGAATAGCCGTCCGCCGTCATCACCACCTGGCCGGTCCAGGTCTCGTCGTCGCCGATGATGACGGTGTCGCCCAGCAGGACCTCCGCCCCCGGCGGCACCGGCAGCGAGGGCAACTGCATCATGTCGGGCGGCATCACGGCTTCTGACTGGGCGCCGTCGGGGCCGGTCTGGCCGGTGATCGGCGTGCCGCCGCCGGCGGGCGCGCGCGACTGGGAATCGGCCATGCCGAAGCCCGCATTGTTGCAGCCGGCGAGCGCGAGCGCACCGAGCAGGAGAAGCGCCGGCGCGCGGCCCGCGCGCACGGATCGGCGGTCGCCGGCCATGCCGACGCCCGCGCGCGCCTCGTTTCGCTTCGCCCGATTCACCTGTCTCTCGCCCCACCGCAATCGATCGGCCCCATCCGATAGGGCCGTGATTCGGCCTTCCGGGACAAGTCGCAATCGCACCATCTCCGGGCGTGCCTAGGCCCCGAGGATTTCCCGCGCGCGTGCCAGGTCCTCGGCGGTGTCGACGCCGAGCGGCACGGTCTCGACCCGGGCGACGTCGATCCGCATGCCGGCCTCCAGCGCGCGCAACTGCTCCAGCTTCTCGCGCCGTTCCAGCAGGCCCGGCGGCAGGCTGACGAAGCGGTCCAGCGCCGCCCGGCGATAGGCGTAGAGGCCGATATGGTGCCATAGCGGCCCGTCGCCCCAGGGCGCGGTCGCGCGGGTGAAGGTGAGCGCGCGGGCGATCGGCCGGTCCGGCGCGAGCGCGGCCACCGCCTTCACCACGTTCGGATTGTCGCGCTCCTCCGGCCGGGTGATCTCGGCCGCGATGGTCGCGATGTCGACCTCGGGATCGGCCTGCAGCGGCGCCAACGCCGCGCGGATCAGCGCGGGGTCGAGCGTCGGCAGGTCGCCCTGCACATTGACCACGGTGTCGAAGCGACGATCGGGATCGCGTTCTTCGACCGCCGCATGGATACGGTCGGAACCCGACGGCAGGTCCGGGTCGGTCAGCACGGCTTCGCCGCCGGCGGCCTCGACCGCTTCGACGATCGCCGGCTCGGCGGCGGCGACCAGCACGGGGCCGATGTCGGCCTCCATCGCGCGCCGCCAGACCTGGACGATCATCGGCAGGCCGGCGATGTCGGCCAGCACCTTGTTCGGCAGGCGGGTGGAGGCGAGGCGGGCGGGGATGACGGTCAGCGCATGCATGGGCAATCGTCGTTCGCGGAAAGGGCCAGGGCGGGCCGCTGGCGCATGATGGCGGGCGGGCGTGCAAAAGGGCCGGATACCGCCGCCCTGCGACCTTTCGCCCGGGTCTTTTCCCCTTGCGCGCTGCCGCCCGGCGGCATTGATTAACCGGCGGCGACAGGATATATCGCAAGCCGGATCGGGCAACCGAATTGTCCTGCGGATTCTAAGCGGCTAGGCTCTCCCGGATTGCGCCGACAGCCGGCGCCAAGGGGCGCGCCCGCGGGGATCGGCGCGGGGGCCCGTACGGGGAACGGATTGGGGATCAGGTCGATGGCGAAAGACGCGCTTTTCTGGAACAAGATCGCCGGTGCGGTGCTGACCGCGGGTCTGACGGCCATGGTGGTCGGCGAAATCTCCGGCATCGTCTATCATGTCGATCAGCCGGAAGAGCAGATCTTCACCATCGGCACGGGCGAGCAGCAGACCGCCTCGACGACCAGCTCCCAGCCGGCGGAGCCGGCCGGGCCGGAGCCGATCGCGCCGCTGCTGGCCTCCGCCGACCCCGCGGCCGGCGAGGGCGTCGCGCGCAAGTGCGGCAGCTGCCACAGCTTCGAGAAGGGCGGGCCGAACAAGGTCGGCCCCAATCTCTACGACATCGTCGGCGCCAGCATCGCGCACCTCGACAGCTACAGCTATTCCGGCACGCTCGCCGACATGGAAGGCAACTGGGACTACGCCGCGCTCAACGGTTTCCTCTACGACCCGAAGGGTTGGGCGCCGGGCACCAAGATGTCCTTCGCGGGCGTCAAGGACACCCAGGACCGCGCCGACCTGATCGCCTATCTGCGCAGCATGGGCGACAATCCGCCGCCGCTGCCGGAGTGATCTGACCGGGCGCGACGCGCGCACATCGTCTTCGAACGGGCGGAGCCGGGAAGTCCCGATCCGCCCGTTTTCGTTTCCGATCCTTTCAGGAGCCCGCCGAGCGCCGCCATGACCGCAGAGACCGACGCTTCCGTCCCCCAGGCGTGGATCGACCTCGCCCACGATCTGGCGGATGCCGCGCGACCGATCGCGCGCACCTATTTCCGCCAGCCCCTGGACATCCTGGACAAGGCGGATGAGAGCCCGGTCACCGTGGCCGACCGCGAGATCGAAGCCGCGATGCGCGAGATCATCGAGGCGCGCTTTCCCGAGCACGGAATCTACGGCGAGGAATACGGCCAGGTCCGCACCGACGCGGAAGTGGTCTGGGTCCTGGACCCGATCGACGGAACCCAGGCCTTCATCACCGGCATGCCGATCTTCGGAACCCTGATCGCCGCCTGTCGCGAGGGCGTGCCGATCCTCGGCATCATCGACCAGCCGATCCTGGGCGAGCGCTGGGTCGGGGCCGCCGACCGGGCCTCGACCTTCCAGGGCGAGGCGATCCGCACCAGCGGCTGCGAGGACCCGGGCCAGGCGACCCTCTACTCCACCCACCCGACCATGTTCGCCGGCATCGACCGGCAGGCGGATTTCGACCGGCTGGCGGACGGGGTGAAGCGTACGCGCTATGGCGGGGACTGCTATTCCTACGGGCTCGTCGCCTGCGGTTGGGCGGATCTGGTGGTGGAGGCGATGCTGCAGCCCTACGACTACTGCGCGCTGGTGCCGATCGTCGAGGGCGCCGGCGGCGCGGTCAGCGACTGGGCGGGCTCGCCCTTGACCATCACCAGCGACGGCACGCTGGTCGCCGCGGCGACGCCGGCCTTGAACGTCGCGGCGCGCGGGTTTCTCAACCGGTAGGGCAATCCCGGGGCAAAGCCCTTGGCAGGCTTGAGCTTGCGGGGAATAGCGCCCATCTTCACCCGAAACGTCGACGCGCCGGGCCCCCTCAGACCGGGTTGGGCGCGCGCCGCCGAACAGGGACGAAGGGAGAGGGCATGACGCGGATTGGCCGCCTCACGACCGCGCTGACGGCCGGGATGTTCGCCGTCGGCATGATCGCCGGCGCGCAGGCACAAGGGTTGGAGCGCAGCCATGGCTTCGCGATCCATGGCGACCTGAAATACGGCCCCGACTTCGACCATTTCGACTACGTCAATCCCGACGCGCCGAAGGGCGGAACGGTCACGCAGCTTTCGATCGGCACCTTCGACAGCCTCAACCCCTTCATCGTCAAGGGCACCCCGGCCGGCGCCGCCGGCGCGATCTACGATTCGCTGCTGAAATCCTCGCGCGACGAACCGTCGAGCGAATACGGCCTGCTGGCCGAATGGCTGACGGTCTCCGACGACGAGCGCGTCGTCACCTTCGGCCTGCGCGAGGAAGCGCGCTTCCATGACGGCCATCCCATTCGGGCCGAGGACGTGGTCTGGACCTTCAACGCCCTGGTCGAGGACGGCCGCCCCTTCTTCCGGCAGTACTACTACGCGGTGGAGACGGTGTCGGCGATCGATCCGCTGACGGTCGAATTCCGCCTGAAGCCCGGCCTCAATAACGAGATGCCGTTGATCCTGGGCCAGATTCCGGTACTGCCGAAGCACTATTGGGCGGAACGCGACTTCACGGCCTCGACGCTGGAGCCGCCGCTCGGCTCCGGCCCCTACCGCATCGCCGAGGTCGAGGCCGGCAAGTCCGTCACGCTCGCGCGGGTGGAGGATTATTGGGGGGCCGATCTGCCGGTCAATCGCGGCCACGACAATTTCGGCCGCATCGTCACGGAATATTTCCGCGACCCCATCGTCGCCCTGGAGGCGCTGAAGGCGGGCCAGATCGACATCAGGGCGGAGAATTCCTCGAAGCTCTGGGCGACGGCCTACGACGTGCCGGCGGTCGAACGGGGCCGGCTGATCCAGCGGGAATTCCCGCATGAGCGGGTGGCGCCGATCCAGGGCTACATCTTCAATCTGCGGCGGCCGCTGTTCCAGGATATCCGAGTGCGCGAGGCGCTGACCCATCTGTGGAACTTCGAGTGGGTCAACAAGACGATCATGTACGACGCTTATGTCCGCACCGACAGCTACTTCGACAATTCGGTGCTGGAATCGAAAGGCACGCCGGGCCCGGCGGAAATGGCGGTGCTGGAGCCGCTGCGCGATCAGCTGCCCGACCGCGTCTTCACGCAAGGCTATGCGCCGCCGCAATCCTCGCCGAAGAACGATATGGATCGCGAGAACCTGAAGGCGGCGCTCGGCCTGCTGAAGGACGCCGGCTGGGTGATCGACGACAAGCGCCGGCTCGTGCATGGCGAGACGGGCGAGCGCCTGGCCTTCGAGGTGCTGCTGCGCTCCAACCTCTTCGTGCCGCACACCCAGGCGCTGGAGCGCGCGGTGGAGCGGCTCGGCGGCGATGTCGAGATCCGGGTCGTCGACGATGCCCAGTACGAGAACCGCATGGAAAGCTTCGATTTCGACATGACGGTGGACGGCTGGGGCCAGTCGCACAGCCCCGGCAACGAGCAGCGCGAATATTGGGGCAGCGAGGCCGCCGACCGCCCGGGCAGCCGCAACACGATCGGCATCGAGAACCCGGCGATCGACGTGCTGGTCGACAAGCTGATCGCCGCGCCCGACCGGGAGGCGCTGGTGGCCCGCACCCGTGCGCTCGACCGCGCGCTGCTCTGGAACTTCTACCTGATCCCGATGTATCACATCGAGGTCGACCGGATCGCCTATTGGGATCGTTTCGGCATGCCGCCGGGCACCCCGATGATGGGTACCAGCACCGATTTCTGGTGGATCGATCCCGAGAAGGATGCGGCGCTGAAGCGGGGCGGATGAGGCGGCCCGGGGGAAACGCGGTGAGAGCGGGGGACAGCAGTTAGATCATGCTTGCCTATGTGGTCCGCCGCCTGCTGCTGATCGTGCCGACGCTGCTGGCGATCCTGACGATCAACTTCCTCATCATCCAGACCGCGCCCGGCGGGCCGATCGACCGGCTGATCGCCGAGCTGAAGGGCACCGCCGCCGGTGCGATGAGCCGGGTCGCCGGCCAGGCCTCCGATACCGGGCCCGCCGGCGAGGGCGGCGGCGGAAGCCGCAGCGGCGACACCCGCGGCAGCCGGGGCCTCGACCCCGAATTCATCGCCGAGCTGGAGCGCGAGTTCGGCTTCGACAAGCCGCTGCACGTCCGCTACGTGAACCTGCTGGGCGACTACCTGACCTTCGATTTCGGCGAGAGCTACTTCCAGGACCGCAGCGTCGTGCAGCTGGTGATCGACAAGATGCCGGTCTCCATCTCGCTCGGCCTGTGGACCACGCTGCTGACCTATCTGATCGCGATCCCGCTCGGCATCCGCAAGGCGGTGCGCGACGGCACGCCCTTCGACGTCTGGACGTCGGGCGTGCTGATCGTCGGCTACGCGATTCCCAACTTCCTGTTCGCGGTGCTGCTGATCGTGCTGTTCGCGGGCGGCAGCTATCTCGACTGGTTCCCCTTGCGCGGTCTCGTCTCCGACGATTGGGAGACGTTGAGCTGGCCGATGAAGATCCTGGACTATTTCTGGCACCTGGCGCTGCCGCTCTTCGCCATGGCGGTCAGCATGTTCACGGCGCTCACCATGCTGACCAAGAACAGCTTCCTGGAGGAGATCAACAAGCAGTACGTCATCACCGCGCGGGCCAAGGGGCTGGCGGAGAACCGGGTGCTCTACGGCCACGTCTTCCGCAACGCGATGCTGATCGTGATCGCCGGCTTCCCCAGCGCCTTCATCCGCATCCTGTTCACCGGCGCGCTTCTGATCGAGGTGATCTTCTCGCTCGACGGGCTCGGGCTGTTGGGCTTCGAGGCGGCGCTCAACCGCGACTACCCGGTGATGTTCGGCACGCTCTACATCTTCACGCTGATCGGGCTCGTGCTCAATCTGGTGAGCGACGTGACCTACACCTTCGTCGACCCGCGCATCGATTTCGAGCGGCGGGAGGGCTAGGTCGATGTCGGTCGCGAGCCCGGACGAAAGCTACATCCCGCCGCGCCAGAACCGGTTCCTGGGGCTGAAGATCACGCCCTTGACCCGCCGGCGGATCGAACGGTTCAAGATGAACCGGCGCGGCTACTGGTCGTTCTGGATCTTCGTCGTGCTCTTCGTGCTGTCGCTCTTCGCGGAGTTCATCGCCAACGACAAGCCGCTCCTCGTGCATTACGACGACCGCTGGTTCTTCCCCGTGGTCGAGGCGGTGCCGGAGACCGAGTATGGCGGCTTCTTCGAGACCGAGGCCGTCTATACCGACCCGGCGGTGGTGGAGCTGATCGAGGAGAAGGGCTGGATGATCTGGCCCTTGATCCCCTACGACTACCGCAATCCGGCGCACGATCTGGAGGCGCCGGCCCCGACGCCGCCCGACGCCAATCATTGGCTCGGCACCGACGACGCGGCGCGCGACGTGGTGGCGCGCACGATCTACGGCTTCCGCATCTCGGTCCTGTTCGGGCTGACGCTGACGGCGCTCAGCTCCGCCATCGGCATCATGGTGGGGCTGATGCAGGGCTATTTCGGCGGCCTCACCGACCTCGCCGGCCAGCGGGTGATCGAGGTCTGGAACGGCCTGCCCGAACTCTTCATGCTGATCATTCTCGCCTCCGTCGTGCAGCCGAACTTCTGGTGGCTGTTGGGGCTGATGCTGCTGTTCAGCTGGACGACGCTGGTGGGATTGGTGCGCGCGGAGACCCTGCGCGCGCGCAATTTCGACTATGTCCGCGCCGCCAAGGGGCTGGGGGTGAGCGACGCCACCATCATGGTGCGCCACGTGCTGCCCAACGCGATGGTGGCGACCATCACCTTCCTGCCCTTCATCGCGACGGGATCGGTGACCACGCTGACGGCACTCGACTTCATCGGCTTCGGGCTGCCGCCGGGCTCGGCCTCGCTCGGCGAACTGCTGAAGCAGGGGAAGGAGAACCTGCAGGCGCCGTGGCTCGGCCTCACCGGCTTCTTCGTGATCGGCGGCATGCTGACGCTGCTGATCTTCATCGGGGAAGCCGCACGCGACGCGTTCGACCCCCGCAAGACGATGGTGTAAGGGTTTTCCCCATGGCTCAGAGTGACGACACGCCGCTGCTCGAGGTCTCCGACCTCTCCGTCTCCTTCGCCATGGGCGGGGAGGACCCGGTGGAGGCGGTGCGCCACGTCTCCTTCCAGGTGAAGCGGGGCGAGACCGTGGCGCTGGTCGGCGAGAGCGGCTCGGGCAAGTCGGTGACCGCGCTCTCCATCCTGCAGCTCTTGCCCTACCCGATCGCGAGCCATGCCGAAGGCTCCTCGATCCGCTTCAAGGGGAAGGAGCTGGTCGGCGCCCCGGAGCCGGCGCTTCGCAAGGTGCGCGGCAACGAGATCGCGATGATCTTCCAGGAGCCGATGACCAGCCTCAACCCGCTGCACACGATCGAGAAGCAGGTCGGCGAGGCGCTTCTGATCCACAAGGGGATGAGCCGCGACCAGGCCCGCCCGCGCATCCTGGAGCTGTTGGAGCTGGTCGGCATCCGCGACCCGGCGAGCCGCCTCAACGCCTATCCGCACGAGCTCTCCGGCGGGCAGCGCCAGCGCGTGATGATCGCCATGGCGCTCGCCAACGACCCCGACTTGCTTATCGCGGACGAGCCGACGACGGCGCTCGACGTCACCATCCAGGCGCAGATCCTGAAACTGCTCAAGGATCTGCAGCAGCGCTTCGGCATGGCGGTGCTGTTCATCACCCACGATCTCGGCATCGTGCGCCGGATGGCGGAGCGCACCTGCGTCATGCAGGCGGGCGAAATCGTCGAGCAGGGGGAAACCCAGGCCCTCTTCGCCGACCCGCAGCACGCCTATACCCAAAAGCTGCTGGCGGCCCAGCCGTCCGGCACCAAGACGCCGCCCGCGGCCGACGCGCCGATCGTCATGCAGGGGGACAGGGTCAAGGTCTGGTTCCCGATCAAGAAGGGGCTGATGCGCCGCACGGTCGACCATGTGCGCGCGGTCGACGGCATCTCGCTCACCGTCAAGGAGGGCCAGACCCTCGGCGTGGTGGGGGAGAGCGGCTCGGGCAAGACGACGCTCGCCATGGCGCTCCTGCGCCTCATCAAGGCCGACGGCGGCATCGCCTTCGACGGCGCCCCGATCGAGCGGCTCGACGGCCGCGCGCTCAGGCATCTGCGCCGGCGCATGCAGGTGGTCTTCCAGGACCCGTTCGGCAGCCTGAGCCCGCGCCTCTCCGTCGCCGAGATCGTCGGCGAGGGCCTCGCCGTCCACGGCATCGGCGACGCGGCCGAGCGCGACCGGCTGGTGGTCGACGCGCTCCGGGAAGTGCAGCTCGACCCCGCGGCGCGGCACCGCTATCCGCACGAATTCTCCGGCGGCCAGCGCCAGCGCATCGCGATCGCGCGGGCCATGGTCCTCAAGCCCCGCTTCGTCGTCCTCGACGAGCCGACGAGCGCCCTGGACATGTCCGTCCAGGCGCAGATCGTCGACCTGCTGCGCGAGCTGCAGCGCCGCCACAGGCTCGCCTATCTCTTCATCAGCCACGACCTCAAGGTGGTGCGCGCCATGGCCGACGAGGTGATCGTGATGAAGGACGGCCAGGTCGTCGAATCCGGCCCCGCTTCGGAGATCTTCGACCACCCCAGGGCCGACTACACCAAGGCCCTGATGGCCGCCGCCTTCGACCTCGAAGCGATCGAGAGCGGGGTGGTGAGCGTGTGAGCGCATTCCTGGCGGGCGGCCACTTGGCAAGCGCTGTCACCCCCATCCAGACCTTCCCCCCTCAAGGGGGAAGGCTTTCGAGTGCCTGCACTATTCGTCGATGAACCCCTTCGAGGTTCTCCAGGATCTCGTTGTTCCAGAACCGCAGCACCCGATAGCCTTCCGTTTCCAGCCATTCCTGGCGCTCCGCGGATTCAAGCGCGTGCTGCCCACCGTCGACCTCGACGACGAGGTTCCTCTCCAGGCAGACGAAATCGACGATATAGGGGCCGATCGGATGCTGCCGGCGGAACTTGCAGCCCTTGATTTGACGGCGCGCGAGGAGGCGCCAAAGCCGCTTTTCGGCCTCCGTCGGTTCGCGCCGCAGCCTACGGGCATGCACGATACGCGATGGCGGCGATCCCATAGGCCCTCATCCGGTCAAGCCCTCCCCCTGGAGGGGGGAGGGTTGGGTGGGGGTGACAGTGCCGGCAACCCGCCGTCCGTTCGAGGAGATACCTACCCGTTCACCGTCAGCGTCCGCAGCTCCCGCGTCACCACCGCCAACATGGCGAGGTCGAGCTGCGGCAAGCGGTCGAGTTCGGCGAGCAGGCCGTCGATCCGCTCCACCGCCTCCTTGCGTCCGGCGATCCAGCTCTCGATCGCCGTGTCGCCGGATTCCTTGCCCTGCAGGATGCGCGCGGCGAGATCGCCCTGCAGGCCCCAGAGATCGTCGATGATCGCGCCCAGCGCCATGCGGTGCCACTGGTTGTCCGACGGGATGCGGTTCGCCGCCGAGCGCAGCCAGTCGAGCCCGAAGCGCGCGCCGACGGAGGAATAGGTCCGGCCCACATCCTTCACCGGATGGCCGGCGGCGGCCGCGAGGCGCACCACGTCGCAGGCGCTGGAGAGCACCTTCAGCTGCGCGATCGCGGTCACCAGCTTCTTCGGCGCCGCCTCCTCCTCGCCGAAGCGTTCGATCCGCGTGTGGATGTCCTGCTGGGCGCGTTCGGAGAGGATGTCGGCGAAATTCTCCTGCAACGCGCGCACGCCGGTCTCGTAGGTGTCGATCGATCCCTTGATGTCGATCGGGTGCTTCTCGTTGCGCAGGAACCATTCGGTCATGCGCTCGACCGTGCGGCCGGTCTCGCGCAGCATCTTGTTCTGCAGGCCCGCCGTCACCTTGTTGTCGAGCGCCTCGATCTGGCCCCAGATGGCGCGCAGGTCGAAGACCTCGCGCACGACGGTGTAGGCGCGCGCGATCTCGTCGGCGCCCATCCCGGTGCGCTGCTGCATCTCGTTGACGAAGCTGGGACCCGTGCGGTTGATCATCGAGTTGGTGACCGAGGTCGCGATGATCTCGCGCCGCAGCCGGTGACCCAGGATGTTGTCGGCGTATTTCTCCTGCAGCGGCTTCGGGAAGTAGCGGAACAGATCCTCCTCCAGCAGCGGATCGTCCGGCAGGTCGGACTCCAGCAGATCCTGGTAGGTCAGGTTCTTGGCGTAGGCGAGGATCACCGCCAGCTCCGGTCGGGTCAGCCCCTGGCTTTTCTGCATCCGCTCGGCGATCTCCTCGTCGTCGGGCAGGAATTCGAGCGCCCGGTCGAGATCGCCCGCGCGTTCGTAGGCGCGGATCAGCCGCTGGTGCCGGTCGAGCGAGGTGGCGGCGCGCGCCTGGGTCACCGAGATCGACTGCGTCTGCTGGTAGTTGTCGCGCAGCACGAGCTGGGCGACCTCGTCGGTCATCTTCTCGAGCAGTTGGTTGCGCTGCTTCTCGGTCATGTCGCCGCGCTGGACGACGTCGCCCAGCAGGATCTTGATGTTGACCTCGTGGTCCGAGCAGTCGACGCCGGCGGAATTGTCGATCGCGTCCGTGTTGATGCGACCGCCCTTGGCCGCGAATTCGATCCGCCCACGGTGGGTGATGCCGAGATTGGCGCCCTCGCCGAGCACCTTGACCTTGAGATCGGCGCCGTTGACGCGGATCGCGTCGTTCGCCCGGTCGCCGACGTCGGCCTGGCTCTCGTCGGTGTGCTTCACATAGGTGCCGATGCCGCCGAACCACAGCAAATCGGCCTCCGACTTCAGGATCTGCTTGATCAGCTGGTTGGGGGTCAGCTCGTCCTCGGCGATCCCGAAGCGCTCCTTGATCTCGGGCGTCAGCTTGATCGATTTCGCCTTGCGCTCGAAGACGCCGCCGCCCTTGGAGATCAGCTTGGTGTCGTACTGGTCCCAGCCCTTGACCGCCTCGAACAGCCGCTTGCGTTCCTTGAAGCCCTTGGCCGCATCGGGCTCGGGGTCGATGAAGATGTGCAGGTGGTTGAAGGCGGCGACGAGACGGATGTGCTCGCTGAGCAGCATGCCGTTGCCGAAGACGTCGCCGCCCATGTCGCCGACGCCGATGACGGTGAAGTCCTGGGTCTGGGTATCGTGGCCGATCTCGCGGAAATGGCGCTTCACCGCCTCCCAGCCGCCGCGCGCCGTGATGCCCATCTTCTTGTGGTCGTAGCCGGCCGAGCCGCCGGACGCGAAGGCGTCGCCCAGCCAGAAGCCGTAGCTCTGCGAAACCGCGTTGGCGAAGTCGGAGAAGGTGGCCGTTCCCTTGTCGGCGGCGACCACCAGATAGGGGTCGTCATCGTCCCAGCGCACCACCTGCTTCGGCGGCACCAGCTCGCCCGTCACCAGATTGTCGGTGATGTCGAGCATGCCGGAGATGAAGAGCCGATAGCAGGCGACCCCTTCCTTCATGAAGGCGTCGCGGTCGCTCGGCGGCGGCGCCTTCTTGAGCACGAACCCGCCCTTCGAGCCGACCGGCACGATGACCGCGTTCTTCACCTGCTGCGCTTTCACCAGGCCCAGCACCTCGGTGCGGAAATCCTCGCGCCGGTCGGACCAGCGAAGCCCGCCGCGGGCGACCAGCCCGAAGCGCAGATGCACCGCCTCGAAACGCGGGCTGTAGACGAAGATCTCGCGCAAGGGGGCGGGTTGCGGAATCTCGTCGATCTCGCGGCTGGCCAACTTGACGGAGACCATCGACTTGTAGCCGCCATCCTCGGTCGGCTGGAAGAAGTTGGTGCGCAGCGTCGCCAGGATGATGTTGAGGAAGCGCCGGATGATCCGGTCCTCGTCGAGGTTGCTGACTTCGTCCAGCGCCTCGTGCACGGCCTTGATCAACTCGTTCCCGCGTGCCTCCCGGTCGCCGTCGAACTCCGGGTCGAAGCGCACCCGGAACAGCTCCGCGATATGCTTGGTGATCGCGCCGTTGAGCGCCAGCGTCTCCTCCATATAGTCCTGGCTGAAGGGGATCGCGGCCTGGCGCAGATACTTCGAATAGGCGCGCAGCACCACCACGTCGCGCCAGCCGAGCCCGGCGCTCAGCACCAGGCGGTTGAAGCCGTCATCCTCGATCTCGCCTTCCCACACGCGCACGAAACTGTCGTGGAAGACGTCGCGCACCGCGTGGAAATCGACCGGCTGGCCGCCATGGGTCTCGAGCGCGAAATCGTGCAGATGGACGATCTGCTCCGGGCGCTCGGTCTCCGCGCCCTTGCCGCCATCCACCGGGTCCTCCTGCGGGCGGACCTCGTAGGGCTGCTCCTCCATCACCTTGAGGCCCATATTCTCGAGCATCGGCATGACGGCGGAGAGCACCATCGGCCCGCCCGGGTGATAGACCTTGAGGCGGAGCTGGTGCTTCTCGGTCTCGATCGGATGGTAGAGGCTGACGCCGAGCTGCCCGGTCTCCAGCGCCACCTCGATGCGGTCGATGTCGAAGGCGGCGGTCTGGACGTTGAAATGGTCGCGATAGGCGATCGGGAAGGCTTCGGAATATTTGCGCAGCAGGGTGAGGCCGCGCTCCTCCCCGTGGTTCTCGATCATCGCCTGGCGCAGGCGATCCTCCCAGGTGCGCGTTTCCTCGCGCAGCTTGGTCTCGAGCTCCTTGCGGTCGTAGGCCGGGATCTTACCGGGCGTCGTCTTGATGATGAACTGGACGCGGCTCAGCGCCTCGTCGGACATGTGGGTGTAGTTGGCGACGACCGCCCCTTCCAGCTCCTTCGCCAGGATGCGGCCGATCTTGCGGCGCAGATCGGTCGAGAACCGGTCGCGCGGGACGTAGATCAGCGCCGAGACATAGCGCTGGAACGGGTCCGGGCGCAGGAACAGCGCGATGCGCTGGCGCTCCTGCAGATGCAGGATGCCCTTGGCGATATCGTAGAGCTGGTCGCGCTCGATCTGGAACAGCTCGTCGCGCGGATAGCTCTCCAGGATATGGGTCAGCGCCTTGGCCGAATGCCCGCCGGTCTCGAAGCCGGAGCGCTCGATCACCGCCTCGACCTTCTGCCGCAGCAGCGGGATCTCCCGCGGGCTCTGGTTGTAGGCGACCGAGGTCAAGAGCCCGACGAACAGCCGTTCGCCGACCGGCTTGCCGTTCTTGTCGAAGATCTTGATCGCCACCGTGTCCATATGCACCCGCCGGTGCACGGTCGAGCGCCGGTTCGCCTTGGTGATGCGCACCAAGTTCGGCTCGAACATGGTCTGCTGGATCTCGACCGGCAGGCGGCCGAGATGGCGCAACCCCTCGAACACCTGGCGGTCCGGATCGCGCAGCACGCCGAGGCCGCTCTTGTCGTCGATCACCAGCTTGGCGTTCTTGCCGGTGCCCTCGAAGCCGATCTCGCGATAGCCCATGAAGGTGAAATGGTCGTCATGCAGCCACTGCATGAAGGCGGCCGTCTCCTCGACGGTGCGCTTGTCGACGCCCTTGGGCGGGGACTTCTTCAGCGCCTGCACCACCTCGGCGGCGCGCTCGCGCATCGCCTTCCAGTCCTCGACCGCCGCGCGCACGTCGCCGAGCACCTCGGCCAGCCCCTCCTCGATCGCCTTCAGCACCGCCGGGGCCGACTGCTCGTCGATCTCGACATGCATGAAGCTCTCGCGCGGCAGCTTGGAGGGATCCGCGCTTTCGGAGGGGAAGTCCTTGGCCTTGCCCTTGGCGTCGCGCTCGACGCCGTAGATCGGGTGGACGATCAGATGGACGGTCAGCCCCTGGCGCGCCAGCTCCATGGTCACGCTGTCGACCAGGAAGGGCATGTTGTCGTTGACGATCTCGATCACCGTGTGGGTCGAGTGCCAGCCATGCTCCTCGAAGCGGGGATTGTAGACGCGGATCTTGGGCGCGCCCGGGGCGCGCTCCTGCCCGAAGGACCACATCGAGAGCGCCGCGCCGTAGAGATCCTCCGGCTCGCGGTCGACGATATCCTCCGGCGGGGTGTGGCGATAGTAATGCTCGGTGAAGAGCCGGGCCCGGCGCGCCTTGTCGCCGGACATCCGCTTGTCGATCAGATCGAAGACCTTGTCCAGCAGCTCGGTCTTGCGCTGGTCGATGGACTCGCTCATCGCGTTCGCTCCCCCCGCCATGTCCCGGGACCGCATTCCGGACCGTTCTTCGGCCTCCGGCGATCCGCGTCGTTAGCAAAGACAGTAACGCGAAATCGACGCGGGGCGAAAGGTCCCTGGCGCCGCGGCACCCGTCCCGTCCGGCGGGCCGTTCAGCCGGCGGCGCCGTCGCGCCGGCGCCGCACCTCGGCCGCCGCCGGGGCGTAGCGGGTGAGCGCGCGGTTGAGGTCCTTGGCGAGGCCGGCCACGTCCTGGTCGCCGTCGCGCCCCATCCGGTCCTGCAGCGCGGCCAGGATCTCGGCATAGAGACGCTCGCCCGCCTCGGCGAGGCGTGCGGTCTCGGCCAGCTCGATGGTGAGGCGGCGAATCTCCGCCTCGGGCGTGTCCTGAAAATCGTCGCTCATCCGCGCGAGCCTACGAGCGGTCGGGCCCGGCGCGCAACCCGCGCGCCGCCGCCCCCGCACCCGCTCACGGGTTCTCGTAGCTCCCGAAATCGAGGGCGCCGAGCAGCCTCGAGACCGTACCGTCCGAATCCGCGAGCGGCAGCGTCACCCGTTCGTAGGCGACGAACTGCTTGTCGAAGCGCGCCAGCGTGCCGCTGTAGACCAGCGGGCGGCGGCTGGCGACGCAGGTCCGGTAGCTGTCGATCAGTTCCGGCACATCGAGCTCGTCGCGCTTCTCGCTGAGACGGACGCCGGTGAATTCGAAGCCGACGGCGTGCACCACCTCGGTGCCGGCCAGGCGGAAGCGGAAATCCTCGCCGCCGTCGAGCACGTCGAGCAGCACGATATAGGGCAGATCCCGGGGATCGAGCAGCGCGGGCGAGAAGGCGTCGCGGCGCGGCACATCGTCGATCGTGGGCAAGCCCGCCCATACCGCGATCACGCGCTTGAGCCGCGCCGAACTGGCCTCTATCCCGTCCACGGCCGGTCCCGGCCTCCTGCTCCATCGGGTTTCCCCGACCGTCATAGCACCGGTCGCCGGATTCGGCGAATGGTTCGGAACGCGGGCGCACCGAACCGCCGCACGCGAGCCTGGCGGCGGGCGATCGGGACCGATCCGGAATTGTCTTGGGAGAGGGAAGCTGGAGCGGGCGATGAGATTCGAACTCACGACCCCAACCTTGGCAAGGTTGTGCTCTACCCCTGAGCTACGCCCGCGTTCGTCCAGCTTTTCAGGGCCGGTGCCGTCCGCACCGACGGGCGGCTATATAAAGTCCGCGTTCCGGCTTTGCAAGAGGGGATTTGCAGCCGCGCCCTCACCTCGCTAGAAGCACGGGCGCGACAGTGATTTGCGGCGGAGAAGCGATATGCCCAAGGGGGAAGCGGAACTCCAGGCGCGGCTCGACGAACTCGGCATCGCGCACGAGACGGTGGAGCACGCGCCGGTCTTCACGGTGGAGGAGAGCCAGGACCTGCGCGGCCAGCTCGACGGCGCGCATGTGAAGAACATGTTCCTGCGCGACAAGAAGAAGCGGCTGTGGCTGGTCACCGTGCTGGAGGACCGGGTGGTCGATCTGAAGGCGCTGAAGAAGCGGATCGGCGCGCAGGGCTCGCTCAGCTTCGGCGACGCGGAGCTGCTGATGGCGGTGGTCGGCGTGACGCCCGGCTCCGTCACCCCCTTCGGCGTGATCAACGATGCCGACAAGCGCCTGAGCGTGATCCTGGATTCCGGCATCTTCGCGGAGCAGACCGTCAACGCCCATCCGCTGCGCAACGACAAGACGACGCGGATCGCCAGCGCCGATCTGATCCGCTTCATGGAGGCGGAGGGCTACCGGCCCGAGATCATCGATTTCGGCCAGCCGCTGGTCGAGGCGGAATAGCGCCCGGATCGGATGGAAAGAAGCAGGGCCGTGCGGGCGCTAACGCCTTGTCACGTCGGCCTTTCGCAATATCTATAGGGCGGTGGACGCGGGCTTCCGGATCCTGGCCGCGACGGCCGGGGCAGGACGACCGCACCGCCCTTCTTGCGACGGAAGACGCCCTCGGGCATGCCCGGGGCGACGCAATCGAAAGGGCGCGACGCGCGTGGGGGGAAACCGCGCCGCCGCCGAAGCCAGGAGGCGAGTGGACATCATGTCGGATACATTCTTCGGAGGCCCGAAAGGCGGCGGCGACCAGCCGGCCGCCCCGATCACGCCCGAGACCGCGCCGAACGGCGCGGGCGCGGACCAGCCGTCGCCCGATCAGCTGATCGGCCTCGGCGCCGAGGGCGGCAGCGGCGCGAAGCGGATGGGGGCCGGTGGCGGCGGCGGCGACGTCGTCATCGACAGCAACGAGCAGAGCTTCGCCCAGGACGTCATCGAAGGCTCCATGCAGGTGCCGGTGATCGTCGATTTCTGGGCCCCCTGGTGCGGGCCGTGCAAGCAGCTCGGCCCCGCGCTCGAAAAGGCGGTGCGCGCGGTGAACGGCAAGGTCAAGCTGGTCAAGATCGACATCGACCAGAACCCCGGCATCGCCCAGCAGCTGCGCATCCAGTCGATCCCGACGGTCTACGCCTTCGCGGCCGGCCGGCCGGTCGACGGCTTCCAGGGCGCGCTGCCGGAGAGCGAGCTGAAGCAGTTCGTCGAGAAGCTGGCCGAGGTGGCCGACCAGCTCGGCGGCGGGGCCGGCAACGACGACGAGGCCGGCGACCTCGACGCCGCGCTGGAACAGGCCGACCAGGCCGCGCAGTCGGGCGACCATGCGACGGCGGCGGCGATCTACGGCCAGGTGCTGGAGCATCGCCCGGAGAACGCGACCGTGATGGCGAAGCTCGCCGTCGCCTACGCCAAGATGGGCGAGGTCGAGGCCGCGCAGGAGCTGATCGACAGCCTGCCGCAGGGCGTCGAGACCAAGCCCGAGATCGCGCCGCACGTCTCCAGCGCCAAGGCCGCGATCGAACTCGCCGGCAAGGCGGGCGAAGCGGCCGCCAAGATCGACGAATTGAAGGCCAAGGTCGAGGCCGACCCGAAGGACCTGGCGGCGCGCTACGAGCTGGCCGAGGCCGAGGCCGCCACCGGCAATCACGAGGCGGCGATCGACCATCTGCTCGACATCCTGACGGTCAACAGGGAGTGGAACGACGGCGCCGCGCGCGAGCAGCTCTTGAAGATCTTCGAAGCGCTCGGCAACACCGATCCGCTGGTGGCGAGCGGCCGGCGACGCCTCTCCTCGCTGCTGTTCAGCTGAGGGGCCCGACCGCCTGACGTAGCCGCCCGACGCCGATGCACCGAAACGAGAGGAGAGCCGCCCAGGCGCCCCGGATGAGCCGATATGATTCAAGCTTCGCGGACCTGCCGCAGACGATCCCGGTCTTCCCGCTGACGGGCGTCCTGCTGCTGCCGCGGGGGATGCTGCCGCTCAACATCTTTGAGCCGCGCTACCTCAACATGGTCGAGGACGCGCTGAAGGCGGACCGCATGATCGGCATGATCCAGCCGTCGCGGGAGGCCGACCGGTCCGACAAGGAGCCGCCGCTCTACGCGATGGGCTGCGCCGGGCGGATCGTCGCCTTCGAGGAGACCGACGACGGGCGCTTCCTGCTGTCGCTCAAGGGCGTCGCGCGCTTCCGCATCGGCGAGGAGCTGGCGACGACCCGCGGATACCGCCGGGTCGCACCCGACTGGGGCGGCTTCGAGGACGATCTGCAGGAGCCCGAGAGCGGCACGGTGGCGCGCACCAAGCTGTTCAAGAGCCTGAAGGCCTTCTTCAAGGCGCAGGAGATCGAGGCCAGCTGGGAGGCGCTCAACGAGACGCCGGACGAGCGGCTGGTCAACTCGCTCGCCATGATCTGTCCGTTCGAGGCCTCGGAGAAGCAGGCGCTGCTCGAAGCCCCCTCGCTCAAGGAACGCGCCGAGGTGCTGACCGCGCTGGTCGAGATGGCCGTGCTTGACACCGGCGGCGGGGGCGGCGACAACGCCAAGCAATAGGCGCGCGAGAGGACAGCCCGATGGCCGAGACGAGCGGCGACATCGATCCCAAACTGCTGGAGTTCCTGGTCTGCCCGGTGACCCACGGGCCGCTGGAATACGACCGCGAGAAGCAGGAGCTGGTCTCCAAGACCGCCGGCCTCGCCTACCCGATCCGCGACGGCATCCCGATCATGCTCCCCGACGAGGCGCGCGAGATCAAAGCCGACTGACGGTGCGTTCGCGATGCGGCCGCTGCGGGCGGGCCTTCCGCGCTGACGGAACGCGGCGGTCTATCCCCGAGAACGCGCCAAGACCGTCCGGCCGACGCGGAGTCGGCCCACCCTCGACCGAAAGCGACAAGACATTTCCCGTGCCCGGAGACAGTCGTATACGGGTCCCTGGACGCCGCACTGCCGGACGATTCGCGCCGCCCCGCGGCGAATGCGCGGTCGACCCGGACCGATAGAGCCCCCAGCACGGTACAATAGATGTGGAGCCTCAACAGGTTATCCTCGGCAAGTCCGAGTCGGCTGATTGGCGGGCTTGAGTTTAGGCTGCCGTACGGTCGGTGCCAATTGTAGCTGTGGATCCAGTTTGGGAGCTGTTGGGCGCGCCGGCGAAGCGGTCATCGGCAAGCGGCCTCGACGCGGTTCGGGGCCCGGAAAACCGACCGGAGGCGCCGCCTTGGCCCTCTGGTCGTCGACACGCCGCGCTCGCGATGTCCCGCAGCGCCACGCGCGACGCTCCTCGCCAGGAAACCGAAAGAGGCGTCTGAGATGCTTCCAAATGGGCGCGCCATGCTCCAGCGGACAGGGTGCCGCGCGGAAGCAGCGGCGGCATAGCGACCACATCGGGCAATACGTGGTGGTGGTTTCGTGAAGACTGATTTCAACCAATTGTTAATCCTTTGGTACCAAAACCAAAGGGTGAGTGTATAAACGCTTCTTCCCTCATGCTGGTCCAAGGATCGCGCCGATGTCGCATCGCTTACCGCAATCTCCTGCCCGCCGCCAAGTGAACCGTCTCGGCCCGCTGCGCGTCGCGCTCATCTATTGCGCGGCGGCGCTCGCCTGGATCGTCGTGAGCGATTTGGCCGCCGACGAGCTGTTCCATGAATCCCTCAATGTGCAGCTGTTCAAGGGCGCGGCTTTCGTCGGGATCACGGCGGCCGTGCTCTATGGATTGCTGCGTGCGAATGAACGGCGCGCGGACGACCTGATGCTGCGCCTTCGCGAATCGGCTGAAAATTCCCGCGATGGCTTCTGGCAATGGGATCTGAAGCGGGACGTCATCACGGTGACACCCGGGGGCGATCGCGATCTAGGCTGGGAAGCCGCGAAGACCATCGCTAGCAAGGCAGGCTGGGGCGATGTCGTGCACCCGGACGATTGGCCGGTGGTCGAGGCGGCGCTAGAGCCCGTAGTCGCGGGCCGCAGGCGCGAGTTCATGGTCGACCACCGGGTTCACGCCATCGACGGCGGTTGGATCTGGTATCGCGTACGCGGACAGGTCACCGAAACGGACCGTGACGGGGGGCCCTCGGTGGTGTCCGGCACCTACACCAACGTCGACGGGCTGAAGCGACGCGAGCTGGCGTTGCAGCGCTCGAACCGCGCGCTCGATTCGATCGTCGCGGTGAACCGCGCCGGCCTCGCCGCGCACGACCGCGACAGCCTGCTGGAGGGCGTCTGCCGAGCGCTCGCCTCGGCGGAAGACTATGTGCTCGTGTGGGTCGGTGTGGCAGAGGAAGGGGGCGAAAAGCGGGTTCGCGCGATCGCGAGTAGCGGCACCGCCTCGGACTTCCTGCGGCAAGTCCGAATCGAATGGGGCAGGGGGCCTTACGGCGACGGCCCGACCGGTCGCGCGCTTCGAAAAGGCGCCCCGGAGGTGGTCGATGACGCGCGCGTCGTTGACCACTGCCAGCCTTGGCGGGAGGATCTTGCCAGATACGAGATCCGGTCAACGATCGCGATTCCGTTCAACGACGGCGACAGGAAATGCGTGCTTCACATCGACAGTAGGGAGGCGGAAGCCTTCTCGATGGACGAAGCGACGGCCTATCAGGCGCTCGCCCAGGATCTCGCGCGCGCGCTTGGCGTGTTCTCCACCAGGGAAAGCTACGAGCAGCGGCTCGCGCAGGCGCTTCGAGGAACGGTCGCGGCGCTGGCGGTGACGGTGGAGAAGCGCGATCCCTATACCGGCGGTCACCAGAACCGAGTTGGCGAACTGGCGGTCGAGATCGCCCAGGAGATGGACGTTTCCCCTCATCTAATCGAAGGCATACGCTTGGGGGCGGCCATGCACGATATCGGCAAGATCGGCGTGCCGGTAGAAATCCTGACCAAGCCTGGAAAGCTCGATGAAGGGGAGATGGCCTTGGTCCGCCGCCATCCTGATATCGGCTACGACATCGTGAAGGAAATCGACTTCGGCTGGCCGGTCGCCGAAATCGTGCGCCAGCATCACGAGCGTGTCGACGGTTCCGGCTATCCGCAAGGATTGAAGGCCGACGCGATCGCGTTGGAGGCGCGTATCGTCGCGGTCGCCGACGTGATCGAATCGATGGCCACGCATCGCCCGTATCGTCCGGCCTTGCCGCTCTCCGTCGTGGAGGAAGAACTGCGAAAGGGCCGCGGCGTGCGCTACGATGCCGACGTCGTGGACGCGGCGCTGAGAGTGCTGAGGCACGCCACGCTCGAACCCAAGATCGGCCAGAGCATCCTGGCTGATGCGAGTTGATCCGGAGGGCGGCCGGACGCCATCAACGGTTCAGGCATCGGCCCTACGCCTGACCCCCCGCGATCCGCCAACCGTGCTCTCGGGACCATCGACCGCGTGCCGTGCCGGGCAATGCCGTCATGATCGCCCTGGGGCGCTCGAGAGCGGTCGGCCCGTTCGACAGCCCGGTTCGGGGCGGCCCCGTGCGGTGGGCCGCGTCAACTGCCCTGCAGCGAGTCCTCCAGCGGCATGTCCCCAGGAGGCGGCGGGGGCGCCGGGAAGCTCTCCGGCGCTCGCTCGACCGTGCGCGGGCCGTCGGGCGTGATCTCGATCACCGCGAGGCCGCGTTCGTTGAGCCCGTCCGCCGTGAAGCGGAAGAGCCCTTCGGCGCCGAGATAGCCGGTCGGGTTGGTGATGGCGTCCGCCGTGAAGCGGGCCGGCCGGTCGTCGCGCGAAGCGAGGCTGACGCCGATCGCCGCCACGTCGTAGCCGAGCGAGGCGAGGCGCGAGGGCTGCTTGCCGTAGGCGGCGGTGAAGCGTTCCGCGAACTGCCGGCGGTAGGTGTTGGGCGTGGTGACGTAGCGCGCGCCGATCAGCGTCGGCTCGCCCGAGAGGTCGCCGAAGCCGTCCCAGGGCTGCAGGCCCATGAGGCGGACCGCCGGTTCGTCCACGTCGAAATAGGCGAGCTGGGCGGCCAGGATCTTCAGCGTCTGCGCATCGAGCGCCGGCAGCAGCACCGCGTCGAAGGGCGGGTCGCCCAGCGTGTCCAGGGTCTCCAGCCGCTCCAGCGCCGCCTTGGAGGCCTCGTCCTCCTTCGCCTCGAGCTCGGCGCGCTGGCGCTGCAGCGCCCGGCGGCGCGCGTCATAGTCGGAGAGCCGCGTGATCACGTCGCCATGATCGGCCGCCTGCGGATCGTAATAGGCGACCCGCGCCAGATCGATCGGCGCTGGCGGCGCGTCGGCCGTGGGGACCAGCCCGGGCACCACCTCCGCCGCCGTGCGCGGCGCGGTCGCCGAGGGCCACTCGGCGGTGCGGTAGAGGCCGCTTTCGATCGCGGCCGCGATCTCCGGCGGCGGCTGGCGCCGGCCGGCGCGATAGGCGGTGATCACGTCCTGCGCGGCGGCGACCACCGCATCGCCGTAGGAGCCGGTGGGCGCGAGCACCGCGATCCGCGTGCGCCCTTCCGCGATCGCATGGTCGATCGCGCGCGCGACCTGGGCGGAGGGCGTATAGCCGGCGAGCCAGATCGGCGGCCCGGCCACGTCCGGCGAATTGGAGAAGGCGATGACGTTGAGCCCGGCATCCACCGCCATGGGCCTGACCGCCTCGACCGACTGGGCGAGCAGCGGCCCGATGACGAGGCCGGCGCCCTGCTCGATCGCGCGGGCCATGGCGCGCGCCGCGCCGTCGGCCGTGCCGCCGCTGTCGTAGGGCAGCAGCACCGCTTGCGGATTGCGCATGTCGAAGAGCGCCATCTGCGCCCCTTCCAGCAGCGCCTCGCCCGCCGCGCTGTGCCGGCCGGTGAGCGGCGCGATCAGCGCGATCGTGTGTTCGGCGCGCGCGTCGGCCGGCGGGCGCGCCGCCTCCTCCGGCCCGTCCTCGCCCGGCAGCAGCAGGCTCGATTGCGTCCCGAAGAGATCGTCCGCCGCCTGCGCCGTGCCGCTGCCCGGCGTGCCGGGATCGACGCCGGGCGAATGCGGCGGCAGCCCGTCGGTCGGCAGGCCCGCGCCCTCGGCCGGGGCGGTCTCCCGCGGGGGCTCGCTCGCGCAGGCGCCGAGCGCTAAGGTGACGGCAAGGGCCAGGAGCGGCGCCCGCAGATCGGCAGGACGAAGACGGAAAGGCGGCGATGATGACGGCAGGGGCGGCCACCAGGGGAACGCGGGAAAAGCCAACTGCTTGCTCCTCCGAGGGTCGCGAGGCTCGCGGGACGAGGCGTGCGCCCCATCCGGTCGCAAAGATATACGAAGCCCGAAAGGCCAAGTAAACCGATGGGCGAATCCGATCCGCACGACCCCGCCGGCAACCTGCCGGCCGGCCTCTACATCGTGGCGACGCCGATCGGCAATCTGCGCGACATAACCCTGCGCGCGCTCGATGTGCTGGCCGGCGTCGACATGCTCGCCTGCGAGGATACGCGGGTCACGTCCCGCCTGCTCGCCGCCCATGACATCCGGCAGAGCCTGACCGCCTATCATGACCACAATGCGGCGGCGATGCGCCCGAAACTGCTGGGCGCGGTGGCCGACGGCAAGGCGGTGGCGCTGGTCTCCGACGCGGGCACGCCGCTCGTCTCCGACCCGGGCTACAAGCTGGTGGCCGAGGCGGTGGAGCGCGGCCTGCCGGTGATCCCGATCCCCGGCGCCTCGGCCGCGCTGACGGCACTCGCCGCCGCCGGCCTGCCGAGCGACCGGTTCCTCTTCGCCGGCTTCCCGCCGCCGAAGCGGGGCGCGCGCACCCGCTGGCTCACGGAGCTATTGCCGGTGCAGGCGACGCTGATCCTCTATGAGGGGCCGTCGCGGGTGGCGGCGACGCTCGCCGACCTGGCGGCGCTGGAGCCGGAGCGGCCGGTCGCGGTGATGCGGGAACTGACCAAGCTGCATGAGGAACACCGCCGCGGGACGGCGGCCGAGCTCGCCGCCCACTATGCCGAGGCCGGCCCGCCGCGCGGCGAGGTGGTGCTGGTGGTGGGGCCGCCCGCCGCCTCCACCGAGACGCGCGCGGAGGACCTCGACCAGATGCTGCGCGACGCGCTTTCCAGCATGAGCGTCAAGGACGCCGCCAAGACCGTGGCGGCGGCGAGCGGCCGGCCGAAGAAGCAGGTCTACGCTCGGGCGCTCGAACTCGGCAAAGCCCCGGACGGCGAGGGGTGACGGTCGCGCCGGAGCGCCGGCGCGCCGAGCGGCGCGGACGCCGGGCGGAATGGCTGGCCGCCTGGTTGCTGCGGCTCAAGGGCTACCGCGTGGTCGCGCGCCGGGCGCGCACGCCGGTCGGCGAGATCGACCTGATCGTGCGGCGCGGCTCCCTCATCGCGGCGGTCGAGGTGAAGGCGCGGGCCGACGCCGATGTCGCGGCCGAATCGCTGGGCGCGCGCCAGCGCGATCGCGTCGCCCGGGGCTTCGACTATTGGCTGATGCACAAGCCGGGGCTCGCCGCGCTCGACCGGCGGTTCGACCTGGTATTGGTCGCGCCCGGAAAGCTGCCGCGCCACCTGCCCGACGCCTGGCGGCCGGAGGCGTAACATCTCCTAGAGCGCGGCACGCACCGCCTCGGCGTCGGCCAGCGTCCCGCCGGCCCCCGCGATCAGGCGCGCGGCCTCCTCCACAAGCTCGAGATTGCCGCGCTCCAGGCCGAGCACCGCATCCTCCAGCCCGACGCGCACATGGCCGCCGGCGGCGACCGTCGCCGGGATCAGCTCGCGCAGATCGACCTGCAGCCCGGCGATCATCCAGGGCGCCCCCGGCGCGCAGGCGGCCAGCAGCTGGCGATAGGCGTCGAGCGCGTAGCCGCGCGGCGGAAAGCCGAAGCTGAAGCGGTCGGAGAACATGAAGCGGTAGACCGCCTGCGGCGCCTCGGGATAGCGCGCGGCCAGCGCCGCGCCGAAGCGCAGGAAACCCGGCTCGTAGACCGCATAGCCGGGGTGGAACCCATGCGCGCCGGCGAGCCGCAGCCCCTCGCGCACATGCTCCTCCGGGTTCGAGTAGACGAAGCCGGGGCGATCCGCCGCGATGGCGTCGAGATCCGCGATCTGGACCGTGCCCGGATCGACCACCGACCATTCGATCAGGCCGCGCCGGGCGAGCTCGACCGTATGCGCGTAGCGCGCGGCGACGTCGATCCCGCCGCCATGCCCCTGCGCCCCGTTGAAGGGCAGCGTCGGATAGACGATGGCGTCGATCTCGGCGCGGATGCCCTCGATGATGCGGGCGTAGGTCTGCCAGTCGTCATCCTGCCGGCCGGTGGCGGGATCGAAGGCGTGGACGTGGATGATGGCGGCGCCGGCCTTGGCGCAGGCGACGCCCTCGGCGACGCAATCCTCGACCGTGACCGGCGCGCGCGGCTGCTTCGCGGGCCCCCAGGGGCCGTTCAGCGCGACCTCGAGCCAGGTGTCCGCCATCGCCGCCTCAGCCCCCCCACCCGCGGCCGCCGTCGAGCATCCCCATCAGCGCCAGCGCGAGGCAGGCCAGAACGCCGATCGAGAGGATCTTGCGCAAGGTCCCGTACCAGGGCGGAAACATCCCGACCGCGACCGCCTTGATGTCGACGAAGAAGGCGAGCACGAAACCCGCGATCAGCACCGCGATCAGGCCGGTGAAGGGCAGAGCGACGACCGACGCCCAGGCGAGCAGCGCCGGGGTCACGGCCCATAACAGTCGCGCCCAGCCGGGCCGCAGCCCCAGATCCGGCGCCAAGGCCCGGCCCCAATGCACCCCGCCCAGGAAGCTCAGGATGACCGCGCCGTAGATCGCCAGCGCATGCAACGCCGCCGTCGCGATTCCGGGGTCCGCCTGCCAGACGCCGAAGGCACCGGCCGCGAAGGGAATCAGGCCGCCGAGGCCCAGCACCAAGGCCGGTTTCGGGATGCGTTTCGGATCGCCCGGCGCTTTCTCCGTCGTCTCCGCCATCGCGCGCTACCCCTCGACCCGAACGCTGTAGGAAAGCGTCGCGCTGCCGCCGGCCGGCACCGCGACATCGAAGATGGCCGTGCCGGCGTCGCGGCGCGCGAATTCGGCGCTCGCCTCCTCGATCCGCCATTCGCCGGAGAAGGTCTCGACAACCCGCACGGTGACGGCATCCGCCTTCGCATTCCTGAGCGTGATCTCATGACGCGCGCGATAGGGGCGGCGGTTGCTGCGCGGGTCGGGATCGCCGCGCCATTCGAAGTCGGTCACCTGCCGCCGCGCGCTGACGTCGAAGGCCTCGCCGAGATCGAGGGTCACGCGCTCGCCGACCGGCGTCGTCGGCAGACGGGCTTCCGCCAGCAGCAGGGCGGGGAGCGGCGCCTCTCCGTCTTCCGCGCGCACCGAGACGATGCCCGCCGGCAGCGGCCGGGCGAGCGGACCGTCGGCCGCGTTCTCGACCGTCACCGCGACGCGCGGACGCAGCAGATCCTCGGCCGCTCCAAGCCGCCCGGGCCAGGCCTCGCCCTGCCCCTCCAGCACGTAGCGCCGGTCCGCCGGCAGCCGTACGGGCGCCATCAGGGGCCGGCGCACCGTGCTGTTGCCGGCGAGCGCGACGCGGTCCGCGATCGCGAAGACCTGCCGGTCGCCGGCCGGCTCGGCCGTCGGCGGGCCGGCATCGGAAAGCGCGCGGGTCGCCATCATCGCCTGCGCCTCTTGCTTGCGCACCGGTCGCGGGCCGGCGACGCGCGGCACGTCGCCCGCGACGAGCCGGAGCGCGGCCGCGCGATAGTCATGGCCGCTCGCATTGCGGATCAGGTAATCGCCGGCGAGGGTGAGCGCGCTGCCGTCCTCGGCCAGCACGGCTTCGTAACGCACGTCCCAGGCGAGCCCGTCCGTCGCGTAGCGCAGGAAGAGGGTCGAGGCCCCCGGCGGCGCGTCGAGCGCGACCGTCGCCGATCGGCTGAGCGCCAAATCAGGCGGCACCGGGTCGAGCCGCAACCGCCCGGGCGGCAGCACCTCCAGCCCGCCGTCGCGTTCGACCACCAGGCGGCCGCCGCTGGCGGCGCGCAGGATGCCGCGGATCTCCGCCTCCGTCCCGCTCGCCGGGTCGCGGGTCAGCCAGCGGATCTCCTCGCCGACGAGGCGCGCCAGCAGGTCGCCGACGCCGGCCTCCGCCGCCTGCAGCGTCACCGCCGTCGGGTGACGCAGATCGCCGTTCGCGGGAAGAAGGGCGGCGCTCAGGCTGTCGTCATGGGCCCCCTCGGGCAGGTCGGCGGCGACGAGCCGCGCGGCGGGATCGGTGAGATCGAGCGGCCGCGCCTCCGTCACCTCGGCCGGCCCGTCGCGATAGAGCACGATCTCGTGGCGTTCGGCCGCGGGCGCGCGCACCGGCGCGCCGTCATGCTGCTGCGCCGTCGCCCATCCGGGCGCGGCGAACAGGAACGCGGCCAGGAGGGTGGCGCGCGTCGCGCGGCGCGAAACCGTCATGTCAGAACCTTTTCCAGTCTGAGGAAGTTGCGGAAGATCAGCGGCGCCTCCGGCACCTCGGTGTAGTTCTTCATGTATTCCGGATGGGAAGTCCGCCAGCCCTCGGCGAAGTCGTCGGCCGGCGCCTCGGGATGGAACTGCACCGAATACCAGCCCCCGCCATAGTCCAGCGCGGCGATCGGCATGCCAGGCAGGCGGGCCAGCACCTCCGCCCCCTCCGGCGGAACGCTCACCTGCTCCTCGTTGCCGAAATGGAAGGCGGGCGGGTCCGGCATGTCGGCGAACAGCGGGTGGCCGCGGCCCGCGTCGGTCAGGGTCACCGGATGGGTCGCGGCGAGCGTGCCGCCCGGCAGCATGTCGACCGGCGCGCCGAGCGCCAACGCCATCAACTGATGGCCGCCGCAGATGCCGAAGACGGGAGGCGCCCTGTCGCCGCGCTCGCGCGCGGCCTGCAGCCATTCGATCAGGTCGCGCTGCCAGGGATGGCCGTCATGCACGCTGTGGAAGGAGCCGCCGATCACCACCGCATCCGGCGCCCCCTCTCCGGACAGCGGCGGCAGCGGGTCGCCGTGGCAGACGCGCCGCCCGTCATACTCGACCGCGTGGCGGATGCCGGCGCGCTCCAGCGTTCGGTCGAACCAGATCCGCTCGTCGTCGCCGCCCTCGACCCGCGCGAAGGTCGCCGGGTCGTAACGGCCGGGCTGGCCCATCTGGCCGAGGAAGGCGAGGCGCGGCTTGCGATCCGACATGCGGGCCCCGCGCCTAGAGTGCCCGGCGCGCCTTGAGCGCGGCGCTCAAGGTGCCGTCGTCGAGATAGTCGAGCTCGCCGCCCACCGGCACGCCATGGGCGAGGCGGGTGACGGAAACGCCGCTCTCCGCCAGGCGCTCGGTGATGTAGTGGGCGGTGGTCTGGCCGTCGACGGTCAGGTTGGTCGCCAGGATCACCTCCGTGACCGGACTGTCGCCGCCGACCCGGGCGAGCAATTGGGCGATCTTCAGATCCTCCGGCCCGATGCCGTCCATCGCCGAGAGCACGCCGCCCAGCACGTGATAGCGCCCGGAGAAGCCGGCCGCGCGCTCCAGCGCCCAGAGGTCGCCGACCTGCTCGACGACGCAGATCAGCGCCGCGTCACGCTTCGGGTCCTGGCAGATGTGGCAGGGGTCGGTGGTATCGAGATTGCCGCAGGTGGAGCAGGTGCGGATCGCATCGGCCGCATCGGTCAGCGCCTGGGCCAGCGGACGCATCAGCCCCTCGCGCTTGCGCACGAGTTCGAGCGCCGCCCGCCGCGCGGAGCGCGGCCCGAGCCCGGGCAGCTTGGCCAGAAGTTGGATCAGGCGGTCGATTTCCTGCATTGCGCGCGGGAGGGCCGGCCCATGCGGCGGCCCGGCCCTTCAGAAGGGCAGCTTCATGCCGGGCGGAAGCTGCAGGCCGCCCATCAGCTTCTGGGTCTCCTCCTGCATGCGCGCCTCGGCCTTGCCCTGGGCATCGTTGATGGCGGCGACGATCAGATCCTCGAGCACCTCCTTCTCGTCGGCGGTGAGCAACGAGGGATCGATCTCCACCTTGCGCAGCGTGGAGCGGCCGGTGACCGTGGCGGAGACCATGCCCCCGCCGGAGGTGCCCATCACCTCCATCTGCTCCATCTCCTCCTGCATGCGCTGCAGGCGCTCCTGCATCTCCTGCGCCTGCTTCATCATGTTCGCCATGTTCTTCATCGCGGCACTCTCACTTCGTTGTTCGGCTGCGCGCGGCGGTGCGCCTTCGCGTCAGGGATCGAACGGACCCGGGTCGCCATCCTCCCAGGGGGGCGGCATGTCGCCATCCATCGCCTCGGGCGGCGCATGGTCGGGAGATGGGGCCTCGTCCGGCGATTGACCATCCCCCGCCGGCGGATCGGACGCGTCATCCTCGTCGCCGACGCCCTCGCCCTGGCCGGTCACGCGCACGATCTCGGCACCCGGAAAGGCGCTCTTGATCGCCTGCACCAGCGGGTCGCGCTCGGCACGGCCCATGCGCGCGCGTTCCTCCGCCTGCTCCTGCTCCTGGATGGTGGCGGTCCCGGGCTCGTTCGACAGGGTGACGACCCAGCGCTCCCCCGTCCAGTCGGAGAGCTTGCGGCCGAGCTGGCCCGGCATGTCCTTCAACTCCCGCGGCGCGCTCAGCGCCAGACGGAATTCCAGCCGCCCGCGTTCGAGCCGCACCGGATGGACATGCCGGCGCAGCGCGCTGGCGAGCCGCAATTCCTTGCGCTTCTCGGCGAGCGCGACGAGCGCGCGAAAATCCTCCGGCGGCGGATCGCTCGGACCGGTCGTCGCCTCGGCCCGCGGCTCGCCCGCCGGCTCGGGCACCGGCTGCGGCGCGGCCGCCACGGCCTGGGCCGGACCGCCCTGGGGGCCCGGGGCGTGCGCCGCCGCGCGGTCTGTCGGGGCACTCTGGGTCGGGGCGGTCGCGGCCGGCGCCGGCGTCGCCTCGGCCGAGGCGGTCGGCGGGCCGCCG